>OGPK01000967.1_pt1 | contig 24755 bp, 23 predicted proteins | sample 1552921 | NCBI WGS metagenome assembly OGPK01 (sample SAMEA2580264, study PRJEB22360) | human gut metagenome | biome: human gut; feature: human-associated habitat; material: faeces | place: Denmark | collected 2008/2010 | reverse complement strand
GGGTTTTAATGAATCATTTTATAAACTGTCTACTTTTACTTGACTAGTTCATTAACGAGATAATCTTTTTTGTTTACCTGTTTCAATAACTTTATTAATTACAACAAAACCATCTTTTTCTTGTTTCATTTTTGCAACATCTCTTTTGCCAGATTTAGCATATGGGAAGGATTTTCTAATTTTAAACCTGTATGGTACCATATTTTCATTATTAGTTTTTTCATAAATATATTGTTGTATGTTATGTAATTCTTCTTCTAAATAATCTTCATTTGCTTCTATTATTTTTTGAAGTTCTTCAGTAAAGATTATATGTACTGCTAATTCTTTCATTCCATTATCATCAAATTCTAGTACATCGCATATTTTAATATTATCTAATTCCATTATAATGTTTTCTATGTCAAAATTATAGATTTTTTCTCCATTTATAATTGAATAATCACTCGTTCTACCTTGAACAAATAAATTACCTTTCTCATCAATATATCCGATGTCTCCCGTACAATTCCATTTTGTACCATTCTTATCAATGTGGAAATATTCTTCTGTTGCTTTTTTATTTTTATAATATCCTAGCATACTACATGGAGTATTAGCTAAAATTTGGCCTCTTTCATAATAAGGTAATTCATTAAACTCATTATCGAAAACACCAATTGTAATTCCAGGTAATGGAATACCAACAGATCCTCTTGTATTTTCAGCCATTTGGGTTTGTGTTGTTATTGCTGCTCCACATTCACATTGTCCGTAAGCGACTCTTAATGGAGCATCATTTCCATGTTGTTTAAATACTGTTTCAATTTTGGTAGCAACTTCATCACTTAATGGTTCTCCACCCTCAAATGGATAATTAAAAAATGATAAATCCTTATTTTTAACTAATTTTTCATCTAAAAAACCTTCATACATGCTTGTTGGAGCAACACAGTAGTTTGGTTTTGCTTTAACAATATTTTTTACAAAAATATCTCTTTCAAATCTTGGATCCATAAATACAGAAGTTCCATAGGATAATGGTAAATGTATTGATGTACTTAATCCAGTTGAATACCAGGGTGGTATAATTTGATAAAACTTTTGTCCTCTTGAAATATCAACGCCTGACGCAGGATATGCTTGAATTGAGTTTTGGAAACTATCATTTGACAATAATATTCCCTTAGAGGCACCAGTTGTTCCACTTGAATATACCATTGTTAATGGCAAATCTTTTTCATATGGAATAGTTGTAGTTTCTTCTCTATTTCTTCCATCTTTGATAAATTGATTCCAATATAATTCATTACTATAACTATCTAATTTATATGTCTTAGAAATGAATCTTAATATTGATGAATTTAAAGTTGGAAGAATAACTACGTTTTTAATTCTTGAATTTTTAATTGCATCTTTTAATTCTGGATAAAATTCATCCATTATTATTAATATATCGCTTTCACAATCATCAATTCTTGCAATCAAATCTCTTTTTTCAAAATGTGGAGCAATCATATTAGCAACTGCACCTAATTTTGATAACGCATAAAATGAATAGACAGTTTCTGGAACCCCTGCTGAACAAATTGTAGCAAATTTTCCTTTTTTTATTCCATATTCCTGAAATGCCTTTGCAGTTGCTTCAATGTTTTTAAAAAGTTTTAAATAATTTATTTGACTTCCAAAAAATTCTAGCGCTAAATCTTTTGGAAATGCGAGATTATTATTATAAATCTCTTGAAATACAGTTCTTTTTGGAATTTCTTTTTCCAATTCTTTTTGATTATAATTTATAGTCCATGGTTTATCTATTGTTGGATACCCACTTAATTTTGATGTTTCAAGATTTAACAAACCTTGTTTTACCTTTAATAATTTTTCTTTTGTCATATAAAATCCCCTCTAATACCCTCTTATAATGCCAATACTTTCCTTTTTTGTGGCTTATCTTACTACAAAAAATTAATTTTGTCAAACTAACCTAATTTATAACTTCAACATTTCAAAAAGATACCAGTTCAAAGTAACTAGTATCTAATATTTTTATTAAAAATATATGTAACAATATGATCGCATATATTATTACTTAATCAAAACAATTTTCTTAAATTGTTTTTTTCCTTTTTGAATAATTAATTCATCATTATTAAAATCTGTTGTAGTAATTAATTTATTAACATCATTCTCTTTTGTTCCGTTTACACTTATTCCATTTTGTTCAATCATTCTTCTTCCTTCTGATTTTGATGAAACGATATTTGATAAATTTAATAATTCAGTCAATAGCAATCCATTCTCTAACATACTTTCTTTTATTTCAAATATTTCAATATTTTCAGGTATACCACCTTTAGCTACTGTATTATATCTTTCTTCAGCTTGACTAATAAATTCTTCTCCATGATACATTTTAATTATTTCTTCTGCATATTTTCTATGTGCCAATAATATATCCTCACTCATCATATTTTCTACATCTTTCATATCTAAATCTGTAGTAAGTTTAAAATAATCTAATAATACATCATCAGGTATTCTCATAGCTTTCTCATACATTTTTTCAGGTGATTCATCTACTCCAATATAATTTTCCAATGATTTAGACATTTTTTCCTTACCGTCTAATCCTACTAATAAAGGAAAACACATTACATCTTGTGGCTCTTGATCATAGTCTCTTTGTAACTCTCTACCAACTAACAAATTAAATGTTTGATCTGTTCCACCTACTTCTATATCAGCATGTAATGCAACTGAATCATATCCTTGCATTAATGGATATAAAAATTCATGAATACCAATCGGAATATTATTATTAAACCTATTTTTAAAATCATCTCTTTCAAGAATTCTAGCTACTGTATATTTTCCAGTTAATTTAATAACATCTTCAAATGACATTTTCCCTAACCACTCTGAATTATAAACAATTCTTATTTTGTTAGGATCTAATATTTTAGAAACTTGTTTAAAATATGTTTCACCATTTCTTCTTGTTTCTTCAAATGATAATGATGGTCTAGTTTTTGATTTTCCAGATGGATCTCCAATCATTGCTGTAAAATCCCCTATAACAAAAACTATGTCATGTCCTAATTCTTGTAATACTTTCAAGGCACGTAATGGCACCGTATGACCTAGATGTAAATCAGGTCTTGACGGATCAGCGCCAAATTTTACTATCAATTTTTTTCCACTATTTAATTTTTTTAATAATGTTTCTTTATTATGAATATCAACTGTTCTTCTTAGTATTAATTCAATTTTTTCATCTTTTGTCATATTATCCCTCCTTAACAAAAAAGCCACGATAAACAATCCTCATAAGGACGATTTATCGCGGTACCACCTTAATTTATGAATAGAAATTCATACACTCAATAAGCTATAAAGTAGCAACCTTTAAACTCATAATGTGTATTTCAACTATATCATTTTGTCTATTTTCACCAAACATAAACTCTCTAAATTTAAAATGATATACTTTACTATTCATTAATCAACATTTATAAATTAAATAATTCTATTATATTATATCATATAACTATCTTTTTTGCACTATTTTCGATTATTTTTTAATTAAAGTTTTCTTTACTTCTTGATTTTGTGCTAATCTAAACATATTACCTTTACCAACTTGAATAATTGTTCCATCAATAGGTTTAAAAGCCAAATCTTCAAATCTTTCACCATTTAATTTTACTGCACCTTGTTGAATCAATCTTCTAACTTCACTTTTTGACTTATACTTTCCTGTAGAAAAGATGCAATCTATTAATGAATATAATTCATTTTCATCAACTAAACTACTATCATAATTTATAATTGGTAATTCAACGTTATTTACATCCTTTTTTTGATATATTGCTTGAAAACTAGCTTCAGCTTCTTTTAACTCTTCCTCTGTATGATATAAAGATACAATACTTCTTGCTAAATGCATTTTAATATCTCTTGGATTTACTTCACCATTTTGTAATAGTTTTTGAATTGAATTTATTTTATCAGGATGTAAGTCTGTTGTTAAATTATAATAATTAATTATTAAATCATCTGGAACTTGCATAACTTTTTCATACATAGTTTTTGCATCTTCATCAACACCAATATAGTTACCAAGTGATTTACTCATTTTTTCTTTTCCATCAAGCCCAACTAACAATGGAACAAATAAAGCAACTTGTTGTGGTTTATTAAAGTATTTTTGAATGTTTCTTCCCAATAAAATATTAAAGGTTTGGTCTGTTCCACCCATCTCTATATCGGAATTAACAACAACAGAATCATAAGCCTGCATTAATGGATAAATGAATTCATGTAATGAAATAGGTTTATGAGAATCAAATCTATTTTTGAAATCATCTCTTTCAAGCATTCTTGCTACAGTAATATTACTACATAAATTTAAAACTTCAGAAAAAGATATTTTATTATACCATTCACTATTAAAATGAATTTCTGTTTTAGATTTATCTATAATTTTAAATATTTGTTCAAAATAAGTTTTAGCATTTGCCTCAACTTGTTCTTTAGTAAGTTGATTACGAGTTTTTGATTTACCTGTTGGATCACCAATTGCACCTGTAAAATCGCCAATAATTATAACAGCTTTATGGCCTAAATCTTGTAATTGTTTTATTTTTCTTAATGATACAGCATGTCCAAGATGTATATCTGGCGAAGATGGGTCCATTCCAAATTTAATTCTTAATATCCTTCCCTCATCATAAACTTCTTCAACTTTTTCTCTGATAGCTTGTTCGTCTGCATCAGTAATTCCTTTTAATAAATATTTAATTGTTTCTTCTTTGTTAAACATAAAATTCCCCCCTTAACGAAAATTTGTGTTATTATAACACCTAATCTTATTTTTGTCAATTTAATTATTCGTTTGTTGCACTTGACTTTTTAATTAATAAATTTATCATTTATATTATCATTTAATGTATGGCTAAAATTGCCAATATTCATTAAATACTCGCTTATTTTTTCAATATCTAATTTTGAATTTGTAAAAGTTGGATAGATAATTTTGAAAATTATCTCCAATTTGTTTTTCAATCTTTCACAAAAACATTTTATATCATTGTTAAAACAATAATAAATTAATTTACTATTGAAATTATCATTCGAGTTTACAGAATCAATAGAATAAAGTAACACTGGTAATAATGCCAAATCTAATCTTAATTTTTTTTGATATGCTTGAATAATAGTATCATTAAATAACACTAGAATTCTTTCATATAGCTTTTGATTTGTCTTTCTAATTGCATAAAATGTCATATCCATTATTGCATCCATATTAAAATCAAATAAATCCGAAATAATTGATGCCATATCAATAGGTAATAAGCAATAATTGTCATATTTAATGTTTGTTTTTTGCTCCGCAATCAAAACTATTTCCATGATTTTTTTCCTTAGTTCTAAATCATTTCCAGAATACCCTAATATTTCTTTAAAATCAGACTCATAAGTATTTAATTGTGATTCTATACCATTTTGTATTTCCAAATTGTCTACTACATTTTTTATTAAATTCAAATCATACAAATAGCTCCAGTTAATAAATAAATTCGTCCTATAAAGCAAATTAAAATGTTGTACTTTTTCAAAAAAATTAGCATTTTCAAAATCAAATAAATAAATTTTTTGTTCTTCTCTAGAAACAACCATATTTCTAGGACAGAAACCTGGATATTCAATTCCTAATTCACATAATAATTTTAACATTTTCTCAAAATCATCTATTGTAAAACATGATTCATCTTGTGAATATAAATATTCTTGTAATGTATTTCCCTTATAATTAGTTACAATATAATAATTTCCGTCAACACTATACAACTTAGGTTCAATAACTTCAAGTTGAAAATTATTAACCTTTTTACCAGTTATTAATTTAGAAGCTTGCAAAGTTTTAGACATTTCTATTTTTGATTTCTTAGGACTCATATACTTTATAAGATATTCGATATTTCTATATCTAAAAATTCTAAATCTATTTTTTACATCTAATAACTCAGAATTATGAAAGAAATCATATGCTGGTTCTTTGTATGCAATCCTTATTGCTTCTTCAAAATTATCTGCTTCAATAGTATTAATATCATTACTTCTATTTAATGCACTATATAACTTATTCATTGTCATCATCTTTTAAAAATTCATTCATAAATGCTGCACCAATCATTCCAGCACTATTACCAAGTTTTGCTTGAATAACATTAACCGGTGGAGTACACTTGTAGCCATAATTTCGTTCAGCAATATACGCATTAATTTTTTCAAATAAAAAATCACCCGCTTCTGAAATTCCGCCACCAATTATTATTACTTCAGGTCTAAAACAATTGCATATATTTAATATGCCCTCACTTAAATATTTTACATATTTATTAATTACATTATTAGCTGACTTATCACCCAATTTAGCATAAGTAAAAGCTAAGGCTCCATCAACATTTTCAATTTCTCCATAAACATGATTCCACATCAAAGAGTTTTTATTATATAACAATTCCTCTTTTGTATATCTAATTAATGCTTTTGCAGACGCATAAGCCTCAAAGCAACCTTGTCTGCCACAAGTACATAATTCACCATCCATCATTAATAATGAATGTCCAATTTCTCCACCTTTATCACCATTTCCTTCAAACAATTTTTCATTTATAACAATTCCAGCACCTATTCCTGTTCCTATTGTCATAACAACAGCATTTTTATATTTCACACCTGCTCCAAACATCATTTCACCTATACAAGCAGATCTTGAATCATTACAAATTTTCATAGGGATGTTTATTCCTTTTTCTTTCAATAATTCAATTATAGGAACATTATTCAATGATAAGTTTCCGGAAAATTCAGCCAAACCTTTTTTTCTATTAACAATTCCAGGTATTCCTAATCCAATAAATGATGGAGTTACATCACTTATACTTTTGTTTTTTTCTAACAAATAATTTATTAAATTATATAAATTATCAACAACACTTATTTTTTCATTATTATTAAAAGTTGGAACTTTAGTGGAAAATAAAATATTTCCTTTGTTATCTATAATACCACCTTTTATAAAAGTACCACCAACATCTATACCTATTCTATTCATATTTTAACACCTTATCTTTCACATCTAAATCGATAACTAAATCCAATGAGCGTATTGGAATTTTCTTCATTGTTTCTTCTCTTTTTAACCATATATCATCAAAATATTCTTCAAATGTTTCAAATTCGTAGTATTCCTTACCAATAGTTGGTAATACACCCAAATCAATTATAATCCACTGCTGTTTTTCTTCACACCAAATAAAATTACCTGGATGAATATCTAAAATAATTTTATTAAATAATAATGAATATGTGGAATAAAATAGTTTTAAAGAATATATTTGTTTTTCCGTAAATGGAATATGATTAAAAAGATAGTATTCTCCATTCTCGCCATTTACAAAACTATGCATCAAATATTTATTAACAGTATCAAATGTATAATTTTCAGGCAAAAATTTATTTAACTCTGTCTTTGATAAATAGTTGTATGCATCCATTTCCTGTTGCATCAAAAATAATTTAGATGCAACAGTTTTTGGATATTTTATAATTATGTTTTTGTTCAAATAAATATTTGATATAGCACCAGTATCATTCAATAGTAATAAATTTTCTAATTTTGAATTTTTAAATGTTACTACCCTATATAAACACATAAGTGAAAACTCGATTATTTTCTTTATATCATTTTCAGTTACAGGAACTTTATAAATGATATTATTAAAAGCATATAAAACAAGAGGACATAATCCATTATTAGTTAAAATATTATTCAGTTCTAAACTACTTTCAAAAAAATCATTTTTTATTTTCATAATATTATTAAACAATATAACTATATCATTTATGCTATTAATTTCAATATTTCTTTCCTTATCAAAAGAAGTATTAATATCATATAACATTTTTTCTAAAAAAGTATAATAATAATTGTATTTTTCAGTATTATTTTCCTTTAAATACATCAAATGATTTTTATAAACCACAAAATTAATCTTATTTTTTTCTTCATCAGTCATTTTATTATAAAATAACATATAATTAAATAAATCACGATTTTCTAGCTCACTTAGTTTCATATTACCTTTTTAACCCATTTGGATATTTTTTTAAATATTCATTAGTTTTTTTCTTTATATATTTTGTATCTTCTTCATTTTTTAAAGATTTGTCAAAGAAATAGTTTGGATTATCAAAATAATATGTTACTTCTTCCAATGAAAGTCCAAAAGGATTTTCGCCTTTTACAAATTGTTCAACATCTAATCCTTTTGGAAGATTATGATATGTTAATTCTCTCATTTTAAATCCAGAATTAATTAATTTTTCTTCACGACATAATTCAATTTTGTATTTAGCATCTACATAAATGGCATCTATACCTTTTTGTAAAGCAAATTGAATTGCTTCATTAATATTATTAACAATCGGTTCACCAGCATCATTTAAAGAAGTATTACATAAAACCGGTATTCCTGTTCTTTTGTAAAAGGATTTTAATAACTCATATAAATTTCTATTACTCTCTGAACTAACACTTTGAATTCTCGCTGTTCCGTCATGATGAGCTACTGCAATCAAATCATTTATATATTCAGGTTTAATATTTAAATTCAATAACATATATGGTGAAAATCTATAATCTTCAAATATTTCTGAACCATGTTCATCCATTATTAATGGAGCAACTGGTCTCCACCACTGTCTTTTTTTCACAACATTAAGCTTATCTTTTATTTCTTGATATCTTGGATCTCCTAAAATTGATCTGTCTCCCAAAGCACGTGGACCAATTTCAGCTCTACCATCAATCCAAATCATAATATTATTTTCTAATTCGGCTGCAATTTCATCAATTGTAATTTCTTTAATATTTTTTATATATTTTTTATTTTCAGTATTTATAGCATTAATACCACCATGATATTGTCCATAATATACTGTATTTAAATTTACTGTTGCTTTACCTGATGAAAGCAATGGATAAAATGCTGCTAGGCCTACTCCTAAGGCAATACCAGTATCACTTGCACAAGGAGGAATTTGATAATCCTTAAACTTATATTTTTTTAATATTGCACTATTAGTTGGACAATTTAAGGCAAACCCTCCCGCCAAAGCAATTGTTGTTTCTGTAGGATCTAATTTAAATGTTGATAATATTTTATCAATATGCTTAAACACCATTCTTTCAGAAAGAACAGAAATTATTTTCATAACCATGCTAATATAATTTTCTTGTTCTGTAAAATTGGTATTAAATTTTGAACATTTTATACCTATATCCTTTTTTTTTATAGATAAAACTTGTTTACATATATCTTCTACAACAAATTGTGCATTTCCTCTAGCTTCTTCATTGTAAAAAGTTATATTATCATATTTTGAATAATCAAAATCATAAAATTCTGTATCCATTGCTGTAGCTAGTGCCATTAACGATCCTTCTCTTAAACCAAATTTTTTATATGAATAACTCCAGAATCTAGCAGGAGATTCAACTTCCAAAAATTCAATTTTCCCATTGTTTATTACAGCTCCTGAATAGTATTGCAAATCATATGCATTATTTTCAAAACAACTATCTGGACCTGCATCTAAAGCCAAAGCAATAATTTTATCAGAAAAAGGAGAACTATTTGAATAAAATATACTCGTTAATAAATGAGCAATATTATGGAAGCATACCCTTGAATCAATATAATTCATATATTTATTATCTGTTTCTATACCTTTAGTGCCCCAAATTCCTTTTATGTCTTTTAATGTTAATTGTTCTTCTTTTAACAATTTATTTATCAGTTCTAATAAAAAATCTTTACTATATGCTGCTATTTGATGTTGTTTTATACCTGTTATTCTTTCTAACTCCCAATACTTTACTAACTTAATTTCATCTCCGAAATAACTCCATAGTGCAATAGTATGATCGTGTCTAACTTTTATCTTTAAAATATTTTGCAATTCACCAAAAGATAAAAATGTTGATATATAATAACCTTCTTCCATATTTCCTCCTTTATCTAAATACAAATGGTCTAGGCTTATGTGGAACCTCTTTTGCTTCAAATGTAGCTTTTATTTTATCAAAATCATTAATGTGTTTCATTAATTCATCAATAAACTTATCAACATACTGCCTATTAAAATGTGCAGACATTGGATAAGCCTTTAAAACACCAATCTTTTTTCCATTGGATAAAATATGATATCCAGATGAATAATCAATGGTAAACGAACATATACCTTGTTTTTCTTTTTCTAGCAAATATGTATAAAACTTATAATTATATTCTCCAAATTTTTTAGCATATTCTAAATCTCCCTTACCTAAATCAAAGAAAGATGGAACATTATTGTTTTCTTTTGCTACAAACAATGTTACAAATCCATTACTATCCAAATCATTTATTACTTCAAACTTTCCAGTTTCCTCAAGTTTTTCTTTTAAATATTGTGATGAATCTAATAAATTTGCCATAATTTTTTGATATCCCTCGATACCTAACATTTTTAAATTAACATAAGCAGATATAGGACCCCCTAATGATCTCGATAATTCAAGAGTATATTGGAATGGAGAATAATTTCCAAATTCTAATTCATCATATGGAATATTAGGAGCATCTCCCTGTGAATATAATTCAGTTTTATCTTTAGTAATATATAAACTAGATAGATAAGAACAAAATCCAGTTTTATGGAAATCTACTCCAAATGAATCAGCATATTTTATATCTTTGATTTGTTCAGTTAAAAGTTTAATTTTATTTAATGCTTTTGTATGAATATTCAATGGATTTACAACAAAATCATAATTTTTGAAAAATAACCATACCCAACCTATTACTGAATCAACGTGAACTCTTGGAATATAATCAAGCTTATACTTCTTTACCATTTTATCTCTTAAATCAACAATTTTTTTAATAGGATCAATAGTCATTTGTATAGTAGTACATCCATTTACAATGATTGTAGCTACCTTTTTTCCAGAAGATAAAGCATTATCAAGTTCTTTTTCTAACTCTTTCAAATCGACAACTCCCATTGGATCTGTCTTTATTCTTTTACAATTGTTTTCTCCAATGCCTAACCAGCCACAAACTTCAACGTGACAAATATGTCCTTGAGTGTTTGAAAAGACAATTATATCATCTTTTATTCCTGTTTTTCTAAAATCTTTATTTATTCTTTGAATACCATGCTTAACTGCATGCATATTTGTTGATTTGCCTCCAAAAGTAAATATACCGCCAGATTTTTTATAATCAATATCGGCCAATTCACTTATCATTTTTATAGTTGCAAGTTCAGTTGTCATCAATAATCCACATGATAAATCTTGTGCGGCATTTGGATTATATAATGAGAAATAACTACTTGCAGCTAAAGATTCTATTGTTGGAACAGGATTAACATTTGTTAAAGTACCCGGATTGTTCCATAAAACCATACCTTCAGTATATTTAGCCAAATGCTCATATACTTCATCAACGCTTTGTGATTCAAATTTCAAGTTTTCATCTTCTAATAATTCTGCATACTTTTTATTTGTGTTTTTAGGAATTCTCGAATAAGAATGAATTATATTTTTATCAACTTTCTTATGTAATAACTCAATATCATTCAAAAATTCAGTTATATCCATTGTTTCTGGATTCAAAAAATGTTTGTTCATATTAATTTTTCTCCTTTTCATAATTAATTTTTTTTAAAGCATCCTCAATATTGCTTATTTCACTTCCATTTTTTATATATAATGTTTTAAAGCCTAAAGAATAAGCCGGTTCTATATCAACCATATAATTATCCCCTATTACATAAATTTGTTCTGGTGATAATTTATATTTTTCTACAATTTTTTTGTATATTTCAAGTTTATTTTTATGTTTATCAGTACAATAAATATTGTCAAACAATTTTGCAATACCTAAATTTTTAAGTATTTCATTGACATGATACTCGCACGAATTAGAGCAAATAATTTTTTTGCCATTTAATTTACTTAATTCTTTTTTTAATTTCTCATTTTTATCAAAATATTCATTGTAGTTTATATTTTTATATACTTCTTCATAGAATTTATTTTTATCAATTTTTAATTTTGACAATGCAGTTAACAAATCAGGAATATTTTTTTCTAAATTTTTATATTCATTCTCTGTTAGATTTCTTTCTTGTTTTATATAGTTTTTTATTCTTTCATCAATGATTTTTGAAATAGGATTACTTTCATCATATAATGTTCCGTCTAAATCAAAAATAAATAATTGTTTCATCTATTTTTATTCATCCTTTTCAAAACCATTGTTTTTATACCAGTCTCATCAAATTGATAGTGTTTAATTAAATCATCAACCCTACCAGATGTCCCTTCATAATATCCATGTCCATATATAAATTTAGGTCTTGGTAATGTTTCACTACTTAGTATAGTGCTTGATACATGTTGTGGAAGTATTTCTGGACTACCATTATATAATGTAATAATAGGTGCGTCATTAACTAATAATTCATTAGCTTTTTGTCCAAATTTATTTGGACATACCATATTTATTACATTTGTTGGAATTCCATAATTAATTTCCAAATCTTTTGCAACTTTCACAGCACTTTCTCCCATAAAACCAGTAGAAATTAATACAAGTTTAGGTTCTTTGTCAGTTTGATGAATATAATAAGCAATTATATTATCTTTATCACTATCGTTTCGTTCAATGTTTAAAGTGCCATGATGTATTCTAACATAATTTAAACCATTGTTTTTCTTCAAGACTGATGAATATATATTATATAAATCTACATTGTCAGCTGGTTCATAAAAATCTACATCTGGTATAGTCATTAAAGCCCCAGGTTGTGATACAGTTTGATGTGTTTTCCCATTATGTCCTTGAAATATTCCAGAATTTTCTCCAACAACTAAAATATTACTTTTACCTGTTGCCGCCGCGTTAAGTTGATCCATAAACCTATATGAAAATGCATCACCACTACATAATATAATTCTTGCATCACGATTTTCTACCGAAATTCCATGAGCCATTGCTATAGCATGTTGTTCTCTAATTCCTGTATTAATAAAATGAGTAAAGTTTTTAAAATCTGCTAATGCCTCAGTGTCTTTTCTTATCAAATCAGGTGTAATAAAATATATGTTTGATTTATTGTGACTCTGTATTACATTTTTTCTTAATTCTTCAAAAAATTGATCTTGAGCATCCTCCACATTTATACCAGTTTGATTTGTATGTATATCATAAACATCAGAATCAATGTAGTTATTCTTGACAATTATATTAGACGGAGTAGAAACTAATTTTTTTGCAAGTGAAGAAACACTTTCATAGCTTAATCCTTGCTGCTCTAAAGCATTTTTCATTTCTTTATAAGTTTCTATTATAAGCTCTTTTTCTTTTTTACTAGCGCCAGATAATGTATGATATCCATTGAAATGTTCAATAGCATTTTTAATTCCATAAGCCTTTGTTGTATTTGCAATAATCATAATTGGTTTAATTTGATTTTGTGTTTTACTATATGCCTCTAAAACTTCTTGTATATTATTACCATCTTCTATAGTTATAACATCCCAACCATATCCTTTCCAAATTTCTTCAATATTTGCTCCAGAATCATGAAAACTTGTTGCTCCTGATAATTGTTTTCCATTCTTATCCAATATGCATATCAAATTACTTAAATTCAAATTAGCTGCATGACGAGCTGCTTCTGAAATATTACCTTCTTGTTCTTCTCCATCACCTAAAAAGACTATAGTTTTTGAATCAATATTTTTGTCTTTATTTGCTATTGCAGAACCAACTCCATAAGAAAGAACCATTCCTAGCGATCCACTTGGTGTAATATCTACTCCAGGAACAAAGAACATATCCTCGTGTCCTTGTAATCTAGATCCAAGTTGTCTATATCCTTTTAACTCATCTGGTTTAATATATCCCAATAACGAAAATATTGTATATCTTAATGGCCCCTCATGTCCTCTTATTAATACTCTATCTCTATTTTCATTTTTTGAGTTATTTGAATCAAATTTAAATAAACCACCAAAATATAATCCAACCAATAATTCAACAGATGATAAATTACCACCAACATGTCCATTATTTGCATTTAAGATTGTTCCTAAAGCAGTTGTTCTAACATAATCCGATATTTGTTTTAATTCATTTATTCTTTGATTATTATTCATACTTCCTCCTTACTTTTTATTAAAATCCCTTATTTTTTTTTTAGCTAAGCTCGTTTGAGCTTTATCTATCCAATCTTCTCTAGGGCCAAAAGATAAATCATCAGTAACAATTCTTACTCTATCCTTATTTTTCAACACATAATCAATTGGCACAAATTCGTCATTTACAAATACTCCAACCATTGTATTTCCTATATCAGTATGTATCTTATATGCAAAATCTATTGGTGTAGCTCCTTTAGGTAATTCTATTATGTCACCTTTTGTCGTATAAACGTAAACTCTATCAGCAAATAGTTCAGTTTTTACTTGGTTAACAAATTGTTGGTTATCACCAAACATAGAATTTATTTCAGTTAGTGATTTAAAGAATTGAAATTTTTGTTTCAAATCCTCTTGCATTACATCCCTTGCTTTTCCTTTTTGTTCATCCCAATATGCTGTCAATCCAAATGATGCTACTTTATCCATATCAAATGTTCTTATTTGAGTTTGAACTAATCTATCATCAGGCCCAAATACAGTTGTATGTAAGCTTTGATACATGTTTGTTTTTGGATTACAGATATAATCTTTGAATTTATCATTTATTGGATGATATTCCTTATGAATCATTCCCAATGTATAATAGCAATTCGCTACTTCATCAACCATTATTTTAAGTGCTAACAAATCATGAATATCAGATAATTTATGACCTTCATTTAGTCTTTTGTATATGCCATAAATATTCTTTGTCCTTATCTTTATCTCATTTGGTATATTTTTAGCATTTAGCAATGCTTCAATCTTATACAGCATTTCCTTTAAACACTCATACTTGATTCTTCCAATCTCATTTTTCTCTCAGTTATTTTTTTATACATATCTGGCTTAAGATATTGTAATGATAAATCTTCTAACTCTGATTTTATTCTATAAGCCCCAATATAATATGCAAGTGGTACAAATATCTCCATAGTTTCAAGTGCATTTTCTTTTTGCTTAAATTCCGATTTAAATTGTAATGTTCTCATATTATGAAGTCTATCAGCTAATTTAATTATAATTATTCTTACATCTTCGGTATTCCCGTTATTATTTTTCTTGTATTTGCATAATTCTGATCTTGTTTAGAAGAAAAATTCATTTTTGATAATTTTGTTACACCATCTACCAAATTAGCAATATTTTGATTAAAATCATGTGATATATCTTCTTTAGTAATGTTTGTATCTTCTAAAGTATCATGAAGTAGTCCAGCACATATTGTATCTCTATCTGCATGCATCTCTGCCAAAATATATGCAACATTTAATGGATGACTAATATATGGTTTCCCACTTTGTCTCATTTGCCCGGAATGTAAATTATCAGCATAATTATAAGCTTTTTTTACAATCTCTATTTCATCTGGATTGTATTCCTTTAATTTTTCTAGTAAATCTTGTAGCGTAATATTATTCACTAAAACACCTCCTAAATAAAAAAATAATCGGTGCCGAAAAACACTATATTATAATGTTTTAACTGACACCGATTTTAAAATATTATTTTTATTTGAGCATGAATAGAAGCATGAATAAATAGTGTTAGTATAATATTGGTTTCTAGCACTTAATTTTTTTAAATAATCAGTTATAATTTCGTCAATTAATTTAATCATACTAATGAACCACCCAAATAAATTTAACCAATATTTTATCATTTTTCCAAAAATTGTCAATAGTTTTTTTAATATACTTATATATTATTTCTAGCATAAACTAAAAGCAAATTTTTTTCAAAATTTAATAGCTTCAACATTAAAAAAAGATACCAGTTCAAAGTAACTAGTATCTAATATTTTCATCAAAAATATATGTAACAATATGATAGTATATATTATTACTTAATCAAAACAATTTTTTTAAAATTTTTTTCCTTTTTAAATAATTAATTCATTATTATTAAAATCTGTTGTAGTAATTAATTTATTAACATCATTCTCTTTTGTTCCATTTTCACTTATTCCATTTTGTTCAATCATTCTTCTTCCTTCAGATTTTGATGAAATGATATTTGATAAATTTAATAATTCAGTCAATAGCAATCCATTCTCTAACATACTTTCTTTTATTTCAAATATTTCAATATTTTCAGGTATACCACCTTAGCTACTGTATTATATCTTTCTTCAGCTTGATTAATAAATTCTTCTAATACATCATCAGGTATTTTCATAGCTTTCTCATACATTTTTTCAGGTGATTCATCCACTCCAATATAATTTCCTAATGATTTAGACATTTTTTCCTTACCATCCAATATTTTTCAAAATTCATATTTTTTACTTGAGTATTTATTAATTATAATAGAAAATTTATTGTATCAACTAAATCAAATTAATTTTTTTAGGTTTAAATACCCTAACATTACCAAATAATTCAATATTATTTGTTTTTCTATTATAAATCATTACACCATCATCATATATTGCATATACATTCTTTTTTTTATCATCTGCTACTTTTTGTAATTTAGATAAATATTTTGAATTATTTACTGAATGAACATCAATATAAAATGGATCATCAACTACACCAAAACCATCATAAAAAGAAAAATATTTATAGAAGTTATTTTTTGCTGTAATAAAATATCTCTTTAATTGTAATTCTGTCCCTGCACTTTCACCAATTATTATGCCTTTATAGTGTTTTATATAATAAAGAATTTCAGTGTCATGAACAACTTTATTAAAAAACATTTCTGGATTTCCACCAGGTAATAGTATAACATCAGAATCATCAATAATTTTTTTTAATTTTTCATTAGAATCACTATAACAATTACATATTGTTATATTATTTTCTTCTATTCCAATCTTTTTTAATTCATTTATATACCTGTTATATCTTTTTTCTCCCTTTTTAAAAAATTCATCATTTAATTTCTTTGCATCAATCTCAACAGGAAAAGCCCACGGGAAAATTGCAACTTTAGAATTTTTTTTAATTATTTCTTTTAATCTATCAGTGACTAAATTCATCCCTATCTCAATCCTACTAAAAAAAACACTATACATTTTTCATTATCCTTTCCAATCTTTTTGTAGACATTTGACCACAACCTACATCAACTTTATCTCCACCACTTTCAAATTTTGAATTATAAATATTTCTTTCATCTAACATTTTATATGATAATTCATATCTTTCTTCTGAAGATTTATTAAATTTACTGTTTTCAATTTGATTATAAGTGCTTATCTTTAATCTATCATCATCCTCTAAGAATTCTAATAATTCTAAAAAATCTTCTTCACTATCATTAAAGTCATTTGTAATTGTCTTGATCATACTAACATTAGGAAATGTTGTTTCTAAAGCAAAACTAACGTTTTCATATTTGTTGTCTAAATATTTTATGGTTTCAAGTACATTTTGATAATTTAATAGAGGCTCCCCAACACCAATAAAACTAAAGCATATATATTCATATTGATTTAATAAATCTAAGCTTGAAATAATATTATTGCTTGTTTTTTTATCTCTTCAAATGTTAAATTTCGTACAAAACTTTTATTTATTCCATTATAGCACATTTGACAAGATATTGGGCATCCAATTTGACTTGACATACATAAATGACAAGTATTACCATCATCAAAAACTCAAGTTTCAATAATAAAATTATCGTTTGTTATTTATAAAATTTTTATAAATTTATAACTTTTGCTATATATTTTATCAATTATTTTTATAATAACCTTTCCTTATACAATTTTTTCATTATTTTAATATTATTTTGCATGTTTGTATTATTATTTAATAAACTATATAAAATTTCTTCTAATTTTGCATCTTTATTTTCAATTTCAGAAGCATATAAAATCATTGATTTATATAAATTTTTTATTTTTGTTTCACTTATTCCATTCAAATACTTGGCTATTGAATCTGACCAATTGCAATTTTTATTATGCCACCTTAAATTATATAAAATTAGTAATGCTTTATATTCTTTTAATCGAAGTTTTTCATATTGAACTTTTACTTTTTTTAAATCCATATCCAAATATGGATTTGCTATAAATGTAAGTTTTTTATCTGATGAAATCGCTGACAAATAATTCATAAAATACATCGCAAACAATTGATGATTACTTGCTACATAAATTTGATTTTGTTCTTGCATTAAATTAAAATAATTACTCCAAATAAAATCTACATCAATATTGAATATTCCATTAGTTGTATCAATCTCAAAACCAGTAGTTCTATTTTTCGAAATAAGAATGTCACTATTTTTAAATGATTTGCTTAATTCCCTCATATCTTTTTCTAAATATAATGGACATATAGAAGGGATAATTCTTTCATCTGTTATTTCTAATACTAACACTTTTTCATTATATTTTTTGCATTCTTTTCCACAATAATTGCATATTATTTTTCCATCTTTTTTTGTATATAATTTTTCGTTACCAACAGATTCATATAGCATATCAACACGCCCACATTCACATCGAATCTTTTCCTTATATTTTACTTTCAAAAAGCCATCATAATACATTTTTTCTATTATAGATTGTAATTCGCTACTATGGTTTTTATCAATAAAAACTGAATCATAATTTATTCCCGCACTATCCACATAATTTAAATATTCATTCAAATTAACATCTTTATCTTCATAGCTATGAATTATATTAAAACCAATATTTTTTTTGATTTTTAATGCTGAACCAATATAATCCATAACAGTTGGAGATAACATCATTCCTATATTTGTTTCACTTTGTGGTTTTATAGGTAAAGTTAAAATTATTGTATTTTTTTTATCCATTTATTATACCTCCTAAAAAATTATAACACATCTCATACAACTCCATCTTATATAAATTTAAATCATTTATAATACTATCCTTTTTAAATACACATTTATATATCTTATTAATTTCAACAAGATTTAGTATATCATTTGAATGTGAACTTAAGTCTATCTCTTTTAAATCTAATATATATTGTAAATTTTGTATTATATTTAAATATTTGTAAAAACAACCAAACAATCTTTTATCAATCCTTTTGCTGTTTAAGAAAAAGCAATCAATATTGAACTCCTTAATATTTTGTTCCAATCTAAAATCAATAGCTAATAATTTGTAAAAATTAAACAATACATCTGTTTTATAAATTTTTTTTAATTCACAATTTTCTATTGTTTCAATTAAAGAATCTAAATATATATTATTTTTGTTAATATTATCTATTAAATTTTCTTTAAATTTCTGAATGTTACTCAGATCATAACATAATTTTCTTCTTTTTTTATACATTTTTTTATATTTAAACGAATAAATAAATTTAAAACAGTAGGTCCATTCATTAATATACTCTTTTGTATCATTAGAATTAAAATATTCTATTACATCATTTATATTTCTAGTTGAATTATATGTTTCATATAATAATTCATTAGAATTATTTCTACATGGTACATTTATTACTCCATCATCAAATGTTAATTCATATGTGGTATTATTTTTAAGTTTTAAATTTTTATTTGATATTAGTGGTAAATAAACTACCATACTATGTATTTTATCTTTTCCTCTAAATTTTAAAACTTTTTGTATAATAAAATTAATTTTATCTTCAAGTTCGATAATATTTTTATAATCATTATCACAGGTTAAATAATTTATATCAACGTCACTAAATAAAGTGTTAGAATTTCTTCCTAAACTTCCACTAAGAGTAATGCAAAAATCTATTTTATATATTTTTTTAAAATCATCCGCAAGTTCTTTTATCATTTTTATTATATATTTTCTATATATTGAGTTAAGTTCTTTAAATCTTTCAATTGTAATTTTATTATATGAATTAACATATTCATTACGTAAATTTAATATTCTGTCTTGATATTTTTTTAATATTTTAATTTAATCTTTTCATAATCTATTTTTTTCATATATAATCATTCCTATTTTCAACATATTAATTTTCTTTTCTAAATTCCTTAATTTTACGTTTTGCTTTTGTAGTTTGTACTTTATCAAGCCATTCTTCTCTTGGTCCATATGATAATACATCTGTAATAATTCTAACTCTATCTTTATTCCTTAATTGATACTCTGGTTCAACCACTTTATCATTTACAACTGCTGATACCATAGTATTACCTAAATCAGAATGAATTTTGTATGCAAAATCAATTGCAGTTGCACCTTTTGGAAGTTCAATTATATCTCCCTTTGTTGTATAAACATATATTTTATCTGAAAATAATTCAGATTTTACTTGATGAACAAATTCTTGATTATCACCAAACATTCTATTAATCTCAACTAGAGATTTAAAAAATTGATACTTTTGTTTCAAATCTTCCTGCATAACATCTCTTGCATTGCCTTTTTGAATATCCCAATATGCAGTTAATCCAAAAGATGCAATCTTATCCATGTCAAATGTTCTTATTTGAGTTTGTACTAGTCTATCATCTTCCCCAAAAACAGTTGTGTGCAATGATTGATACATATTTGTTTTAGGATTATATATATAGTCCTTAAATTTGTCATTTATTGGATGATATTTTGAATGTATAGAACCTAATGTCAAATAACAATTTGCAATTGAATCAACCATTATTTTTAATGATAATAAATCATGAATATCTGAAAGCTTATGTCCTTGTTCTAATCTTTTATATATACCATAAATATTTTTTGTTCTTACTTTTATGTCATGTGGTATATCTTGATTAGTAAGTATGGAATTTATCGTAGTAAGCATTTCATTTAAGCAATGTTTACTATCATCTTCAACTCTTAGTTTGATTTCTTCTATTCTTTTATATTTATCTGGATATAAATATTTAAGAGATAGATCTTCTAATTCTGATTTAATTCTATATGCTCCTATATAATAAGCAAGTGGTACAAATATATCCATTGTTTCCATAGAATTTTCCTTTTGTTTGAATTCAGACTTAAATTGTAATGTTCTCATATTGTGTAATCTATCAGCTAATTTAATAATAATTATTCTAACATCTTCTGTAATGCCAGTAATTATCTTTCTTGTATTTGCCATATTTTGATCTTGTTTTGTAGAAAAATTTAATTTACTTATTTTTGTAACACCATCCACCAAATTTGCAACTTCTTGATTAAAATCATGAGCTATGTCCTCTTTTTTGATAATTGTATCTTCTAATGTGTCATGTAAAAGCCCTGCACAAATAGTATCAGTATCACCATGCATTTCAGCTAATATATATGCAACATTTAACGGATGACTAATATATGGTTCACCACTTTGCCTCATCTGTCCTTCATGTAAACGTTCGGCATACTCATATGCTTTTTTAACTTTTTCTTTTTCTTCTGGGTTATATACTTCTACTAAATCCAATAAATCATTCAAACACAATTCTTTCATGAAATCATCCTTCCTACCCAAAACAAAAAGGCACCTAAAAAGCACAATGGTTTTTTAGACACCTTTTGTCACACATATCATTTGTTTTGAAGAACAGTAATCACAAAAGAATTTGTAAACACACATCTCATTTTTTATGAATTTAAAACTAACTAAAACATTAAAAAACATATAATTATAATCTTCTTTCATGCCTACCACCCTAAAACTAAATTTTCAATTATATTACACCTTTTAAACATTAAAGTCAATAGTTATTTTACATAATAACCCTCTAATGATATAAAAAAAATTTAGTACATAATACTAAATTTTTTACATTCTACTATTTTCACTACACAATTCTAAAACTCTCTTCATTGTATTAACTGCTCTAATTGTTATAGAGAGGAGATGGTATAAATGTCTAATAATACTAGTGCTATTAATATTAATGTTGATTCTAGTGTAAAAAAAGAAGCAAAGAAAATTGAAAACGGGGATATTTTAGTTAAAAGTTATGATAATAGAAAGGATTTAAAGAAAGCATTAAATAAATAAAAGAATTACTTTTGTAGTAACTCTATTTTATTTTTTCTTTTAAAGAATTTAATATATTAATAGCTTCAATAGGTGTTATATTTAGAACATCTATTTTTTTCAGTTCTTCTTCAACAACACTCTTCTTTTCTTCAAAATTAAGAGGTAACATCATTTGCATATAAGAATCTTTTTTACTATTATTATCTTTAGATTCATATTCATTTAAGATAACATTAGCTCTATCAATTACTTCTTTAGGAAGACCAGCTAATGTAGCAACATTAATACCATAACTTTTATCTACTGATCCGTCTTTTACTTTATGTAAGAAAGTAATATTACCATTCTCTTCAATAGCAGATACATGTTTATTTTTTAAATTAGGAAGTGTATTTTCCATACTCGTAAGTTCATGATAATGAGTAGAAAATAATGTTTTACATTTAATATTATTAGCTATATATTCTAGAATAGCTTCAGCTAAACTCATACCATCGTAAGTAGCGGTCCCTCTACCCAATTCATCAAAAAGAATTAAACTATTTTTCGTAGCATTCTTAATAGCCCGAGAAGCCTCCATCATTTCTACCATAAATGTAGATTCACCACTTACTAAGTCATCACTTGCTCCTATTCTTGTAAAGATCTTATCAAATACTGGCAAATGAGCCTCTTCAGCAGGTACAAAACATCCTATTTGAGCCATAATAGCAATAATACCAAGTTGTCTCATATAAGTAGATTTACCAGCCATATTAGGACCAGTAATAAGTAAAATATCCGTATTATTATCCATAATAATATCATTAGGTACATATTCAGCATCTTTTAATACTTTCTCTACGACTGGATGCCTAGAAGATATTACTTTAATTTCATTAGTACTATTTAATATAGGTCTAACATAACCATACTTTTCACTAACAAAAGCAAATGATTGTAAGACATCTATTTCACTAATAACTTTAGCATTCTTTTGTAATACTTTAATATATTCTTTACATTTATCTCTTATTTCTACGAATAAATTATATTCTAAATTAATAATCTTATCTTCAGAAGACAAAATAATATCTTCTTTTTCTTTTAGTATAGGATTAATAAATCTTTCACAATTAGCAAGTGTTTGTTTTCTAGTATAACCCATATCATCAGTAATCATAGATAAATATGAATTACTAACCTCTATATAATAGCCAAATACTTTATTAAACCCTACTTTTAATCCCTTAATACCAGTTCTTTCTCTCTCTTCTTTTTCAAAATTACTAATAAAGTCTTTACCACCTTTACTTAGACTTTTTAATTCATCTAACTCACTAGAATATCCCTCTTTTATTAAGAAGCCATCTTTTAAACCATTCGGAGCATCTTCATTAATAGCTTTCTCTAAAAGATCATATAAGTCATTTAAAGGATGTACTTCATCATAAAAATTAATTTTCTCTAATTTATCTTTAATACTAGGAAGTACTTTTAAGGAACTCTTTAATTGTAATAAATCTTTAGCATTAGCAGAACCAAATGATATTCTACCACATAATCTTTCTAAGTCATATACTTCATATAAATCATTTCTAAGTTCTTCTGCTAATATAAATTCTTCAAGCAACTTAGTAACAATATTATATCTTTCATTTATTCTAGACATATCTACTAATGGATTCTCAATAAAATATTTTAACTTTCTACTTCCCATGGCCGTCTTAGTATTATCTAAAAGCCATAATAAAGAATATGTTCTTTCCTTAGTTCTTAAACATTCAGTTAATTCTAAATTTCTCTTAGTATGAATATCCATCATTAATGATGATTCATCTTTTTTAATTATTACCTTTTGAAAATGAGATAGATTTCTTTTTTGTACAACACTTAAATAATATAATAATAACTGTATAGATTTTGTTATTCTATCATCATCTATATTACTATATATATCATTATAATTATCAGTAAGAAAAGAATCCTCTATAGTTACTGGTATCTTTTGACTCCTTATACTAGATATTAATTCTTTATCTACATTACTATCTACAATTAATTCTTTTATCTCTAAAGATAATAATTTATATATAATATCTGAATTACTACTATATAAAGAAGAATATATATCACCAGTAGTAATATCTGAATATGTAAAAGCATATCCATATCCAAAGCTATATAAACTACCTATATAATTATTTTCTTTTTCATTTAATGAATTAGCATTAATAATAGTACCAGAAGATATTACTTCAATTATATCTCTTTTAACTATTCCCTTAGCATTTTTAGGATCTTCTAACTGTTCACATATAGCTACTTTAAAGCCTTTTTTAATTAGCTTATCAATATATATTTCAGCAGCATGATGTGGTATTCCACACATAGGAACTTTCTCTTCTAATCCAGCACTCTTGCCAGTAAGAGTAAGTTCTAAAGCATGAGCTACTACTTCAGCATCTTCAAAAAACATTTCATAAAAATCTCCTAATCTATATAATATTATTACATCTTCATATTTATCTTTTAATTCAACATAATGTTTCATCATTGGAGATAATTTACTTCTATCTACA
>OGPK01000949.1_pt1 | contig 25209 bp, 18 predicted proteins | sample 1552921 | NCBI WGS metagenome assembly OGPK01 (sample SAMEA2580264, study PRJEB22360) | human gut metagenome | biome: human gut; feature: human-associated habitat; material: faeces | place: Denmark | collected 2008/2010 | reverse complement strand
TGCCACCACGCCCCGCTCAGGGCCGCGACGTTGTGTTCGTAGAGCCCCTCGCGGACGGGGCAGTTCGTCGTCGTGTGCATGTGACCCGAGACGATGTGCGCGTCATAGGGCTCCAGCAGCCGGTGCAGGGCCCGGTGGTTGCAGAGCGACCGCTCGGCCTGCGCATAGTCGAAGGGTTTTTCGTCCTTTCCGGCGAACGCGGTCGGGATATGGAGCGCCACGACCACCGTCGTTCCCGCGGGAACGAACGACAGGTCCCGTTCGAGCCACGCCAGCTGCCGCTCCTCGAGATAGCCGATGTAGTACCAGTCGCGGCCGATGTAGTAGTTGTCGTTCAGCACCGCGTAGTGTACCTCACCCACGTTGTAGGAGTAGTACGCGGAGCCGTACATTGCTTCGAACGCCGCGGCCGACGTTTCGTGCGAGCGGCCCCAGAGCTTCATGTCGTGGTTGCCCATCGCGTTGCGGAACTCGATTCCCGTCGCCGACATAACCTCGTTGTAGGAGGTGTAGAACGTGTGGTCGCCCGAGGTGATGTCGCCCGCGCAGATGCCGTGCATCGGGCGTCCGGAGCGCTCGGCGGCGGCAGCGGTTTGGCGGATGTCCTCCGCCGCACGCTCCAGCAGGCGGAACTCCTTGCGGGCGAAGAAAAAGATGAAACCGTGGAGATCGGCGACGACGACGAAGCCGTGGCGGGTTTCGCCGGATGGTTTGCGCCGGAGACGGAAGTCGTGGGAACTGCCGTCGGACTTCGCCGGAAGGTAATGGCGCACGACCCCCTCCTCCGAGGGCGACGCATAGCCCGCGGGGGTCGAGACGAAGACGAAGCGCGCCCGGTCGTTCGCCGGAAGCACGAAGCGGCCCGCCGAGTCGGTGGCGGCGCAGTTGTCGCCGTCGCTCACCACAACCCCCGCCAGACCTCGGCCCGCGCAGGTCACCGTGCCGATACGCGCCCCGGCCGGCGTGACGTAAGGGCGCAGTGCCTCGACCCAGACGGCGTAGCCCGCCGGTGTGAGGTGGATGCCGTCCACGGTATACTCCGCGGGGAGTTTTCCGTCGCGGAGCATGCGGCTGCGGATGTCGATGAATTTCAGTCCGCGCCGGGCGGCCATCCGCCGCAGCAGGCGGTCGAAAGCCTCGATGTGGGCGTTCTTACCCGTGAAATATGGTTCGTTGCGCGCCTCGTCGAGGGGCAGCGGACTTTGGATAAAGACCTGCGTCGCAGGCGATTCGGCGGCGATGCGGTCCAGCAGACGTTCGTACTGCCGGAGCAGCGCCTCGGGCGCGATGGTCGAGAATATCAGGTCGTTGACGCCCGCCATGAGGAATATCGCCCGCGGCCGTCCCGCCACGATGCTGTCCAGCCGCGCGGCCATGCCGGCAAAGCAGTCCCCGCCTATGCCGCGGTTAATCACGTGCGCTTCGGGGAAGTATTCGGCCCAGGCGCCCCGCTCGGTGAGGCTGTTGCCGAGCATCACCGTGTGGTGCGGCCGCACGGGGAGGGACTCCTGCTGACTGCGTTTCGAGAAGTAGTAGTCGCCGCGGTAGTCGAGCGAGTCGGGCTGTGCAGCGAGCGTGACCGCCGCGGCGGTCGACAGAAGGGTCAGAATCAGTCGTTTCATAAGCAGTTAGCGGTATTCTCCGTGAAGATCGACCGGGCGGGCGAAGGGATCGAGACACTCCTCGAGAAGCAACGCCAGTTTCCGGCGCGTGAGGGGCCTATCCGCATCCGCGGGGCGGATCCGCGGGGCTTTGCCGCCCGCCTCGGCGATGAGCTTCGCGGCGCGTGCGGCGGTGAGGGCGGTCGTGTCGGTCCGGACGGGGATTCGAGGGGCGAAGTCGTGCAGTCCGCGGGTGAATTCCCCGACCGGGATCGTCCGCTCGGGGTAGAACCACGAACGGTTCGCCCAGTGGAACGGCTCGCCCGTCATGCGCAGGATGCCCGTCGCGGCGATGCGCTGCAGGGTCGCGAAGTCGGGATCGTCGGGCTTTACGTCGTAGAGCGGCGCGATGTAGGCTTTCTGGGCCAGCAGGGCCTCCTGCACCTCGCGCACGGGAACCTCCCGCGGCGGGCAGCGGCGTTCGGCGGCCAGCGCCGCGAGGGTTCCCGCGGCCTGTCCGGTAAGCATCACGACCGGTTGCAGGCGCGTCGAGCCGTTGACGAGGTTCGAGACGGAAATGGCTTTGTCCGAGACGATGAAGTTCTCGGTCCGGTCGGGAATCAGCGCCCCCAGCGGCACGCTGAACGACGGCACGGGCGGGAAGAGGATCTTCGGCAGATCGGTCCGGCAGTTGCGGTGGTGGTCGACGGGGTAGTCGCCGACGGAGATGCCCGTGCGGTAGAGCGGCCTCGCGTAACGATCGGTCACGTCGTCGAGCGTCATGCGCACCACGCCGTCCATGCGCCGCCCCTCGCGGTGGTAGGGCAGGTAGGCCAGCCCGTCCGGCGTGTCGAATTCGTCGTCAGCGATGCCGAGGCGGCGGTATCCCAGCTCGTGCTGGATGTGGTAGACGAAGCGCAGGGTCTTCTGCCGCGCCGCTTCGAGGGCCGCTGTGCGCTCGGCATGGGGAAGTTCCACCACGTCGAGGTTGATGTCGTTGCCCTCCTTGGGCCAGTTGATCATGTATTTGCCTCCCGGCATACGGCCGTATTCGAGCATCCGGTCGGCGCTGCGCACCCCTTCCGACGAGAGGTCGTAACACCCGGCGAACTCCGCGGGGTCGTAGCCCGCAGGCCGCTCGATGGTTCGGTCCGCGCCGGGCCCGTAGTCCTTGAGGATGGCCACCACCGTGAGGTCCTGCACCACGTCGTTGGCCTCGGCCGGAGCCAGCTCTTCGCCCGTGTCGGCGCGGGCGTCCATGCCAAGACGGTATGAGGTGCCGCTCAACGGCAGCGCGTCGCCCAGATCGGTGGCGTCGACGGTGATGCGGGCCTGCACCAGCAGGCGGCCGCCGCGCGCGTCGGTGAACTCGGCGCCCGTGACCCGTTTTCCGCGGCGCAGGATACCCGTCAGGCGGTAGCCGTGCACCACCTCGAGCGGCGGCTCGGCCGCGGCCATCGCGTGAAAGATGCTGTCGGCCACGTGCGGTTCGAACAGGGTGGTGCTCACCCAGCCCGTCCACAGCGCGCCGATACCGCCGTAACGCTTCCGCAGCCGGTCGCGGAATTCGTTCCACAGACCCGACGGCAGCTCGAAATTGCCGTCCGTGGCGCATACGCCCTGGGCCGTGAGCATGCCTCCGAGCATGGGAGTCTCCTCGACGACGAGCGTCTGCACGCCCTGCCGCGCCGCGGCGATGGCGGCCGTCGTGCCGGAGGTCGTGCCGCCGATGACGAGCACGTCGGCCCGGCGGCGGATGGTGTTTTCACAGGTGCAGCCCGCGGCGAGCGTCAGACACAGCAGGGCCGGAATCAGGATTTTTTTCATCGGATCGGTGTTTTTTCAGGTGCGGCGAACCTAACGGCGCATCCGCCGCCCGAAGCCATGCTCACGGTCAGCGTATCGGCGGCCGTTACGGGACGCTCTTCGTAGTCAACGGCATAGGGATTGGTTTTCCAGTCGGCGCCCTCGCCGTCGGCGTAAATCTGCGCCGTGTAGGTCACCCCGGGCGCGAGGAACGTGAGGGGCACGCCGACCGTGCGGGGCTCCTCGTCGGTGACGGCGCCGAGGTACCAGTCCTCCGAGCTGCGGTCCTGCCGCACGAATACGGCATAGTCGCCGATCGCGGCCTGGGGCACGAGCGTCCGCTCCCAGTCGGTGGGCACGTCGCGGATGAAGTCGAAGGCCTTGTGTCCGCGGTAGTTTTCGGGCAGGTCCGAGGCCATCTGGAGCGGGCTGTAAATCACCACGTAGTGCGCCAGCTCGCGCGCGATGGTCGACTGCACCCGCGCGAAGGGCGAGACGGGGTTGTCGAAACGGAACGTCCCGAACGTGTAGTCCATCGGCCCGGCCAGTCCGCGCAGGAACGGCACCACGGTGGTGTGCTCGGGCGGATTTCCGCCGTCGGGCGACCAGGCGTTGTACTCCTGACCGCGGACGCCCTCCTGCGTCATCAGGTTGGGCCACGTGCGTTCTATCCCCGTGGGCATGACCGGTTCGTGGTTGTCGATCATCATGCCGCAGCGGGCTGCCGTCTCGATCACGCGGCGGTAGTGCCGCACGCCGTACTGGCTGTCGTGCAGCTCCTTTCCGTCCATCAGCACATTGACGTAGCCCGTTTTGACGTAATCGACGCCGTGATTTTTATAGAACGCGAAAGCCTCCTCCAGCTGGGCCTCGTAATTCTTCGTATCGGCCCCCGTTTCGTGGTGGCCGATCAGTTCCACGCCCTTTTGGGCGGCGTAGCCGGCAACGGCTTCGATGTCGAAGTCCGGATAGGGCTCCGTGAAGCGGATAAGGTCCGTGTTTTTGGTCCACTCGCCGTCCCAGCCGACGTTCCACCCCTCTACCAGCACGCCCTCGATGCCGTGTTCCGCGGCGAAGTCGATGTAACGTTTCGCGTTTTCGGTCGTGGCGCCGTGGCGGGGTCCCTGCGCCCAGGTCTCCTGAAAGAGATGCATCGACCACCAGATGCCGACATATTTGGCGGGGCGGATCCACGAGGTGTCCTCGATGCGGCACGGCTCGTTGAGGTTGAGCATGAGCCGCGAAGTTACCAGACCGCCCGGCGTGTCGGCGACGATCATCGTGCGCCACGGCGTGCGGAAAGGCGTCCGTGCGTAGACCTTCACCCCCGTGGACCACGGGGTGAGGTGGCAGCGCAGGGTGGTTCCGTCGGGGTAGAGGCTCATTTTGGCGTAGTCCGTCAGATCGGCCTCGTGCAGGGCGAGATACCCTCCGCCGGCGCATTCCAGCGTGAGCGGCGTGTTGACCGTGTCCATCCGCGAGATGGGGGTGTGGCGGGCGAGGCTCTCGTAGTAGGGTTCGCGCGCGGGCATCCACCAGGCGTTGTGGTCGGACGGAAAGCGGTATTCGGTCAGCTCGTCCGTGATCGCGAACTCGCCCAGATGGGGCTGTTCGGGAAATTCGAAGCGGAAGCCATAGCCGTCGTCGAACAGGCGGAACACCACGTCGAAGCGGCGGCGGGGCGCGTCGCTTTCGCGCACGCTGACCCTCAGCTCGTTGTAATGGCTGCGCACGGTGCGCTGTTCACCCCAGACGGTCTCCCACGTCTCGTCACGGCTGTCGCGCGACGTGCCCGTGATTTCGAGCCCTTCGCGCAGCGCAGGGGCATCGAGCAGTTCGAATCCCAGCGTCGAGAAGTCCAAAAGGGGGGCGCCGCGGCGCGTCACGGTGTAGCCGATGCGGCCGCCGCGTTCGGCCACCTCGAGACAAAGCGTGCCGTCGGGCGATGAGACGCCGGTCTGTCCGCCGTAGGCGGTGCATAAGAGTGCGGCGAGCGCCGCGAAGAGGATCGAAAGAGGTTTTTTCATCGTGCTGTCATGTTTTTTTCGGTGTCGAATAGCCCGTGCCGCTCTCCCAGACCGAGAGCCGGCCGAAGCGGTCGCGGACTTCGACGCGGATATGCGCATCGGGCGACGCGGGCAGGGCGTAGAAGAGGTGTTCGGTGCGGTCCGCGCCGATGTTTTTGTGCTTGAAATGCTCGCTGTAACGCGCCACGTAGTCGTAGATCGACGCGTCGTAACCCGTGTAACGGGTCATCGGTCCGCGCGACTCGCCGTTCTCGTACCAGACGACCTGCCAGGCGGGGTCCCAGTTCCAGACGTTGACCGTCACGGCGTCGGGGCGGCGGCGGTCTTCGCCGACGCCGTAGGCCGTGAACTGCCGGCTGCGGGGATGGTCCGCGGCCTTGTAGTACCACGTGAGGCCGTCGCCGTCGAACTCGTAGACCCCGTACCCGGCCGGAATGCCGTCCATGCTCCACGGGGTCTGCCAGAAAAGGGTGCTCAGCGGAGCGTGGACGTGCTCGAAGAGGTGCGGCTCGGGGGTGTAGTTTTCGTTGTAATGTTCGTGCGCGGAGAGGATATGGGCGTTGTAGGGTTCGAGCATCCGGTAGAGCGCCCGGCGGTTGTTGAGCACCTTGTGCGACTCCTCGCGGCTCCATTCACCGCTCCGCGCCGCGCGCGACCAGGTCGGGATGTGCAGGCAGACGACCACCGTGCGGCCCGCCGGGACGGTGGCGAGGTCCTGCTCCAGCCAGCGGAGCTGCCGCTCGTCGAGATACCCCACATAGAGGTAGCTGCGGCCGATGTAGAAGCAGTCGTCGAGCACCACGTAGTGCACGCGGCCGCGGTCGAAAGCGTAGTAGGTCGGGCCGAAGTGCTCCTTGAACGAGCGTTTCGCCCGGTCGCTCGTCCGCACGCCGAGGTCCATGTCGTGGTTGCCCGCGACGTAGAAGAACGCGACCCCGCTCGCGGCGAGGGCCTCGCTAACCGGTTCGAAAAGCGGGGGCCTGCGGTCGATGTCGCCGATGATGTCGCCGCAGACCACCCCCCGCGTCGGCCGTCAGCCGCATGTCGTCCGCGGCCCGGCGCACGCTGTCCAGCTCGCACTCGAAGTAGACCTGCGGATCGGCGACCGCCAGCAGGCGGTGGCGCGTCATGTCCTGCACCGCGGGCTCCAGCGCGAAATCGTAGCGCCGTCTGCCGGGAGCGATGCGCCGGTAGATGCAGGGCGTGCCGTCGCGCAGGGGGATTTCGTACCCGTCGGGCAGCGTCAGGTAGACGAACTCCGCCTCCGTGTCCGACGGCAGGCGGTAGCGCCCTTTGGCGTCGGTGCGCACGATCGGGCGGCCGTCCGTGACGCAAACTCCCGTCACGCCCCTGCCGGAAGCCGTCACGCGGCCGCACAGATCGATCGTGCGCGTGGCCGCCCGCCCCGTGACGGAAAGAGACGAGGCGGCGAGCAGCGCCGCAAAGAGGATGAACGCGCTGGTTTTCATTTCACGGGTTCGAGAACGGCGGCCCAACCGCCTCCGGGGGCCATCCGCAGGGCGATCGCGTCGTCGCGCGTGACTTCACGGGTTTCGGTGCGGTAATCCCGCGCGATGCGGTCGGCATTCACCCCGTCGGCGAAGACCTTCATGCGGTAGCGGCCACCGTCGAGGAACTTCAGCGGGGCCTCCAGCGTGCGGGCCGTCCAGTCGGTGATGGCTCCGATGTACCACTTCTCACCGCTGCGGCGCGCCACGGCGGCGTACTCGCCCACCGAGGCGGCGAGCCCCACCGTTTCGTCCCACACGGTCGGCACGGCGGCGATGAAGGCCGTGAACTCCGCTTCGCGCAGGTAGTGCGACGGCGAGTCGCAGAGCATCTGAAGCGGACTTTCGAAGACGACGTACAGCGCCGCCTGATGGGCGCGCGTGCCCTGGCTCATCGGGTTGTCCCAGCTGATGGCGAAATCGGCCCGGGTGGCGTTGCGCGTGGCGCCGGGCGTGTAGTCCATCGGTCCGGCGACCATGCGCGTGAAGGGCAGCGTGCAGTCGTGGACGGGCGAAATGTCGGTCGAGCATTTGTCGTGCTCCATGCCGTAAACTCCTTCGAACGAGAGGACGTTGGGGTATTTGCGCTGGAGCCCCGCGGGTTTGAACGACCCGTGGAAATCCACGATCAGACCGCGGTCGAACGCCGCGCGGGCGATCTCATCGTAAAATCGGACCATCTCCTGATCGGACCGCTGCATGAAGTCGATCTTGATGCCCTTCACGCCCCAGTCGCGGTAGGTGTCCAGGATGCCTTCCAGGTCCTTCTTCATGGGGTTCCAGAGCGTCCAGAGCACCACGCCGACGCCCTTTTCGCGGCCGTGGCGGATCAGCTCCCCGAGGTCGATCTCCCGGCGCGGCTCCTTGATATTGAGCGTGCTCACGGACCACCCTTCGTCCAGCAGGATGTAGTCGATGCCGTATTTGGCCGCGAAATCGATGTAATACTTGTAGGTCGCGGTGTTGACCCCCGAGCGGAAATCGACCCCGTAGATATTGAGCGAATGCCACCACTCCCACGAAATCTTGCCCGGCCGCACCCACGAGGCGTCGCCTTCGACGGGTTTCGACGCGAGCTGGTAGGCGAGGTTGTTCTCCAGCAGCGCGCGGTCGTCGGGGTCGATGGTCACCACGCGCCACGGAAACGTGCGCGTGCCTCGGGTCCGGGCGATGTAGGGCGCTTTTTTCACCAGCTCCTCGTTGCGGTCCGAACCCTCCCTGAGCCGGGCTTCGAGCACCACGGGCGGGAACTGCGCGCGGAGGCTGTGTCCCTCGCCGCCGAACAGGAACAGGCAGGGATAGTCCTCCAGATCGGTTTCCGTCACGACCATGCGCGTGCCGCGCGGCGAGGAGAACCACACGGGCAGGTAGGCGTACCGCTTTGCGTCGAGCTCCGAGAGGTGCTTGCGGTCGAAGAACGCTTCGCAGTGGGAGATGAAATCGGGGTTCTCCTCGCGGGGCCAGAGGGTCTCGAAATCGGCGGCGAAATTCAGCTCGGCGGTCTCCGACTCGATGTCGACGGTCCCCTTTCGCGCCGTTTCAAAACGGTAGACCGCGCCGTTGTCGTAGACCCGGAAGCGGACGGCCCAGCCGCCGCGGAACGTAAGCAGAAGCTCTTCGCAGCGATCGTGCAGCGTGCGGAACTTGGTCGGAACGGGCGCCGTGCTGCGCTCGTCGATGCGCCGCCGTTCGGCCCGCCGCACGACGGGCGCCGCGCCGAACGGCTCGGCCCCGGCGATCTTCATGCCGATGCGGCTTGCGTCGAGCAGCCGTTCGCCCTCGCGCGTGACGCTCCAGCGCAGTTCGGGCGCGGTCGATACCGTCACCGTGATTTTTCCGTCGGGAGATATCGCCGTGTACTCTTCGGCCCGGAGCCCCGAAGCCCCGGCCAGCACGGCTGCGGCGATAAGAAGGAGTTTTTTCATGGTGCAACTGTTTTACTTATTCGGTTGCCGTCTCCGCTTCGTAACGGTCGATGCCCCGCTTGATGGCGGCCCACATATCGTTGTTGATGACATGAACGATGTCGAAGACCATCAGCCCGGCCGTGCGTTTGAGGCAGTAATAGCAGGCTTCCTCGATGTCGAATGTCTTCTGCGAGCAATCCACCGTCGCGTAATAGGTACAGGCGTTGAGCAGGAAGCGCTCGGCACGGTTGATACCGTATTCGATCGACTCGCCGTCGTCGGGTCCGTACACGCGGGGCAGGTAGGTCCCCAGCAGGAACGTGTCGAGCTGATCGGCGAAACCGGTCTGGTGGTAATTGATCGAACACCAAGAGTTGAACGACCACGCATCCTGATCCGTTAGCGGACGGAACGCCTTGCTGGCCCAGTTCTGTCCGTTGGCATAGAGTGCGCCCCACCACGAAGCGGCCCAATATTCCAATTTTACGTCCGGTTTGATTGCCTTGATCTCCTTGCGAACGCGGGCTACGAAGTCGTGGATTATCATCGAGCGGAACTCCCACCACTCTTTGTAGTATTTGCCGGGGACTCTTTCGCCGGAAGCGTTGTAGGTGAAGACATCGCCCGGCCACGTCTCGACGAGTCCGCCAATGTACTTTTCGAACGCCTCTTTGGATGCTTCCGAGAAATCGCTCTGATAGTCCGGAAAACGGCAGTAGTCGAGCGCGTAGGCATCGAAATCGTAGTTGGTGACTATTTCACGAATGAAACGCAGGGCGAACTCCTGAACTTCGGGCAGGACGGGATTGAGGAACGCTGCGACCTTCGTGGGGTCATCCTTGATGTCGACCATGCCCTCGGGCTTGTATTGCATGCAGGTTTTCCCCTTCCATGTCGTGCCCCGGTAGGCGGGTCCCTGTCTGGTGCTGGGCATGCCCATGGGGAATACGGTGGTCGAGACGGTCACTTTCAGGTTCCGTTTATGTGCCTCGTCGAGGAAAAACTGGAGGTAGTCCCAACCTCTGTCGGCAACGTTAACTGAACCGATAGTCGTCGCTTGGGTCATGAACTCGCTTTTGTAGAGTACGTCCCCCTCGACGGGCTTCACATCCACGACGATCTTGTTGAATCCCGCTTCCTGTGTTTTGTCGAGCATGGCGATGATACCGGCCTGTGTCGAGAATCGCTGGAAGTTGGCCTCGGCATCGAACCAGAGCATTTTTTCCTTTCCCTCTGAGGGTTCCGGTTTCGGATCGGGGTTCGGCCCGGGTTGCGGCTTGTCGAGTTCCGGAGGGGTTTTATGCGATTCCGTGCAGGCGGACGGAATCGCCGCCATCAGCAGGACACAAAGTATCAGGATGGATTTTTTCATCTTGTCATTTTTGAGTTTTCTGTTCTTTTTCAGCCCGGTCGATACCACGTTTGATGTCATCCCATAGATCGTTTTCGATGACCTGAATGATGTCGAAGACCATCACACCGTCCGTGCGCGAAAGACACAGGTATACGGCGTCTTCGAACTGATCGACATGGTTCTGGGCGTAGAGCGAACCGTAGACCGCACAGTCGCCGTCGACATCCTTCAGCGAGCGGGCGAGACCGTACTCGATGGATTCGGGATCGTCCATGCCCCATACCTTTTCGAGGTAGGTTCCCGTGATGAAGACATCGAGCAGATCGGCGAATCCGGTGCGGTTGTAGGTCGGCGTGGCCCAATCGTCGAGATAGGCTTCGTGGAAGCGCGAACGCGGGCTGGCCCAGTTCTGGCCCTGCGTGTAGATGGCGTGCAGCCACGAGGCGGCCCAATACTCCAGTTTCACGCCGGGTTGCAGCTCATCCACCGTCGCGCGTATTCGGGCGATGAAGTCGCGGATGACTCCCGAGCGGAACTCCCACCACTGTTTATAGTAGGGGCCTGCCACGCGGGCTCCGTTGGCGTCGTAGGTGAATATATCCTCCGGGAAACGGTCGATACCGTGTCCGAGGTAGGTTTCGAACGCTTCGCGCGAAGCGGGCGAGAAATCGCTCTCAGCATCGGGGAAGCGGCAATAGTCGAGGGCATAGCCGTCGAACTTGTATTTTGTGAGCAGTTCGTGTGCGAAACGCAGCACGTACTCCTGATTTTCGGGCAGTACGGGATTGAGGAACGCTGCGACTTTCGTCGGGTCGTCCTTGATGTCTTTCCTCCCTTCGGGCGTGTATTCGACACAGGTTCGGCCCGCCAGTTCCGGGTCGGAGTAGGCCGCTCCCTGGCGGAACGTGGTGAATCCCGCAGGGAAAATCATCGTCGAGACGGTCACTTTTAGTTCCCTTTTACGCGCTTCGTCGAGGAAGCATTGCAGGTAGTCCCAATCGCGGCGGACGGTGTCCGGACCGACGACGGTGAGCGGTTCCAGCATATCGCTTTCGTAGAGCACGGTGCCCGAAATGGGGCGCACGTCCACGACGATGTGGTTGAATCCGCACTCGACGGTGCGGTCCAAATAGTAGCGGATCGAATCCTGCGAAGCGAAGCGCTTGAAATTGGCCTCTGCGTCGAACCAGAGCATTTTGGGTTTTCCACCGTCGGCGGCGCGAAGCGTCCGGGCGGAGTTTCCGCCGCAGGATATCGATGTCGCTGCAACGAAGAGGATGACTGTAAAAAAGGTGCTTATTTTCATGGGTCGTGTTAAAAGAACCGCATTCCTCCGGCCCGAGAACGGGCCCGGACCGGGAAGAATGCGGATTGATACGGTTTCGTCAAGACCTGTCGTGACAGGTGTAAGGTTTGTTAATCGTAAGTGATCTCCAGTTTCCAGCTCTTGACTGCGTGCCCGGGAACCAGTACGTATACGTAACCGCAGTTTTCCTTTTCGTTATACACGAATGTTCCGACGGGGCGGTAGGGGTTGGCGTCCGAGATCGCGTAATTGAGCGTCGCCTCGGCGGGGTTGAGCAGGAATTCGCCGTTCGAGTCCACGATCGAGACGTAGGTGCAGGGCCAGCCGGTGGTGAAGACGGCGGCATAAGCCTTTTCGTTGAACATGAAAGCGCGGATCGAACCTTTGGTGTAGTTACCCCAGTTGTTCGGACCGTTGGGCGCTGCTCCCGGAATCTGCTTCAGATTGAGCGAGGATGTGCCGTCCCAGCCTTCCCAGGTCAATACGTTGTGACCGCCGGCCACGGCATCCCACATGAACCAGGTGCCCGAAACCTCTCCCGAGCAGGCCGAAACCATCTGGCTCCACGAGCCGTCGTTCGAGGGCTGTCCGGTAAGCAGGTTGTAGTAGTCGCCACGCACGCCGTCGGCGAAACCCCAGCAGAAACTCGGGCCAGTGGCTACGCGTGCGCCCAATGCCGTAATGAGCGCTTTGCCTTCGACGAGGTTGCCGCCCACGGAGAGGAACGCTGCGATGGCGCTGTCCGACGGACCGAGGATCGTTTCGGCGGGCTGGTCGCATCCGTTCTTCCAGCAGGCGTACGTAACAGGAGCCGATCCACTCGTGCCGTCAGCGGTCAGTGAAGCGATCAGATGTCCTGCCTCGTCGTTAGCCAGCGAGGTGACCTGCAATCCGTCGTAACCGGTCATGTTCAGATTGCCTGCGGCAGCGAGCGTCTTGCCGTCGAATACCTTGGTGCCGATGACGATCTTGTCGCCGCTGACGCCGATTTGCAGGTATTTCGTGTGATCGGTGATGTCCATCTGAGTGGCCGTTTTCTCTGCCAGAGCACCGATCTTGGTATAGGAAACGACAACTTTTTCAACGGGCTTTGTTGTATAAATGCGGGTGGTCTTGCCGTCGGCTCCCGTCACCGTGAATGAAATCGGCTGCGTATAGTCGGCCGCCACGGAGGGATCGGGCGTGATGGTTGCGCCTTCGGAGAGTTTCACCGTGGCGGTGGACGTCTTCATGGCTTCCAGCTGCGGCGTGGTATAGGCAAGGTCGATCGATTTGTCGTAGTCGTAGACATCGCCTGAAAGCGTTTCCCCTTCGGGGAGATTCAGAACGAAAGATTCGATACGGCATTTTTCGCCGCGGTCGATCTGCGGGCCGGGTTTGCTGATTTCCGGATCGTCGTCCGTACAGGCTGCAAACGACAGCGCGAGACCTGCCAGGGTGGCGTAAGCGAACAAATTGAACTTTTTCATATTGGTCGAGTTAATTTTAGATTTATTCATTCGTTGTAATTCGTTATCTGCGCGTGTAGAAAGCCCACAGCGTATAGGTTCGCGATCCATTGTCGCCTGCCCGAACCTTGATCTCCATCGGATCGGAGAGGTCTTTCAATCCCGACAGTGACGGATAGATATAGGTGTCATAAGCCACGTTTGCGCGTACCATCAGCTTTTTCACGTCGTATTTTTCACGAAGTTTTTTGGGAATGGGGAAGAAAATCTCGCCCGTCGTTTCGTCGATGATTCCTGCGATACCGGCTCCGCCTTCGGCGGGCTGGATTTCGATGGAATTAATCGTACTGTCCGTGTGGATGAATTCGTCTTCCGCTTCGGCGCATGATGTCGCAAGCGATGCGAATGCCGCTACGGCCAGTACTGCAAGATATTTACGGAGTTTCATAGTCGTTCTGTTTTTGCGGTTAATCATTAGATCCATCCGTCGTTGTTCGTACAGAGCGAATTGTTCGAACGCTCCGAAAGCGGAATGGCGAATCGGTAATAACGGTCGTAGAAGATGCGCTTGTGTCCGCCGTCGGCATCGACCTGCTCGTAGGTAAATGAACCGTCGGACTGTTTGGAGATCTTAACGCCGTGCACGTTCTGCCCGTCGATGACTTTTTCGGCCAGCCGCCAGCGGCGCAGGTCCCAGTAGCGGAAACCTTCGCCGGCCAACTCCACCTTGCGTTCGTGACGCACGTATTCCAGGAAGGTCTCCTTGTCGGCGGTGGCACGCGCGGGCAGTCCGACGCGGGCGCGGACATCGTTGAGCGCCTGCAGCGCTTCGGCGCTGTTCTTGTTCCAGTTCTCCATGGCAAGTGCCTCAGCCTTGTTCAGGAGGACCTCGGCATAGCGCAGTACGATCCAGTCCTGTCCCGAGCCGCTCGTGACCCACGTCTTGTCTCCGTCTATGAGGTATTTGCGCAGGTAATAACCCGTTACGGTCGTTCCGGCGGCTCCGGCGTTTTCATAGGCCTTGTATCCGTCCTTGCCGCCAACGAAGCTTTCGATCTTCCGCCCCATCCAATCGGCTCCGTTATAGAGAATCGTGGCGTAGAAGCGCGGTTCACGGTTCGCATAGGGATCCTTACCGTGTTTCTCCCAGGAGAAATTGCCGCCGTCGCCTGCCATTTCATAGCTGTCGACCAATTCGCTGGTGGGAACGAATCCCGAATAAACCTGCTTGCCTAACTCCTTTGTATCGCCCGAGGGCCGCACGTAGGCGTCGTAGGCATGGTCGATCACGCTGGATTTGAATTCTACGGCAAAGAGTACTTCGGGACTGTTGATGCCGAGTTCGAAGATTTTGGCATAGCCGTTCTTCGACAGGTCCAGATTACCCTCTGCCGTGGCGCAATCGCGTGCGGCCTGTGCGGCGACATCCCATTTTTCAGCGTAGAGCGCTACGCGGCTCAACAGACCGTATGCGGCTTTTTGAGTGGCGCGGCCCGAGTTGTCGCTGTCCCATTTCAAGGGCAGGTCGGGAGCCAGTTCCTTCAGTTCGTTAATGATGAAGCCCCAGCACTCTTCCTCCGTCGAACGGGCTTTGTCGTTCTGCTCAGGGCCGTCGACTTCGGTGCGAAGAATCACCCCGCCGTAAACCCGGCACAGCATGAAATAGGCGTAGGCACGGCAGAAACGCACTTCGGCGATACGAATCTTGAGCCAGTCCTCACCGAATTTGCGGCCGAATTCGGCCGCGTCGCGCAGGAATTCGTTTTCGCGGCGGATGCGGTCATAATGACTCGACCAGCACTCGAACGCACCGGCGGAGTTGCTGTTGAAAGCCGTTTCCTGGAGGAGCGTGGCGTTGAAGTTGTGGTTGTACTGATTCCAGGAGGTGCTTTTCAGGATGTCGGAATAGGCATCCGATAATCGGGGCGACGCATAGGCATCGCCGCCGCGCATCTCGGTGTTTGCCCCGAAGATGGAGTAGAGTCCGATGACGTATTTATCAGCCGTAGTGGTGGTGGACCAGACGGTCGCCGGCGAAAACCGGTCCGCCGGATTCAGGTCCAGCACGTCGGAACAGGAGGTGCCCAATACGACGGCCGCCAGACCGAGTATGAATATGATCTTTTTCATAGGTTCAGTTGCTTTAGCGGTTAGAAGGATAAATTGACTCCGATACTGTAGGTCCGCTGTTGCGGGTAGTAACCGTTGTTGACCGACGGCATTTCGGGGTCCACGTATTTGAATGCACTGAAAGTCAGCAGATTGGTTCCTGCCACGTAGATATTTACCCGGCCGATACCGGTATTTTTCAGAATGTGTTCGGGGAGCGAGTAGCCGATCTGGAGGTTCTTCAGACGAAGATATGCCCCGTTTTTCACCCACCAGGACGAAGGCCATGCGTTGTTGCCGTTGGCTACGGTGCTCAGACGCGGATAGTCGGCATTGCGGTTGTCTTCACGCCAGGCGCTCTCCACGAGATAATAGGGTGCGTTGCCGTTGCCGTAGAAAGGACGGGTGTACATCGTGTTGTCGAAAACGCCCGAATAGTATGCCGCGCTGAGCTGATAATCGCAGATGGCTACACCCTGCCAGAGGGCTGTAAGATAGAGGTTTTTCCATGCCACCTCCATATTGAGCGAGAAGTTCATCTCGGGGGTATAGCCGCGGCCGATTTTGATGAAGTCCTGCGACTGCTCGATCTTGCCGTCGCCGTTGACGTCGGCATACATCAGGTCACCCAGACGCTTCTCTCCCGAAGGAGCCGTCGGCGAATTGGCGATCTGCTCTTCGGTCTGATAGAGTCCGATCGCCTTGTACCCGTAGAGCGTACCCATCGGTTTGCCCAGGATGGCACGGTACATCGGATGGTTGTCGGAAATTTGTTTGGCGAGAACCCGGTTGCGGGCCCACGAGAGACTACCCGTCAGCGAATACCGCCAACCGCTGGCAAAGTGATTGTTGTGTTTTAGCACCAGCTCGAAGCCGCGGTTATCTACCTTGCCGGAGTTTTTGTATGACGGTACGTTGCCTCCCAGGGAGGGTGCGTAGGAACCGCCGACCTGTTCGAGGATATTGTCGGTAACCTTGTAGAACCAATCGAATTCGATGCCCAGTTTTCCGCCCCAAGCGTTCAGGTCCAGGCCCACGTTGAAACTGCGCGAACGCGACCAGGTAAGGTCCTTGTAGACATAGTTGCTGGTGTAATAGGTCGTCTGACCCTTGCCGCCTATGATATAGCTGTAGGAGGGTGCGGTCGATCTGTAGGATTGCACATAGAGATAAGGGCTCGTATCGTCCATACCCAGTTCGCCGTAAGAGGCGCGCAGCTTGAAGAAGTCGATTTTCGGGAGTGCCTGCTTGAAGAACTTCTCTTCGGACATGACCCAGCCGACGGCTGCGGACGGGAAGAATCCCCAGCGGTTTTCGGGGGCGAACTTGTAGGAACCGTCCGCGCGGAATGTAAATTCGACCAGATATTTCTTGTCAAATGCATAGTTGAAACGGCCGGCGTAGCTGGCGATACTCGTTTCGCTGAACGAACCGGTTACGGGGGTTGTGATGCCTTCCCACGTGGTGCCGATCGAAAGATCGACCGGATAGGGGGCGAAATACCCCGCCTTATAGCCGGTCATTGTGTCCGAGTAGGTTTTTTTCTGCTCGTAGAAGAACAGGCCGCCTACGCTGTGACGCCCGAATTCGCGGTTGTAGGTCAGCGTCGGGCGAACGATGAATCCGTCTCCGAACGACGACGATTTGTTGAAGCTGCTGTTGACATTGACTCCCGATGCATTCACGACTGTGGAATTCATCGTCGTGGGCGAGAATGACATCAGCTGGTACGATTGCAGCATATTGCGGTTGCCCGTATTCGAATAGTCGTATGCAACGTGTACGGCGGCCTTGAGTCCTTCAAGCGCCTTGATGCTGCCGAAATCGTATTCCAATTTGGCGTTTCCCTCGAACTGCCAGCGCTTCGTATCCTGAAAACCGCTCTTGTTGACCGCGGCAATGGGCTGCTGCGTGTATACGCCGCTCATATAACCTTGCGGCAGGTCATTATAGGTCGGAGCGATGATCGGCAACGAGAAGAGCGCCTGCGAGATGGGGTTGAACTCACCCTGCGTGCCAAGAGAGTATCCGGGTGCGTGGGTGTCTTCGCGGAATGCGGCGATATTGACGTTCAGATTGAAATTCTTGGCGATCTTCGTGTCGATGTTGGCGCGCACGTTGAAACGCTGGTAAGAGGTATTGGGCAGGATACCGTCCTGATTCATCATACCGATGCTCGTATAGTATTTTACGCGGTCGGTACCTCCCGTAGCGGAGATGTTGTGCTGGTGTGTGAAACCGTAGTTCTTGAAGAGCAGATCCATCCAGTCCGTTTCACCGTATATCCCTTTTTCCTTCATACCGGCGATCACCTCATCCGTCCACAGCGGATTCAATCCGTCCATCTCGCGAGCCTTGTTGTGCCAGCCGATGTAGTCCTGGGCGTTAAGCATCTCGGGCATGGCGACATTGGTGGTGAAAGTCGCCGAGCCGTCGTATGAAATGGTAGCAGCGCCCTTCGAGCCGGTTTTGGTGGTGATCAGAATAACGCCGTTGGCTCCGCGTACGCCGTAGATGGCCGAGGTGGCGGCATCCTTGAGGATGGAGACCGATTCGATGTCGTTGGGGTTGACCGTATTAATCATACGCTCCACCCCGTCGACGATGCAAAGCGGGCTGGAATTGTTGAACGAGGAGACACCACGGACGAAGATCGTGGTGCCGTCGCTGCCGGGCTGTCCCGAACGCTGAATACTCGTCACTCCCGGCAATTTGCCGGTCATCATGTTCGATACGTTGGTCATCGGGGCCTTCAGCAACTCCTTGCTGGAGACCTGGGACACGGAGCCTACGAGAAACTGTCGTTTCTGTGTGCCGTATCCCACTACGACCACTTCATCCACCAGCGTGGCGTCCTCTTCCAGTTGGACGTTCAGGGTTTTGCGGCCGCGGACGGCCACTTCTGCAGTTTTGTAACCGAGGAAACTGAAGACCAGCACATCGTCGGAGGACAAGACCTCGATAGCATACTGTCCCTGTGCATCGGTGGTAGTTCCCCGGGAGTTGTCACCTTTTACGATGACCGTAGCACCCGAAATTTCCCCCCCCCCTTGCGTCGGTCACTCTTCCGGAGACTGAAAGTCCTTGCGCCTCAGCTACATTGGTGCCTGTGATCGCCATGGAGACCACGGCTAATACGCTGCTCAATAGGCAGCGAATGCCTGAAGGTTTCATTTTGTAAACGTTTCTCATAAAATTAGGGTTGCAATAGGTTTAGATTTTTGTGACGGGAGACGTGCTCCGCTCGAAATGGTTGATTAAGGCATTTTTCGCATAGTTTTATGTTTGGGTTATTGGCATTCGTCGAGTATTTTCCAGCACTGGTACAGACCGCGAGGTACATGGAAACAGCCTTTCCATTTGCCGCCCTTGAGCGGGAGCAGCACCTCGCCGCGGCGGTTCAGATAGCCGAACCATTCGGGGTATTCGGGGTCCTTGAAATGCGACCAGGTGTAGTCGTGCAGCCGGAGGAACCAGTCGAGACACGCCTGCGAACCGGTGAGGCGGTATCCCTTGATCATCGCGATCATCGCTTCGATATGCACCCACCACAGTTTCTGATCCCATTCGAGCTGCTGCTGCGGGTGTCCGAGCCGGTCCATGAAATAGAACAGGCCGCCGTACTCCTTGTCCCAGCCATATTCAGCCGTGTCGAGCGCGATCTTTACGGCCTTGTCGATCAGCGCCCGGTCGTTGAGCCGCACGCCGAGGTTCATGATGAACCACATAGCTTCGAGCGTGTGGCCGGGATTGATCTGCCGGCCTTCGAACGAGTCGGAGAGCTCGCCGTCCGCTGCGACGTTCTCGACGATCAGCCCCAGCTCCCCGCGGTAGAAGACCTCCATGACCTGGTGGATGCAATCCCGGATCGTCGCGTCGAGCAGCGCGGGGTCGATCATCTGCTCCGCTTCGAGCGCCATGTTGCAGAGGATCATCGGCAGGGCGAAATCCTTCAGGTCGCGTGTGCCCGGGACGGTCTTGCACCACGGTCCCTTGGGGTTGTCGCGTTTTTCGAGAATCCGCGCGAAGGTGCGCTTGGCGATTTCGGCATATTGGTCGCTGCCCGTGGCGAGAGCCGCCTGCGCGAAGGCCATCGTGGCGAACGTGTAGGAAAAGATGTTGTAGGGAGCCACGAGCGGCCGGCCTTCGCGCGTGAGCGAGAAGTACCAGTTGTAATTGCCGTCGTGGCCGTGTTTACGGAGGAACTCCGCCCCCTGTACGGCGCATTCGAGCCATTCGGGACGCTTCTCGACCTGGTTGTAGAGCATCGAAAACAGCCACACCTGCCGTCCCTGCAGCCAGACGAATTTGTCGGTGTCGTAGACGTCGCCCCCGCGGTCGAGGCAGGGGAAGTAGCCGCCGTATCGTTCGTCCTGCGAGTGGGTGAGCCAGAACGGAACCACGTTTTCGAGCAGTTCGTCCCGGTTCAGACACGCCAGTTGTTTGAAATCGATCATGGGAGGTTCTTTATTTTTTGTGTTGGAGATAGTTCATGTATTCCATATAGCGGTTGTAGAGGTGTCCCGCTTGGGTGTAGGACGAATTGGGGCTCATGAAGTGCGAGAATTCGAACGTGATGACATTCTGCATCCCGGCGCGCCGTGCGGCGTCGAGCTTGAAGAGGAGTTTCTCCCATTTGATCGGCAGGAAACGGATGGGCATGTCGCGGTCGAACGATTCGACGTTGGTCCAGCACTCCATGCCGTAGCGTTCGGCCAGCTCGCGGTTGACCACCAGGTAGTCGTAGAGTTCGTCGTAATCGACCTGTCCGTCCTGGAAAGCGAGGATGTCCACGGCTCCGGCGATGTCGCTCAGAATCGCGTCCCACTCGCGGCGGTGCTCCTCGACGGTGATCGCCTTGTCGCCGGCCATCACCTGATCGGTCTTGACGCCGTGGATGTAGGGCGAGATCATCGTCTTCAGCCCGCCCGATATCTCCTTGGCGTGCCGGCCCATCGCGGCGTATATCTTCGATACGTTGCGGGTGCGGCGGCTGATCTCCTGCGAGAGGTACCAGCCCCGGAACGATTTGTGGTGGCCGTATTTGGCCCACACCTCGTCGATGAGCTGCATGTTCAGTTCGATCTCCTTCTCATACTCTCCCACGTGCCAGTGGTAGCACGAGTCGTAGGTCCCGAACCAGAAATCCATTCCGTACTTGTCGGACAGCGCGAGGAACATCTCCACCAGATCCACGGGCGGATACTTGACCTTTCCGGTCCGGAGCAGGCAATCGAACGGCGCCGCGATCCAGCTGCCGAGCCCGGCGCGGATCAGCACGACGGTGTTGATTCCCATCTGCTTCATGGCCTTGAAGTCGGCGTCCCACTCCTTCACGCCCCAGTTCTGATGGGGAATGTCCCAGCTCACCTCGTCGAGGAACGTGGCGCGGATGGGGAGGGCTTCGAGGATCTTTTCGGTGCGGAAATCCGCATCCGTGAATTCGCACGTCTTCTTCGGACCTTTGCCGCGCGATGCGGCGGGCAGGCAGACAAGTATCGTCAGTGCGGCGCCGAGCAGGCCGCGGAACAGCGTTTTTTTCATTTCTTCGAAGTATTTAAGTATTCGAGGTATCGGTCGTAGAGGTGCCCCGCCTGCAGGTAGGCCGACTGCGGGGACATGAAATGCGAGAATTCGAAGGTGATGGCCTGATCGATACCCGCCTCCTCGGCCATCCGCAACTTCAGACGCAGCTTCTCCCACTTGATCGGCAGGAACTGGATCGGCATGTCGCGGTCGAAAGTCTCGGTGTTGGTCCAGCACTCCAGGCCGTAGCGGTCGGCCAGCCGCTTGTTGATGCGGAGGAATTCCGGAAGCTCGTCGTATTCGACGTGCCCGTCCTGAAAGGCCACGATGTCCACCGCGCCCTGAATCCCCCGGAAAATGGCGTCCCACTCCGCCTCGTGGCTCTCGGCCGTGACGCCGCCCGTGCGCGTGGTCCGGTCGGTGTACTGGCTGATGTTCTTGCTGCCGTCGATGTAGGGGGAAATCAGCGTCGGCAGTCCGCCCGAGACGGCTTTGCAGTGACGGCCCAGCCGGGCGTAGAGGTCGATGATTTTGCCCGTGTTGCGGCTGCACTCCTGCGAGATGTACCATCCGCCAAAAGCGGCGTGATGCCCGTAACGGGCCCACACCTCGTCGATCAGGCGGCAGTTGAGCTCCACCTCGTGCAGATAATCCCCGGATGCCCAGTATTTGCCCGAGTCGTAGAGCCCGAACCAGAATTTCATGCCCCACTTTTCGCTCAGGCGCAGGAACATCCCGACCAGGTCCGCGGGCGGTTCGTAACAGCGTTCCTCCGAGGTGAGCACCTGCGAGGAGAAGGTCTGCCAGCGGCGGGAGCCGCCGCGGCAGGCTTCGTAACCGGAACGGTCGAAGGCTGCACGGGATGCGAAGCGGGAACGGCCGCCACCTGAGGTTTGGCCGCCACGCTGGGTTTCACGGTCGTGTCGAGCACCTCGACCGAATAGGAGGCGCCGTTGACGATCACATCGGCCTCGGTGTCATTGAGAATCTCGATGCCGACGGTGTAGTCGTTACCGTTGATCTTGAAATTGTATTCTTTCATAAAATTCGTTTGTTTAATTCCGCGCCGTCTTCCGGTTCCGGACCGCAGTCCCGGTTCCGGCGTTCGCACCGATCGGGATCGCCCCGGCGGGGCCGGCATGCCCGCGGCGGAAAGCGGATTTCGGACGGCTTGCGGAGCGCTCTCTAAATTTATTTTCTGATTCGTTCGGGCATCGGGGTCAGACCGTGGATTTTCGAGCTCCACGGCGAGTAGACGCGCGCCACCTTGTTGATAGTAATCACGTCGCTCTCACGGTCGTGCATCTCGGCCTTGTTGAGCTTCACGGCCAGCGCGATGGCGGCGATGATCTCGCCGTTGACCACGCTGTCGCAGCCCGCAGGCACCGAGACCTTCATGTCGTCGACCAGTATGCCGCGGGTCTTCGACTTGGCGGCCTTCTTCTGCGCGCTCTTCACCATGACTTTGGCGAAAAGCTGGATCAGCAGAAAGAGGACGATCAGCGCCGAAAGCACCGTCACCACCGAAACGATCGTAACGTAGATGCCGACGGGGTCCTTGTCGAGGATCGTATCGGCGCCTTTAGCCGAAGCAGCCAGAGCCGCGAAGAGCAATCCTGCTGTTAAAATCGCACGCTTCATACTACAACGGAATGTTAGAGTGTTTCTTGGCCGGGTTCTGCAGGCGTTTGGTAGAGAGCGACTGCAGGGCGCGGATGATGCGGAAACGCGTGTTGCGCGGCTCGATCACATCGTCGATATAGCCGTAGCGGGCGGCGTTGTAGGGGTTCGAGAACTTGTCGTTGTACTCCTTCTCCTTTTCGGCCACGAACTTGGCTTTCTCTTCGGGCGATTCGATCGCTGCGACCTCCTTGCCGTAGAGCACCTCGACGGCACCGCTGGCGCCCATCACGGCGATCTCGGCCGTCGGCCATGCGTAGTTGATGTCACCGCGGATGTGCTTCGACGACATCACGATATAGGCGCCGCCGTAAGCCTTGCGCAGCGTAACGGTAACCTTGGGCACCGTAGCCTCGCAGTATGCGAAGAGCAGTTTCGCGCCGTGGGTGATGACGCCGCCGTACTCCTGCGTCGTACCCGGCAGGAAGCCCGGAACATCCACGAGGGTCACGATCGGAATGTTGAACGCGTCGCAGAAGCGGATGAAGCGCGCAGCCTTGCGGCTGGCATTGATATCGAGCACGCCGGCCATGAACTTGGGCTGGTTGGCGACGATGCCCACGCTCTGGCCGTTGAAACGGGCGAAGCAGGTGATGACGTTCTTGGCATAGCCGGGAGCCGACTCCAGATACTCGCCGTTATCGACGATCGCCTTGATGACCTCCGACATGTCGTAGGGCTTGTTGGCGCTGTCAGGAACGATCTCGTTGAGCGAATCCTCCAGACGGGTGATCTTGTCGGTGCAGACCGCCAGCGGAGCGTCCTCCATGTTGTTCTGCGGCATATAGGAAATGAGCTTGCGGATCAGCGCGATGCCCTCCTCCTCGGTATCTACGGCGAACTGCGCCACGCCCGATTTGGTGGTGTGCATCGTGGCGCCGCCCAGCTGCTCCTGCGTCACGTCCTCGCCCGTCACGGTCTTCACGACCTTCGGGCCCGTGAGGAACATGTTCGACGTCTCCTTCTTCATGATGATGAAGTCGGTCAGCGCGGGCGAATAGACGGCGCCGCCGGCGCAGGGGCCGAAGATGGCCGAAATCTGCGGGATCACGCCCGACGACATCACGTTGCGCTGGAAAATGTTGGCGTAGCCGGCCAGCGCGTTGACACCCTCCTGAATGCGGGCGCCGCCCGAATCGTTGATGCCGATGCAGGGCGCGCCGTTGCGCAGCGCCATGTCCATCACCTTGCAGATCTTGTCCGACATCGACAGCGACAGCGAACCGGCCGTTACCGTGAAGTCCTGTGCGAAGACATAGACCAGACGTCCGTCGATCGTACCGTAACCCGTTACGACGCCGTCGCCGAAGGTGTGGCTCTTGTCCATGCCGAAATCATAGCAGCGGTGCGTCACGAACATGTCGAACTCCTCGAAGGAGCCTTCGTCGAGCAGCATCTGGATACGCTCGCGGGCCGTGAACTTGCCCTTGGCATGCTGGGCGTCGATACGCTTCTGACCACCTCCGAGACGTGCGGTGGCACGGTTCTCGATGAGCTGGTTGATTTTGTTTTGAATTTCACTCATAAGTATGCTTGTTAGTATAGTTTCATGCACGTTCGTTCCGGACTGTCCCGCCCCGCGGCCGTCGGCCGCGTTTACTGGTCTGACCCACCCCCAAATCCCCGCCTCGGCGGGGACTTCTTCGCCGGCGGCGGCGTAAAAAACGGGGCCGAGGGAGCGATACGAACGCTCGTTGTTCCTATTTGTTCTTATTCTCGCAAAGCTCGGTGAGGATGCCCTGCGTCGATTTGGGGTGCAGGAAGGCGATGGTCATGCCCTCGGCGCCCTTGCGCGGGGTTTTGTCGATCAGGCGGATGCCCTTGGCCTCGGCGTCGGCGAGCTGCTCCTCGATATTCTCGCAGGCAAGCGCCATGTGATGAATGCCGACACCGCGGTTTTCGATGTACTTGGCGATGGTAGACTCCTCCGAAGTGGGCTCCAGCAGTTCGATCTTGGTCTGACCGAGCATGAAGAACGCCGTGCGGACCTTCTGGTCTGCGACCTCTTCGACGGCATAGCACTTCAGGCCCAAAACGTTCTCCCAATAGGGAATTGCTTCATCGAGGCTCTTCACCGCGATGCCAAGATGCTCGATATGAGAAACTTTCATAGCAAAATATTAATTTAAGTTAGTGGATGTTCCGTGTCATTTCAAGGCACTGTTATAAAACGAACACAAAGATAGGGCATTAAATTCGAAATACCCAAGCCTTTTATCGTATTTTTTTCGGAATATCTGTCACTTTTCGGGCCGGCCGCGCGCTTCACAACGAAGTGTAAATATCGATCAGACGGCGGGCGACGGCGTATTCCGAAAAAAGCTCGGCGCGGCGGCGTTCGCGCCGGCGCATTTCGCTGCGGAAGGTCTCGTCCCAGAGCACGTTTTCCAATGCCGCGGCGACCTCTCCCACCGCTTCGGGATCGACATAAACTGCCGCGTCTCCGGCCGCTTCGCGGTTGAGCCGCGTATCGCTCAGCACCATCGGCAGCCCGGCCCTCAGCGCTTCGACCACGGGCACGATCGAAGCCTCGATTTCGGCGTCGGGCAGGTAGACGAAAGTCCGGGCCAGCCGGAACAGCGCCGGCAGGTCTTCGGGCGAAAGTTCGTAGATGAAATCCACCCGCGCCGCCATATGCCGCTCACGTGCATAGCCCAGCAGGAAGTCGGCATACGCCGTGCGGCGGCCGCACACCACAACTCCGACGCGCTGCGGCAGCGGAGGTCGGCCGTCGGTTCCGGCAGCGCCCCGCCGCCCTGCGGCAACGGCGGCGTCACTGCGCCCCGCATCCGCAACGGATACACCGACGTCGCGGCCCGCATCTCCGACGGATGTACGGGCACTGCGGCAAACACCTTCGACCGACATGTCGGCACCGCGGTCCGCGGCCCCACTGGCTTCGCCGACTCCAACGACTCCGGCGGTTTCGTCGGTTCC
>OGPK01000925.1_pt1 | contig 25514 bp, 15 predicted proteins | sample 1552921 | NCBI WGS metagenome assembly OGPK01 (sample SAMEA2580264, study PRJEB22360) | human gut metagenome | biome: human gut; feature: human-associated habitat; material: faeces | place: Denmark | collected 2008/2010 | reverse complement strand
ATCCCGCAGCGCGCTATTACGGCGGCTGCGAGGTCGTGGACAAGGTCGAGACGCTGGCCATCGAGCGCATCTGCCGTCTCTACGGCGCCGAATACGCCAACGTGCAGCCCCACTCCGGCGCGCAGGCCAATATGGCGGGATTCTTCGCCGTGCTGCAGCCGGGCGACACCTTCATGGGACTCGATCTGGCGCACGGCGGCCACCTTTCGCACGGTTCGCCGGTCAACATGTCGGGCAAATACTTCAACGCCGTGGGCTACCAGCTCGACGAGGCGACGGGCGTGATCGACTACGACGCCATGGAGCGCAAGGCGCTGGAATGCAAGCCGAAACTGATCGTCGGCGGTGCTTCGGCCTATTCGCGCGAATGGGACTACAAACGCATGCGCGAAATCGCGGACAAAGTCGGCGCGCTGCTGCTCGTGGACATGGCCCACACGGCCGGCCTGATCGCCGCAGGACTGCTGGACAACCCCGTGAAATACGCGCATATCGTTACTTCGACGACCCACAAGACCCTGCGCGGACCGCGCGGCGGCATTATCCTCATGGGCAGGGATTTCGAAAACCCGTGGGGACTCACCACGCCCAAAGGCGCGGTGAAGATGATGTCGCAGATCCTCAACTCGGCCGTATTCCCCGGCATTCAGGGCGGTCCGCTCGAACACGTCATCGCCGCCAAGGCCGTGGCTTTCGGCGAGGCGCTCGAACCCAGCTACAAGGAGTATCAGACGCAGGTGCAGAAGAACGCCAAGGCGATGGCCGAAGCATTCGTGAAGCGCGGCTACAAGATCGTTTCGGGCGGCACGGACAATCACCTGATGCTGGTCGATCTGCGCACCAAGTTCCCCGAACTGACGGGCAAGCTGGCCGAGAAGTGTCTGGTGGCGGCCGACATCACGACCAACAAGAACATGGTGCCGTTCGACAGCCGTTCGCCGTTCCAGACTTCGGGTCTGCGCTTCGGCACGCCAGCCATCACCACCCGCGGCCTGAAGGAGGACAAGATGGACTACATCGTCGGGCTGATCGACCGCGTACTGCACGATCCCGAAAACGAGGACAACATCGCCGCCGTACGCAGGGACGTGAACGCCCTGATGGCCGATTATCCGCTTTTCGCTTGGTAATATGAAAGAGGTAATCGACTTTTTCCGCCGCCTGCACGACAACAACGACCGTGCATGGTTCGACGTCCACCGCGCCGAATGGACGCACGTGAAGGGGCGCTTCGCCGCCTTCACGGAGCGGCTGATCGAGGGAATCGCCGAGTTCGACCCTGCGGTGCGCGGCCTGCGGGTGCAGGACTGCACCTACCGCATCGCCCGCGACACGCGGTTCAGCCCCGACAAGTCGCCCTATAAGACATATATAGGTGCGTACGTCGCTCCGAAAGGCAAGAAGTCGGGATTCGCCGGTTACTATTTTCATATCGAACCGTGCTGCGACAGCCTGATTTGGAGCAACGCGCTTTCGGCGGGGCTTTACTGCCCCGAACCGGTCGTGCTGCGCAGCGTGCGGGACGAAATTACGGACAACGGCGCGGAAATTGCAGCGGCGATCCGGAAAGCCAAAGGGTTCGACCTTGTCGAGGAGAACAAGCTCAAGCGGGTGCCCACGGGATTCCCCGCCGACAGCGAGTACGCCGACATGCTGAAGCTCAAGGATTTCTACATCGCCAAGCGGATCACCGAGGAGTTCCTGCTCGCGGACGACCTGCTGGAGAAGACTTTGGCGGAGTTCCGCTGCACGCAGCCGTTCGTAGCGATTCTGAACCGCGCCGTGCAGTTCGCCTACGAGGAGATGATGTAATTTTATGCAGACGATATGAAACGGATTCTTGTATTATTCGCGCTCTTCGCCGCTGCGGCGGGTTATGCGCAGACGGTCGAAAAGCAGACCTTCGTCTATGCCGTCAAGCAGACCGACACGCTGCGGCTGGACCGCTACGTGGCGCTCACGCCCGACAGCCGGACCAAACCCTGCCTGATGTTCGTCTTCGGCGGCGGTTTCGTGGGCGGCCGGCGCGACAATGCGAGCTTCCTTTCGTATTTCGAATATTACGCCCGGAAAGGGTATGTGGTCGTGTCGATCGACTACCGGCTCGGCATGAAGAAGGCCATGCAGGCCGGAACGCTCAGCGAGGAGACCTTCCCCGAAGCTTGGATCACGACCCTTGCGATGGCGACCGGCGACCTCTACGACGCTACGGCCTACGTCTGCGACCATGCGTCCGCGTGGGGCGTGGACAAAACCCGGATCGTGGCGAGCGGTTCGAGCGCCGGAGCCATTACGGTGCTGATGGGCGAATACGGCATCTGCAACGAGCATCCGCTGGCGCAGCAGAAGCTCCCGCAGGACTTTAACTATGCGGGTGTAATATCCTATGCAGGAGCTATTTTCGACACGCAGGAAGAGCTACGCTGGGCCAAGACTCCCGCGCCGATGATGCTCTTCCACGGCGATGCCGACCGCAACGTCCCCTACGACGCCGTGCTGTACGACGGCAACGGGTTCTTCGGCTCGAAGCATATCGCCGATATGCTTACCGAACGGCGCATCCCGCATTGGTTTTACTCGGTCGCCAACACCAATCACGTCATGGCGACCCGCCCGATGTACGACAACCGTTACGAGATCGACGCGTTCCTTGAAAAGCTCGTCCTGAAGCGTGAACCGCTGGTGATCGACACCTACGTCACGCCGCTGGAAGCCCCCGAACTGCCGAAGGCCTTTACGCTCTCCGATTATATCGACGCCAATTACGGCAAATAGCCGGCTGTCCGTTCCGTTTTATACGACCGTCCTCCTGTGGAGGACGGTTTTTTTATGAAAGCGCGCCGTTTTTTTCGGTTTCGAATAGGTGATAGTCCCGTTTCGCTTGTATATATAAGCAAGAAACGAAGTTATGCGACAACAAATCCAGCAATTCGGCAGGACCCTGAGCGGCATGGTCATGCCCAATATCGGCGCGTTCATCGCGTGGGGATTCATCACCGCGCTTTTCATCCCGGAGGGATGGTGGCCCAACGGACAGCTCGCACAGCTGGTCGGGCCGATGCTGACCTACATCCTGCCGCTGCTGATCGCCTACACCGCAGGGCGCAACGTCGCCGGGGAGCGGGGCGGGGTAATCGGCGCCATTGCCGCCGTCGGCGTGATCGTCGGCAGCGACATTCCGATGTTCATCGGCGCAATGATCATGGGGCCGCTGGCGGGATATGCGATCCGCCGGTTCGACCGCATGGTCGAGGGGCGCGTGAAGGCAGGCTTCGAAATGCTCGTCAGCAACTTCTCGATCGGCATTCTCGGCATGCTGCTGGCCGTTCTGGGCTACTATGTCGTCGGCAGCGTGGTCACCGGCCTGACGATGCTCATAAGCAGCGGTGCCGAGCTGGTCATACGCCACGGACTGCTGCCTCTAGTGTCGCTTTTCGTGGAGCCGGCCAAGGTGCTGTTTCTCAACAACGCCGTCAATCACGGAATCTTCTCGCCGATCGGCATCGAACAGGCCCGCGAAACGGGGCAGTCGATCATGTTCCTGCTCGAAACCAACCCCGGTCCCGGATTGGGCGTACTGCTCGCATACTGGCTTTTCGGCCGGGGAAATGCGCGCCAGTCGGCTCCGGGAGCCGTGATTATCCAGTTTTTCGGCGGCATCCACGAAATCTATTTTCCCTACATACTCGCCCGTCCGGTGCTGATCGTTGCCGCAATCGCGGGCAGCGCCGCGGGACTGCTGTTTTTCTTGCTCACCGATGCGGGGCTGGTGGCTCCGGCGTCGCCCGGAAGCATCCTCTCGGTGCTGGCGATGGCCCCCAAAGGCAAGACGCTCATCGTCCTGCTGGGCGTCGTGATCTCCGCAGCCGTGTCGCTGCTCGTCGCCGCACCCTTTATCCGACGTGCGTCCAAGACCGAAACGGAAGGCGATCCAGCCGTCGGGAAGCTCCCGCAGAGCGCAGCGGGCATATCGCCGCATGCAGCCGGACGACCCGTCCGCAAAGTGATCTTCGCCTGCGACGCGGGCATGGGATCGAGCGCCCTCGGCGCGACCCGTTTCCGCAGACGTCTCCGGGACGCGGGAATCGGCGTTGCGGTGGGCAACAGTGCGGCGGACCGTATTCCGTCCGATGCCGACGTGGTCGTATGCCAGTCCGTACTGGCGGAGCGGATCGCCGCGGCCGCAAAAGGCGCCGAGCTGATCGTAATCGACAACTTCCTCTCCGATCCCGGTCTGGACGCCCTGTTCGTCCGGCTTGCAGAAACTACGCCCTCTTGCGGTGTATCCGGTTCCCGGTCCGCACAATCCGCACTCTCTTGCGACCAATCCGGTCTGCGGGACGCCGCGGCCGATTCGGACCCGAAACCCGAAGAAACCGCATTCGCCCCCAAGGACGCCGCTCCGGACGGCGCCATCCTGCAACCCGGAAATATCCGGATCGGACTGCCTGCGGAGCCGAAGGAGGAGGCGATCCGGCGGGCGGGCGAACTGCTCGTCGCGGGCGGATATGCCCGGCCGGAGTATGTCGATGCAATGCTGCGCCGCGAAGAGTTGGCGACGACCTGTCTGGGGATGGGGCTTGCGATTCCGCACGGAACCTCCGATGCCAAGGAGCGCGTACTGCGCTCCGGCATCGTGATCCTGCAATACCCCGACGGCGTGGATTTCGACGGCGAGAAAGCGCACCTGATCGTGGGAATCGCAGGCGTGGGGGACGAACATCTGGAAATCCTCGCCCGGCTGAGCGCATCGTTCGAGGACGAGGAGCTGTTGCAGCGGCTTATGACCGCGACCGACCCGCAGGTGATCTACGACGCGCTGAAATAGCCCCGGACGAAGAACCGAAAACCGACCGAACCAACAACGACTTATATGACATCGCAAAAAGTAACGATTACGGCTCCCAACGGCATGCACGCGCGGCCGGCCGGGGAGTTGGCAAAACTTGTCAAGGGCCTTGCGCCCGTCAGGATCACTTTCCGCACCGCCGCTAAGGAGGTCAATGCCGCGAGCATGCTCGCCCTGCTGTCGCTGGGGCTGAAGTGCGGCACGGAGATCGAAATATGCGCCGAGGGCGGCGACGAAGCCGCCGCCGTGAAGGCCGTCGCGGCGTTCATCGCAAACATGAGCGAGTGATGCGCGTGCTTCGGACCGGAATCCCGGCGGCGGGAATTGCCGCAGGAACGGCGTTCGTCCTCGAACGCCGCGTTTCGGCCGCACCGTCCGCCGCGCCCGGAGATCCGGCGGCCGAAACGGCCCGCTTCCATGCCGCGCTGGCGCAGGCGAAAGCGGAGCTGGGCGTATTGGCGGCGGAAAACGACATCTTCGCGGCGCACTTGGAGATGGCCGACGACCCGATGCTGGCGGAACAGGTCGAAGAGCGGATTTCGGAACACGGCTTTTCGGCCGAACGGGCTTTGGACGGAGCCTGTGAAGAGGTGTGCGGCATGCTCGCCGCGCTCGACGACGAATACCTCGGAGGCCGCACCGACGACGTGCGGGACGTATGCGGCCGCATACGCCGTATTCTCACGGGCGAAACGGCCGAAAATCCGTTCGCCGGACTTGCGCCCGGAACGATCGTCGTGGCCGAGGAACTGACGCCGTCGGATACGGCGCTGATGGATTTCAGCCGCATCGCGGGCGTGGTGACGGCCCGCGGAAGCGTCACGAGCCATGTCTGCATCATCGCCCGCGCCAAAGGAATTGCGGCGATGGTCGGAGCGACTGAATGTATGCTTGAAATAAAAACAGGCGACAAGCTGATAATCAACGGAGAAACCGGCGAAATAATCGTCGCTCCCGATACCGCAACCGAACGGCGATACCGCGCCCTGATCGCATCGCGGGAACGGCACGGCGCACATTGCCTGAAAGGTGCGCATACGCCCGCCGTGACGCGCGGCGGACGGCGTATCGCCGTGCTGGGGAATGCCGGCAGCGTCGCGGAAGTGCGCGCGGCCCTCGATGCGGGAGCCGAGGGAATCGGGCTGTTCCGCAGCGAATTCCTCTACATGCAGAGCCGCGGCGGGTTTCCGGACGAGCAGACGCAGTTCGAAGCCTACCGGCATGCGGCGGAGTTGTGCGGCGAACGGCCGTTAGTTATACGAACGCTCGATATAGGCGGGGATAAAGCATTGCCGTACATGGATTTCGGACATGAGGAAAATCCGTTTCTCGGATGGCGCGCCATCCGCGTTTCGCTCTCCATGCAAGACGTGTTCCGTACGCAGCTGCGGGCGTTGCTCCGGGCGAGCGTATTCGGCAACCTGCGGATCATGTTCCCGATGATTACGTCGGTCGGGGAGTTCCGCCGGGCCGAAGCCGCCGTGCGGGAGTGCATGGCGGAGCTGGACGCGGAAAAAGCCGCTTACAATCCCGGAATCGAGCTGGGCGTGATGATCGAAACCCCCGCCGCGGTCATGGTCGCCGACCTGCTGGCCGCGGAAGCGCGGTTTTTCAGCATCGGGACCAACGACCTGACCCAATACGTCATGGCCGCAGACCGGGGAAATCCGCGCGTGGCGCATCTCTGCGACCCGTTCGATACGGCCGTGAAACGCTCCGTCGCCATGACGCTCGCGGCGGCGCGCAGCGCGGGCATCGAAGCCGGCATGTGCGGCGAACTGGCTGCCGACCCGGAAGCCACGGCGTGGCTGCTCGAAGCGGGACTGGAGGAGTTCAGCGTCAGCGCACCCGCCGTCGCGCCGCTCAAAGAGCGGATACGGACGCTGGACCTGCCTGAGGTGCGAAAAACACCCGGTGCAGCCGAATAAATTTGCCGCGGCACGCGGTTTACACTATCTTTGAACCCGATTTACCCGTTTAATCCAAAATAAACTGCAAACCATGAAAAAAACACTGCTCCTGCTGGCCGCCCTGACCTTGTCGCCGGCCCTTTATGCGCAGGACTACCATGTCGTACTCTGGGACAACGCGACGGCGCCCACCTCCAACGGCCTGACGGGCGAGGAGATTCAGCCCAAACCCGGCCAGTGGTCCAATACCCAGAAAGCCGAAATGTGGATCTACAAGGCCGGAGACAATGCCACGGGACAGGCGCTGGTATTCTTCCCCGGCGGCGGATACTCGACGCTTTCGGTCGGCAACGGCCACAAGGAGGCCAAGTGGTTCGCCGAAAACGGCGTCACGGCCGCCGTGGTGAAATACCGTCTGCCCAACGGTCACAGCGAAGTTCCGCGCAACGACGCCGACGAGGCGCTGCGCGTCATGCGCGAAATGGCCGCTGAGCTGAACATAGACCCGGCGAAAGTAGGGGTGTCGGGCACCTCGGCGGGCGGCTATCTCGCCGGCAGCGTGGGTACGCTTTCGGAAGTGAAGCCCGATTTCATGATCCTCTACTACCCGGTGATTTCGGCCGACGCCGACAAACGCCACAAGGGGACGTTCGTGCAGCTGCTCGGCGCCGACGATGCCGACAAACCCGTCGCGCAGGAGTTCTCGCTCGAAAAGAAGGTCGATGCCCGGACCCCGCCGACGCTGCTGTTCCACTGCGACGATGACACGGTGGTGCCTGCCGTGAACAGCGCGCTTTTCTACCAGAAGCTCAAGGAACACGGCGTCAAGGCTACGCTCCACATCTATCCGTCGGGCGGCCACGGCTGGGGCATGAACCCGAAGTTCCGCTATTACGACGACTGGCAGAAAGCCACGCTCGACTGGCTCTCGACGCTTTGACGAACCTGTGAATATAACTGAAAGCCCCGCCGGAAAGCGGGGCTTTTTGTATGCGGTTTGCTCCGGATGCCGGCGGCGGGGCAGCATCCGGCTGCAACCCCAACCGGCGATGCGGCGGAGCGACGTTATTTCTGGCGGAAGATCACCTCGCAGTGTTCGCCCGTCATGTACTCGACGATGTTGAGCACCTCTTCGAGCGAGTTCGAACGCTGGTAGTTGAACGCATAGCGCTTGTCGCCGTAACGGCCCGGCACCGAAATCCGCACGCCGTAGGTCGTTTCGATATGCGAGATGATTTCATGCAGGGTGGCGTTGGCCATCGTCACCAGATCGTATTGCGAAAGCACGAGGTGCGAAGCGTTCACGTGCGAGATTTCGAGGTTGTCGGCCGCCGCGTCGTACAGCGCGCGCTGGTCGGGCTGCAAGGTGACCAAATTGACGCCTTCTGGGGTTTGCAGGCGCACCGAGCCGTGTTCGAGGACCACTTCGGCCTGCCCGGAGTTCTCGTAGGCCTGCACGCAGAAGGCCGTGCCGAGCACCCGGACCCGCAGGTCGTCGGTAGCCACGGTGAACGGCGCCGCTTCGTCCCGCGCGACTTCGAAGAAGGCCGCGCCGGCAAGTTTCACGTTGCGCTCGGTCGGACTGAAAGCCTTGGGCAGTATCAGCCGGGTGCGGGCGTTGAGCCATACCTGCGTGCCGTCGTCGAGGGTGACGGTCGTCACGGTTTCGGTATTGTTCTCATAGACCCGGTAAATGTCGGGACCTGCGAGGAAATGCCATGCGAATCCCGCACACACCACCAACAGCACGGCCGCTGCGGCGCTCATCGACCAGCGCAGCAGACCGCGCCGGCGACGGGCGCGCTCCTCGCCGGCGATTTTCGCGATCCGGGCGTCGGTACTGCGCATGAAGGCCGCGAACCGGCCGAGGTCGGCGCTTTCGGCGAAGACGTTGCGGGCGTTCCAGATACTTTTAAGCTCGAAAAAGTATTTCCGGTGCTCCTCCGACTCCTCCAGCCACGCCATGAGGAACTGCTCCTCCCGATCGCTGGTCTCCCCCGCAAAGTATTTATTGATGACTGCGTCCATTATAAGCGTATCTTCCATTTTGGTTTTGCTACTTACTATACAATCCTCAGGATGAATCTACCCAAAGGACTGCGAATTATTACAGAGGAAAATGAAAAACAGGAGCATCAGCAGTTCCGATTTCGACAATTTCGACCGCAGAGCCTTCAGCGCGAGGTAGATGTGGTTTTCGACCGTACTCTGCGCGATGCCGAGCCGCTCGCTGATTTCGCGGTGCGAGAATCCCTGCAGGTAGCTCAGCGTGAAGACCTCGCGGCACTTTTCGGGCAGAGCGGCCACCGCCGCGTCGATGCCGGCGCGCAGGTCCTGCGAGTAGATCTTTTCGATGATGGGATTGTTGTCGGGATCGTAGTAGGCGTATCCGATGCTCTCGATCCGCTCCTGATGGTAGGAGCGGTAGTTGCCCGCATGACGGTTTTTGTTCACGTAATTGACCGACTGGTTGTAGACCGAGCGCAGCAGGTAGCCGTAGAGCGACTGCCGGGGATCGAGTGTCTCGCGCCGAATCCAGACGTTTACGAAAACGTCCTGCACGATGTCCTGCGCCCAGTTTCCCTTCAGGAAGAGACGGGCGTAAGCCATCAGCGGCGCGTAATAACGGCCGCACATCTCGTCGAAAGCCTCGCGGCTGCCGTCGCGGATCGCCGCCGTGAGCCGGGCGTTGTCTGTCGGAATGGATTCCATGTTTACAAAGATACACAAATCTTGCGTATTCGCCACCCCGCACCCGGTTTTTTCACCGTCCGGCACAAAACGACGGCGCCGGAACACATCGCTGTATTCCGGCGCCGAAGCAGTCTGAGAATGCAAGGCGTCAGTTCTTGACGACCGATATCTCGTCGATGTAATAACGGCTTTTCTTGGCGCCTACGCTGGTGAACATCAGCTTGTCGGTAGGCAGCAGCCCCTCGATCGCGACGCTGTGCGATTTCCACGCCAGCTCGCTCCCGGCATCGCCGACCGCGATCGTGTCGCCGACCTTGACTTTCGTTCCGTCGCCGTGGACCACATACAGCTCCATCGACTCGAACTGGTCGCGGCACCAGCCCGCCTTGAAGACAACGGCCGGGGCGGTGGTCGAAGCCGCGGTCCAGACGTTTACGGCGGTCTTGAAGGTCACCGTGACATTCGCCGCCGCAGTGAGTCCGCTCATGGCGGGCGTCTGGATATAGCTCTGGTTCGCGTTGTCGCCGCCGAGACGGAAACTGCCGCAGAAGGCATTGTGAACTCCGTTGCCCGTAACCAGCGCACCGGTTTCCCAGCCGTCGTCCTTGAAGAACATCAACCGGTAGGGATCGCCGTAGGTGCCGCTGCCGGCATTCATGGCGCCGCCGCCTGCCGACCAGTCGGTGTAGGTGAACTCGGTCAGCATGGTCGAAAGCCCGGCCTCGCTGGTCACCTTCTTGGCCGATTTGACGCCGACGGCGGTCATGACGGCGTCGCCGCCCATAAAGCGGTCGAAGTCTTCATAGAACACTTCGCCGGCAGGGGCCGTGCGGCGCGCTACGGTGCCCGTAATGTCGTTCGACCACGCCGAATCGGAATCTGCGGCGCCGGCCTTCACCCTGAGCCTGTAGCTTGCCGAGGGTGACAGGGCGGCCGAAGCCCACTCCGTGCCTACATAGTTGAAGGCGAAGCGCAGGGGGATGCTTCCGTATCCCGAAGCTTTCGACCAGTCATAGGTGAACCGGGCGCTGCGGGAGGGATCGCCCTCCTCTTCGATGGCCACCGTATATTGCGAGACGTCTCCCGCCTGCTCCCATTCGAGGATGATGCTCGACGTGGTTACGGCGGCTATCCTGACGTAAAGCGTCTTCGACTGCAGCGTCGCCGCATCGGAGTTGTCCGCGGCGAGCGCGGCGAGCGCCACGACCGAGAAGTCGTGCGAAGTGCCCGCCGTCAGCCCGGTCGCCGTGAAGGCGTTGTCCGTCACGGTCTGCGGCGTGCCGTTATCGACCGTCACGCTGTATCCCGTGGCGCCGGAAACGGCGTCCCATGTCAGCGCCACGGTCGAGAATCCGGGTTCGGCCTTCAGGTTGGCGGGTGCGTCGAGCTTGCCCTGCGAAGCTTCGGCGGTGGTTGCCGAAGCCTTGGCCGACCAGTCGGAGTCGGTGGCCGTGCGGCCGGCTACGGCCTTGACCTTGGCGTTGTATTTGGTTTCGGGCGTCAGCTTGTCGAGCGTGCAGGCCGTGCCGTCGATCTTTTCGACCAGCGCAGCCTTGCTTTCGTCGGTGCCGTCGGCCCAGCAGGCGACCGTATAGGATGCCGCGCCGCTCACGGCGTCCCATTTGAGCGTCAGCTTGTCGGGCTGAACGGCTTCGGCGTCGAATTTCACGTTCGCCGGGGCCGCGAGCTGCTCAAGATGCGTTTCGCCCTCGCAGGTGACGACGATGTCGTCGAGCAGGAAGCGCGTCTTGTTGGCGCCGGCCTGCGCCGGATTCGAGGAGAAGGCGATGCGTGACGCCGGGGTGAGTCCTTCGAGCGTCACGGTGTAGGTTTCGAACCTGCCCACGGCGGACGAGATGTCGACCGTTTTCGACACGAAGGCGGTGCCTTTCTTGCTCACGACGTTGTTCGAGCCGAATTCCGCCCCTTCGACGGCTTCGACGACAATGTCGCTGCCGTAGACGTTTTCGCCTTCGGCATAGGCGCTGGCCGAGAAGCTGACCTTGACGGTCGTGTTCGCGGGCAGGGCCGTCAGCTGGGGCGTGTAGAGGATGCCGATGCCGCCGCTTCCGCCGCCGCACTTGATGTAGCCCGGACGGGTGGAGGTGTTGCCCGACGAACCCCAGCCCTTCATGCCGAGCGCTTCGACGTATTCGGCCGACGTGCCGCCCGTGTGGATGTGGAACTCGGTCGCCCAGTTGCAGAGGGGACGGTCGCCGTCCGCCTGCGGATTCACGCCCTCGGCCTTCTCCCACGTCTTGCGGAAGTCGGTGCCCGAAACGGCGTTGTAACCGGCCGCCGAATTCACGATGTCGCCGCCGTGGATGAAGGCGGAGAAATCCTGCGCCAGCACGATGTCACCGGCCTTCGCGGGGGTGTTCGCAGCGGCTTTCGGGCCGGCTTGGGTCGTGGTTCCGGCCACGACGGGAGTCTGGATATTGGCGAAACTCAGGTTGGTGATCCGGGCGTAATAGGTCGTTTCGGGATCGAGCCCTGAGAAGGTGTAGCGCACGACGGGGTAGTCGGCCAGCGCAGTGAAGATGCCTTTGCCCGACGAGAGTTTGCCGTCGGCGAGCCAGCTGACGTAGAGATCGGTGCAGGCTTCGTCGCGGAAAAGCTCGACATTGTAGCTGCGCGCGGCGTCGGTCGCCTTGTCGTCGGTGTAGGACCACTCGAAGGTCAGCGTCGAACCGCTCGCCGCATGGAGTTTCAGCTGCGGATCGAGGTCGAGGATGCCCACCGAAGCCATCAGCATGGCCGGTTTGTCGTGCTCGGTGACGTACACCCAGTCCGAAGTGGCGGAGTAGGGGTAGTTGGCCCGCACGCGGCCGTAATAGATCCGGTCGGTCGGCAGGTCGGTGAATTCATGGTAGTCGATGTCGGCGGTGGTCATGCAGAGCGCTTCGCTGACGGGGTTCATGTCGCCGTCCACGAGCTGCACGGTGTATGATGTCGCGCCGCGGACGAAGTCCCAGCAGATCGTGAGCGACTTGTTGCCGTATTCGAGCAGTTTCACGTTTTTCGGGGTCTTCGACTTGTAGGCGTCCGAAATCTCCACGCCGTCGTCCTTGCAGGCCGTGAGCGAAACCGCGGCCGAGAACGAGAACAGGGCGAACAGAATGTATATGATGCTTTTTTTCATGGTTGTTGTCCGGTTTTAATATACGAGCTTGATGTCGTCCACATACCAGCGGCCCGCCTTCACCGTCGATCCGGAGAACCAGCTGTCGGCCGTGGAGATGAAGAGCGACGGATTGGCCAGCGATCCGGGGTTGGGGATGACGGCCGACACTTCGACCCACGTGTAGGCCGGGATGTCGAGCGAAACGTAGCTCTTGGTCGAAGCGACGATCTTGCTGAGCGTGCCTTTCGAAATCCAGAAGCCGTCGTTCTTCTCGCAGATGCCGACCATGCCCTGATCGGGCGCGGCGGCCCAGATGCCGACCTTGAAGGTCAGCAGCATGTCGTAGCCCGCGGGAATGTTCAGCACCGGGGAGATGATGTTGCCGGGCTGTCCGTCGGCGTTGTCGCTCGCCGCACCGAACTGCATGTAGCCGGGGCACATGTAGTTGAGGTAACCCGTCCAGCCCTCCATGCCGATGGCGCGGTAGAACGAAGGATTGCCGTTGCGTACGGTCGAGGTGATGCCGCCGATGCTGGCGTTGGTGCCCGCCGTGACGCTCACCGTCTCGTTGTCGAGGCTGAGGTTAGCGACGGTCTTGTCCGCCGAGGTCACGCCTGCTTTCTGGCCGATGCAGTCGCCGCCCCACGGGAATTTGTTGAAGTTCTGGACCAGCAGCGGCGTCTCTTCGCCCGCTTGGTCGAATCCGGCGCGGACGATGGTCGAAATCTCGCCGAAGTCCGTTTCGACGCCCGCGGCGTCGGTGACTTTCAGCGCGAAGGTCACGATGCCCTGTTTGGTCGCGGTGCCCGTGAGGGGTATCTCGATGAAGCCGTTGCCCGGCGAGGAGATCGAATAGCTGCCTGCGGCCGCCGTCAGCCCGTTGCCGCCCGTCTGGGTCACCGAAACGGTGTATTTCTCCGTGCCGACGGCCTTGATGTAGGGGATGCGGAGGCTGGCTTCGGATTCGGCGTTCAGTTTCAGCAGGCCCGACACGCCGAACCGCTGTCCGTTGTCGAAGGGCTTCCATTCGAAGATGCCGTTCTCCTGTTTGATGGCGATGGCGACGTTCTCCTCGCCGCAGCCGTGCAGGTAGATGGTCGCCGTGCGTTCGTCCGAGACGTTCTGGTCGCAGGTGACCGTGATTTTCTGATAGGTGTCGGGACTCCCTTTTCCCGACAACCGGTCCACGTGCACCCAGCTGTAGGCGCCGGTCCACTCCCGGCTGTCGGGCACATCGCTGATATACCAGTCGCCCGTGGCGCGAATCGTAAACGTATTGCTCGACTCGACGTACGAGAAACTCATCTCGCGCAGATTGCGTTTGAGGAACCCGCTGTCGTCGTCGCTGCATGCAGTCAGACCGCCGATCCCCGCCAGCGCGAGAATTATCGTCAGTTTGTGAAAAAATTTCATAATGATTGATCGTTAGTTTTGTTTTAAACCGATAAAAAAAATCAGAAACCGACTCCGGGGCCTGCCGGACGTCAATTTCCTACACGGTTTCTAACGATATCGAATGACTTGCACGACAAATATAGCGAATTTTCCGGACTTCCAAACAAAAACGGAAAAATTTTACGACCTTCCCGCGCAAAAGTAAAATATTGATAAATATAGGTATGAATATTTAAATTACAAAACGATAAAAAAAGGGTTTTCGTTTGGGTAGTTTTCTGCAGTCGCTTGTATCTAATGCAAACCGGACCCGAAAAGTCCGGCCGCCAACCGAACCGCCAGCAACTGAAACACGCAATATTAACTGAAAACAACCTAAAAAACGACCCAAGCGATGCCTACCTAATCAATCACAATCGGCACTACACGGTTTTTATCGGACGACGGATGACTTGCAAGGTTCCGCAGACCGTATGAAAACGAACACGCTCAGGCCCGTCCCGCAGACGGCGCCGGGATTTCATTTTGCACCGGCCGCAGGAAGTAACCATAATTAACCGAATTGAAACTATGAAGAATTTATTCCATAAAGGACTCTGTCTGGTCATGGCGCTCTGCTGCATAGCATTTAAGGGTTATGCGGGAGGAGGAACGCTTCCCGACGCCCAAGGGCACGACCTGAAGCTGTCCTATTCCCGAACGACGCTCAAAACCGTTGCCGACGCGATCACGCAGCAGGTGGGCATCGTATTCTCCTATGAAATCGCACTGGCCGATTATCCGATGGAGAACCTCTACGTTACGGAACAGGGGGCCGCGCTCGACGCCATCCTCAAAACGGTATTCACGCCCCGCGGCATCGATTACCGCGTGGTGGACAAGGTCGTGGTGCTGACGCGCAGCGCGCATCCCGCACAAACCGTCAAGGCCGCTCCGGCCAAGGCGCAGGTGACGGGCGTGGTGCGGGACGCCGCAGGCAACCCGATGATCGGCGTGACGGTCACCGTCAAAGGCACGCTGGTCGGCGTCTCCACGGGCGTGGACGGCAGCTACACCATTCCGGCGGACAAGGATGCGATGCTGCTCTTCTCGTACATCGGCTACCGCAATCAGGAAGAGCCGGTGGGGCAGCGCACCCAGATCGACGTCACGATGCAGGAGGATCAGTTGGTGATGGACGAAGTGGTCGTCGTGGGTTACGGTACGCTCAAGAAGCGCAACATCGTGGGCGCCGTCGAGAATCTGGCGGGCGACGCGGTGGAAAACCGTCCGAACGCCGACATCACCCGTTCGCTTCAGGGCCAGATTCCGGGTCTGAACATCGTGCAGACCGACGGTAAGGCCGCCCACGGAGGTCAGGTGACCATTCGCGGCGTGAACAACAGCTTCAAGGCCCGCGTCAACGACGGGCAGAAGGAGAACAAACTCGGACAGGGCGGCAGCGCGCTGGTGCTCATCGACGGCGCCGAGGGCGACATGAGCTCGGTGAATCCCGACGACATCGCCTCGATCTCGGTGCTCAAGGATGCTTCGTCGGCAGCCGTTTACGGCGCCCGCGGCGCATTCGGCGTAATCCTTATCACGACCAAGAATCCCGAAAAAGGCAAGGTGCGCGTGAATTACAACGGTTCGGTGTCGCTGCACCGCCGCACGGTGATCTGGGAGGACAACGTGGTGACCGACCCCGTGCAGTGGGTCGAGGCGTTCCGCGAATCGTATCTCAACTCGTCGCCGACGGCCACCGTCCCGTCGCTGTTCAACAACTACATGCCTTATTCGAACGCATGGTTCGAAGAGCTGAAACGCCGCCGCGCCGATCCGACGATGGACAACTACAGCATCGACGCCAACGGCAACTACAGCTATTACGGCGAAACGAACTGGCTCAAGGAGATTTACAAGTCGGTGAACTACTCGACCACGCACGCCGTCAGCATTCAGGGCGGCCGCGAGGGCGTGAGCTACTACGTTTCGGGACGCTATTACAATCAGGACGGCATCTACAAGGTGGGCGAGGAGACCTACAAGAAGTACAACCTGCGCGCCAAAGGCTCGATCCGCATCCGCCCGTGGCTGACGCTCGACAACAACACCAGTCTGATGAGCAGCAAATACCATCAGCCGATGATGCACTACGGCCAGCAGATGATCTCGCGTCAGATCGACATGTTAGCCTTTCCGTTCGCGCTGCTGAAGAACCCCGACGGCACATGGACGCAGACCGCCGCCAAGAGCGGATACGCGGCCTTCGCCGAGGGCACTTCGTGGCAGGAGGACAACCGGCTGGAAGTGGCCAACACCACGACGTTCAACTTCGAATTCGTCCCTGAGGTGTTCAAAGTCTCGGCCGACGTGACCTACAAGGGCGCACGCTGGACGCGCGACCGCATGGAGAACCTCTACACCTACTATACGGGCGTGAACGTTTCGGGACAGGACAACAGCTACTCGTCGCTCGAAAACTGGAACTACATTTCGAACTACATCTCGACCAACATCGTCGGCACCCTCACCCCCAAACTGGGACGGGACCACGACCTGAACGTCGTGGCCGGATGGAACCTCGAAGATTACGACTACCGCGCGCAGAAGACCTACCGGCAGGGCAACCTCTATCCCTCGAAGCCCAGCTTCACGCTGATGGACGGCGAGTATTACTCGACCACGTCGGGCGGTTACACGTGGGGGCTGGTCGGCTTCTTCGGACGTATCAACTACGCCTACGCGGGCCGCTATCTGGTCGAGCTGAGCGCACGCTACGACGGTTCGTCGAAATTCCCGGCCAACTCGCAGTGGGGATTCTTCCCCTCGGCATCGGTGGGCTGGCGCCTCTCGGAGGAGCCGTGGCTCAAACCGCACGTGGAGGGATGGCTCGACAACTTCAAGATCCGCGCGAGCATCGGTTCGCTCGGCAACGCCAATATCGACCCCTATCAGTACCTCGAAACGATGACGGCCACCAACAGCGCCTCGATCGCCAAGTCGTCGGTCATCATCAACGGTCAGAACGTGCCTTACACGTCGGTTCCCGACCTGATTCCCGACGACATCACGTGGGAGAAGGTGACCACCTACAACATCGGTCTGGACCTCGACCTGTTCAACAACCGGCTCTCGTTCACGGGCGACTACTACCGCCGCAACACCACCGACCTCTACACCGTCGGTCCCAACCTCCCGCAGGTGCTGGGCAGCGCGGCGCCCTACGGCAACTACGCCAGCCTGAAGACCAAGGGCTGGGAGGTCAGCCTCGGCTGGCGCGATTCGTTCAAGCTGGGCGGCAAGCCCTTCAACTACAGCCTCCGGGCCATGCTCTGGGACAGCCGCAGCTGGATTACGGACTACTACAACGAGACCGGCGACCTGACCACCTACTACAAGGGCATGGAGATCGGCGAGATCTGGGGCTTCCGCACCGCGGGCATCTACGCCAGCAACGCCGAGGCGCTCAACGGCCCGGCCTACAACTTCTTCAAGAACGGCGAGATGTTCCGCGCCTACGCCGGTGACCTGCGGTTCGTCGACGTGGACGGCGACGGCATCATGACCAAAGGCAACCGCACGCTGTCGAACCACGGCGACATGGAGATCATCGGCAACCAGTCGCCCCGCTACCAGTACAGCATCAACATGTCGCTGAACTGGAACGGCATCGGCCTTTCGATGCTCTGGCAGGGCGTGGGCAAGCGCGACTGGTATCCGTGGACCGAATCGGGCTTCTTCTGGGGCAAGTGGAACCGCGCCTACAACTCGCTGATGAAGACGCAGACGGGCGACAGGGTAGTGAAGATCGACAAGAGCACCGACAACTGGCGCGTGACGAACATGGACAAGAATCCCTACTGGACGCGCATGGTGTCGCTCGCCGCCAACCGCAACGACGGTCCGCTGACGTGGGAGAACGACCACTACCTGCAGGACGCCTCGTACATCCGTCTGAAAAACATCACGGTCGATTACACCTTCCCCAAGCACATCTGCAAGAAACTGCGCATCGAGGGGCTGAAGATCTACGTGTCGGGCGAAAACCTCTTCACGCACTCGCCGATGTTCAAGTATACGGACATGTTCGACCCCGAAGTAATCACCAGCGGCGACTCCGACTTCGCAAGCACCCAGAAATCGGGACTCGGCGGCACGGGTAACGGCTACTCCTATCCGATGCTCAAGACCGTGACGCTGGGCGTAAACGTAACATTTTAACCGACTGCAACCATGAAAAAAATCCTATTATACACGCTGATGACCGTGGCGGCCGCAGGAATGACCGCCTGCGAGGACTTCCTGACGCGCGACACCTACGACCAGATCGGCAGCGACGAATTCTGGAAATCGGAGACCGATCTGGAGCTATATGCCAACGGATTCATCCAGAAGATGATCCCCGGCGACGGAACCATCACGCGCGGCGACATCGACGCCGACTACTGCGCCGTGGACATCGCCACCGACCTGCTGCGTCCCGACGGCAACGTCTCGCCCGACAATCAGGGCGGCTGGACCGAAAGCAGCTGGACCAACCTGCGCCGCGTAAACTACATGCTCGACAACATGCACCGCTGCCGGGGCCGCGTAAGCGACGAGGTCTACAACCATTACGAAGGCGTGGCCCGCTTCTGGCGCGCATGGTTCTACTACGACAAGGTGCGGACCTTCGGCGCCGTGCCTTGGTACGACTTCACGATCTCGGCCAGCGACAAGGAGGCTCTGACCAAACCCCGCGACAGCCGCGAATACGTCATGGACAAAGTGCTCGAAGACCTCACCTTCGCCAGCACCTACTGCCTTGCCGACGCCAAGTACACGAAAGGCTCGGCCCTGATCAACAAGTGGGTGGCGCTGGCCTTCAAGTCGCGCGTATGTCTCTACGAAGGCACCTTCCGCAAGTACCATTCGCGTGAGCCGTCGTCCGACAAGCCGTGGCAGAACGACGTCTACAACGCCGACAACAAGTTCCTGCGCGAAGCCGCCGCGGCAGCCAAGGAGATCATGGACAAAGGTCCCTTCTCGCTCGTGACGGGCGACGTGAAGACCGCCTACCGCTCGCTGTTCACCAGCGCCGGGCTGCTGACCCAAGAGGTGATCTTCGGCCGCGAATACAGCAAGGAGCTTTCGGCCTTCCACGAAACCAGCTGGTATTACTATTCGCCGACCTACGGCACCAAGATCGCCATGACCAAGAAGTTCATGAACACCTACCTCACGACCAAGGGCACGCCCTTCACCGACATCGACGGCTACAAGACCGTCGACTTCATCCACGAATTCGACGGCCGCGACGCCCGCATGGCGCAGACGGTCATCAGCCCCTCGTACCAGATGAAGATCAGCGGCCGCACGGTGCCCTATTCGCCCAACTGGAAGGTGACCCGCACGGGCTACCATCCGATCAAGTGGTCGATCGACGACGATGCCGACAACGTGCTTTCGAAGGCGGCCAGCTGGAACTCGCTGCCGATCATCCGTTACGCCGAGGTGCTGCTCAACTATGCCGAAGCCAAGGCCGAGCTGGGCGAAATGGACGCCGCCGTCTGGGATCAGACCATCGCGCCGCTGCGCAGCCGCGCCGGCGTGACGTCGGTCATCCCCGCCAAGGCCGATCCCTACATGGAGGCTTATTTCCTCAATACGGTGACCGACAAATGGATTCTCGAAGTGCGCCGCGAACGGGGCATCGAACTTTGTCTCGAAATGGGTCTCCGCTGGGACGACGACATGCGCTGGCACATGGGCGACCTGCTGACGAGCGACAACAACCCGTGGACGGGCATCTACATCGGCAGCACGAGCTATACCTACGACTACACGGGTCTCAGCACCGACGACAACGGCGATCCCGTGCCCGACTTCTACATCCGTCCGGGCGAGGACACCGAACATTCGATCGCCATTTCGAATACGGGCGCCAACCAGACCTTCTCGCTCAACGGCGAGGGCAACATCGTCTGGGAATACCGCCGCGTATGGAGCGAGAAGAAGTACCTGCGTCCGATTCCGCTGACGGCGATCACGCGCAACCCCAATCTCGAACAGAACGCGCTCTGGAAGTAAGAGGACAATAAAAACGACAAGATATGAAGACAAGAATCATGTTATTCTGCTGCATGGCGGCCGCGCTTCTGCTGGCGTGCAGCAACGACAAATCGGACGGCGAGGGCCGCGAACCCGGCGTCGAGACCGAGCTTAACGGCACGCAGCTCGGCGAGGGCACGACCCTCTACGGACTGGTGACCGACACGTCGGGCAACCCCGTGCAGGGCGTGGTGGTGTCGGACGGCTACAACTGCGTGGAGACCGACGCCAACGGCGTCTATCAGATGATCCGCTACAAGAAGGCGCGCTTCGTCTGGTACAGCACGCCGGCAGGGTACGAAATCAACACCTCGGCGGACAACTATCCGCTGTACTATGCCGAAATCGTCCACAAAAACATCGCCGACCGCCACGACTTCGTGCTCAAGCCGCTGGCGGCTCCCGAAACCGACTTCACGCTGCTCTGCATCGCCGACCCGCAGTGCGCCAGCACGGACGACATCAGCCGTTACGTCAACGAGACCATTCCCGACATCGAGGCGACGGTCGAAACGTTCAAGGCCAAAGGGCGCGCCGTGTACGGCATCACGCTCGGCGACATCGTCTTCGACACACCCGACTTGTGGAGCAACATGAAGGAGGCGATGGCCAACCGCAACCTGACGATCTTCCAGACCATCGGCAACCACGACCACCTGAAGACCGAGACTTCGGACGACAAGGCCGCCGCCAACTTCGAATCGCAGTTCGGACCGCGCAACTACTCGTTCAACCGCGGCAACGCCCACATCGTCTCGATGGACAACGTCTTCTACGTCGGCGGCAGCACCCCGTCGAGCAACTACAAGGGCGGCATCACCGACCAGCAGCTCGAATGGCTCCGTCAGGACCTGTCGCACGTGGCGAAGGACAAGCTGGTAATCTTCTGCGCCCACATGCCCTTCCGCGGCGGCACGAGCGAAACGGACGAAAGCCACATGAATCACACCGGGGTGCTCGACCTGCTCTCGGAGTTCGCCGAAGCGCACATCATGATCGGGCACACGCACTACCAGCAGAAGTACATCCACACCCGCAACGGCAAGAAGATCTTCGAACACATCCACGGAGCGGCCTGCGGCGCGTGGTGGACCTCGACCCTCTGCGCCGACGGCACGCCGAACGGATACGGCGTGTACGAGATTTCGGGCAGCACCGTTCCCAACCAGTATTACAAAGCGACCAACAAGGCCGCCGACCACCAGATCCGCGCCTACTCGGCCAAGCAGGTGTTCGGCACCTCCGGCAGCACGACGTTCGGCTTCGCCGCCAACGCCTCGGCCATGAACGACGCGAAGTGCATCGTGGCCAACGTCTGGAATTCGGACACGGGCGGCGACTGGAAAGTGTCGCTCTGGCAGAACGGCGCGAAGGTGGGGGATATGACCCGCATTTCGACCTGCGACTACTGGGCCTACGCCTACCACGTGCTCTACTTCAGCAAGAGCGTGGGCAGCACGTGGGGCAAGAAGCTCGACCACTTCTATTACGGCAGACTGACCTCCGGGACGCCCGAAACGGCCGATTTCGAGATCGTCGTCGAGGACGGCATGGGCAACACCTACCGCACGTCGAAACTTCAGACCGACTTCATCGGATTCTGATTCCGGCCTGCAAAAAGCGATGCCGCGCTCCTTCCGGGGCGCGGCATTCCTTTCATGCGGAAATCCGTCAGCGGAGTCCCAGCTTGTCCATCATTCTGAGGGGATAGTTCGTGATGCCGTAGACATCGCTGCGGATGCCCTGATACCACTGCATCTGCTCGTCGGTGTCGATCTGCCACAGGCTCAGCCGCACCTTGTTTTCGGGAAAGCTCTTGGCCCGCTTGGTGTCCAGCCCGAAATCGGCGAGCTTCATGTTGGCCCACGGAATGTCTCTGGCGATGAAGTCGCCCGGTTCGTAGGCCGCCGCTCCGTACGACACGGGCCACGCCGAGCGGACCGCGGGAATCACCTTGTCGCGTATGGCAAGACGGCCGACGATGAATCCCACGAAATTCTTGGCTCTCTTCTCGTGGACGATTTGCGCGGCGGCGATGCCGGTCCGGCTCGCTTCCGCATTGCCGCCCGCCTCGTCGCCGAGCGTCTTGACGTCGATCCACAACTGCGTGCAGCCGCCTTCGAGCACCACGTCGATGAACTCCTCCAGCAGCGGCAGTTTCTCGCCGTTGGCCAGCGTGCCCTTGGCACACAGCTCGGCATAGGTGGCGTCCTTGAAGCAGGTGTTGCCGAGGTAATAATCGTCGTGGTAGACGACCACTTTGCCGTCTTTGGTCAGGTGGATGTCGCACTCCGAGGCGAAGAGCTTCATCTCGACGGCCTTTTTCAGCCCGGCGACGGAGTTCTGCGGAAATCCGGTCTCGGCATAACAGCCGCGGTGCGCCACGACCTTGTTATCGACGGGTTCGGGTTCGGGATAGACCGCCGGTTCGCCCGTCTGCTCCCACCACCAGTCGGGCAGCGGTTCGTAATCGTCGTCGGAGCATGCCGCCAGCCATACGCAGGCCGCACAGCACACCATCAGCAGATATTTCAGCTTTTTCATCGTTCTTGTCGTTTTTGGACCGGGGAGCGCCCTTCGGCGGGCCGCACCCCGGTCGGTTGATTACTTCTTGACTTTGTAGTTTTTCACGCAGCGGATGCCCACAGCCGGGTTGCCGGCGTCGAGGTTGTCGTTGAACCAGTAGTTGCTCGTCGCCTTGACGTTGTTCAGACGCCACGTCTTCTTGGCCGAGGAGCCAATCAGCGGCACCCACGAATGGGCCGTGTCGCCGTACTGCCCGTAGCCGTTCTTGTTGAGCCGCCATCCGGTCGGATAGAGGTTGAAGTCGAAGGCGTCGGCGCCCGCGGCACGGGCGGGAGTGCTCGTCCAGCCCTCCTGCGTGCGGAGCCACGGAGCCACGTTGTTGGCGTTGGTGGCGACGAGTTTGGCGATGGTCAGCATCTCCTCCCGGACGGGATAGGGTCCCATCGCCGCGCGAAGCTTCGAGCGCAGCATAGGCCAGGTCGTACCAGTCGCGGAAGTTGGCGATATGCCAGCCGTAGGGGCAGATGCCCTGAATCTGGGCCGAGAGCGCCGGATTTTCGGCGAAGAACCGCTCGTCGTCGGTCACGGCTTTCATCTCCGCGGACTTGAAGACGCGCGCCGTGATCTGCGTGCCGACGGCATCGACGAATGTCGAACCGACATTGTAGGCCGAAGGCCATTCGATCGAGGTGATGCCGCGGCCCAATCCGCCGGCGGGCGTGCCCAGCAGGATTTCATCGAGCGTATAGAGACGTCCGTGACGGTCCGTGACGGCCTGATCGCCCTTGACCGATCCGCCGCTCTCCTCTTCGTCGTAGGCGGGATTGCGCTCGATGTAGGGGTCTTGGGGATCGTAGCCGCCCGACGTCGCCGAGCCGGAATAGGCCGGCACCAGACGCGACCCCAGTTTCATCGCGCCGATCTCCGGACCGCCGTTCCAGTTCAGGTTGCGGGTCATCCATATCTTCACGCCGCCGTCCTTGGTCCGGAACGCCTTCGACGGGCAGGCGGCCGCCGCGTCGTCGGGCATGCAGTTGGCGATCGCTATGCGCGACAGGGTGTAGGTCATCGCATTGAGGTCGATGGTCAGCGTACGCATGCCGTCGATGTCGATCGCAGGCCCCGCGGGAACCGCATCCGCCGCCGAATTGAGCGTGACGATCCGCCCGTCGGCCGCAAGCGCGTAAGCGGGGTAGTAATCGGCGCGCAGCACGGTGTTGACGCGGATTTCGGGTGCATTTCCGGCAGTGAAATAGGCGTCGAAACGGTAGACGCCCGTCTCGGACTTGGTCATGCGCCGGGCGAGTTCGAACCGGTCGTAATCGAACAGCGACGCACCCCAGACATAGCAGTAGAGGTCTTTGGCCAGCTGCGTGACAGGAATCTTCGCCGTGGCGGCGCTCGTCTCCCCGCTGCCGACCGTGATATAGACGTTGGCCGTGCGCGGCTGCTCCTCGTCGTCCCACGGCGCGGCCGTGAAGCGGATCACGTTGCCGCCCAAATCCTCCCACGAAATCCAGTCGGCGTCCTCGTCTCTGGAGACCGCATAGACGTCGCCCATGTTGGTCGTGAAGCTGACATCGACCGGGACGATCTCGTCGGCGTTGAACTCGATCTGCTTCGGGTCCACCGTGACTTCGGCGTCGGGGTAGACGCCCGTCTGCACGACCCGGAGCGTCTCCTGCGTGCCGTCGGCCGCCGTCAGGGTAACGGTTGCCGTGCGCTTGTAGGCCGTATTTTCGGTCGCGGTGATCCGGAATCCGCGGTGCGTGACGCCGTCGGCGTCGGTGACGCTGCACTCCGTCAGCGTGCACCACGTTTCGGTTTTGTCCGTCTCGGCGCTCCATGCCATCGACCTGCGTGCCTTGGGGTTGAGCGTGACGATGACGTTCTGTCCCTGATCCTCCTCGGCGTTCCGCCCGGCGTTGTCGAGGGTCACGACTTCGGGCGAGAAGGCGATGCGTGTGGCCTGCACGTTGTTGTCCATGTCGTCGGTGTCCGCCAGCGGATTGCAGGCGCATGCGAGGGCCGCGGCGACGAGCGCAATATAACAGTTGATTTTCATTGTCGTTCGTTTTTCGGGTTATGTATCAATACCAGCCCTCCGTCTGTTTGAGCTTGGAATTCTTGATGATGGACTCCTGCGTGATGGGCCACAGGAGAATGTTGGCGTTGCTTTCGCGCTTGTCGGCGACATCCTTGTTGTACTCCCAGACCGCGTCCAGACGGATCAGCGTCCACCACGTGCGCCCTTCGCCGACCAGCTCTTTGAGACTCTCCTCGACGATGGCCCGTTTTACGGCCGCCTCGCTCTGATCGGTGTAGTGGGCGGCGTTGCCGTAGGCGCGCTTGATGATTTCGCCCAGCGCCGTCAGCGCCCCGCCGTAGTCCTTCCGGTAGTATTTGATTTCGGCATCCATCAGGAAGGCCTCGGCATAGCGGTAGAGGATGAAGTCGGAGTCGAAAATGCGCGCGCCGCTTATCATCTGCCCGACGCCCTTTTCGGTCCACTCGATCGACTTGATCGTCGTGCCGTAATCGGCCCTGTTGTAGGTCAGCTTCGTGCGCGTGTCGCCCTCGACCGAGGTCAGCAGCGCCTTGTAGCGGTCGGTGTACCACCACCACTGGTTGCCGCCGGTGATGGGCACCGGGTTGTTCTGGTAGGCCGCTTCAACGTAGTTGCTGTTCCAGCCGAGGTAATAACCCGGTCCGTTGACGGCTTCGCCGTTGGCCTGATGGACGGCGAAGATCACCTCCTTGTTGAGCTTGTTGGCCGAGGAGAAGACCTGAGCGTAGTCGCTTTCGAGACGCGACGCCGAGAGGTTCAGCGCCTCGATGGCCTTCTCGGCCATGGTGAGGTACGACGAACCGCCTCCGGCGACGCGGTACATCCACAGCGCGTAGTCAGCCTTGAGCATCTGCACCGCGGCGGGCGTGGCTACGG
>OGPK01000921.1_pt1 | contig 25569 bp, 19 predicted proteins | sample 1552921 | NCBI WGS metagenome assembly OGPK01 (sample SAMEA2580264, study PRJEB22360) | human gut metagenome | biome: human gut; feature: human-associated habitat; material: faeces | place: Denmark | collected 2008/2010 | reverse complement strand
GGTTTAGTCACAAAAACTAAAAAAAATAAAAATAAACTAAAAGCAGTAGTATGTAAAAATTGCAAAATGGTTTATTTAAAACAGGATGAAGGCAAGGGTAAATAATGCATAAACATGTAGATGTTATAAAAACAAGATATTCAAAATGGATAATATTAATAGGTTACATTATTATATGTAGTTTTATTCTATTTTCATATTTGAATAGTTTAAATATGAAATATAGCGTAGTGATTTTATTGCTATACTCATTTGTAGTTTCGATTATTAAAAAAGGTTGTAGAAAAAAATGAAATATCATTGTATAAAACAACACGACATAACAGATTGTGGTGCTGCCTGTCTTGCAACTATCTGTAAACAAAATGGTTACAAAATAGGTATTACCCAAATCCGTGAAGTTGCAGGAACAGATAAACAGGGAACAAATGCATATGGTGTAATTAAAGCTGCAGAGCAACTTGGGTTTAGTGCAAAGGGCGTAAAAGGAACGAAGGAAGCATTCTTTTCGGAGTTTCCATTGCCTTGTATTGCTCACGTTATTGTAGATGGACAGTTATTACACTATGTGGTCATACATAAAATTACAAAAAAACAGGTGATTATAGCAGACCCAGGAGTTGGAATCGTAAAGCTTAAACCGGAGGAGTTTTTTGGAGAAGTCCATGAGGAAGGGAAAGTGCCTAAATATCAATGGAGTGGCGTTTTGATTCTGCTTGTAAAAAACGAAACATTTAAGAAGGGCGACGAAACCAAAGGATTGTTTAGTCGCTTTTTTCATTTGCTTTTACCACAGAAAAAGCTTGTTTTACATATCTTTGTAGCATCATTGGTATATACTATTCTTGGAATTGTAGGTGCTTTTTATTTCAAGGAATTAATCGATAGTGTGTTACCGGATGGACTGAGAAAAACACTGATGACTTTGTCTATTGGGGTAATTCTATTGAACATATTTAAGGTTATTCTTAATGCATTCAGGTCGCATTTATTATTATATTTAAGTCAAAAGTTGGATATAGCATTGCTTCTTGGCTACTACCGTCATGTGATTGAACTTCCGATGAATTTCTTTGGAACCAGAAAGGTCGGAGAAATTATTTCAAGGTTTAATGATGCGGGAAAAGTGCGTGATGCAATATCAGGAGCAACATTAACCATTATGATAGATACTCTTATGGCAGTGGCAGGGGGGGGGTTTTTTTTTTTTTCGGAGGGGGAAACTCACCCAAGTTATTTTGTATCTGCAGAATGCGAAACTATTTGGCGTTACTGTAATAATTGTTGTATTATATGCAATTATTGTTGTGTGTTTTCACAGATGGTATGAAAAGCTGAATCGAAAGCAGATGGAGGATAATGCTCAACTTACATCCTATATGGTAGAGTCATTAAACGGTATCCAAACGGTAAAAGCATATAATGCAGAACGAAAAGCTAACAGGGAGACAGAGATTAAATTTGTCCGTTTATTGAGAAGTATTTTTGATTTAACTTGGGTGAGTAATTTACAGTCTTCTTTAAAGACTTTTGTGGAGCTAGTGGGGGGGATCGTAATTCTCTGGGGAGGCAGTGTCAGCGTCATTAACGGAGAAATGACCATTGGGGCATTGATTACCTTTAATTCATTGCTTGCTTACTTCCTCGATCCAGTAAAGAATTTAATTAATCTGCAACCACAGATGCAGACTGCTGTAGTTGCAGCAGACCGTTTGGGAGAAATATTGGAATTAGAGACTGAGAAAACAGATGCAGAACACCATAAGCTTGCCCCAATAAGCCTGGCAGGTGATATAGAAATCAAGGATTTAAACTTCCGATATGGTACAAGAAGGCTAGTTCTTGAAGATATTAATTTAAAGATAGAGAAAGGAAAAAAAATTGCTTTTGTAGGAGAAAGTGGTTCCGGTAAAACAACACTTTCCAAACTATTACTCCATCTCTATGCACCGGAAACCGGTGATATTATAATTAATGGAAACAACATTGAAGATATTCAGTTAGAAACTTTAAGAGAAAGAATTGCATATATTCCGCAGGAAACATTTCTTTTTAGTGGTTCTATTTTTGAAAATCTAACTCTGGGATTGGATACTGCAACTATGGATGATATCATAGAAGCTTCCAAAATGGCACAGGCACATGACTTTATCAATGAGCTTCCACTTCGCTATGAAACAAGATTGGAAGAAAACGGAACTAATCTTTCAGGTGGTCAAAGACAACGACTTGCAATAGCAAGGGCTATGCTTAAGAAACCGGATATTTTAATTCTTGATGAGGCAACAAGTAACTTGGATGCTATTACAGAACGTGCACTTGACAGAACCATCCATGAGTTTGCAAAAAATATGACAACTATATTTATTGCACACCGTTTAAGCACTATAAAAAATTGTGACAGGATTTATGTGATGGACAAGGGAAAGATTGTGGAACATGGAACACATAGGGAACTGATTGCTATGGGAGGGAAATATGCATATCTCGTAAAACAACAATCCTTAGAAGAAAATAATACCATAATGGAAGGCGGTGATGTTGCATGAAGCCAATTATTGTAGATATGAAGGATATAAGTGACAGTACAGAGGTTTATGAGTCAAAGCCCAACCGTTTTCTAATATATACTATATATCTAATCTTAATTATATTAGTAGTTGCAGTTTTATGGATGCGTTTATTCAAGATAGATGTTGTAGTGAAAAGTAACGGAATATTTAAAGGAAGCAATGCTGTTTATGAAATTAGCAGTGATGTTACAGGAAGTGTAAAGGAAACCAATATACAAGACGGACAGTATGTGAAAGAGGGGGATATTCTTTACGTTCTTACTATAGACGAGCTTTCTGATACTATTTTACGATATCAGAATGAGTTAGAAGCTGCGCAAGCTCGAATTAAAATCTTATCGGCATATGAAAAAAGTCTTGACGGTGACAAGACAGAGTTAGAAACTTTGGATGATAATCCGTATTATGAAGAGTTTGTAAATAGAAGGAAACTGTTGTATGCAAACGTGGACTTAAACGAAAGTGACACAGAAGGACAAGTTACCTTGTATCAGGGAAACGTGGATTCAATATCAGGAACCATTGCAAAATATAATGAAAAGATTGAGAAGCTTAATGTTGTAAAACAGTGCATTACAGCACGAAATAATACTTTTGATGCAAGCGAAGGTATTTATTACAGTATGATAAGTAGCTATCTTGCATCCTATAATTATACTGCATTACAATATGATAATCAGATAAATGAGCATCAAAGGCAAATAGATGAGTATGAGGAGCAAATGAAAAAAGCGGAAGCTGAAGCTTCAATAGAAGATAAAACTGTAACTGAAGAGGAAACGGTAAGCGATAATGGTATATCCACAGAAACTATCTCGGTAGTTGCATCGACTGAAAATACAACTGCCAATATAGAAGAATTGAAAAAACAAAGAGATGCGTTGATTACGGCCCAAGACTCTGCAAAAAAAGAAAAAACACGAGCTTTAAGGAATCTGGAATTACAGCAGATTACAACCATTGAACAACAGATTGCAGGATATAATGACACGATTCTATCTTTGGAAACAAATCTTGCATCTGCAAAATTACAGTTGGAAGCTATAAATAGTGCAGATAATGAGACGAAGGAATCGGTTGCTATTCTTACAGAAAAAGGAAATGTTGCAGCAGAAATATTAAATTATGAAGATAAGGTAAAAGAATGTGAAACCTATTTAAAGAGTTATGATATCCAGAATGATAATTGTGTCATAAAGGCAAATGTTTCAGGATATTTTTACATCGCACAGGATTTGAAAACCGGAAGCTTTGTGCAGGAGGGTACCACAATAGGAACCATCTATCCGGAAACGGAATCAAAGTATTATGCGGAAATATATGTGGAAAATACTGATATAGCTCAAATAAGGGAAGGACAGGATGTAAAATTTGAAATTGCTGCATATCCTTCCAGTGAATATGGATACTTTAAAGGAACTGTAGAAAATATAGCAAAAAATATTTCGGTTGATCAAAGTACCGGATATTCCTACTATCTAGTGAGAGTTAAGTGTGATAATATGACATTAAAGGGAAAAAATGGAGAAGAGGCAACGCTTATGAATGGCATGGCATGTCAGGCGAAAATAGTTATAGATGAGAAAAATGTATTAACCTATTTTGGGGAAAAGATAGACTTATTGGATTAGCATATGAATATACGAAATATTTCCACCATATGGTTGAAAATGAAATAGGGATAAAGTAAAATTAGCTGTAGCAATCTCATATTTTATTTGGAGGTAATTATGCTGAAAGCAATCATCCTTGCAGCAGGCAAGGGAACAAGAATGAAATCTGAAAAGCCAAAGGTTGTGCATGAGGTGCTTAGTAAGCCGATGGTATACTATTCGATAGAGGCGGCAAGAGCTGCCGGATGTGATAAAATCTGCGTGATCGTTGGATACAAGGCAGAAGAAGTAGAAAAGAGTATTAAAGATACTTATGCGAAGCTTGGTAAGACAGAAGAAATGCAGGATGTAGTAAGTTACGCACTACAGACCGAACAGCTTGGAACCGGTCATGCGGTCAAGTGTGCTTCTGATTTTATCGGTACAGAGGGCGATGTTGTTGTCCTTTGTGGAGATACACCACTTGTAACCGGTAAGACATTAGAGCAGGTGATCAAGAAGCATGTTGCAGCAGAAAATGGTGTTACAGTTATCTCGGCAATGCTTTCAGATCCATTTGGATACGGAAGAATTATCCGTGATGAGAAAGGCTTATCAAAGATCGTAGAACAGAAGGATGCAACTGAGGAAGAACAGGCGGTTAAAGAAGTAAATTCCGGTATGTATATTTTCAAATGTGATGCATTACTGGCAGCACTTTCACAGATTACAAATGATAATGCACAGGGTGAATATTATCTGCCGGATACCATTGAGATCATCAAGAAAATGGGACTTCCGGTTGATGCAGCAGCCATGGAGGATGCAGATCAGATCAAGGGTGTCAATACACTGGAACAGCTTGCAGAAGCAGAAGAGATAATGAGGTCAAGATAAGATGAAACTGATAGTAGGACTTGGGAATCCGGGAACCAAATATGCGGGAACCAGACATAATGTAGGATTTTCCGTGATCGTAGGACTTGCAGATAAATATAATATAGAATTGAGTGAAAAGAAACATAAAGCGATTTATGGCAGGGGCATGATAGAAGGAGAGAAAGTGATCCTTGCAATGCCACAGACATTTATGAATCTGAGTGGAGAAAGTGTCAGGGAGCTGGTCGATTATTACAAATGCGATCCATCCGATGTGATCGTTGCTTATGATGATATCGATCTGGCAGTCGGTAAACTTCGAATCCGTGAAAAGGGGAGTGCCGGTGGACATAATGGAATGAAGAATATTATTTCACATCTGGGAACACAGGAATTTGTCCGGGTCCGTGTCGGAATCGGAAAGAAGCCGGATCGTATGGATCTTGCAGATTATGTATTATCCAGATTTGGAAAAGATGAACTTCCGGAGATCAAGGCAGGCTGTGATAATGCCTGTGATGCGATCGCATTGATCTTAAAAGACAGTGCGGCAGCAGCAATGAATAAATATAATTAACCGAAAGATAAAATGTGTTGATCGGAACAGGTCGTATACAGGGTAAAGCTGTGATACGATCAGACAGGTATAAATAATCAGAAAATAAAAAAGAAAGGGAGCCAGGCTGTATCAGCCTGGCATTTGGCGTCGATATGAAGGCAATCAATGAGCCTGTAAAACATACCGAAAATTATATACAGATAAAGGACTGGTTAAAAGAGCAGGATGGCATCGTCAATATATCCGGAAATGACGGAACAGACCGGGTGTATCTGATGCATGCATTTTCATCCGATGCACATGTAAGGCTGGTCGTAACCTACAGCGAACAGAGAATGGAACAGTTATATGAGGACTTCCGTTTCTATGATAAAGCGGTGTATATGTATCCGTCGAAGGATATTTTATTTTACAGCTCAGATATCCATGGAAATTCTATCACCAGACGGCGGATGGATATTTTCAGACGACTGATCGAGGGAGAAGCCTGTACGATCATTCTGACGGTAGATGCGTTATTTGATAGGATGCCGGATCTGTCCTATATTAAGAAAAATGTGGTGACGATCCGTGAGGCAGAAGAACTGGACGTCGAGGCGCTTAAGAAGCGTCTGGTGGAACTGGGGTATGAAAAGGCAGACAGTGTAGATGGTGTCGGACAGTTTGCTGTGCGTGGTGGTATCATTGATATTTTTCCTCTGACAGAGGAATGTCCATATCGTATCGATATGTGGGATACGGAGGTCGATACCATCCGAAGCTTTGATGTGGAAAGCCAGCGGTCGATCGAACAGGTGCAGGAGATCCAGATCTATCCGGCAAGCGAGATGGTGTTGTCTGATCGCAGGACGCCTTTTCATATCCGTAAGCTGGAGGGGGATTTAAAGCCATATTATGAGAAGCTGCGGAAAGAGTTCAAGACAGAGGAAGCTGCCCGTCTGAAGAAGCAGATCGGGGAGATCAAAGAGCAGTTGACTGAGTTCCATGGAATGGCTGGAGTCGACAGCTATGTAGAGTATTTCTACAGTAAGACAGTATCACTTTTAGACTGCTTCCGCACAAAGAATACAGTTATTTTATTGGATGAGACTTCGAGGATATCAGATTATGCGGATAACTATATGGCGACCTTCCTTGAGAGCATGGAGAGCCGTCTGGAGGGTGGCTATATCCTTCCGGGTATGATGAATATTTTATTTACTTATCCGGCAATCGTGCAGAAAATGCAGGCATTTCAGACGCTCGCATTTTCTATTCTGTATCATGAGGATCGGTATTTTACGATCCGACATGATGTAACTTACGACAGTCGAGTGGTTAATTCTTATAGGAATAATTTTGAAGCGTTAATTGCGGATATCGGAAAATGGAGAGAGAAAAATTATCGGATCATATTTATCTCGCCATCGACGACCAGAGCCAAACGGATGGTTGAGAATCTGACCAGCCATGATGTGGCATGCTTCTATTCGGAGGATACCGACCGTGTTCTTTCCGAGAAAGAGGTTATGGTTACGACAGGAAGACTTCGGGCAGGATTTGAGTTCCCGGAGCTGAAGCTGGTTGTGATAAATGAAGGCGACGTCTTTACTGCACGGAGCAGTACGAAGAAAAAGAAGAACCAGAAGCCACGGTATTCCGGCGAAGTGATCAAAGATTTCTCCGATATCAGTGTGGGTGACTGTGTGATCCATGAACGTTATGGAGTTGGTATCTATGGCGGTATCGAGAAGGTTGAAGTGGACGGTGTCTTAAAAGACTATGTAACGATCAATTATGCAGAGGGCGGAAAGCTCTATGTACTGGCTTCTGAGGTAGACTGTATCCAGAAATACAGTGATAAAGAGGGCAGACGACCGAAGATCAACAAGCTCGGCAGTAAAGACTGGGAGAAGACCAGAAGCCGGGTAAAAGGTCATGTTGCAACGATCGCAAAGGAACTGGTGAACCTGTATGCGAAACGACAGGCATCACAGGGCTTCTGCTATTCGAAGGATACGATCTGGCAGCAGGAATTTGAGGAAATGTTCCCATATGAGGAAACGGATGACCAGAAGAAAGCGATCGCAGAGACGAAGGCAGACATGGAGAGCAGCAAGATCATGGATCGTCTGATCTGTGGTGATGTGGGCTTTGGTAAGACAGAGGTTGCGATCCGTGCGGCATTTAAGGCGGTATACGATGGCAGACAGGTTGCTTATCTTGTGCCGACTACGATCCTTGCACAGCAGCATTATAATACATTCAAAGAACGTATGAAGGAATTTCCGGTTGAGATCCGTCTGTTGTGCCGTTTCTGTACACCGAAGGAGGTTCGGGAGACGATCGCTGATCTGAAGGCCGGCAAGGTGGATATCGTGATCGGAACACATCGTCTGTTATCGAAGGATGTGACATTTAAGCAGCTTGGTCTGCTGATCATAGACGAGGAGCAGCGGTTTGGTGTAACACATAAGGAAAAGATCAAGCAGATGAAGACAAATGTTGATGTCCTGACCTTGACAGCGACTCCTATTCCTCGTACACTTCATATGAGCCTGATCGGTATTCGGGATATGAGTGTTCTGGAAGAAGCGCCGGTTGACAGACGGGCGATCCAGACCTATGTCATGGAGCTTGATCCCGAACTTGTCAAAGAAGCGATCAAGCGTGAGCTGGCGCGGGATGGTCAGGTATATTATGTATATAACCGGGTAAATAATATAGAGATGGTCACATCGGAGATTGCATCCCTTGTACCGGATGCAGTTGTTGAGTATGCGCATGGACAGATGCATGAACGACAGCTGGAGGACATCATGTACCGGTTTATCAATCATGAGATTGATGTGCTGGTCACGACGACGATCATCGAGACGGGACTGGATATTCCAAATGCGAATACCATGATCATTCATGATGCAGATACATTTGGCTTATCCCAGTTGTATCAGCTCCGCGGCCGTGTCGGTCGTTCAGATCGGAATGCATATGCATTTCTGATGTACCGTCGGGATAAACTTATTAAGGAAACTGCGGAAAAGAGACTGAAAGCGATCCGGGAATTTACCGATCTTGGTTCCGGAATCAAGGTGTCCATGAAGGATCTGGAGATCCGCGGCGCGGGAAATATCTTAGGCGAGGATCAGTCCGGTCATATGGAAGCAGTTGGTTATGATCTGTACTGTAAGATGTTAAATGATGCGATCCGTCAGGAGATGGGCGAGAAGGTTGAAGAACGGTTTGAGACAACCGTACAGCTTCCGGTGGATGCTTATATACCGGCTGAATATGTCAAGAATGAATTCATTAAGCTGGATCTGTATAAGAGGATATCTCATATCGCATCGGATGATGATTACGACGATATCATTGACGAATTAAACGACAGATTTGGAGAGATGCCGACAGAGGTTCTGAACCTGCTTGATGTATCTTTATTAAAGGCAAAGGCAAATCGTGCCTATATAACCAGCATTATGCTGGCGGGGGCGGAGCTACGGTTTTCGATGTTTAAACAGGCGAAGATCGACACAGCAAAGATTGATTCGTTATTAGATAAATATAGAGGAAGCATGAAATTTGTGATCGGCAACAGTCCATCTTTTGTGCTTAAGATGAAGACGATCACAGAGAAAGAAATCTGGAAGCAGGCGAGAGCAGTTGTAGCTGATATTGCGGAGCTTGCAGAAGAATAAAGGATGATCAGCATACCGAAATCTGTAATGTTTGCAGGATGATGCAGATGCCGGAATCGGTGAGCTGGAAGAACAGGAGGTTTGGTGGATGAAACGTAGAATTCTAAAGGCTATTTCTTTGATCTGTACATGTGTGATGTTACTTACACTTGCAGCGTGCGGAGAAGAAAGTCAGGATAATACAGGAAAATATATTGTATTCAAATTCGGAAATGACAACATTTATCTGGACGAGGTGTATATCTATGCACAGACAACCATTGATGAGTACGAAAAGGAATACGGCAACGATATCTGGGGAAAAACGATCGAGACGGATGGTGGCATCGAGATGAACGTCGAGGAAATGGCAAGACGTGAAGTGATCTCCAATATTGTTCAGACCAAGGCGCTGATCGCACAGGCGGATGAATATAAGATCAGTCTGACGGCGGAAGAACAGGCACAGGCAGAACAGGAAGCGGAAGATTTCTATAACAGTCTGACCGATGAGCAGTTGAAAGAAACCGGCATGGAGGCAGATACACCATCCCGTGTCCTTCAGGAGAATGCACTCGCAAAGAAGATCTACGATCATGTCATGAGCGATTCCTCTGCTGAGGTGTCCGATGAGCAGGCAAGAATGACGACATTTTATGATATGTTCTTTGAATGTTATTATGAGGATGATTTTGGAAATATTGTAGTGTACAGTAAGGATAAGATCGCAGAACAGAAACAAAAAGCGGACGAGGCTTATACTTCGATCAAACAGCAGTTATCGGACAATCCGAACCTGAATATCACTTTCCTTGGCCATACAAATAACCTGCAATATGCAGGAAGCCATACCATGAGCAAGGATCAGATTCTGGAAAGCTATGGGCAGGAGGTTCTGGATACCTTATATGATATGCAGGATGGAGATATCTCACAGGTTATCGAGACTGAGAATGGCTATCATATCTTCCAGATGACATATCTGACGGATGAGAAGGCAACCGCTACGAATAAAGCGGAGCTGACAAAAGAAGCGAATGATGCCTATTTTAATAACCTTTTAACGAACTGGGTATCAAAGATTGACAAAGATTACACTTATTCCAAGAGCGTAAATACTGACGTGTATAGTATGATTACGTTTAATTAATGGGATAGAATAAAAAGGTCCATGGTACATTTCGTGCCATGGACCTTTTTTGCCTGTTTATTTTCTTCCAGTAGAGCCGAAGCCACCTTCACCGCGTACGGTATCGGATAATTCATCTACAGTATGGAAACATCCGGTAATGTATGGGGTGATAACAAGCTGCGCAATACGTTCGCCGCTTTCAATCGTCTGATCGACATTAGAGTGGTTATGGAGTGCTACCATGATCTCTCCACGGTAATCTGCATCGATAACGCCTACTTTGTTGGCAGGGGCAAGACCACGCTTACAGGCAAGACCGCTTCTTGCATAGACCAGTCCGGCATAGCCGGCCGGAATCTCGATAGCCAGTCCGGTGTGGATGAACTGGGTTTCTCCGGCAACGATCGTTACCGGTTCCTCCATGCAGGCATACAGATCTGCTCCGGCAGCAAATTCAGAACCATAAGAAGGAATTGTCGCATTTTCATTCAGTTTCTTAATGTTAATATCAAATGTGGTCATTAGAAGTACCTTCCTTTCTCGTCCCATAAGACTGCTTTCTTGGCAGCTAATGATTTTGGAACATCCAATATTCTCTGATTTGTAGAACCTCTGAATCGCAGATCCAGAACTTTCTTTTCTTCAACAAATTCTCCGTCGACTAAAACATCCAGATAGGACAGGAATTTGTGAGTGAAATCCCACTGGAAATACATTTTGTCCAGAACGTCTTTTTCAAAATCATAGCCGGTATAGCACCAGATCGTTTTATCCGGATAAGCAGCTTTGAACTGTTCCAGAAGTGGAAGCAGTCCCTGCTGATTGACGAATTCCAATGGTTCGCCGCCAAGCAGGGTAAGCCCTACAATATGATCCGGCTTACAGAGTTCAATGATCGTATCAATTTCTTTTTGAGTAAAAGGCTTACCTGCGTTGAAATCCCAGGTATCCTGATTAAAACAACCCTTACAGTGGTGTGTGCAGCCGGATACGAACAGAGAGGTTCGGACTCCGGTTCCGTTTGCGATATCACACCGTTTGATATCCATATAATTCATAATTATTATTTCTCCCATACAAAAAGTATGGCCCGCATTGCCCTCTACGACATGCAGACCATACAAATTGAAATTATTAATGCACTTAGTTAAAAATCGGATGTAAACTGTTCATACAAGTAAATACTTTATGCATAGCTTTAATATAAACCAATTTTTTCAATATAGCAAGTGTTTTTATAAAAATTCCGGTATATTCTGATCGTATGTGGTATACATTATTCTGTTTGTGGTATGGATGAACCACATGCTTCAGACCTGAATCCTACAGGTGTAATACTCTGGAAGCCATTTCTTTGGTCTTGCCTACGTTCCAGAAGTTTTCACCGAGATAACCACAGGTTCTTCTTGTAACGTTCATCTTTGCGTGGTCTTTGTTGCCACACTGAGGACATTCCCATTCGCCATCTGCATTGATGATGATCTCACCGTCATATCCACATACATGACAGTAGTCTGATTTTGTATTGAACTCAGCGTACTGGATATTCTCATAAATGTAGCGGACCACTTCTGCGAGAGCATCCAGATTGTTACGCATATTTGGTATCTCGACATAGGAGATCGCACCACCGGATGAGATCGTCTGGAACTGACTCTCAAATCTAAACTTGCTGAATGCATCGATCTTCTCACGGACATCAACATGGTAGGAGTTTGTGTAGTAGCCCTTATCAGTAACATCCTTGATCGTACCGAAACGTTCTTTATCAATGCGTGCAAATCTATAACATAAGCTTTCGGCTGGTGTTCCATATAAGCCGAAGCCAAGTCCGGTATCAGCCTTCCATTTATCACAGGCTGCACGCATTCTATTCATAACCTTTAATGCAAATTCTTCACCAACCGGATCCGTATGGCTGACACCCTTCATCAGGATAGAAGTCTCATACAGACCGATGTATCCAAGTGACAGTGTGGAGTAGCCGTTGTGAAGCAGTGGATCGATAACCTCACCCTTCTTTAATCGTGCAATCGCACCATACTGCCAGTGAATTGGGCTGACATCTGAAGTTACGCCTTCCAGTGCTCTGTGACGGCACATCAGCGCATCGTAACATAACTGAAGCCGTTCATCTAGGAGTGACCAGAATTTATTTTCATCACCCTTTGCCAGAATACCGATCTGAGGAAGATTCAGGCTGACAACACCCTGGTTGAAACGACCTTCCCACTTATAGTTGCCATTTTCATCCTTCCAAGGAGAGAGGAAAGAACGGCATCCCATACAGGAGAAGACATTACCTTCATAGTTCTCACGCATCTTCTTAGCGGAGATGTAATCCGGATACATTCTCTTAGCGGAGCACTTGATCGCAAGACGGGTGATGTAATCATATTTGCCGCCCTTTAAGCAGTTGTGCTCATCCAGAACGTAGATCAGCTTTGGAAATGCAGGTGTTACATAGACACCAACTTCGTTTTTAATACCCTCTAAACGCTGACGGAGGATTTCTTCTACGATCATGGCATTCTCTTCAATGTATTCATCAGTTGGATCGAGATTCAGGAATAAGGTAACAAATGGAGACTGACCATTTGTAGTCATCAGAGTGTTGATCTGGTACTGGATCGTCTGAACACCGGAACGGAGCTCGTCGTTCAGTCTTTCTTTTACCAGCTCCTCTAATGTATCGGCATCTAATCTCTCGCCAAATTCTTCCTGATATAATGCTTTGTATTTATTGTAACTCTTACGCAGATATTTTCCAAGGTGACGGATATCAACGGACTGACCACCATACTGGCTGGAGGCAACGGCAGCAATGATCTGTGTAACGATCGTACATGCAACCTGAAAACTCTTAGGGCTCTCGATCAGTTTGCCGTTCATGACAGTGCCATTGTCAAGCATATCTCCGATGTTGATCAGACAACAGTTGAAGATTGGCTGTAAGAAATAATCAGCATCGTGGAAATGGATCGCACCTTCTTCATGTGCTTTTGAAATCTTTTCAGGCAACAGAAGTCGTTTGGTAAGATCCTTTGAAACCTCACCGGCGATCAGATCTCGCTGAGTGGAAGCAACAGTTGCGTTTTTATTTGAATTCTCTTCCATAACATCTTTGTTTCTGTTCTGGATCAGGCTGAGAATGGAATCGTCAGTTGTATTTGCTTTACGGATCAGTTCACGGCTGTATCTATATATAATGTAAGTTTTGGCAAGAACGAATTTCCCTTCTGCCATAATCTTCTGCTCGATGATATCCTGAATGTCCTCGACCAGCATTCTTTTTCTGTTTTTTGCTTCGATACCGTCTATGATCTCTTCGATTTTTTCTTCAGAAATTTTTTCGCAGTCTTCGACTTCGGCATTTGCCTTCTGGATGGCAACGATAATCTTGCTGCGATCATAGGATACGGCTCGACCGTCTCTTTTGATTACCTGCATTTTTACATTCTCCTTCAAAATTGATTATCTAGATATTGAGTGCAATGTTTTCTCAAACCCCAACATATTGCGTCGCGTGTGAAAAAAAGACAAAAAAATGAACGATTTAAAATCTGTGAGACTAAAAAATCGTTTGGAATATTTTGTAACTCTATGTCCCCGACAGTTACACATTATAGCATCACCATTTTGGTTTGTCTATATCAATCAGTACAAAATATTGAGAAAAAATCAAAGAAATAATACTAGATATTGTGTTGCATGGGAAAATGTGATTTACTGTTCGAGTGGCGATTGACATTATGTGAAATTGTCGGAAATTGTATCTGAAAGTATGGATACTGTCGAAGTATTGCAAACAATCAGGCATTTAACAATAACGTTGCATAGTTTGTGACATTTCTATGAATTACTTAAAATAGCTTTATTTTTAATTGGAAATGTGATATAAAGCTATGATAGGTGATACCTAATTTTATAATATATAGAGGTAAGTACAATGAGGAAATTGAAAAAGGGACTTGCGGTTGCTCTTGCAATGGCAATGACATTATCTATGGCTGTGGGATGCGGCGATAAAAAGAATACAACCGGTAAGCTTGACAATGCAACGCAAACGGATGCGACTTCATCAGACAGCAGCACAGAGGCAGCAGAAGATTTGACGATCGATGAGTATATCGAGAAATATGCAGATGGCGTTACGCTTGGAGAGTACAAAGGAATTGAATATGAATATGCACCGGAAGCGGTAACTGCAGATGATATTCAGAGCAAGGTAGATTCTTTTATTTCATCCTGCACTACTTATAATGAAGATAAGACAAGTGCAGCAAAGATGGGTGATATTGTAAATATCGACTTTGTCGGAACTGTAGATGGTAAGGAATTTGAAGGTGGTAATTCTGATGGAAATGGTTATGATCTGACATTGGGAAGCAAATCTTTTATTGATGATTTTGAAGATCAGATCGTAGGTCATAAAGCCGGAGATACATTTGATGTAAATGTAACATTCCCGGAGGATTACAGTACAACAAACACAGAACTGAATGGAAAGGATGCAGTATTTAAGACGACTGTAAACTACATTAAGATTCCGGTTGAACCAGAGTACAACGATGAACTTGTTGCCAATAATACTTCCTATAAAACAGTAGATGAATATGAAGCATCAATCAAAGCAGAACTGGAAGCAAGCAATGAGACTGCAGCACTTACTTCTGCACAGAATGTGGTTATGACAAGTGTTATTAATAAAGCACAGATCGAGAATGTACCGGAAGATGAAGTTGAAAGTCTTGCAAGCGAAATTATTGACAACCTGAAAGCTCAGGCAAGCTCCTATAATTTCGATTATGCAACATTTATCAATTACTACTATGGATACAGTGATGAGGAGTCATTTGCAGAATATGTAAAGCAGATCTGTGAAGAGTCCGTAAAGGAAAAGAAGGCTGTCTGTGCGATTGCAAAAGCAGAGAATATTACGATCGATGCAGATGAAGAAACAGCATATATTAAGAAGCTGGCAGACAATAATTCTACAACAGAGGATCAGATCAGAGAGCAGTATTCTTCTGAAGATCTGATGTATTATACACTTGCAGATAAGGTTATGACTTTCCTGCTTGATAATGGCAAGAAGGTAGAGAGTACAGAAGCTGCAACAGAAGCAACAACGGCTTCTGAAGAAAACACAGAAGTAACAACAGAGACAAACTAAAGCGGATGTTGAAACAGGATCCTTAAAATGAGGATGATAAAATAATAAGATGAAGCCTTGAGGAGAAAGATTATATTATGAAAATGAAGAAGGTAATGACCCTTTGCCTGGCAACCGTTGTCGGCATGGGAGTGCTTAGCGGATGTGGAAGCACAAAGAGTGAATTCAAGCAGTATGCAAAATGTGCAGAGGTAAGTGATTATGATGGCGTTGAATATGTTCCGGCATCCAGAGAGGTAACACAGGATAAGATCGATGAGAAGATTGATTCATTCTGTACAGATAATAATATAGAGACAAAGGATTATGACAGTGCCATTAAAGATGGTGATGATGTCAACATCAATTATGTAGAAACGATCAATGGTCAGGAAAAGAATAAGAATGATGATGAAGCCGGAACCAGTGTTGTTATAGGCAAGGATGCATTAGCACCGGGACTTGATGATCAGATGATCGGATTAAAGCCTGGTACAGAGAAGAAGATCACGATCACATATCCGGATGATTATTCTGATACAACAGTAGCAGGAATGGAAGCTGTATTTGATATAAAGATCAATTATATCAAGATAACGACGACACCGGAATATACAGATGACCTTGTGAAGTCGGCTACGGATGGTAAATATACAACGACGGAGGATTATACCAAGTATCTGACAGATGAGCTTCAGAAGGATACAGATAAATCGGCAGACAATACTGACCGAGCTAATGTGTTAAAAGCAATTAAAGAGAAAACAACGTTTACCAAATATCCGGAAGGCGAAATTGATTCCTATGTCAAGAGTGTTATGGATAATATCGAGTCCAGTGCCTCCCAGTATGGAATCGGCGTACCAACATTCTTACAGTATTTCTATGGATATACAGATGAATCTGCATTTGTTTCCTATCTTCAGAGCACAGTTGAATCTGTAATGCAGGAGAAGATCGTTGTCAGCTCGATCGCGTTAGAAAAAAATCTGGTCGCAAATGATAAAGAGACTGAAGCATATAAGCAGAAGCTGATGGATGATAATGAAGTAGACGAGGATACGATCAACTCCAAATATTCAGCGAGCGATCTGAAATTCTATGCAACAGAGGAAAAGGTTCTTGATTATCTGATGGGTACAGCTGTTCAGGTAGATTCAACAGAAGCAAGTTCAGAAGATGCATCGGAAGATGGTTCCACTGAAGCAGAGAGCACAGAGTCAACAACAGAGGCAGCTTCAGAGGCAGAATAAAAAAATTGACGTTTTTACAAAATTTGTTTTGACAAGAAGCAGATGACGTGCTATATTAAACGAGTGCGTGAGATAAAGCACGTTTTCATGCAGTTGTGGCGGAATTGGCATACGCGCATGATTCAGGTTCATGTCCACTTACGTGGGTGTGGGTTCAAGTCCCATCAACTGCATTGATATTAAGGAAAAGAAGTCTTAGTTTTAAGGCTTCTTTTTTCTATATACAGGTTTGACATTACAGGGAAACTGGAATATAATGTAGGATACTTGTGAGAACTTAACGGAAAACACAGATATTGTTTAGGAGGTAGTCGGCGATGGCTGAAAAGAAACAGGTAGTTACCTATACAGGACTTAAAAAAATTGAAGAAGAACTTCAGGATCTGAAGGTAAATAAACGTAGAGAGATTGCTGCAAAGATCAAGGAAGCAAGAGAGCAGGGAGACTTATCTGAGAATGCTGAGTATGATGCAGCAAAGGACGAGCAGCGTGATATTGAGGCAAGAATCGAGCAGTTAGAGGCTATCCTGAAAAATGTAGAAGTCGTTGACGAGGATGAGGTTGATACAGAGGTTGTCGGTATCGGCCGTACCGTAACAGTATATGATTATGAATTTGACGAGGAAATTGTATTCCACATCGTTGGTTCAACAGAAGCAGATATCATGAAGAATAAGATCTCTGATGAATCGCCGGTTGGTATGGCATTAAAGGGTGCGCGCGTTGGTGAAGAAGTAATAGTAGAAGCACCGGACGGAGAATTCAAATACAGAATATTAGATATCAAGAGAGCAATCTAATAAACAGAATAATCAATATAGTAGAAAGAGATTAAACAAAGATGGCAGAGAATAAGCAGAATAATCAGGCTAAGCCACAGGATGTAAATAAGCTGTTACAGGTTCGTCGTGAGAAGCTGGCAGATTTACAGGCGGCAGGCAAAGATCCATTTGAGATTACAAAGTATGATGTGACTTATCACAGCACAGATGTAAAAGAAGCATATACAGCGCATGAGGCAGAGCTTCTTGCAGGCAGACAGGAGCCGGACGTAGAGGAACTGGATGATGCACAGAAGAAGGAAGTGCTGAACAACGATTATAACGAGAGAAGAGCAATCATGGATGCATCACCGATCCATGTTAGCATTGCAGGACGTATGATGTTCAAGCGTGTTATGGGTAAGGCATCCTTCTGTAATATTCAGGATCTGAAGGGTAACATTCAGGTGTATGTTGCAAGAGATCAGATCGGTGAAGAAGCTTATGCAGATTTCAAGAAATCCGATATCGGGGATATCTATGGTGTAAAGGGATGGGCATTCCGTACAAAGACAGGAGAGCTTTCTATCCATGCAGAAGAAATGACACTTTTAAGCAAGTCGTTACAGATTCTTCCGGAGAAGTTCCATGGCTTAACAGATACAGATGTCAGATATCGTCAGAGATATGTAGACCTTATCATGAATCAGGAGAGCAAGGCAGTATTTATCAAGCGTTCACAGATTTTAAAAGAGATCCGTAACTTCCTTGCAGATCGTGATTTCATGGAGGTTGAGACTCCTATGCTTGTTGCAAATGCAGGTGGTGCGGCAGCAAGACCATTTGAGACACATTACAATGCATTAAATGAGGATGTAAAACTTCGTATTTCTCTGGAATTATATCTGAAGCGTCTGATCGTAGGCGGACTGGAAAGAGTTTACGAGATTGGACGAGTATTCCGTAACGAGGGTGTTGATACAAGACACAATCCTGAATTTACGCTGATGGAATTATATCAGGCATACACAGACTATGAAGGTATGATGGAACTGACAGAGTCCATGTTCCGTTATCTTGCTGAGAAGGTTTGTGGAAGCACAAAGATTTCCTATAATGGAATCGAGATTGATTTCGGTAAGCCGTTTGAGCGTCTGACCATGAATGATGCGATCAAGAAATATACCGGAATCGACTTCGATCAGGTAGAAGATGATGCAGCAGCTAAGAAACTGGCTGATGAACACAATATTGCATATGAAGAACGTCATAAGAAAGGTGATATTATTAACCTGTTCTTTGAGGAGTTCTGTGAAGAAAAGTTGATCCAGCCTACATTTATCATGGATCATCCGATCGAGATCTCACCACTGACCAAGAAGAAACCTTCTGATCCAAGCAAGGTTGAGCGTTTCGAGCTGTTTATAAACACATGGGAGATGTGTAATGCATACTCCGAGCTGAACGATCCGATTGATCAGCGTGAACGTTTTGCAGCACAGGATGCAAATGCAGCAGCCGGTGATGATGAAGCAGAGCATACAGACGAGGATTTCTTAAATGCACTGGAGATCGGTATGCCTCCTACAGGTGGTATCGGTTATGGTATCGACCGTCTGGTTATGCTGTTGACTGATTCACAGGCAATCCGTGATGTGCTCCTCTTTCCTACAATGAAGTCCCTGGATGCTGACAAGAAGGCAAATAAGACTTCCGAAGCAGCTCCTGCAGCGGCAGAAAAAGTTGCTGAGAAGGTTGATTTCTCCAACGTGAAGATCGAGCCGATCTTTGAAGAAATGGTAGATTTCGATACATTTGCAAAATCTGATTTCCGTGCAGTTAAGATTTTAGCTTGTGAAGCAGTTCCGAAATCCAAGAAGCTTCTGAAGTTTGTACTGGATGATGGAGAACGTAAGGATCGCGTGATTTTAAGCGGTATTCACGACTATTACGAGCCGGAAGAACTGGTTGGAAAGACAGCAATCGCTATCGTGAACCTGCCACCGAGAAAGATGATGGGAATTGATTCCGAGGGTATGCTGATTTCAGCAGTACATGAGGAAGATGGTCATGAAGGACTGAACCTTCTGATGGTAAATGACAGAATCCCGGCAGGTGCAAAGCTGTACTAATCTAGAAAAAAGAGTTCGGGTTGGTGGTCATAGACGTCCAATCAGGAAAAGTGGTTCCACGGATTGACATGGAGCTACATGAAACGGCCTGGAGCTGTATAGATTGAAATAATGATGTATGGATTATAAGGAAACAGAATAAGGAGCTCTATGGATTCTTAACTGTTTGACTTATGTGTTTACAAGTAAAATATTGATTATTTTTGAGGAGCATTTTTCAAAAATAAGGTGTATAAAGGGACACTTCTCTTTTGGTAGAAATACCAATGGAAGGTGTTCTTTTTTTTGTTGTCAGGCATCAGGCTTATGAAAACCTAGTCAAAGAGACTGTTGATTATGAGTCACTGGAAATAACCCATCATGATGATATGCGACAGGTAGATGAAATCGTGAACCTGATCGTAGAAACTGTGATGTGTAAAAATGACAAGATATTGATTGCCAGCAACTGGTATCCGGCATCACTGGTGAAGAAAAAATTTCTGATGCTGACCTATTCACATATCGAGTATGTCTTACACTGTATGCGTGGTAACACCACCAAAGTGAAGAACATCAAGAAATATTTATTAGCAGCTCTGTTTAATGCACCGTCTACGATGAAGGGGTATTATCAGGCAGAAGTGAACCATGATATGCAAGGACTGGTAAGATAGGAGGTGCACATGTTTATTTTAAAACTTGCTGGAAAGATATTATTACTGCCGGTATGGCTGATCCTTTTTGTGATCGGTCTGGCAGTGAAAATGACAGTACAGACTTATGCGGTTGTCAGAGGGATCCTTGGGTTTCTATTCATTTTGTTGATTATAGCAACTGCATACTGTTATCATGACTGGGTACAGGTTGCATGGGCAGACTGCATGGATAGGTATTTATCATTATCAAAGTCTATACGGTTCATAAAACTCTCCTTCGTAAACAAATCTATATGGTGAAGCACAACATATGAGAATACCACACCCCGGACAGAAAAAGTTATACCAGATAATTTACAATCATAGCCGTCAGTTCCCGTATGACAGCCTCCTTGTTTTTGCCGCCATTGTGAAACAGTGTATCATGGATCACTGCTTCGACCGTTGTGAGTATGATGTAGGTAGAGGTTTCAAGATCTTGAGGCTTGAGTTCCTCCCGACATGCCTTCAATGCTTCGGAAAATACATGCAGGATATTAGACTTATGAACCATTTCGATCGCTCTGAATTCATCCGACTGCTTGGAGAGAGAGGAGATTTCTCTCTGAAAAGCAGTCTGATATTCGTGTCCCCGGAATACAGCGGTAACATAAAGCTGAACCGTTTCTTCGATACTCAGATCATCCGGTAATTCATTTAAATTAATCGGTGTCAGTACGGCAGTATAAATATCATCGACTAATTCTGCATAGAGCTCTTTTTTGTCCTTGAAGTAGGAATAAAAGGTGCCGATCGAGACACCGGCCTCTCTGGCGATCTCATTGGAGCTGGTTGCAAAATATCCTTTTTCAGACATAAGCTTCAGAGCAGCATCCTTGATCCGCTGCTTTTTTTCTATGCTTCTTTTTTGTGTTGGAACTCTTGTGGCCATAGTGGGTATCCTCTTTTTCTGTGTAAACTACAATCATTTTCTGATATTTAACATAACATAGTTGTACTAAAAAATCAATTATATGAGCTATTACTCATATTTTTATTGACAGGAGCAAAAGAATGCTATAACATGAAACATGAGCAATAGCTCATATTACAAAAACCAGAGATGAAGAAAAAGAATCGGAGGTGCCAATATGTATCTTGAAGTAAAGGATATAAAGAAAAGCTATGGTGAAGGAGGAAGCTACATTCAGGTATTAAAGGGAATCAGTCTTTCTGTTGAAAAGGGAAAGATGTGCGTGATACAGGGAACGAGCGGTTCCGGGAAGTCGACGCTGTTGAATTGCATCGGAGGACTGGATATGGTAGATTCCGGATCGATCAGGATTGAAGATAAAGAGATTGTAGGATTGAAGAGTGGAGACCTTTCGGAATACAGGCGGGATAGTCTGGGCTTTATCTTTCAGTTTTATAATTTGGTTCCGAATCTGACGGTGCGGGAAAATATCTGTGTGTGCAGATATCTGACCGATCAGCCGATGGATATCGATGAACTGCTGGAGGTGCTGGGACTTACGGAGCATCAGGATAAGTTCCCTTCCCAGTTATCCGGAGGGCAGCAGCAACGGTGTGCAATCGCAAGAGCGTTAGTAAAGAATCCGAAGCTGCTGCTGTGTGATGAGCCAACCGGTGCGCTTGACTCGAAGACCTCTAGAGATATTCTGATGCTTCTTGAGAAGGTCAATCAGAGATATGGGACGACGATCCTGATCGTAACCCATAATAATGCCATTAAAAATATGGTACATCAGGTTATTTTCATGAAGGATGGAATCATCCGGGAAAACTATGAGAATGCAGTGCGGATCTCCGCTTCGGAATTAGAAGATCTGTAAATGGAAATGGAAAGGGAACGAGGATGAAAGAGTTAAATAAAAGATATTTACGGGAGCTGCGGGCACACTGGGGAAGATATGTGGCATTGATGATTATGATCATTCTGGGAATGTATCTGGTGGTAAGTATCGCGGGAATGGCAGAAACCACGATTCGCGGCAGCTATAAGTATAATCAGGAGTGCAATCTACAGGATGGACAGTTTACAACATTTATTCCACTGACAGATAAACAGTTAAAAGAGCTATCCGATGAATACGGAAAGATTGAGAAGTTATATAGCATGGATCTGGTAGAAGGAGATACGACACTCCGTATCTTCCGTTTGAGAAAAGAAGTGGATCTTCTGAAACTGAATGAAGGAACAGAACCGGTGAACGATACCGATATCGTAGTGATGAACCTGTTTGCCGAGAGAAATGACATTCATGTTTCGGATAAAATCGTATATGCGGATACGGAGTTTACGGTAACGGGAATCGGCTGTGTGCCGGACTATAATCTTACCGTAAAGGAGTTTTCCGATATGACTGCAGATCCTGAGCATTTTGGAATCGTGTTTGTTACGGATGACAGGTATGATACACTGCTACAGTCTTCGGCGACATCGGGGGAATCCTATACATATGCTTACAAGCTGAAGGCAGGAAAAGAGGCGGCGGATCTAAAGGCAGACTTACAGAAGCTAAAGCTTGATTACAGACAGTCGGAAGATCTGTATCTGATCGAGTATGTAGATGGATTATATCAGGATAAGCTGGAGTTTGAGGATGGTCTGACAAAGCTGATAGACGGAACGGATCAGCTATGCGGGGGGATCCATGAGCTGGATACAGCAGTTGCACAGAACCGGTCTTACTTTGAACCATTGCGTCAAACCCCATACGCCGGTCTGGTTGAGATTACGGACGGGTATGGAGAGGGAGTCCATACGCTGGATACAGAAGCTGAAAAATATGAGGATGGTGTTGCAGAATTTGATGAGAAGGTAAGAACATTTCTGGATGATAACTATACAGTTGAGCTTTCAAATCTGGAAAACTTCTATGAAAATAAGGATAATCCCCGGATTGCAAGTGATGCAGCGAGTGATGTTGTCTTGAAGAAAACGGTGTGCATGGTAGCGGGGGCGATTCTGGTCGTACTGTTCGCGTATGTGATCTCGGTGTTTATTGTTCATCAGATTCAGGAGGAAAGCAGTGTGATAGGGACGCTCTACGCAATGGGTGTAAAGCGGAAAACTCTGATTGTACATTATATTTTGCTTCCTACGGTCACAACCTTTCTCGCCGGACTTTTGGGAATGGGGATCGGATTTAGTCCGATAGGAGTAGACTTTCAGATGCAGGACAGCTATCTGTATTATAGTCTGCCGCAGATGGAGAAGGTATATCCGCTATATCTTATCGTATATTGCGTTGTTGTGCCGCCGGTGCTGTCTGCACTTGTGAATTACCTGACCATTCGAAAGAAGTTAAATAAACCGGCACTGTCTTTGATCAAAAATGAGCAGGAACATTTGACCAAGGCGACGGCGTTTACGAAAAAAGGGAAGCGGGACGGAAACTTCCTGTGTGTCTTTGCAAAGCAGCAGTTGCTCAGGGAAAAGAGAAGTGTGGTTACTATTATAATGGGAATTATGCTGTCGCTGATTATTTTTATGATAGGACTTGACTGCTATGTACTTTGTGACCATGTGCGAAAACAAAATAAAGAGGATATCAATTATGAATATATGTATATTCTGAAGTACCCGACAAAAACCGTTCCGAAGGAGGCAGAGGGCTGTTATATCAAGAATCTGTCGATGAACTATCTGGACTATTCTCTGGACATTAACATCATAGGAATCGATGATGATAACTCGTATTATCCGTTTCAGACATCCGGAAACAAACGGGAACTGGTGCTTGCATCCTCGACAGCAGAGAAGTATCAGCTTAAGGTTGGTGACAGCATGATACTGACGGATATAGCGGAGGATAGACAGTATGCATTTACAGTATCCGAGATCGTGCCGTATTCGATCGGTCTGACTGCCTATATGGATATTGAGGAAATGCGGGAATTGTTCGGAGAATCAGAAGACTCCTACAATATGCTCCTTTCGATGAAAGAGCTTTCCATAGAAAATGGGAAGCTGTATTCGGTAACGACCAAGAATGATATCGAATATGCATCGGGAATTTTTGTGGATCAGATGATGTCATTGATGATCATACTGATCGTGGTATCGATCTTTATCTTTATCGTAGTGATGTATCTGATGCTGGGTGTAATGCTCGACAGAGCGACCTTCGGAATCTCCCTTGTCAAGATCTTTGGTTACCGGATGCGGGAGATACGGAAGGTATATCTAAACGGAACCTTCTGGGTTGTTGCCGTAGGTGCGGCAGTCGGAATTCCTGTCACAAAGCTGCTGGCGGATTCACTTTATCCGTATTTCATTGCGAATACGGCAATGGGGATGGATCTGAACTTTGGCTGGTATCTCTATCTTGGTATTTTCCTCGGCATTATGCTTATTTATCTGATCCTGAGTATGGTTCTGACTGCAAAGATAAAACGGATAGCACCGACGGAAGTCTTAAAAAACAGGGAATAGCACCTCCTGTACATTCAAGAGAAAGTGTGATATAGTTCTTAGAAAGGTTAGTCTGGACTAACAAAATGCGGGAGGTAGAATAAGGTGGAAAAAAGGAATTTAACTCGATCGGTATGCTCCTGACCAAGATCGTGAATGTATTCGGAAATGTACCAATCGTGAATGCGATTGACTGTGCATGGATCGCCATCGGAAATCTCTGGATGTTCTTAGGTTTGCTGCTCCTTATGCGGAAAGCATCCGGAGAAAAGTAGAAGCACTCTAGCCCAGTGTGGATTTATAGTTTTCTCCCCATATCTGCATAGCGGTGAGGATCGGACGCATGAACTCTCCGATGTCGCTTAATGCGTATTCTACGCGGGGAGGAACCTCCGGATAAACGGTTCGGGTAGAGTCTGCTTATTGATTTACAAAACATTTTGTTTCGATGTATGCCGGACAAAGTATTTCAGAGTACAGGCTTATCGAAAAGTAATTTGTAATAAGTTCATGTAATGCATCATGGCTTACAAATATCTTATTGATTAATAGTGACATAGTTATTATCCTCTGATTGTTGGCGGCGGATAAGGAGGACGCTATGTCTAAGTTCTTTACTTATGAGGATCGTCTTAACCTTCAAAAAGGGAGCCTGTGAAGTGAATCATGAGCTGATACGTCGTATCCTGCCAAAGGGAAGCAGCTTTGATGATTTGACACAGAAGGATATTTTTCTGATGATGGATCATATCAATTCTTATAAAAGAAAAAAGCTGAACAACCGTAGCCCATACGAAACGTTCAGCTTTTATTACGGAGAAG
>OGPK01000916.1_pt1 | contig 25749 bp, 19 predicted proteins | sample 1552921 | NCBI WGS metagenome assembly OGPK01 (sample SAMEA2580264, study PRJEB22360) | human gut metagenome | biome: human gut; feature: human-associated habitat; material: faeces | place: Denmark | collected 2008/2010 | reverse complement strand
GAATCGGCCATCATAACAAGGGATAAAATTCCTTATGAGATCATCGACGGAAAAGAGCGGTGTTTAGCCGATGAAGTGCCGTTTGAGATTCCGGATAGTTGGTGCTGGTGTAGGCTGGGAACGATATTTCAGCATAACACAGGCAAGACTCTTAATTCCTCAAATCATCAAGGAACAATGATGCAGTATATTACAACCTCTAATCTATATTGGGACAGGTTTGAATTGGATAAGCTCAGGGAAATGCTATTTACAGACAGCGAGGTAGAAAAATGCACTGTCACTAAGGGTGACTTGCTTGTTTGTGAAGGCGGAGATATAGGCAGAGCGGCAATCTGGAATTATGACTATCCTATGCGTATTCAGAATCACATACACAGATTACGCTCTTATGCTCCCGTCGAGGTTTACTTCTTCTATTATGTGTTTTATCTGTATAAAAGAGCTGGATTGATTGGCGGTAAGGGTATAGGCATACAAGGACTTTCATCAAATGCAATAGACAAGTTACTAATACCACTCCCACCTTTAGCTGAGCAAAAGAAAATAGTCGCAAAGATAGAAGAACTTATGCAATACTGCGACAAGCTATAAAAAACGGGCATACTCTCGTTTCTGAGGGTATGCCCGTTGTGTTTATGGATCACCAGTCAATAATGCTGTCCACGATTTCACGCTGTTCCGTGGCGGTCTTGCGGAGATAAATGCGAGTTGTTTCAATGCTCTCATGTCCCATAAGGTCTGCGAGAAACGCTATATCATTGCAGCGGTCAAGAAAGCTCTTGGCAAAGCGATGACGGAACGAGTGCGGATATACCACCTTTGTGTCAATGCCGTACTTCTCTGCAAACTTCTTCAATTCGCCCGAAATGCCCCTTGTGGTGATACGCTGTCCTCGCTGATTGAGGAAGATGAAACCGCTGTCCTGCTTCTTTTCTGCAAGCCACGCAATGGCTTCTTCCTGCAAGGACTTCGGAATGTAGATGCGGCGAAGTTTACCGCCCTTTGAATACAGATCGAGATACCCAAGTTTAACGTGTTCAACTTTGATCTGTATCAGCTCGCTTACTCTTGCCCCTGTGGCAGCAAGAAAGCGGATCACGAAGTACCAAAATAGTTCGTCGTCCTCTTTCAGGCATTTTTTGAAGTACAAGTAATCCGCTTCGCTTATGACGTTTTCGAGAAAAGGTTTCTGCTGAACTTTTACAAATGATAGTTTCCACTTTTCCTTACTCACGCTTTCAAGGTAACAGTTCATACCACGCAAGCGGAGATTCACCGTCTGCGGTTTGAAATTGTCCACAAGCCACATCTTGTAACCCGTAAGATTTTTCTTGGTAACGCTGTTGTACTGTTCTGTAAACTGTTTTAATGCAAACAGATACGCAGATTTTGAGTTTTCGGACAGATTTGTCTTGTCCAAATATGCCTTAAATGTGTCAATCATATCGAAAGACCTCCTTCCGATATAATTATAACTGAATATACGATTTAAAAAAATAGGTATTATATTCGCCCTGCAACCATACCGCCATTCTCAGTTTTCTCAAACTTCATGATGAGCGGATCATCAATCTCGTATGTCTGAGTCTCCCAGTTCCATGCACAGACATACACAGCAGGAAAGGGCGAACGCAGAATCGCTTTGAAAAAAGCACCGTAACAACCGTTTTGTGGTCCGCTGTGAAGCAAATCCATCATCACACGAAATTCATCTTCCAGGACGAAGATGAACAGGTCGGTATTGCCGCTTTTATGCTTTTCGCCCTTCTCTCGCACTTCACGCAGAATGTTTTCAGTTGAACATTCGATGATTGGAAAATCGCAATCAAACTCAGAAAGCTTTTCTGCAAAGTCCCATTTTGTGGGATCATATCCCATATGCGATTTCACGAGCTTCAAATCGCATCTGTATTGTGCCATTCCTTCCTCTGTATTTGGATAACAGTATTCATGGATTCTATCATAAACATTTCGTGCTTTCTCCATGATTTCAAGCTGTTCTGCGGTGCTTTTTCGATGAAACCGATTGATATGCGTTATGATTGCATTGTTATGTAGTGTGTGGGTGACTTCAAGAAAACGCTCTTCGTCCAGATACTTGAAATCAGGCATAGACGGATGGGAGTTGTCATCGTGATAATTGTCATCAAAAGCCACTCCTTTGCGCTCAAGGATCATTTTTGCTTCCTGTTCGCCCTGCTTCATACGCTCACCTCTGAGTTAACCTTTCAATCATGGGCATGATTTCTTCAATTTTTGCGACTATGCGGTGCTGTTCGGCAAGAGGTGGTAATGGAATTAATACTTTAGAGTAGTGAGAATACCCGAAATTTGGCTGCATACCTGATAATTGTGCTATAAGCTGATTTTTGAATAGCGGTGTCTTTGTGAGCCAGTACAAATACATATTGTAAGCGGTATCATTAAAAAACCTTAGTCTTAATGTACTTGTGTTGAGCATCACTGTATCACCATAATCCCAAATTGCCGTTTTACCCCAACTTGCCCCTGAGCATGAAGATACAATATCTCCTATATTGAGTGTTAAGTGTTGGTATTTGTCGAGATATTCTTCCGTAGCAATATATTTTGTAGCTTTCTTCATATCAACAGAGCCTTCTAATATATTGGTTACAGTTAGTATTTGTGTACCGCTTGTACGGTATTGATAAGTTCTTATTCCTGCACCTTCCTGAATGATCGAAACATTTGATAATCTACACCAACACCAACTATCCGGCAGCTCAAACGGCACTTCATCGGCTATACACCGTTCTTTTCCGTCTATGATCTCATAAGGAATTTTATCCCTTGTTATGATGGCCGATTCGTGCTTGTCTTTCCTTATCTTTCCTGCCTTGATAAGTACCTGCTTTTCAGCTCTGATACGCTCCAGCAGTACGCTTGCAGGCTCATCATCGGGGTTCTGCGGAACGAGCTTGCCCTGTACTGCTTCTTGCAGGATAGACTTTTTCAGGGCTTCGGGGAATGTGGTGTTGAGGGTGGTGAGGTGTTCTTCTGCCTTGCCGTATCTTTCGATGTATGGGAGGAGTTCTTCTATCTTGGCTACTATGCGATGCTGCTCGGAGAGGGGCGGCAGGGGTACAAGCAAACTTATCATTGTATCTGTTCCTGCCCTCGGCATTTTTATTCCATAGGTTTCTCCATTTACAAGCCCGTCAACATAGGGCGATTTTAAGAAATTCACGATATATTCAGCAGAAATTCCACCATATACTGTAAAGGGTACTATTTCAGGAGTGCAAATCCCACTATCAGGAGCAACGAGTATTTTCAAGAGGTACGGTCGGAGTTTGCTGTATAGAACATCACCCTTGGTAAAAATGGTTTTGTCTCCAACAGCTTTTCTCTCACCAACGGTCTTTTTTACAAGTAGCCTACCGCCTTTTTCTAAATCCTCAAGGTCAAGTCCCCATATCGAAACATCTGCATCTTTAGCATTTATCTTCTGTTTGGCTTGATTGTAGGTGCTTATAATCCCTAACCTTACCCACTCCCAACTCTCAGGAATCTCAAACGGTATCTCGTCCGAAATATCCCGAATTTCCTTGCCGATCTGCTCGCAGTAGGCATAAGGCAAATTATGGGTAGCACCTCTGAATATCTCCGAGGATTTCTTATCCTTTTTGATTTTGCCTGCCTTGATAAGCTCCTGTTTTTCGGCTTTGATACGCCGGAGCAGTACGCTTGCAGGCTCATCACCCGGATCTTGCGGAACGAGTTTGCCCTGCACCGCCATCTGGAGTATGGAGTTTTTAAGCTGCTGTGCTGTCATGAACGATTATTCCTTTCATTTAACTTAACATCGATTATTCTGCTTATTCTCTTTACTACAATCAATAAATCAAGGATCAATACTGAAAACAAAAAAACAGTTACTCCAGTTAACACTCTATTAACGATTGCATTTATAGTCACTACATCCTGTACTACAACAACCACCATTCCATACAATAATAATAAAACGCATATTATCGTTTCAAACATTATAGCATTTGTTGTTTCTTTTACTACATTTAATATGTTTGAACGTGTGTTTTCATTTGTATAATTTGAATAATCAAAGCTTGTAATGATCGCCAGAACAGCTAAAAGCATTGAAAGAATAATACTTATAATGACAGAAATACTATCATAAAATTTTGCTGTTGGATTATAGATTAATGCCAAGCCAACGGAGAGTAACAGCGGTGCTACATAAAACACAATATACTGACTTCTACATCTATCAAAAAGAGCAAAATGCGCCCTGATGATCTCTCTAATATTAAAAAAGTTCTGCCTCCGACTACATATAGAAACAATAATTATTAAAAAAGCAATTATTATAAGGGCAAAGCCTATTATTTTTATCATAGATTTCACCTCACTCTGCTATACGAAAAACCATTTTCTCCTTATATGACTCAGCAGTGCCTATCATATGGCGAATAATATCATCATAATTAGTATTTCCATTATTGTATATGCTATCAGGAATATCTTCTACAAGGCTAAACCTGTCAATATCTTTAAGTTTAGCTGTTCTTGTTCTTCCAGAAAGATTGAATGATATGCTTATATCTTCATAAAGATTATCATTTATTTCAAAAATCGTATCATCTTTCTTTCCGTCTACGAAATCAATAATTCTTTGAATAAATGATTCTTTAAACTTTGGAGAATAATATACCTTTTCTTCTCTCCCTGTTGAAATCAGCATATTGTCACTTGAATCAATTGAGGTACAGTTTTTTAGCAATGTAACCTTTTTAATTCTGTTTTCTTCTAAAATTCGCTTCAAAAATACTGAGATGGAAACTGATCGTGTTTCAAAAGTCAAGCCTTTTTGGGCAAAATAATCCTTAATCTGTTTTGTAGTGATTGTTTTCACACCGAATGTTCCTATTGATTGAAAAAGCAGAATGCCTTTTTGAACTTTTATACCATCTGCATCCTTTGGAATATATATCAAAGCATGAAACTGTTTTACATCAGCATCTTCTCTTGTTCGATTATACTTAACTTCTTTTGTAGTCCTATTAGTTAGTTTTCCTTCAATCCCATATGAACCAGAGTTAATGATAAAAGAAGCACAGTGATAGGAATCAGTGTCAAATTCCTTTATTGAATCACGAGCTATTGAAAACAATTTCATACTACTTTCATCATCACTCAAATCAAGATGATTATTAAAAAAATCCGAAAACAATTTCCAAATACTATTGTACGTCTCTTCATTTCCAACTTGTTCTATGTGTATTTCATTGTTAAGATTGATTACCTTAGAATCATCTCTACCATACCGTTCCTTAACAAAGAAACTACATATAAGTAGTCCACTATGTATCATATGTTTATGCCTCTATTCCAAGTATACAACTTATCTGCTCCAGAATACGGTCAATATCCGCATTCAGGCTTGCACGCTTCTCCTGATACTGCTGGATCAGCTCTCTCGGAGGGAGTATTTCTTCTTCCTCATGAGGGAAACCGCAGAGGTCAATATTATAGCTTCTCTCCGCAAGCTCCTCAACTGTGTACTTCTTCGCCTTGTCAAAGCCGTCAATGGTGATCTCCTGTCGGTCGCTCCACCACTCAACAGCAGGAGCAAAGTGTTCGAGCTTCATAGGCTTGGTCTTGGAGAAGTTCTTGTATCCGTCGGGCATATCCAGACGATAGAACCATGTTTCCTTCGTCGAGCCTGTCCTGTCAAAGAACAGGATATTTGTAGTAATAGAGGTGTACGGAGCAAAAACGCTGTGCGGCATACGAATGACAGTGTGCAGATTGAACTCGCTCATCAGCTTTTTCTTGATAGCGACCTTTGCGTTATCCGTACCAAACAGGAAACCGTCAGGGAGAATGACCGCAGCTCTGCCGTTCTGCTTCAGGCGGTACATAATGACCGACATGAACAGGTCAGCAGTCTCACTGCTTGCGAGATCAGACGGAAAATGATTCTTGACTTCCGTTTTCTCGCTGCCGCCGTATGGTGGATTCATCAGAACCACATCAAACTGATCGTCCTCCGTATAGTCAAGAACATCCTTTAACAGCGAATTATCATGATATACTCTCGGTATGTCAATATCATGGAGCAGAAGGTTTGTGACACAAAGCATATACGGGAACTGCTTCTTTTCAATACCGTAAACCGAGGTATCAAACGCCGCTCTGTCCTCAACAGTCTTTTTCTGTGATTCAAGGGCTTTGAGCCAACTGATGATAAATCCGCCCGTACCGCAGGCAAAATCAGCCATCTTTTCACCGATTACAGGCTTTATCATCTGTGCCATGAAGTCAGTCACAGCACGGGGCGTGTAAAACTCACCGGCAGAGCCTGCACTTTGCAACTCTTTCAGGATAGACTCATAAATATCGCCAAATGCGTGGCTTTCCTCATAATTGGTGAGGTCAAGCTCATCAATGACATTGACCACCTGTCGGAGCAAAACACCGTCCTTCATGTAGTTGTTGGTGTCCTCAAATGTTGTCTTGACGATAGCCTTATTGATAGGTGTAGTCTTGGAAACTTGTATGCCTTTCAGCGTGGGAAACAGCGTATTATTGACGAAATCAAGCAGATCATCACCTGTCAAAGCTGTACCCTTGCCGTCATCTACCGCCCAATTACGCCAACGGCAATCTTCGGGGATAATAGACTCATAGGCATCATCATCAAATTCCCAATCTTCTTCCTTTGTGTCGTAAACCTTGAGAAACAGCAGCCAAGCGATCTGCTCGATACGCTGTGCATCACCGTTGATACCTGCATCGTTTCTCATAATATCCCGTAATCTCTTTACGAAATTACCTAAACTGCTCATGTTTTATACCACCTTGTATATTTCTTCTTCAAGCTCACGGATCGCCTGCAAATAGCCGTCCTTACCACCAAACAGCTTGACAAGTGCGACAGGCTTGCCCATTCTAATAAACGGATCAAGCTTCAATACCTGCGTATCCTCTATCTGATAGATACCCTCGTTGGAGTACATTTCAAGCAGAGCTTCTATGACCTCTCTTGCCATTCCGCTGTACTTGCTGATGAAGTCACGCTTCTTCACATCATTCGCACGCTCTCTCCGTGTCAGCGGTTTCTTGTCGAACGCAACATGAATGATAAAATCAAAATCGTCAATATCACCCATACCCTGCGATTCTTTCAGCGCTTGCAGGTCAATGCCGTGTTCCTTGAAAAGCTCAGATATGGTCTTTTTCTTTTCCTCGCCGTTCCAACTTCTGATAAAATGCTCTAAGTCGGCGTATTCTCCGAGGATATTTGTTCTTGTATAGTCTATGATGTTCTCATGTCGGAGGAGCTTGCCGTCGGCATCGTACACCGATACCACCTTGTTGATGATACGGACAGTACAGCCGTTCACATCAACATAGGGCTTTTCCTGCGGCTCAGGAGGAGGTGCAGGCGGATCGACAATAATATCCGGTCCCTCTTTTGGTTTCGGAGGGTGATAGTTCGGATCAATTTCAATCGGACCGTCCCACTTTTTATCGTAGAACAGCCTTGTCACACCTCTGAAATCCATAACTACAAAGTGCGTCTTGCCCTCTTTTTCACGCAGTCTGGTACCTCTGCCGATGATCTGCTTGAACTCAGTCATAGAGCCGATATTTTCATCAAGCACGATCAGCTTGGTCATTTTGCAATCCGCACCCGTAGACAGGAGCTTGGAAGTCGTGGCGATAACAGGATAAGGAGAGCCGACAGAAATGAAGTAATCGAGTTTGCTCTTGCCGTACTCGTCCGAGCCTGTGATACGCACCACATAATCAGGATTCTGAGCAACCATATCCTTATTGAAGTTGACAAGAGCCACTCTCATACGCTCCGCAGCGTCCTCTGTCGCACAGAATACTATCGTTTTCTGCATACGGTCTGTGCTGATAAGGTAGTTCGTAATTTCAAGGGCAACCTGGTTGATTCTGTCCTGAATGATGATATTGTAGTCATAGTCGGTATTGTTGTATATCCTGTCCTCAATTTCGTTGCCGTAATAATCTCGCTGTCCTTTCAGCGGTCTCCAGCCGTCACTAATGTCTGTTGTGATGCTGATGACCTTAAACGGGGCGAGAAATCCGTCCTCAATGCCGTTTTTGAGGGAGTATGTGTAGATCGGTTCGCCAAAATACGAAATGTTAGAAGTATATGTTGTCTCCTTCGGAGTAGCGGTCATACCGATCTGTGTAGCCGAGGAGAAGTAATCCAGTATCCTGCGCCACTTGCTATCCTCTTTGGCGCTGCCTCTGTGACACTCATCTACGATAATAAGGTCAAAGAAATCCTTGTCAAACAGCTCGGAGAAATGCTCCTTATCATCATCACCGATCAACTGCTGATACAGCGAGAAATAGACCTGATGTGAGGTGATAGTGGTTTTGTTATCCTTAGCAACATTGATCTTGTGGATGACCTTTTCAAGCGGAGAGAAATCCTGCTGTATAGACTGATCCACAAGAATATTCCTGTCGGCAAGATACAGTATCTTACGCTTCATACCGCTTTTAAGCAGACGGTACACGATCTGGAACGCAGTATAGGTCTTGCCCGTGCCTGTTGCCATGACGAGCAGGAGTCTCATTACACCACGAGCAATAGCATCAACAGTACGGTTTACTGCCACTCGCTGATAATATCTTGGCTCGTAGGTATTCTGGCTTGAATAGTAAGGCTGGCTGATGACTGCAAGCTCATTCTCTGACAGCCCTTGCCCGCCGTTCGCATTTGCCTTGTATCGTTCCATAAGCTCATTAGGTGTAGGGAAATCATCAAGTGCAATTTCACACTCCATACCTGTCAGCATATCGTGTTCATAGAAAGCATCACCATTGGAGCTGTAAACGAAAGGTACATCCATCATCTGAGCATAAGCTATAGCCTGTTGTAAGCCGAATGATACGCTATGGTTATTGTCCTTAGCCTCAACTATCGCTATGGGGAAACTGCTGCTCCAATACAGAACATAATCGGCAAACTTGGCGCTTTTCTTATCACGATGGACAAAGTTACCGTTCAGACAGATCTTACCGTCGGTGATCCTTGTTTCCATTGTAATTCTGTTTTTATCCCACTTATCAAGAATAGCAGGAGTAATGAATTGAAGCTTTATATCCTCTTCTGACATTTCTTTTTTTGCAAGTATGGTCATTGTCACACCTCCACTTCAAATAAGATAAAATTATAAGAAGTTATATATTTACATCATACCACATTTCCCACAAATAGTCAATCACTTAGCTGCGTTTTTTATCATTTTGTAACAACAAATGAAGAAAAGTAACTAAAATCAAGATAAAAAAGCAGCCTTCCGACTCCTTAAAAAGCCAAAAAGCTGCCATAACAAAATTCAAAAATATCAGCTCAGCGAACTAATATAATACCCTAGTGTACTCTTAGGATTAAGCTCCGAAAGATCAACAGCTACGCCTACCGCCATGCCTAGCCGCTCGCGGTCTGCCTGCGATACGTCGAACTCTATGCCCCACGCGTTGCCGTCTATGTTTATCCACGCCGTCGGGCCGAACGTTCCGCCGTCAAGCGTTGCGCCCTCCAGGCTCGGGCATATCGCTTTCAGCTCGTTGTACGTCATGCCTACCTGCACGCCCTCGGTGATGTATCCGCCCGGCGTGACGTGTATCGCGTATGGAAAATCAAGCGTTCCGATGTTCTGTATGTCCGTGGTGTAAAAGCCTATCTTTGTGTTCGGATACACGTCGTCGTTCTCCACAGCGATGATGTTTTCCTGCCCCACTGATATAAAATCCATGCTGAAATCGTCGCCAAGCTCGGCAAAAATATCGTCCGCCGTTTCGTAGATAAGGTCGTTCGCATACACCGTGTCGTCGTAAATGTCATACGGCGCAAGCGTGGTCACGGGCTTAGTCGTGGTCGCCTCGGCGGTCGTTGTGGTGGTAGTTTCCGTCGGCTGAGCGGCGCTGTCAGATTTTTCGTCTGCCGAACTTCCGCCGACTTCGATAAGAAAAGTCGCCGAATGTTCGTCACCGTCTGAATCATAATGGCTCTCAGTGATCCTGAAATCACCCGCATTGTCCACACCAATGCAAGCCTGAGCCTTGCAGGTGCTTCCGATAGGCGCTTCATTTGGGTTTTTCGCAACATCGCCCGGGTAACTGTAACCCATAACGCCATTGCTGTCTATTATGGTGTCCTCCATGTCAAAGAAAATGCCCTTTGCTATGCCGTCCTCGTCCTCGTAACCGATGTTTGTATATTCGTAGTCCACGATATAGACCGCCGCAGGTTTTTCGTCCGCATACTCGTTGCGCTCAGCCGTTTCCGTGACGCCCGTGATGGTAAGCGACCACTGCCCGTCAACTGTCCAAGTTTCGCCAATGGTGTAGTAGTCTTTCTTCTTGCTTTTTTTGTCGCTGCCTGAATCGCTGTCAGAACAAGCGGTGAGCAGCAACAGCGCACCCGTGAGGACTATTGCTGTTAGCTTTTTTATGGTCATTTGGTTGCACCCCCTATATCTTGATCTCGATAGCAAGCAGCTTTTCCTCAGTTTTCTCGATCTCTTCAAAAACTACGCCTTTCGTTCTTACAATGTACCTGTCCACCGTTTCATGAAGGTCGTTTTTGATAGCTTTTGCCGTCTTTACGTTTATCTTTATCTCTGCAAAAAGCTTTTTCATAAGCTCTTTGGTAACGTCCTGGTTCATGAATTTCAGTATTTTTCCCGTTGATTCGGCGATCCTTTCCACCTGCTGACTTACTTCTTCTTTGAAAGCCTTTGTTGCGTCAAAAAACATTATTGGGTCGTTCAGCAGCTTTAACGCGTCCATACCAAAAACGATCGCGTAATACTCTTGTGACAGCTGCTGATAATAATCATACGCATCGTTAAACTCTTTATTTAGTTTTCTTACAGAATTATAAACGAACTCGGTGAATTCTTTGTTTATCTTCTCTTCAAATTCATCCAGCTTATGATGCTTTCGCAGAACAAAGCTTGTACTTGCCACCATATCATGAAGCTTATCGTGCTCGCTGCGAAACATTTGGTTAGCGTGCTCTTTTATTTTATACGGCACTTTTACCTTGTAATTGTTCCACAAGTTGCGGATAATGCAGTTTACTACCTCTTCGCGTCCAAACTTTTTTACCTCGCCAGAAATAAGTTTTTTCTCATAGTTGTTTACAAATATCACCGAGTCAGCCGAAACGCCGCCGTCTTCAACTATGCGCCTTTTCATGCGCTCCGCTCTGTCGTCGTTCTCAGATTTGCAGTGGGTTATCACAACGTTTACGTTGTTTTTCTCAGCTATAAGGTTGTTTATTATGCTTATCTCAAAATCTTCCACTCTGTCAGAGTCGGCGCTAAGGCAGTAGATTATGGTGCTGAACCATTCATTGATAGAGTGCTTGTCGTATTCTGCTACCTTTTCGATTATCTGCTTGTGCCATTCGTCCGCTTTATCGGGTTCAAGACCCCAGCTGTCGCATATCGAAAAAGATATTCGGTCGTTATCTTTCAGCTCGAAAGAATATTCGTGCAGGCCCTCCGCCGTTACGGGCTTTCCCGCACCCGTCTCCGCGACCTCTTCGCCAAATATGTAATTCAGCAGACTGCTTTTGCCAACGCCCGATTTGCCGGCTATCAGTATATTAGTTTTTATCTTGTCGCCTTCCATTATTTCCTTGCTCCTTTTTTCGTATCCTTGAACATATCAACTACAGCTTTTACTATTCTCTCTACAATTTTCTGATCCTTGCCCTTGCTGATCTCTTTCATTACCTTTTTCAGATTTTCAACAGTAAAGTAGTCGGAAATTTTGGTGATCATAAGGTCTTTCGAGCCGCCGTTCTCTATGCAGGCTTTAGTGTATTCCTCGCAGATCTTCGTTATCGCAACGCCGAGGGTAGCCGTAACAGTAGTTGCCACTGAAACATTTACCGTGGCTTTCGCCGCGCCGCCGACAAATGGGATCACCGAAAGCAGCTGAGAAGCCAGCGTTTTTCCTATATAAGAAACGAAGCCCGCTCCGGCTAAATTTTTCACAGCGCCCTTCATATCATTATCTATTCCGTAGCAGCTTAAAATATCCATCGCCATTTTTACCTGTATGCCCATAAGCGGTACCGAATCGGAAGGGGGCACGGGTACAAATGATGTAGCCGTAACAATACCTGCGGCTAAAGCCGCGTATTTCGGTATCTTGTGCTTTATCATCATTTCTGCCATTTGACCCTGCGCTTTTTTGAGCGACGGGATAAAGCTTTCTCTGAGGTAATCGTCAAGATTATGATGTGCCCAGCTGTTTATCTCAGATTTCTGCACATACTCGTCGCCAAGATCGCTGTTAGTAGAATAGGTAAACACCTCAACGCCGTTTATCCTATTGCGTTTTCCGGCATCGCCGACAGCGTCCTTTATCTGAGCGACTTCGTTCTCGTCAAGATTATCCACCTTTGTAATAATAACGCACACGGGGATATTTCTTGCCTGTATGTCCTTTATCAGCTTTTCATCAATATCCATAAAGCGGTTATTTATGCAGTACCAAACCTCGTGGATGTGCATACCCAAATCCGCAGGATAATTATTTTTGCGTTCGTCGATAAGATCTATTATATTTTTGTAAAAAGCGCTGTTTTCCGGCGTAGACGAGCTTTCTACCTCGTAGCCTTCAGTGTCGAACAGGGTAATGCTCTTTGAATGATACTCGTGTATGCCCCTTGTCTGCGGCTTTCCGCTGCTTCCGACAGGCGCGGCCCTATCCTTATCAAACTCGAAGAAGTCGTTTATAAGGCTGCTTTTGCCAACGCCGGTAGCTCCGCACACTATGATATTGATATTTTTTGAAGCATTTTCCTTTACTTCTTCATAGCACTTATCATAGTCAAAGTTTTTTACATCAAATTTCTTGTTGATGTTTTCGTTCATGTCAAAAACTCCTTTTCCTTATTGATTTGTCAATTATCAACTATAACTGACATAATAATACGTTTTTGTATGTTAATTATAACACATTCTTTTTCACTTTTGTTAAGCTGGCTGCTTAGTATAACGTTTTCGTAAGATATTTTTTTATTTTAACAAAAAAACATGACACAATCCGCTTCTTATACAAATATCGCATTATTTCAAATACTTTACATCATTATATCATATTATTTCACATATTTCAACCCCTTTATAGGAAAAATTCCGACATAATGCATAATGATATAGGATAAAATATTATATATGGGGGTGCAAATAATGTACGAGAACAAATTCATGTATGACAATAATTTTGCTTTGAGGATCTCAAAACTTCGCACACAGAAAGGCGTTTCCGCAAGGGATATGAGCTTATCTATTGGACAGAACGCAGGGTATATAAACAATATCGAAACGGGAAAAGCCTTGCCATCTATGACGTCGTTCTTTTATATCTGCGAGTATCTGGGCATTACGCCGCAGGAGTTTTTCGACGCCGACGCCGAGCAGCCAAAAGAGCTAAGTAAGCTTATTTCCGACCTGAAAAAGCTCAACAAAAGGCAGCTGGAGAACATTGCTGATATTGTTAATGATCTGGCTAATGGGAATAGGCGGTGAGAGGGGAAAAGGTAAATTTGTACGTCTGACACATAGACAAGACCGACACTTTGAAGCATGATTATAAGGTAAATAGGTACAGGAGAGGTGAGTTCAGGGCAAAAAAATCACAGCCCCCTCGAAAGCTGTGATTCCTTTTCAACTCAATACTCCTCCGCCAACAGCAGCGTAATATGATCCACATCGTCGATCATATACGCCCTGCCGTTTACCTCCACGTCGGTCGGTATGAAATATTCAAGCTTAGCCTCGGGGCATTCCTGCATATGATAAATGTGCATGAATTTTTTCTGCCCGTTGCCCTCTGTCACTATCTCGAAAACTTGCAGATAATCAAGCTGTCCGCTGACTTTTTCACTCATTTGCTCTATGGCAGAAAATAACGCCACTTGCAATTCAATAGGGAAGTTTTCTGCCACGCCGCTTGTGACGTATCTGCTTCCGCTGAATGTGTATGCCATAAAATATCTCCTAATAATATTCTCCTACCAGCACTCTCGCCTCCTCGATACACTCCCTGATCATACTCCTGTCGCAAAGCATACCCTCTATCTCTTCGTCCGTGTAACCCAAATCGTAAAGCAGCATAAGATCTTCCTGTGATACCCCGAACATACCGCATATGTCAAAAAGTTCATCCTCATCGTAAGCGGGCTTTCTGTATCCATAATAGTTCCAGCCATAGCAGAACTCGTTCGGTACAAAGCTGCTTTTCTCAAAACGCCCACGCTTGTCAATGCTTATGATCTCTCCCTCCGTGACCTTTATCACTTCAAAAGGCAGCTTTTCAAGAAAGCTGCCTTTCAGCACATTTTTCATAATGTCTTCGGTGGACGTGTAAACATACAGCCCCAATTGCTTGTAATGGATAAGGCATAGCGGATTGTCGCCCTTTGCTATGAAAAGCTTGTTCTTGTCGCTTAGTATCGTGAATACAAAAGAGCCTTCTACCGCCTCTGACATCTTCGCTATGGCCTTGAAGTCAAGTCTGCCGTATTTCTCAATAAGCTGTGCGGCAACGTAACTGTCAGTCTCTATCTTGCTTTTCGGCAGATGTTCGGACTTTGCAAGCTGACTGTCGTTGTAAAGCACGCCGTTGTGACATAAAGCAAAAGACCCGTCCGCAGTTTTGCCTGTGAACGGGTGGTTATTGTAAATGTACCTAGCGTCGCCTTGGGTAGTCATTCTCGTATGACCTGTGAGGATAACTGTGTCTTCCGGCATATAAAGTCTTATCTTGTGAGCAGGCTTTGCTCTCTTGAAAACTTTAATTTCGCCGTGTTTCACATAAGCTATTCCCGTTGCGTCCTTGCCCCTCACCTCAGACTCGACGGATAATCTGTTGATAAGTTCTTTCATTTCGCTCCTGCTGAGTGAACGTCTGTAATTCACAAATCCAAATATCGCACACATTGTTAATCCTCCTCGCTGACAGGCTCGTTAACATAGAGCCTTTTCTCTTTCAGATACCTGATAAGCTCTGTATATTCAGGCTTTATGCCCAGCACAAAATCCGCCCAGGATTGCTTGTTCAGCTCATCGTCATTAAGGCAAACTGCATTTTCGCATATGCTGTCTACAAGTTCAAGCGTCGCCATAAAGCTGTTGAATTTTAGAGTGCCCCTGAACAGCCTTATCTCAACAGTATCAGCATTTGTTATGTTCACACAGGCATATCTGCCCTTAGTGCTTTTCTTTGCCTTTTCAAGTATCTCTTTCGGCTTGTCATTGTAACCGTGTCTTGCTGCCCAGCGGTCAACGCTGTATGCAGTACGCCGTGAGAATTTGAAAAGCTCGTTCCAATGGCTCTCGAAAAAGAACATTATTCGGCTTATGACGTCTTCCTGTTCCTCGTAAGAATATCCAAGCTGTTTTCGGCCAATATGGACGTGAAGTCCGCAGGTAGATGTATTATGCGAGCGGTAGCCAAGGGCAATGGCTTTTTTAACTATCTCGTCCCACGGGACCTTCTTTCGATGAAAATCTATTGAGCAAGGGTGGCTGACAAGTTCCATTCCCTCGTCCAGCGAGCCGTCTGACTTTATGTACATAACATCATTTTCTGCATTTGCGATGTCATAAATCTTTTCCGCATTATCATCGTATCTTCCTGCGCCGTCTATCTCAAGTTCAATGCCGTAAAAACGCACGTTGTCTTCTTTCGGCAGTTTGTAGAACACGGGCTTTGGCTTGTAGTAATAATCGTTGATGTATTCGCCGCTGTCACAGCAGTCGTCATAACATTCACGGCAATAGGCATTATCGCCGCGCCAGTAGGTATCGTCAGAATGCACGATAGTTTCGCAGTTTGAACAGCGGTAGTAATGGCTATCGTAGCAATCAGTACATAGGATAGTATTCTCATCGCTCACAGTATTCCGTTCGATACAGCGGCCGCCGCAATGGTCGCATACCACTGTTTCGTTATCGTAGCACTCCTGACAAAGTATCTCGTTTTCGACTTCATAGCATTCTGCCTCGTCCTCTAAAGCGCAGCCGCAAATGCTGCAATGGGTAAGTTCGCTCATTTTAAAACTCCTTTACAAAATACAAAAATTAAAGGCAGACCCGAAAGCCTGCCTATGGTGTTCACTCGTCCTTTTCTGCGATGTAGGTGATGATCTCCTGCGCTATCTCCGCCAGCACGCTGCCCACAAGCACGAGTATGACTTTAGCCTTGTTCATCGTAACGCCCTCCTTTCCGCATTTGCGTTACTTCATAAAGATGATGTATATTTGTAAAGATCAAGTTTCCGAAAAGTGCCGTACTAAACCGCTGAACATTAAGATAAACCGATATTTTTTGAAAGGAATGATAAATTATGTTTGACGATATACCCGACATCCTTACCGCTAAAGAATGTCAGCAGCTTTTAAAGATTGGCAAAAACTCTATGCTCCGTTATCTTAAAACAGGGGAGATAGAGGGTTTCAAGATAGGCAGCAGGTGGAGGGTATACAAGTTTAGTGTTATTGAGTTTTTGAGGAAGAGGTGAAAGAGCAGGCTGTTGTGGTGTACGCAACAGCCTGCTTCTATAATACAAATCATATTGATCCACGCATTTTCCACAAAAAGTATTGAAAACCCTCTATTTTCATGGTATAATATACATATTGATTAACTTATTAGTACAAAAATAATATAATGGGGTGAATGAATGAAACCAATAATATTCGTCGATACAGAAGTCAGCGAAGCCGATAACAAAGCTTACGATTTCGGAGCAGTTAGCGAAAGCGGAGAAAAATTGCATACGGGTTCTTTCAGCGAGTTTCATTCGTTCATTTCAAACGCAACGTATCTTTGCGGACACAATATTATTGACCACGATTCAAAATACATAGCAGCTCCCGAGAATGTTGAGTATATCGACACTCTCTATCTTTCACCTTTGATGTTCCCGAACAGACCTTATCATAAGCTTTTGAAGGACGATAAGCTGTGCACCGACGAACTTAACAATCCGCTGAACGACTCGCTGAAAGCAATGAGCCTGTTTTATGATGAGATAAATGCTTTTCAGAGCCTTGATAATGAACTGAAACAGATATACTATATGCTTTTGAAAGACAGCCCATATTTTTCAGGCTTTTTCTCATATCTTGACTATTCAGCCGATGATGACCTTGAAGCCGCTATATTAGTGTATTTCTCAGGCAGAATATGCGAAAACGCACCATTATCAAATTTTATAACCTATTCACCGGTTGAGCTTGCCTACTCACTTGCTATGATATCTGCGACTGAAAAATATTCGCTTATACCAAGGTGGGTGATAATGAATTATCCAAAGGTAGACGAAGTATTAAAGGCATTAAGAAATACGTCATGTGGCAAATGCGGCTACTGCAAGTCTGAACTTGATCCTAAAAAATATCTCAGCAAATACTTTGGATACCCTGATTTTCGTACATATAATGGTGAGCCGTTGCAGGAAAATGCAGTGAATGCCGCCGCTGAGCATAGATCTCTGCTGGCTATCTTCCCAACGGGCGGCGGTAAATCACTTACATTCCAGATCCCCGCACTTATGGCAGGCGAGACCGAAAGGGCGCTGACTGTTGTCATTTCGCCTTTGCAGTCCTTAATGAAAGATCAGGTGGATAACCTTGAAAATAGAGGTATCGCTGACGCTGTTACCATAAACGGTCTGCTGAGCCCTATTGAAAGAGCTGAGGCTATCGACCGCGTTGAATCAGGGCTGGCTTCTATTCTGTATATTTCTCCCGAGTCGCTTCGTTCTGTTACGATAGAGAGGCTGTTTTTGTCACGCCATATTGCAAGATTTGTTATTGATGAGGCCCACTGCTTTTCTGCGTGGGGACAGGATTTCCGTGTTGACTATTTGTATATCGGCGATTTTATAAGAGAGTTGCAGGAGAAGAAGGGCGACGGCTGCAAGATACCTGTGTCTTGCTTTACTGCAACGGCAAAGCAGAAAGTCATAAGCGACATCAAAGAATATTTCAAGAATAAGCTTGACATTGAGCTCGAATTGTTTGCAACAAGTGCTTCAAGAACGAACCTCCGCTATGAGGTTTTATATAAAGAAACCGACGCTGAGAAATATGATACCCTGCGTTCACTTATCGAACAGAAAAATTGTCCCACCATAGTTTATGTATCAAGGACTAAACGTACAAGAATGCTTGCCGAAAAGCTTACGAGCGACGGATTTAAAGCACGGGCTTTCAACGGAAAAATGGAAAGCAGTGAAAAGCAGGAAAATCAGGAAGCTTTCATCAATGATGAGATACAGATCATCGTTGCTACATCGGCTTTTGGTATGGGCGTTGACAAGGCCAACGTCAAGCTCGTTGTGCATTATGATATTTCAGATTCTTTGGAGAATTATGTGCAGGAGGCCGGCCGTGCAGGGCGTGACCCGTCTCTTCAGGCAGAATGTTACGTATTGTTCAATGACAGCGACCTTGATAAGCATTTTATGCTGCTCAATCAGACAAAATTAAGCATAAGCGAGATACAGCAGGTCTGGAAGGCTGTAAAAGACCTGACCAAAACACGTCCTGAGGTATGCTGTTCGCCGCTTGAAGTAGCAAGGCAAGCCGGCTGGGACGACAGCGTTGCCGACATAGAAACGAGAGTGAAAACGGCGATACAGGCTCTTGAAAATGCAGGTTATCTTCAAAGAGGTAAAAATGTTCCAAGAGTATATGCGACCAGCATACTTGTAAAGAATATGATAGAAGCATCTCAGCAGATAGAGTCGTCTTTGCGCTTTACCGACGAGCAGGAACGTGTTACAGCCAAAAGGATAATCAGCTCGCTAATATCGAGCAAGAGCATTTCCAGAGCAGGAAATGAGGACGCTGAATCGAGAGTCGATTATCTCGCAGACCGTTTAGGGTTACAGAAATCAGATATTATCCATTCGATCCAAATGATGAGAGAAGATAAACTTCTTGCCGATACCAAAGACCTTACGGCATATATTTTCAAAACAGATACTGAGAACAAATCGCTTCTTGTATTGCACAAGTTTCAGACACTTGAAAAGTTCTTGCTTAACTACATTGATGCAGACAAGCTCTGTATGAATTACAAAGAACTTAACGAAGCGGCACTTGCAAACGGTATAAAGTCAAGCTCTGTAAATTCAATTAAAACGCTGTTTTACTACTGGACAATACGAAGCTACATTCAGAAAGAGCAGGACGCTGCCACAAATAAAGTGCTCATAGTTCCAAAGCTTATTTTCAAGACCCTTGCCGAAAAACGTGAAAAAAGTTATCGCATTGCCGAGTTTATCATTCATTACCTATTTGAAAACAGCGACTTTGCGGCAGGCGAAAAAGAAGAAGTCTTGGTAGGCTTTTCTATTCTCGAGCTTATGAACGCATATGACTCTGACGTTTCGGAGGAGGATATCGAGGAAGCTTTGCTGTTTCTTTCAAAGATAAATGCTATCAAGCTTGAGGGCGGATTTCTTGTTCTGTACAGCGGTATGAGGATAAAAAGGCTTGTTCTCGATAATAAGATCAGATACAAGCTTGAGGACTACAAGCAGTTGAATGAGTTTTATCAGCAGAAAATACAGCAGATACATATTGTTGGCGAATACGCAAACATGATGGTGCGAAACTATGATGAAGCTCTGCGTTTTGTCAATGACTATTTCCAAATGGATTATAAGAAATTCTTGTCGCAGTATTTTTCGGGGGAGCGTGCCGCTCAGATAGTAAGAAATATCACGCCTGCAAAATACAGTCAGCTTTTTGACACACTTTCTGAAAGACAGCTTGAGATAATTCGTGACAATACATCTCAACACATTGTTGTTTCAGCAGGCCCCGGAAGCGGTAAAACAAGAGTGCTGGTGCATAAGCTGGCGGCTTTGCTGCTATTGGAGGACGTAAAGCACGAACAGCTTCTCATGCTGACTTTTTCAAGGGCGGCAGCTATCGAGTTTAAACAGCGTCTAAAAAAGCTCATCGGTAATGCGGCAAGCTTTGTTGAAATAAAGACTTTCCATTCATATTGCTTTGACCTGCTTGGTAAGATCGGAAACATCGAAGATTCAGAAAATATAGTCAAAGACGCAGGCGAGCTTATAAAAAGTGGTGATGTAGACCTTGGCCGAATAACCAAAACAGTGCTTGTTATCGACGAAGCACAGGATATGGATAAATATGAATATCAGCTTGTGGAAGCACTTATGGAGCGTAATGATGATATGCGTGTTATTGCCGTGGGTGATGATGACCAAAACATATATCAGTTCAGAGGCTCTGATTCGGCATTTCTAAAAAAGCTCATCACTGAGCACAATGCTAACCAATACTCTCTTGTTGATAATTACAGAAGCTGTCAGAGCGTAGTTTCTTTCGCCAATAGATTTGTAAAAGAAATATCTGACAGAATGAAGGATGAGGATATTGTAGCTGTTTCGCAGTTCAGCGGTGAAACAAAGCTTATAAAGCACAGTGGAAAATACATAGAAACTGCCGTGGTGGACGATATAGAGGCTGAAAATGTGGCAGAAACTACCTGCGTCCTTACAAACACAAACAGAGAAGCTCTGATCGTAATGGGCATTCTCAAACAACGGAATATTCCCGCAAAGCTTATCCAATCTATCGACGGTTTTGATATGTATGACATAGCGGAGATACGTTACTTTTTGAAGAAGCTTCAAGTAGAGGGTGAGGAGGTCACGCCCGTTATAAGCGATAACCAATGGAAAAATGCCATTGAAAAGCTAAAACAGCAATACCGCAATAGCGAATGTCTGCCGTTGATACTTGATATTCTCACCGCTTTTGCAGAAACCAATGCAAGAAAATATCGCACTGACTTTGATATGTTCCTGCACGAATCAAAAATAGAGGACTTTTATCAGAGCAAGCAGGGTGTGGTCACTGTGTCAACTATGCACAAGTCAAAAGGCAGAGAGTTTGACAATGTTTTTATGATGCTGAATGATCCTGACATTGATACCGACGAATCAAAAAGAAAACTATATGTTGGGATAACAAGGGCGAAATCACTTCTGCACATGCACTACACGGGTGATGTCTTTGATAAATTTACAGATGCAGCGTCCACAGACGAGATCGACCTGCATTCGTATTCTAAGCCTACTGAACTGATAATGCAGTTATCTCACCGAGATGTATATCTTGACTTTTTCAAGGATAAAAAGCTGCTGATACTGCAACTGCGAAGCGGCACGCACCTATTCGCGCAAAACAACAGATTGTATATTCGATATAAAGAGAGACTGTTGCCTGTTTTGCAGTTCTCTTCAGCTTGTTATGAAAAGGTCAAGAAATTAATTGCAGACGGATACAAACTTTATGACGCAAAAATACGTTTTATATGCGCTTGGAAAGGCAAAGAGGACGAAACCGAAACGGCAGTAATTCTGCCTGATATTTATTTTAAGTTGTGAAAGGCTTAATAGCGAAATGATCGACGAAACCAAAAGCCGGGAGGCTGTAATGAAAACAATAAAGTATGACAAACTTGTACGTGACAAGATCCCTGAAATAATCGAAAAGTCGGGTAAGAAATGTGTTGTTGAGGTAATGGATAAAGAAACCTACATACAGTATCTTGATTGCAAGCTTAATGAAGAACTTGCAGAATATCAGTCTGACAAGTCAATAGAGGAACTGGCAGATCTTCTCGAAGTAATGCAGGCCGTTGCTGTTGCAAGAGGTTATTCTGCTGAGGAACTTGATAACGTGAGAAAAGAAAAAGCCGAAAAACGCGGAGGCTTTGAAAAGCGTTTGCTTTTAAAGGATGTGATCGAAGATGCCGACTAGGCTCTCAAATAATGCAGGGAACAGTAGTGCTGAAGAAAAATTCGTTCAGCTTTTTTGTGATGTTTTTGGTGCTGAAAAAGGGCAGTATGTCTATCTTCAGTACCCCTTTGTAGATATTTACGGCAAACATCGAACTATTGATTTTGCAATAAAAACCGAAGCGGATAAGATAGCTTTTGAAATAGACGGTGAAACATGGCACAACCCGACTAAGGTCTCAAAAGACAAGTACATTGATGATCTGCTGAAACAAAACAGCATGGTTCATAATGGCTGGAAAGTGTTCCGTTGGACTGATTCACAGCTTGATAAAACACCCGAACGAGTAAAAGATGAGCTGGTCACCTTTTTAGGCTATACTCCTACGCTTACATATATAGACGATGATATGCCCTCACAGAAAGGGAAAGTCTTTGAACTCAGAGAGCACCAAGAAGAGGCTTTGGCAAGTCTTAATAAAATGCGCGAAGAGGGAAAAACAATTGCTCTTGTGCAGGGTGCAACAGGCTCAGGAAAATCAGCTATTGGCGTGCTGGACGCAAGATCTATTGGAAAAAGAGTTTTGTTTCTTGCTCACACAAAAGAACTTGTTGAACAGGGTGTTGAAAATTTCGAGAAGTTATGGCCGGAAGTTTCTGTAGGAAGATTTTATGAAAACTATCACGAAACAGATACACAGGTAGTGTGCGGCAGTATCCAAAGTATTATCAGAAATCTTGATCTTTTCCGTCCCGATGACTTTGATTACATGATAATAGATGAGTGCCACCATGCTTCTGCAAAAAGCTACGCTACTATTCTCAGCTATTTCAGGCCTTCATTTACTCTCGGGCTAACAGCTACCCCCGAGCGTGCGGACGGCGAAGATCTGCTTGAAGTGTTTCAGAATGTGGCCCATAAACTTGATATAAAAGATGCCGTTGAAAGCGGAGTTCTTGTGCCTGTACGCTGTATCAGGGTAAAAACGAATATAAATTTGACTGATGTGCGTATAAACGGATTTAAATATAATTCGATGGATCTTGAAACAACAGTCGTTGTTCCTGAACGAAACAAACTGATAGTTGATACTTATCTTGAATATGTAAAAGATAAATCGACAGTAATTTTCTGCACTTCTGTCGATCATGCTGATAAAATAGCTGAATTACTGAGAAACAATGGCGTTAAGGCTGAAAGTGTTTCAGGAAAAACAGAAAACAGCAAACGCAAGCAAATACTTAAAGACTATGAGAATAAAAAGATAAAAGTTCTTTGTGCCTGTGACCTGCTTAACGAGGGTTGGGACAGCCCCATAACCGAAGTTTTGTTTATGGCAAGACCTACAATGTCAAAAACAATATATATGCAGCAGCTCGGAAGAGGTATGCGTATCCACGAAGGCAAAGAGTTTCTTATGGTCTTTGATTTTGTAGATAACGCCAATATGTTCAATTGCCCATACTCACTTCACAGAATACTTAATATCAGCGAATACGTTCCCGGCGGAATGGTTCTTGGAACTAAACACGGTATGTCTTGGGATAAGGATATGTTCAAACATGGTGATAAGCCTACTGTTCTTATTGATTATCCTATCCACGCTACCGACTATGAGATCATTGATCTGTTCAATTGGCAGGAGAAAGCAGATAAGATGTATTCTCAGCTTGAGCTTACCCGTCACGTTTCAGCACAAGGCGAAACGATCGGCAAATATATCAGAGAGGGCAAAATAAAAGCTGATCTGGAAGTTCCCATAAGTGAAAATAAAACACTTTACTATTTTGAGCGTGAACGCGTAAAAGAATTCTGCAAAGAATTTGGCTGGACTGAAATAACCCCCACTAATCGAAAGCGATTATTTATGGATTTTTGCAAGAAAATGACTATGAGCTATTCATACAAGCCTGTATTCCTAATTTCACTTATTTCAACTATGAACGAAAAGGGTGAAGCAGATCTTGACGATGTTGCGTATGCTTTTTCAGAGTATTATAAAGATCGTAAAGAACGAGGATTGCCTGCTGAGAAGAAAAAATGTATTTTTACTGAGGGCAACTATACTCTGAAAGATGTAGAGAAGCTGATACTAAGTAATCCATTCAAGAGGTTTGAAGATATGGGCTATATGCACCATTCAAAATATCTCGGCATATTGCAGATCGACAAGAGCATAATGAAGCACTTTAACGATAATGATATGTCTGATTTGCTGACATACTGTTCAGAAGCACTCAATAGATATTGGAAATAATAACCATAGAAGAACTATTTGAGATTCATCGCCTATTTCAAATAGTTCTTCTTTTGATTCCAACAAATCACCCTCTATCATCACCTCCATACCAAAACACCTCCTTCCCCCTAGACTTACTGCGTATATATTCATATAACGCCTTTTCCTCCTCACTCGGCGGAGAAAACCCAAAAAGCGTGTTCAGCGACTGTAAAAACGGCGTTTCCTTGTCGCTTGTTGGAACTGATGAAACGCCCATATCCTCAAATTTGCTTAGCAGCTTTGAAACTGACCGCTGACATTTTTCGCTGTTCTCTATCACGCTCTCCATAGTAGGTCGTGAAGCGTGCGCAAGTTGCTTTGAAAAATCATTCATCTTTTCGCCAAGCTTTGTCTTGCCTGAAACGTACTTTTTGATCTGTTTTTTCTGCCAGTAGGGCGATATAAAACAACTGTCTTTGTTAAGCACAAAAACGTCATCGAAAACATCTCTTATGACCTCCATTCTCCTGCGGTAAATTTCCACCAGCTTTTGAGCCGTGTATGCTTTCTCGGAAAGCTTGTCCGCAAACTTTTTCCTGCACCTCACTTCAACACGCATCGTGTCTTTGTAATGTTCTTTCTGTTCATCACTGCTGTTCTTCTTACTGCGAACTTCGTGACCCTTATTATATACAACAAATTCTACCTTTTTAGAGTCATTGACAGCATTGAATGAACTGTCAGGATCAAAATCCTCAGTATTCTCCTCAAGCTTCTTGTTGTGATGAAAACCAAGCGTCAAATAAAGCTGACGCATAATGCGTATGTACTGAGTAATTTTGTCCTCAGGGATACCGTGAATATCCTCCGTTAGATCGACCCTCGTGATCTCAAAGTCATCTATCGTCAAGCCGCTAAAACAATACTGTATCTGCATATCCAACCGCTCGACCATATCGCAAAATTCTATAATATTGCTTATATGCTCAGTCTTCATATAAGGCTTATAAAATTTATTAGGATTTATCCTAAGTACTAATTTGTACTTATTGCTGTTTTTATACAATTCAGCCTTACTGCTTCTTCTTGTTTTTATTATAATGCCCATGCCACTTAATTCAGTGGAAATAAATTCTTTATTACCTGCCCCTTTTTTAGGGTCTACCATTTTAAAATTTTTAGTTAGTTTAATTATGTCATCGAAGTCGGAACTGTAAGTGAGTTCCAGTGTATCTATGAAATAAATATTCAAGATAATACCTCCTAACAATTAATTTTCAACAAATATTTGTCAAATTAATTTCATGTTATCTTGCTATTTGAATTTTATGTCACAGACAAATATATAAAAATATTAAACTTACAACTATTATTTAGTAAGCAGTATTTATATAATACCAGCTATCAAAACTCCCTAAAATTAGAAATAAGAATTATGGGGGTAAGGGGGCGAGGTATCCTAAAAATGACAAAAAAGGTGCAGCGGTTTCACATTTATATATAGACAGAAAATCTGAAATACTTACGAAAAAAACCACAATGGTAACGGTCAAACCCTTATCATTGTGGTTTTTAAACTTATTTTTTCATAGTAAAATTACAGTATATTTTATAATTTACATATATAGTATGTTAGTTACTAGCAATAAGATGCCATTCGCTTATGGCAAAATC
>OGPK01000898.1_pt1 | contig 26144 bp, 20 predicted proteins | sample 1552921 | NCBI WGS metagenome assembly OGPK01 (sample SAMEA2580264, study PRJEB22360) | human gut metagenome | biome: human gut; feature: human-associated habitat; material: faeces | place: Denmark | collected 2008/2010 | reverse complement strand
ATCAGGGTTTGCTTAAAGTTCTTTTTTAGTGTCTACTTTTTGTTGACAACTTCATATCAAAATGGCTCTTTTTTATTACAATATTTTTAAAATATCTTGCTTCTTATCCACAATTTCATCAACAACTGTGTATGCTTTTAACACATCTTGTGCAATTATTTGTCCTAGATTTTCATCATTTGCATATATATAAGCTAAATTCTCACCTTTTTTAACTTTATCTCCTGTTTTCTTTTCTAATATAATACCAACTGAAAAGTCTATATTATCTTCCTTTTTCTTTCTTCCTGCACCTAAATTCATTGAAGCTTTTCCTATTTCTTCTGCCAAAAGTTCTTTTACATATCCGTCTTTATCATTTACAACAGGAATTGTAAATTTCGCTTTTTCAAATTTCTCTGTATTTTCTAAATATGTAATATCCCCGCCTTGCTTTTGTATCCATTGTTCTAACTTTTTAAATGCTTTTCCACTTTGAATTTGTTCTAACATTTTTTCTTTATTTGCTTCAATATTTTCGCCTTTACTTGCAAGTTTTATCATATATGCACCAAGAGTTAATATTACCTCTTGCACATCTGATTGCATATTTCCTTTCAAAAACTCTATTGCTTCAATTACCTCTAATGAGTTTCCTATTGCCTTTCCTAATGGTTCATTCATATTTGTAATTATACATGTAGTTTCTTTTTTAGCCAACTCCCCTATTTTCTTCATAGTTTCAGCAAGTTTAGTTGCATCTTCTATGTTTTTCATAAAAGCTCCGCTTCCACATGTAACATCAAGTACTATTTTATTTGCTCCAGCGGCTATTTTTTTACTCATTATGCTAGATGCAATAAGTGGTATGCTTTCAGTTGTTGACGTAGTATCTCTTAATGCATATAGTTTCTTATCTGCTGGTGCTAAATTTAATGTTTGCCCCATTAAAGCAATCCCTATTTCTTTTACATTTTTAATAAACTGATCTACTGTAAGACTTGTATTATACCCTGGTATTGCTTCAAGTTTATCTATTGTTCCTCCTGTATATCCTAGTCCTCTTCCAGACATTTTAGCTACTGGAATGTCAAGTGATGCAATTATTGGAGCTAAAATAAGTGTTACTTTATCTCCAATTCCTCCAGTGCTATGTTTATCAACAACTGTTCCTAATTCTGATAAATCTAAAATATCTCCTGAATGTGCCATTGCTAAAGTTAAATTTGTTGTTTCTTCTTCATCCATTCCATTTAAGTAAATTGCCATTGTTAGTGCAGATGCTTGATAGTCTGCAATATTTCCGTTTGTATAATTTTCAACAAAGTATTCAATTTCCTCTTTACTTAATTTTTGTTTATCTCTTTTTTTAGCTATAATCTCTAAAATATTCATTTTACACCTCATTTTACAACATATTAATTTAAATAAAATTCTTAATAAAACTTGCTCTATGTAATGGGCATGGTCCATATTCTTTTAAAGCTTTTATATGTGCAGCTGTTCCATAACCTTTATGTTTAGCAAAGCCATATTGAGAGTATATTTCATCCCATTGTCTCATTATTCTGTCCCTTGTTACCTTTGCAATTATAGAAGCACATGCTATTGAGTAGCTTATTGCATCTCCATGAATTATTGATTTATATGGTATTCCATCTGTATCAATTTTAGTTAATGCATCTACCAAAATTGCATCTGGTTTTATAATTCCTAATTCAGGTTTTTCAGCTAGCTTATTTTCCATATCTTTTATAGCTTCTGTTAATCCTTTTTTTGTTGCTTGTAAAATATTTATTTCATCAATTTCCTTTTGATTAATAATTCCTATTCCATAACTAATTGCCTCATTAGTTATCTGTTCATATAGCATTTCTCTTTTTTTCTCTGATATTTTTTTTGAATCATTAACTCCTTCTATCATAGAATTTCGTGGCATTAAGCAACAAGCTACCACAACTGGACCAGCTAATGGTCCTCTTCCCGCTTCATCAATTCCTGCAATAGCTTTTAATCCTTTTTCATTATATAACTCTTCTTCAACTTTTTTTAAATTTATTAATCTTTCTAATTCTTTTTCTTTCATTTTAATATTCCTTTTATTGTTCTAACTTTAAGCTTTCAATATTATTCATATCATAATAATTGTTGCCATCAATATGTTCAAACCCTTTTGTATAATAAACTTCTCCTTCTGTATATTCTACAATGTAATAAGAATTTGGTTCTAATTTTATTTTAGATAACTCTAATTCATTTAAATTATCTTGATTTAAAACATAATATTTTTTATTTTTTTCGTTTATATCTATTGAATTATTATTAAGAAACTCCTTTATTGTTTCGTCTTCCTGCATATCCGTAAGCTTTGTTCCAACAAGTACCTCTTCATTTTTTTCTAAAGTATAGTCAGCTGAGAGTTTCCTTACTTTTGCCTGTACTAACAATAAATCTGTTTTCAAGTCTTCTAGGCCCTCTTTGGCTGTTTGAATTCTAATAAAATATATTACTCCAAACACTATAAATGCTATTAATAAAACTAAAACTATAGTACCGGGTAAAGTTAGTCCTTTTTGATTTTTCATATTTTTCTCCTCTTATTATTTTATGTACATATTATATAAGTATTATTATTTTTTTTCAAGTCAAAACTTGTTGCCTTTTATTTTATTTTGTAGTATTATTAACATAACTATTACTAATGAATTTAAGGAGAGTTACATGTTTGAAAAAAAGTTTGACTTCTATAGTCCCATAAATTTAAAATCATATAATTTAGATCTAATAATTCGTTATCAATTAGATATTTTAGGAAAATTAGATCCTTTTACTAAAAGGCATAGCGAAAACGTTGCAAACTTATGTTGTAGGATATGTGAATATTTAAAATGCAAAAAATCATTTACTGTTCATTGTACTATAGGTGGATATTTACATGACATTGGTAAAATGTTTATTCCTCCAGAAATTTTAAATAAACCAAGTAGATTAACAGATGAAGAATATGAGGTTATGAAAACACATACTACTCTTGGATATAATCTATGTATGGGTGATATTAGGTTACGTCCTTATGCTTTATTTGCCTTAGAGCATCACGAAGCACTAAATGGTTCTGGATATCCTAATGGCATTACTAAAAAAGATATCCCTTATGGTGCTCAAATTGTGCGTGTTGCGGATGAATATGATGCGCTTGTTACAAAAAGGCAATATACTACTCACGTTAATATTTCCGAGACTTTAAAGGATCTTATAAAAGATGCTCAACCTGACCCTAGATTTATTGCCTTAGATCAACTAAATACACATGAAAAAGAAGGAAAAATAAATGGATTGATTTTAAAAAAATTATTCAAGGTTGTTATTGATGATACTTTATATGAAATTAGTTGTGTAATGGATTATGTTGAATATTTAAAAGAACAAATAAAACGTTTAGAGTTAATTCAATCTTATCAGAGAAAAGCCGATAATTCTAATAAAGAAAAAACAAAAGATTATTATCATGAAGGTATGACTCTTTTATTTCAACAAGGTGAAAATATGGAAAATTACAGTCAGATTTTAGAAGAATATAAAACAGCATTAAAAGTTCGTGAGAATGTGATTGACCAACTATATAATGAAATTAAAATTATAAAAAAATTAAGAATTTAATTAGGAGGACTGATGAAAAAAGCACTTACTATGTCAAAAAAAATACGAATTGCTGCTTTAATTGTATTAATTTTAATGTTACTTCTTGTTTTTCGTATAGCATTTATACAATTTATTCAAGGTTCTGACCTTAAGCAACAAATGTATAACCAATTAATAACCAACCGTACTATAAGTCCAAAAAGAGGAACCATATATGACTCTACGGGCAAAGCATTAGCCATTAGTGCAAATGTTGATACTATTAGTATAGTTCCTTCTTCTATTGTAGTTTATGATAAAGCTAATGATAAAATTGATGAAGAAAAAACAAAAAACATAAAAGAAAGCCTTTCAAAAGCTCTTTCTGAAATATTTGAATTAAACTATGATGAAACATTAGAAAAGGTTTCAAGTGATTCAAATTATATTACCATTGCACGAAAAGTTGAAAAAGATAAAGTTGATAAACTAAAAGAATGGATGAAAAAAGAAGAATTTTATTCAGGAATAAATATTAGTGAAGATACTAAAAGATACTATCCTTATAATAATTTAGCTTCTTCTTTAATAGGTTTTTGTGGTACTGACAACGACGGACTAGAAGGTTTAGAAAAAGCTTGGGATGATGTATTAACAGGAACTCCTGGAAAAGTAACTACAGCTCAAGATGCAATTCAAGAATTTATTCCAGATAATAATCAAACATATATACCTGCTGAAAATGGTAGTGATATAACATTAACAATTGATGCAAATATTCAAAGTATTGTAGAAAAATATTTAAAACAAGCATGTATAGACAATAAATGTACACGTGGTGGAAATGTAATTGCAATGGACCCAAAAACTGGCGATATTTTAGCTATGGCAACATATCCTGATTATAACTTAAATACACCATTTGAAATGCCTGCTTCTGTTACAGAAAAAACTTGGAAAAGCATGACTTCTGAAGAACAATATAACACTATATACGAATTATTCCGTAACCGTGCTATATCAGACACTTATGAACCTGGTTCTGTTTTTAAAGTAATTACTGCTTCAATTGCACTAGAAGAAAATTTAGCTATTCCAGATAAAGCAGATGTATATTATTGTAAAGGTTATCAAACAGTATATGGAACAACAATAAATTGTGCATATAGAATAAAACATGGACATGAAAGTTTACGTGAAGCTTTTGCTGTTTCATGTAACCCAGCATTTATACAAATTAGTGAAAAAATAGGAGCAACAACAAGTTATAAATACTATAATGCTTATGGTTTCTTTGAAAAAACTGGAATAAATACAGTTGGCGAAGCTGATTCAATCTTCTGGAAATTAAATGACGTTGGTCCTATAGAACTTGCAACAATGTCGTTTGGTCAAAGATTTAAAATAACTCCTATTCAAATGGCAACTGCTGTTTGTGCCGTTGCAAACAATGGAGTGTTAATAAAGCCAAGAATTGTTAAAGAAATTAAAAATACTGACACTGGAGCTATTACTACAATTAATACTGCTGCAGTAAGACAAGTAATATCAAAAACAACTGCAGAGACAATGATGGATCTTTTAGAGACTGTTGTGACTGATGGTTCAGGAAAATATGCTAAAATCAAAGGTTATTCAATTGCTGGTAAAACAGGTACATCTGAGCCAGATTATAACAAAAACGAAGGATATACTGCCTCATTTGTTGCTATTAGCCCTACAGAAAACCCTGAACTTGTATTGTTGGTTACTCTTTATGATCCACAAGGACCTAAAGGCTATAGTGGAAACACAGTTGCAGCCCCTGTAGCAGCACAAATGTTAAAAGAAATTTTACCATATATGCAAATTTCAACTGATAATTCTGAAAGTACTTCTACAACAAAAACTATAACTCTTCCAAATGTAACTAATAAAACTGTTGCTGAAGCTGAAAAACTATTAAAAAATGCAGGATTCACAGTTAGCACATCTGCATCATCTACTGATATTGTTACTGAACAATATCCAACTAAAGGTTATGAGCTTGTAAAGGGTTCTATTGTTAAACTATATACCGAAACCGAAAATACCAGAGTTTCAAAACAAGTGCCTGACTTAACTGGAAAATCACTTTATCAAGTAAAAACACTGCTTAAAGAATTAAATTTAAATTATAGTGTTACAGGTTCTGGTACAGTTGTTAGTCAAGAACCTATAGCAAATACTTCTGTTGAAGAAGGTACAATAATTAAAGTAACATTAGGAAAATAAAATAAAATCAGCTAAATATATAATTTAGCTGATTTTATTTTATCCATTAAATATTTCGTCAAATTCTTCACCATCAATTTTTTCTTTTTCAAGAAGTACTGTTGCAACACTTGTCAATTTATCCATATTTGCTTTTAAAATTTCTTCTGCTTTTTTATAAGCGAAATCTATAATACTTTTTACTTCTTCATCAATCAAGTTAGCTGTTTCCTCTGAATATTCTTTTGCTTGTGCAAAATCTCTTCCTAAGAATACCTCTTCTTGACTTGAGCCTAATGTAATTGTACCTATTCTTTCACTCATACCATATTTAGTAACCATACTTCTAGCAATTTGTGTTGCTCTTTCAATATCATTACTTGCACCTGTTGAAATATCATTTAATACTAATTGCTCTGCAACTCTACCACCTAATAATGATACTATATTTTCAACCATTTCTGTTCTTGACATAAATGATTTATCTTCTGTTGGACGATACATTGTATATCCACCAGCCATTCCTCTTGGTACAATAGAAATTTGATGAACTGGATCTTGTGTTGGTAAGAATCTACTTACTACTGCATGACCTGCTTCATGGAAAGCAACTAATTTTTGTTCTTTTTCGCTTCTAACTCTTGTACGTTTTTCAGGTCCCATTGTAACTTTTACCATTGCGTCTTCAACTTCTTGCATTCCTATTTCTGGTAAGTTTCTTCTTGCAGCTAATAAAGCTGCCTCATTTAAAACATTCTCTAAATCTGCTCCAGAAAATCCTGAAGTGTTTTTTGCAATTGTTCTTAAATCTACGTCAGCAGCTAATTTTTTCTTTCTGCTGTGTACTTCTAATATTTGTTCTCTTGCTTTTACATCTGGATTTGATACAACAATTTGTCTGTCAAATCTTCCTGGTCTTAGTAAAGCTTTATCTAGTATGTCTGGTCTGTTTGTTGCTGCTAAAACTATAACACCTTCATTTGCTGAGAATCCATCCATTTCAACTAATAATTGATTTAATGTTTGTTCTCTTTCATCATGTCCTCCACCTAAGCCTGCACCTCTTTGACGTCCAACAGCGTCAATTTCATCTATAAATATAATACATGGAGCTTTTTTCTTTGCTTCTTCAAATAAATCCCTAACTCTTGATGCACCAACACCAACAAACATTTCTACGAAGTCAGAACCACTTATAAAGAAAAATGGAACTCCTGCTTCTCCCGCAACTGCTTTTGCTAATAATGTTTTACCTGTTCCTGGGTGACCAACTAATAATACACCTTTTGGTATTCTAGCACCCATTTCTGTGAATTTTCTAGGATTCTTTAAGAATTCTACAATTTCTTCTAATTCTTCTTTTTCTTCATCTACACCAGCAACATCATCAAATGTTACTCTGTTTTTATCTGAAGGGTTTATCATTCTTGCACGGCTTTTTCCAAATGACATTGTTTTTCCATTGCCATTTCCTCCAGCACCACCTTGAATTCCACCCATAAGGAAGAACCAAAAAATAAAGAATATAATAAGTAATCCGAAAGGAGTTAATAAACTAAAAACTACCATCCATAGTGATTCTGATTTTTCTGTTACTTTTACAGTTCCAGCTTTCATACTTTCACTTAAACTATTCATTAAGTTTTCTACACTTGGAATATTAACTTCTTTTGAAAAGTTCTCGTTTTTTAATTTAACTTCTGCTTTTCCTCCATCTGATGCTAATGTAATTTCTTTTACTTCTCCTGCTTCAATTTTAGAAATAAGTTCTGAATATGCTAATTTATTGTCTGTATTTTCCATTATAGAACTAATAAGAACTATTAATATTACAGCTATAATTAGCCACATTGCTAATGTTTTTATACTGTTTTTCAAATTTGCTCCTCCTCTTTTACGTTTTTTAACAATTTAGACTATAACACACTAATTTTTAAAATTCAAGTACTTTCACAAAACTTTCATTTAGCAAACAAGCCCGTATCAACGGTTTGCTTACGGAAGGTTCATTTTACCCATAAAAAAAATTTTACCTTTTTTTACAAAAACTTTTACATTTTTATTTGGAGTTAAATATTTATTACCAATATTATTCTCACAAAGTTTAATTATATCTTCTATATGTATCTTTCCAATTCCTTGAACATTGCCATTTGCCTTGTTAATAGTATATATAATTATTTTAGATTTTATAACTTTATTAAGTTCATTAAATTTATGTAATTCTAACACAATTTCATTTAAATTTTCCCCAATTTTTAATTCTTCATACTTTTTACTTATAATTTCTTCAAAATATTCTTCTTCTTCTCTTGCTAAATCTGAAAGTCTATTTATTCCTTCTAATATATTGGGATTAAATTCTTTTTTCAAAAACGGAATTAATTCATTTCTTACTTTATTTCTATTATATATGTTTTCAAAATTTGTTTTATCAATTCTAGGGTTTAAGTTTTGCTCTTCGCAATATTTTTCAATATCTTTTCTTTCACATTCTCTTATTGGTCTTATGTATTCTAAGTTATCCTCAGTTCTTTTTATTTCTATCCCCTTTAGTCCTGAAATTCCTGTTCCTCTTAATAAATTTAGCATAACTGTTTCAACATTATCGTTTAAATTATGTGCTGTTGCAATTTTATTAGCATTTTCTTTTTTTGCAACTTCTTTGAAAAAATCATAGCGAATTTTTCTCCCCATTTCTTCTGTTCCTAGCTTTTGCTCTTTTGCTAATTTTTCAACTTCTGCTTTTTTCACATAACATTTTATGTTTTTATTTTTACAATAATCTTTTACGTATTCTGTTTCTTCATCTGCTTCTTTTCTTATTTTATGATTAATATGTGCCACAATTATTTCTATATTTAGTTTATCTTTTAGACAATACAAAGAATCTAGTAGACACATTGAGTCAGGTCCACCAGATACTCCTATAACGATTTTATCTCCTTTTTGTATTAAATTATATTTGTTAATCGTACTTAATATTTTATTTAACATTTTTCACCTTTCTCAAACTGTGCAATATAATAATTTTCGTAGTGAATGCTGTGGGGACCGACAAGCTAGGAGATGTTGCTCAATTTGAAATAGCACAAATTTTACAATTTACTCTCTATACTTATCAAGATTAGCAAATTTAGTGTAATTTCCAAGCCATAAAAGTTCAACTGTTCCAGTAGAACCAGCTCTGTGCTTTGCTAATATAACTTCAGCAATATTTTTCTTTTCTGAATCAGGATTATAGTAATCATCACGATATAAGAACATAACTATATCAGCATCTTGCTCTATAGCTCCAGATTCACGTAAGTCTGAAAGCATTGGTCTATGGTCTGGTCTTTGTTCTACAGATCTTGAAAGTTGTGATAATGCTATAACAGGCACATTTATTTCTTTTGCTAATATTTTTAAAGAACGGCTTATTTCAGAAATTTCTTGTTCACGGCTTCCACCTTTTCTGTTACTTCCTTGTACTAATTGAATATAGTCAATTACAACCATTCCAATATTTTTTTCTAGCTTCATTTTTCTACATTTAGCACGTATTTCCATTACTGAAATACCAGGTGTATCATCTATAAATATTTGCGCTTGAGACAAATTTCCTGATGCTTCAGCTAGCTTTTGCCAATCATCATCTTCTACTTTACCTGTTCTCACTTTATTACTGTCGACCATCGCCTCACTACATAAAATACGGTTTGTCATTTGTTCTTTTGACATTTCCAAACTAAATATAGCAACTGGTGTATTATACCTAACAGCTGCATTTGTTGCTAGGTTTAATGCAAATGCTGATTTTCCCATAGCAGGTCTGGCAGCTACAATAACTAAGTCAGATTTATGAAGTCCTGCGGTTATAAAGTCTAAATCTGCGAATCCTGTAGGCACTCCAGTTATGTGTTGTTTTTGATTATATAGTTGTTCTAATTGTGTAAATGAATCTACTAAAATATCTTTAATTGCAGAATATCCTTTTTGATTTCTATTTTGTATAACATCAAATATTTTTCTTTCTGCAGTATCTAATATATCTTCAACATCTTGTGTTTGATCATACCCTAAACTAATTAAATCATTTGCAGTTTTTATAAGTGCTCTTAATGCTGATTTTTCTTCTACAATTTTAATATATTGCTCTACATTGGCTGTAGTAGGAACCTTATCTGGAAGCTCTGCAATATATTCAAGTCCACCAACAGCTTCTAACTGTTTCATAGATTGAAGCTCTGTTTTCAAAGTTATAATATCTACTGGTTCTGCACGATTGTATAAATTTAAAATAGCTTCATAAATTATTTTATTATCTTCACGATAAAAATCCTCAGACTTTAAGGTTTCTACTGCAGACATAATTGCATCTTTGTCTGTTAGCATACTTCCTATTACAGCTTGTTCTGCTTCTATATCGTGTGGTGGAATTTTACCTAGCTCCATTTTTCTGCTCCCTTCTTACAAATGAATTCTGACAACGCAAGATGCCAATAACTTTCTAGAATTTGGAAAAGAATTGGTATATTGCAAGGAAAAAAGTATTAAAAAGGCAAGGGCGCAACCTCTTGGTTGTAACCGCGTTTTTAATGCTTTTTGACACAGCAAGATGCCAATTATTTTTCAAATTTAAAGTACTTGGACTTTAAGAGAACCCATAACTCCCTCAAAAAGTTTAACACTCACTGTACTTACTCCCAACACTTTAATTGGTTCTTTTAAATCAATTTTCTTTTTATCTATTTCTATTTTATATTGTTCTTTTAAATTTTCTGCAATTTCTTTAGCTGTAATTGAACCAAATATTTTTTGATTCTCTCCAGATTTTACAGAAATTTTTAAAGTAATATTTTTTAGCTTTTCTGCTATTTCTTGTGCTTTTTCTTTTTCAACTGATTTTTTATATTGATTTGAGTCTTGTTTTGCTTTTAATTTACTCATATTTTCAGCATTTGCTTCAATTCCCATTTTTTTTGGTAATAAGAAATTTCTTGCATATCCATCACTAGCATTTATTACTTCATCTTTTTTTCCTACACCTTTTATATCTTGTAATAAAATTACTTTCATTTATTTTTCTCCTTTCAATTTGTAATTATTTCATTTAATTTCAAAAAGTTTTTACTCCATTTTGAAATTAATTAGCTGTTTCAGAAAAATATTCATTTATTTTCTCAATAAGAAGATTTTTAACTTCTTCAATACTCATTCCTTCAACTTGTGCACCAGCTAAGGTAATATGACCTCCGCCTCCAAGTTTTTCTAGTATAATTTGAACATTTATATCTCCAATAGAACGTCCACTAATACATACTTTATCTCCTAATTTTCCTATTACAAATGATGCAGTAATATCACTAATTGTTAATAATTCATCTGCTGCCTTAGCACATATTATATTTGCATCTTTGTCTTCTTCTTCATATACAGAAATACCTATTGTTCCATTGGTAATTTGTGCATTATCAATTATTTTAGAAATCTTTGTATATGTTTTTAAGTCACTTTGGAACCATTTTTTTACTTTTATTATATCTATTCCACGTTTTTTCAAATAAGCTGCTGCTTCAAAGGTTCTTACTCCTGTCTTAAAAGTAAAGTTCTTTGTATCCATCATAATTCCTGCATATAAAGCTTCTGCTTCAATTGTTGTTAAATCTGGTTCTTTAGTTGCATATTCTAATATTTCTGTAACAAGTTCACAGGTTGATGAAGCATATACTTCATGGAATGAAAGAATTGCTTCTTCAATAAAGTCTGGACTTTTTCTGTGGTGATCAATTATTGCAATTTTACTTGTTTCTTCTAGCAATTCAGGTACTTCAACATAACTTCTTTTATGTGTATCAACAATTATAAGTAATGTTTCAGGTGTTATTTTAGATAATGCTTCTGATTTATTAATAATAGATTCTTGATATTCTTTTTCTTGTTTTGCTGATTCCATGAAATTTTCTAAACTAATTCCTGTAGAATTGTTTATAATATAACATTCAACATCAAGACTTTTTGCTAGTCTGTATATTCCCATGCTTGCGCCCATTGAGTCTATATCTCCATTTGTGTGACCCATTACCATTACATTTTTAGCCTCTTGCATTAGCTCTTCTAGTGCATGTGATACTATTCTAGCTTTTACTTTTGTTCTTTTTTCAAGCTCTTGAGTTCTTCCACCAAAAAATTGATATTTTTCATTTTCTCTAACAACAGTTTGGTCTCCACCTCTTCCAAGTACAATGTCTAATCCTGCCTGTGCAGATTTATATTTTTCGTAGTTAGACTCTCCTTCTGTTGAAATTGAAATACTTAATGTTATTTGTACTTTATTTGATAATTCTAATTCTTTAATTGTATCTAATATATTAAATTTCTTTTCTTTAAGTTTTTCTAGGTATTGTTGTTCAAATATACATACAAATGTATCTCTCTCTGATTTAACAACTAATCCTTTAAATTCTGCTGCCCATTCATAAATTGTTTTTTCGATTTGCGCAGTTAGTACAGGTTTTTCTTCATCATTAATTCTTTGATTAACTTCTTCAAAGTTATCTATCATAATTATTCCAACGCAAATTTGAGAATTATGATATTTCTTTTCTAGCTCTAAGGTTTTAGTTTCATCTAAAAAATACATTGTGCACATATATTCATCTTTAGATTTTGTATATTTTCCCAATATCTCATAAATTTTGTTGCCTATTTCCAATTCTTTATGAATACTTTTTTCTGAGTCTTCCTCATTATTTTCTATTTCAAGTTTTATTTCTTTTAATAAATCTCTCAAAATATTATTTATATCTACATTTGCAAATTCTTGTACAAATTTACTACTTTTCCAAACCATGTTTCCATTTGTTTCAATTATAACTAATGGAAAAGGAGAATTCTTTACTGTATCTTTTGCTAATTTATCCACATTTAGTGTTAAATCTTGTAAATGGTCTGAAAGTTCCGTTCTTCTTTTTTGGTTACTCCAGTATGTATATACAAGTATTAATATATATAACACTACTGAAGGTGTAAAATATCTTATATCTAATATGCATATTACAATTAAAAGTATAGCAATTAGAACTAAATATATTTTAGTTCTTGATATTAACCCTTCAAATATTTTTTTACTATTATTATTTTTCATAAAATAAGCTCCTCTTTTACGTATACTATTTTACTATTTTTATGCGTTTTTGTCAATTTTATTAGCTTAAAACAGGGCAAAAAAGAATATAGAGAGAGCTATTTAGCTCTCTCTATATTTTAAAAGCCAATTTTCTTTAAAGCTTCGATTCTTCTTCGCTTTTCTCCTTCATCTTTTCCAAGAACTTTAACAATAACCTCCCCATAGTGTAATTCTATTGCCTATCCCCATATCTTCCGGCTAACTACAACATAAACCATAAAAGAACAAACCGCTCTAATCCGTGGTTTGTTCTTTTTTTATTGTTTTATACTATTCAGCACTTGTTGTTTCTTCTTCAGGTTCTTCTTCATTTTGTTCTGTATTAATATGTGTATTTTTATAAACAGGTAATCCTGTTCCTGCAGGTATTAGTTTACCAATAATAACGTTTTCTTTTAATCCAATTAAGTCATCAACTTTACCTTTAACAGCAGCTTCTGTTAATACTCTTGTTGTTTCTTGGAATGAAGCAGCTGATAAGAAGCTTTCTGTTGCTAGAGATGCTTTTGTGATTCCTAGTAATATACGTTTTCCTGTTGCAGGACGTTTTCCTTCTGCTTCAACTAATGCATTCTTGTCCTCAAATTCATGTATATCAACTAATGATCCAGCAAACATGTCTGTGTCTCCATTATCTTCTACTCTTACCTTTTTAAGCATTTGTCTACCAATTACTTCAATGTGTTTATCGTTGATATCAACACCTTGGTTACGGTAAACTTTTTGAACTTCTTGAATTAAGTATTCATATACTCCTTCAGGTCCTTTAATTGCTAATATTTCAGCTGGGTTTAAAGCACCTTCTATTAATGGATCTCCCGCTTTTACTTCATCTCCGTCTTTTACACGTAATTTAGATCTAAATGGTATTGCATAAGTTTTTGAATCATCTTTAGACGTAATAACAATTTCTTTCTTCTTTTTATCTTCAACAATTTTAACTTTACCATCTATTTCTGTCATTACTGCTAATCCCTTTGGTTTACGAGCTTCAAATAGCTCCTCAACTCTAGGAAGACCTTGTGTAATATCGGCAACACCAGCAACACCACCAGAGTGAATAGTTCTCATTGTAAGCTGTGTACCAGGCTCACCAATTGATTGAGCTGCAATAATACCAACAGATTCACCAATGTTAACTTCATCACGAGTTGCCAATCCCATACCATAACATTTACGGCAAACACCATGTTTTGTACGGCATCCTAATACTGAACGAACTTTTACTGTTTCAATTCCTGCTGTAACAATTTTCTCAGCAATTTTATCTGTAATCATTGTATTTGTATCAACAATTAATTCTTTTGTTTCAGGATTAATTATATCTTCTAATGGGTATCTACCAACTAGTCTTTCATCCATTTTTTCAACAATTTGGTTTCCATCTTTAATATCAAATACTGTAAGACCTTCATGTGTTCCACAGTCATCTTCACGAACTATAATGTCTTGAGAAACATCAACAAGTCTTCTTGTTAAGTAACCAGAGTCAGCTGTTCTTAAAGCTGTATCTGCTAAACCTTTTCTAGCACCGTGTGCAGAAATAAAGTATTCTAGTGCATCTAGACCCTCACGGAATGAAGATGTAATAGGAATTTCTACTGTTTTACCAGTTGTACTAGCCATAAGACCACGCATACCAGCAATTTGTCTTAATTGGTTAATGTTACCTCTGGCTCCAGATTGACTCATCATATATACTGGGTTTAAGTCATCAAAGTTACTTTTCATTGCTTCTGTAACTTCATCTGTTGCTTTTTCCCATATTTTAATAACTGAGTTATATCTTTCATCCTCTGTTATTAAACCACGTTTATATTGTTTTAATACGTTATTTACTTGCTCATTTGCTTCAGCAAGAATTTTCTTTTTAGCCTCTGGTACTTTAACATCATCAACAGAAACTGTAATACCAGCTGTTGTAGAATGTTTGAAACCAGTTGCTTTAATATAGTCTAGTAATTCTGCTGTTGCACTTAAACCATTTGCATTTATTGATTTTGCAATAATTTTTCCTAAGTTTTTCTTAGATACTGCAAAGTTAAGTTCTGGTTCAAATAAGTTTTCTGGTTTTGTTCTATCTACAAATCCTAAGTTTTGTGGGATTCCTTCATTGTAAATTAATCTACCAACTGTTGTCTGAACTTTTCTTGTTTCTAATTTACCATCTATTTCTTTTTGAATTCTTACATATATTTTAGCATGTAAACCTAAATCATGGTTAAAATATGCTATTTTAGCTTCTTCTGGTGATGAGAAGTAATTTCCTTCTCCTTCTTCACCAGGAACATCCATTGTTAAGTAGTAAGCACCTAAAATCATATCTTGTGTAGGTACTGTTACTGGCTTACCATCTTGTGGTTTTAAAAGGTTATTTACTGAAAGCATTAAGTATCTTGCTTCTGCTTGTGCTTCTGGTGATAATGGTAAGTGAATAGCCATCTGGTCACCGTCGAAGTCAGCGTTGAAAGCTGTACATACTAATGGGTGTAATTTTATAGCTCTACCTTCTACTAAAACTGGTTCAAATGCTTGAATACCAAGTCTATGTAATGTAGGAGCACGGTTTAATAATACTGGGTGGTCTTTTATAACATCCTCTAGTATATCCCATACTTCTGGTCTTAATCTTTCAACCATTCTTTTAGCGTTTTTAATATTATGTGCAATTCCACGTCCAACTAATTCTTTCATAACAAATGGTTTGAATAACTCAACAGCCATTTCTTTTGGAACACCACATTGATATATTTTAAGTTCTGGTCCAACAACTATAACTGAACGACCTGAATAATCAACACGTTTTCCTAATAAGTTTTGACGGAATCTACCTTGTTTTCCTTTTAATAAGTCTGATAGAGATTTTAATGCTCTACCACCAGCACCTGTAACTGGTCTTCCACGTCTACTGTTATCAATTAAAGCATCAACAGCTTCTTGTAACATTCTTTTTTCATTACGTACAATAATTTCTGGTGCACCTAATTCTAATAATCTTTTTAAACGGTTATTTCTGTTTATAACTCTACGATATAAGTCGTTTAAGTCTGATGTAGCAAATCTACCACCATCTAATTGTACCATTGGTCTTAAATCTGGTGGAATAACTGGAATTACATTCATTATCATCCACTCAGGTTTATTTCCTGATAATCTAAATGCTTCAACTGTATCTAGTCTTTTAACTAATTTTGCCTTTTTTTGTTCACTTGCTTTTTCAAGTTCTTTTTTCAATTTCTCAGCTAATTTTTCAACATCAACTTTTGCTAATAATTCTTGTATTGCTTCAGCTCCCATTCTAGCTGTAAAAGAACCTGCACCGTATTTTTCTTCTGCTTCACGATATTCTTTTTCTGATAAAACTTGAGCTACTGTTAAATCTGTAGTTCCTTTATCAATTACAATATATGATGCAAAATATATTACTTTTTCTAAGTTTCTTGGAGAAACATCAAGCATTAGTCCAATTCTGCTTGGAATTCCTTTAAAGTACCATATATGTGCAACTGGTGCAGCAAGTTCAATATGTCCCATTCTTTCACGTCTAACTTTAGATTTTGTTACTTCAACACCACATCTATCACATACAATTCCTTTATATCTTACTCTTTTATATTTACCACAATGGCATTCCCAGTCTTTTGTTGGTCCAAATATTCTCTCACAAAATAGACCATCTCTTTCTGGTTTAAGTGTTCTGTAGTTAATAGTCTCTGGTTTTTTTACTTCGCCTTTTGACCATTCTCTAATTTTTTCATCTGATGCTATTCCAATTTTAAGTTTGTTAAAAATTTCTAATTCATCCACTTTATTTAGCCCCCTAAATATTTTTCTTTTTTCGTACTTGTTTAAACAAGTTTTACACTGCTGTGCAATTCTATATTGTTAACTTGTTTAAACTTTCTGAATGGCTATTAAATTTTATTCTTCACTATCATTAAATTCGTCTATATCTAACAAATCTTCATCATCTAGTAATAAGTCTTCATCATCAATATTTTCTTCTTCGTCTAAAAGCATTTCACTATCTTCTGAATATCCATCAGCTAGTTCATCTTCATCAACTACTGCAAGTTCTTCTTCTATTTTAGGATCATCTTTAATACTATTAAAATCAATACCTTCATCAATATTTTCTTTTAATTCTAGTTCTCTATTATCTTCAGAAAGAAGTTTAATATCTAATCCTAAAGATTGAAGTTCTTTTACTAATACTTTAAATCCTTCTGGAACACCTGGTTCTGGAATGTTTTCGCCTTTTACGATTGCTTCATAAGTTTTTACTCTTCCGACAATATCATCAGATTTAACTGTTAACATTTCTTGAAGTGTATATGCAGCACCATAAGCCTCTAATGCCCAAACCTCCATTTCACCAAATCTTTGTCCACCAAATTGTGCTTTACCACCAAGAGGTTGTTGTGTTACTAGTGAGTATGGTCCAGTTGAACGAGCATGTATCTTGTCATCTACTAAGTGGTGTAGTTTTAACATGTACATTACACCAACTGTAATAGGGTGATCAAATGGTTCACCTGTTCTACCATCATATACTACTGTTTTTCCATCTTCTCTTAGTCCTGCTTGTTTAAATAAGTCTCTAATTTCTTCGTTTGTAGCACTATCAAATACTGGTGTTGCTACTTTAATTCCTAGAGCTTTAGCAACCATTCCTAAGTGTACTTCTAGAACTTGACCTAAGTTCATACGAGAAGGAACACCAAGTGGGTTTAATACTATATCTACTGGAGTACCATCTGGTAAAAATGGCATATCTTCTTCTGGTAATATACGTGAAATAACACCCTTGTTACCATGACGCCCAGCCATCTTATCACCAACAGATATTTTTCTTTTTGTTGCTATATAGCAACGAATTACTTGATTTACTCCTGGTCCTAATTCATCTGAATTATCTCTTGTAAATATTTTAACGTCTACAATTGTACCAGCTTCACCGTGTGGAACACGAAGTGAATTGTCTCTAACTTCTCTAGCTTTTTCGCCAAATATTGCACGAAGTAATCTTTCCTCTGCTGTTAGTTCAGTTTCACCTTTTGGTGTTACTTTACCAACTAATATATCTCCTGGTCTAACTTCTGCACCTATACGAATAATTCCGTTTTCATCTAGATCTTTTAAGCTATCATCTCCAACATTTGGAATATCTCTTGTAATTTCTTCTGGTCCTAATTTTGTGTCTCTACATTCACAATCATATTCTTCTATGTGGATTGATGTATAAACATCTTCTTTTACTAATCTTTCATTAATTAAAACAGCATCCTCGTAGTTGTAACCTTCCCAAGTTGTGAAAGCTATTAAAACATTTTTACCAAGTGCCATTTCTCCATTTTTTGTTCCAGGTCCATCGGCAATTAGATCTCCTGCTTTAACTCTTTCTCCAACACTTACAACTGGTCTTTGATTTATACATGTACCACCATTTGTTCTTTTGAATTTTCTTAAGTGGTAAACATCTAATTCATCTTTTTTATTTCTAATTTGAATTTCTTCACCAGTTACTCTTTCAACTATACCGTCATTTTTAGCCATTACTGTAATTCCAGAATCTCTAGCTGCTCTATATTCCATTCCTGTTCCTACTATTGGTGATTCTGTTGTAAGTAATGGAACTGCTTGACGTTGCATGTTTGCACCCATTAGAGAACGTTTTACGTCATCATGCTCTAAGAATGGGATCATTGCTGCTGCAACTGATACTAATTGTTTTGGTGATACTTCAACAAAGTCAACTTGGTCTTTATCAACCATTGTAATATCTGCTCTGTGACGTACACGAATTCTGTCATTAATAAATTTTCCATCTTTATCAAGTGGTTCTGATGCTTGAGCAACTATGTATTTGTCTTCTTCATCAGCTGGCATATAAACAACTTCATCAGTTACTACTCCAGTTTCATGATCTACTTTTCTATATGGTGTTTCAATAAATCCATATTCATTTATAATTGCAAATGATGAAAGTGCTGATATAAGTCCAATGTTTGGTCCTTCTGGAGATTCTACTGGACATAATCTACCATAGTGTGTATAGTGAATATCACGAACCTCAAATCCAGCTCTTTCACGAGATAAACCACCAGGTCCTAATGCAGAAATTCTTCTTTTATGAGTTAATTCTGAAAGTGGGTTTGTTTGATCCATGAATTGCGATAATTGTGAACTTCCAAAGAATTCTCTAATAGAAGATGTTATTGGTTTTGTGTTTATTAATGATTGCGGTGTAACTATATCTAAGTCTTGAATTGTCATTCTTTCGCGAACAACTCTTTCTAGTCTTGTTAAACCAATTCTAAATTGGTTTTGTAATAATTCACCAACGCAACGAATACGACGATTTCCTAAGTGGTCAATATCATCAACATTTCCTAATCCATGTTCTAAGTTTAATAAATAACTAATTGAAGAAATAATATCCTCGTTAGTAACATGTTTTGGAATTAATTCATCTAATCTTTCTTTAATTGCATCATGTAAATCTTTTTCATCAGTAGTATCAATAATTGATTTTAGAACAATATAATTTACCATTTCTTTAATATGTAAGTCACTTAAATCCACATTTGGTAATATACTGTGGATATTTACTGTTCCATTACCAATAATTCTTACTGGTTTATCATCAACTTTAACATCAACAACATTAATTCCACTATTTTGAATTGCAATTGCAGCATCATCAGAAATACTGCTATCTTTTTCTGCTAATACTTCTCCTGTTTCTGGATCAATAATATCATTATAAGCAATTCTTCCTTCAATTCTTGATGCTAAACTTAATTTTTTATTAAATTTATATCTACCAACTTTTGCTAGATCATATCTTCTATCATCAAAAAATAGTCCATTAAATAAATTTCTTGCAGCATCTGTTGTTGGTAATTCTCCTGGTCTTAATTTTTTATATATTTCAACCAAAGCTTCTTCTTGAGTTTTAATTGGGTCTTTTGCCAAAGTTTCTTTTATTTTGTTTTCTTCTCCAAATAGCTCTGTAATTTGCTCATCTGTTACAATTCCTAATGCTCTTAAAAGTGTTGTAACTGGTATTTTTCTTGTTCTGTCAACTCTAGCCCAGAATACATCATTTCCATCAGTTTCATATTCTATCCATGCACCACGAATAGGCATAACAGTAGATGTGTAAATTCTTCTTCCTGTTTTGCTATCAAAATCTTGTGCATAGTAGCAACCTGGTGAACGAACTAATTGGCTTACTACAACTCTTTCTGCACCATTGATTACGAAAGTACCACTATCTGTCATAAGTGGGAAATCACCAAGATAAATTTCTTGTTCTTTAATTTCACCTGTTTCACGATTGATAAGTCTTACTTTTACATGTAATCTTGTAGAATAAGTTGCATCACGTTCTTTGGCTTCTTCTAGTGTGTATTTAGTTTTTTCTTCCATGTAGTAGTCTAAGAATTCAAGTACAAGGTTTCCTGAATAATCAACTATTGGAGATACGTCTCTAAGAACTTCTCCTAAGCCTTCTTCGATAAACCAATTGTATGAGTCTTTTTGAACTTGAATCAAGTTTGGCATTTCGATTGAATCGCCGATTTTTGCAAAAGTTTTACGAGTACATTTCTCGTGTTTAATTTCTTTTAACAAAAAAATCACTCCCTAAAAAAAATTAAGCAGAAGATAAATATATGATTTTAATAAAAAGTCCTTCTTGTTTCTATAATTGGTTTACAGATTGGCATATTTTCTGCTCTCTAAATACCCGTTCCGTAAGCAATTATATAACAATTCCTCTTTTTATTAAATTAACATAAGAAAATTGGACGTTAGCGAAATCAAAGATTTCGACGTACGCTTGTACACGATTGCTTTGCAATCGGCACTGCCCAAGGTAAATTAACCTTGTTGTATAGAAAAATCTTCAATTTTTTCTATACAACAACATAGTTATAAAAGACAACAAAAATACGGTTGACATTTTTGTCAACTGTTTCATTTGCTGTTTATTTAATAAAACTTATTTTTATATTAACCATTCCATCCACCTTAAACGGAGATTAATACATTTAATCAAAACATATCAATTTTAGTATAACATCTGGTGTACTTGCTGTCAATGTTTTTTAGCAAATTTTTCCGTTTTTATAAATTGCAATAATAAGTGTCGCACTTTTTTCAATAAAATTATAACATTATTTATGATACATTTTTTGCCATTTCTAAACTCGATTTATATCCAAACATAGAACTTAACAAGTTATTTATCCAATTCTCTATTTGTTGAATAAACTCTTCTGGAATATTTGTTATAACTGTTCCTTTGGGTATAAATCTTCTTATTAATCTATTTGCATTTTCATTGCTTCCACGTTCTCCTGATCTATATGGATGTGCATAATATACTTGTAAACGTGGCTCTTTTTTTTCTCTTGTCATTCTTTCTGTAAATGTTAATAATGCTGCTCCTTTACCATCCTTTCCAACAACTAAATCACCTTCCCAATGTCCATATTCACTTCTAGTATTAGCTTCTTTTGGTCTAAAATCTATACTCTTCTCTGCTGGAACTTTGTCGCAATGTATTTTTTCTTTATTTTTTTCCTTATATATTTTTTTATAAATCATATCTTTTTTCTGTTAAATTTAATATCCTTTTATGAATACAGTTTCTAATTGTTTTTGCACACACTATTATTCCAAATTCTTCTGCTTTCCTTTTTATTTCTGCAATTAATATTTCTGGTGACTTTCTTTCCTTTTTATTCCATTTTCAATATATTCTACCATTAAGTTCTTTTTTCGATAATAAAATTCCCAATAATTTATCTACAAAATATATTTTTTCATCTAGTACTGCTGATAGCTTTTTATATTGTATGGTAAATGAATTTGTATGTAATATAAAGAATATAAAATTTGAGAAGTGTAAAAAATGTGGATATTGGTTTATGCATACGAAAAGTAAAGAGCAAAATTATTGTAATGATATATTTGAAGATAATAAAACTTGTCTTGAAATTGCAAAGGAAGAACGTGCTAGAAAAAATGAAAAAGATGATATATACTTACAAAAATGTAGAAAAAGATATAAAAATTTGCATAAGCAAGTTACTATTGGTGCTTCTGAAAGAGTGCAAAGATTATTTAATCAATATAGAGAACAAATGCCTAAATATATTGAGCAATATAAATCAAATTTAATTAGTGGTGAAGAATTAATGGAATGGCTCGAGTGCATGAAAATAAAGAAGAAATAAGGCTTTCTGTTGACTTTAATGTTTTTTTATGTTACAATATTATTACAAAAATATTACTTTTTTGTTTTTTTATAATTATTTATTGATTTTTTGAAACATGAGTGATATAAAATAATTGATATTTTATGTATTAAAATTTTATTTTTAATCATAATATATATTAAGTAGTTTATCTACTTTTGGTCTCATCTACCGTGTGTAGAAGGAGAAACGAGGGCGTCAAAATTATTTTTGGCGTCCTCTGCTTTAATCTAATATTTTACCTGTATCAATATACTCTTGATAATTATTTAATTCCTTTTTCATCTTCCATTTTGGTATATCATAACCTGTCCACAATAGAATATACGTTTTATGATTTTCTAAAACATAAATATAATTATGTTCTTCATCTATTAATACAATTCTGTGCTTTTTACCTTTAGGAGTTGACATGTATTTTTCATACGCTTTGTATTTTCCAATATCAAAATCTTTTAAATAATCTATTTTATCTAATCTCTTTTGACATATCATTCTATGTTCTTCTGTATCATCTATCAAAGGATTATAGTTATATACTTTTGGGCACCTATATTTACAATGACCTAATTTACATGGCACAATTTCTTCCTTTTTAGTAATCATATGAAAAAAAGTTCCACATTTTCCATCTATTTCAGGAAATGATTTTGGTATAACTTTTAAATCATTGTAATAATTTTCTTTTTCTAAAATGTTTTCTTGGTAAATTTGGTATTTTTTCTCAATTTTTTCTTTTAGTTTTATATCTCTATTTTCCATAGTAATTTGGTCTCCAAATAAACAAATTAAAGTCATTGTAACCATATGGTGTAGATGCACATAAATTGCAACCTGATAATTGTATAATTTTATCTATAATTGTTTTTTTACCTATATTTACCTTTTTAGAATATTCACCGTTATTATAATAATTAAGTGCTCCTATTAATATATCTGTAATTTGCATAATTTCAACTTCATCTGATCTGATTTGCTGTACATTTTTTATAATCTCTTCTTTATAATCATACATATTATTACAAAGAACTTCTTTTAATTTATTTACATTTTTATTTCCTTTTGTATCTTTAATATCTATAAAAATATTATATGAATGCTGTGGATTAAGAATTTGATTTAATAATAAATAATACATTTTATAATACCATGTATTGTAACTACCTTCATTATATTTATCATTATCTAAATTATCTTTCTCAGCTATTAATCCCCTAAATCTTAAATTAGGTTCCTTAAAAAAATATTCTACCAATTCAATATAAGCAGGTAAAACTTTTGAATTAGCTACTTTCGTCCATTTCATTTCTGAATCGACTGCTACTCCATACCTTTGTTTTATTTTTTTTATATCATTACATATTCTCTTTCTAAATTCTTTATTGCAAGATACAGCCCCTAAAATCATATACTTTTCGCCATCATAGGACAAGTGACTGCTTTCGTCACAATATATATTTATCTCGTTCATTTAATACACACCACCAAATATTAATTTCCTTAATGTATCTTATCATAAATTACATTTTTTCTCAATATTATTTCTCAAAATTCCCCCTAATTATAAATTGCAATAATAAGTGTCGCACTTTTTTCAATAAAATTATAACATTATTTATGATACATTTTTTGCCATTTCTAAACTCGATTTATATCCAAACATAGAACTTAACAAGTTATTTATCCAATTCTCTATTTGTTGAATAAACTCTTCTGGAATATTTGTTATAACTGTTCCTTTGGGTATAAATCTTCTTATTAATCTATTTGCATTTTCATTGCTTCCACGTTCTCCTGATCTATATGGATGTGCATAATATACTTGTAAACGTGGCTCTTTTTTTCTCTTGTCATACTTTCTGTAAATGTTAATAATGCTGCTCCTTTTCCATCTTTTCCTATAATTAAATCGCCTTCCCAATGTCCATATTCATTTCTATCATTAGCTTCTCTTGGCCTAAAATCTATACTCTTCTCTGCTGGAACTTTGTCGCAATGTGTTTTTTCCTTATTTTTTTCCTTATATATTTTTTTATAAATCATATCTTTTTCTGTTAAATTTAATATCCTTTTATGAATACAGTTTCTAATTGTTTTTACACACACTATAATTCCAAATTCTTCTGGTTTCCTTTTTATTTCTGCAACTAATATTTCTGGTGACTTTCTTTCCTTTTTTATTCCATTTTCAATATATTTTACCAATTTGTAATTTGCATCTAATTTTATGTTTGGTCCTTTGGCTGTCATATTATATCTATATTTTTTCTCTGAAACAGTTGCTCTATATACATATTTTATTTCTAAAAGAGTCGTTAAATTTTCTGTTAGCCCTCTGTTTATTTTCCTTTGTATTGTTCTCACACTTTTATTTAATAATTTTGCAATCTCTGAGCATGGCTTCTTTTCAATATTATACCATCTTTCTATTTGTGTTTTTTCAACATAATTTAAATGTTGATATTTCTTTTCTTCTTTTTTTCTGTTATAATTGTTTTGACACATAAATTACAAATCCTTTCAATGTTTATTTGGCAATTACATTGTATCATTTGTAATCTTATGTGTCTATTTTTATTTCACGGTGTGTCACTTAATTTTACCATTTATACAAATTTTTCCGTTTTTTACAAAAATGTGTGTTAAAAATTTTATTTTTAACACACCGATAATTTCTTTTATTTATTATTTATTTCATCTAGAATTGTATTATAATCCTTTTCGGACAATACTCCGCATTTTCCATCTCCATACCATTTCGTATCATCTAAAGAAAGCCAACTAGATTTTTGCCCATACTTGAACTCCACAATGCAATTACAGCCATTGTTTATAGCTAAATTTGCCAAATATTCTTTCACATTATTTAACCCTTTTAGTTGTGATCCGATAAAACCATATTTATATTCCACTCTTTTTTTCACATTTACTCTGTTGTCTGTTCCTTCTATAAATATAACATTATTATATACAGTTTTATATGCCATAATTATGCATCCCTTTCTAATATAATAACCATTTCTTGTCTAGCTGCACCAAATACAGCTGGAAAGTCTGCTGTAGCACAGCTTATAACTCTCCATCCTTGCTCAGCATATGCATTAATAGCACTTTCCAATGTTTCCGGATTAAATTTTCCCGAGAACCATTTATCTTTTTGTGTTAGTACTTTGTATTGCTTCATATTATACTCCCCCTCTTACTTAAATATATATATTTTTTACACTCTATTATTAAAAATGTCAATACTTTTTAAAACTTTAGTTAGAATATGGACAAACCAAATTTAATATAGTAAAATACTTACATCGCTGATAGAAATGAGGTAAATTATATGTCTATAATTTTAAAATATTTAATTACTTTTTTTGTAGGTATGGTGCCTATTCTAGAGTTAAGAGGTGCTATTCCAATAGGTGTTGGACTTGGTCTTTCATATTTTGAAGCTTTTATATGTAGCTTTATTGGAAATATAGTTCCTATATATTTTATTGTAAAATTTATTAGACCTTTATTTGATTTTTTTGGAAGATGGAAACCTTTCAAAATTATAATTGATTGGGCTACTGAAAGAGCTACAAGAAAAATTGAAGAAAGTGAAAAATTACAAAGTTACACAGCTTTAGGTCTATTTTTATTTGTAGCAGTTCCTTTACCTGGAACTGGTGCATGGGTTGGTTCTTTAATTGCTAACTTTTTAAATTTACCACCTAAAAAAGCTATTCCACCTATTATAGCTGGCGTACTTGTTGCTGGTATAATTGTTTTAGCAGTAACTGCTGCAGCTAATGGTGGTATTCAATATTTGTTTAATCATGTAGGCTAAAAAAATGTGCCATTGGGGACGGAGAATTTTGGCACACTTCATTATT
>OGPK01000882.1_pt1 | contig 26404 bp, 17 predicted proteins | sample 1552921 | NCBI WGS metagenome assembly OGPK01 (sample SAMEA2580264, study PRJEB22360) | human gut metagenome | biome: human gut; feature: human-associated habitat; material: faeces | place: Denmark | collected 2008/2010 | reverse complement strand
AGCTGCCGGAGCGGTGCTTAAGCCGCAAGGCGGGAATTGTGCGGTGTTGCCTTAGTTTTATGATACTCTCCTGCAAAATGAGTCAACCGTGAGCATGGAAACCTTTGAAACAACAAAAAAGCCGCGCGTCCCACCCCCATACAAGGGGCAAAACGCGCGGCACAAATTTATTTTGTTGGTGCTATATTAGGTAAAGCAAACAGGCGTAACTCTGCCCAGCCGATTACTTCTCATCCTCATCCCACGTGCGGTCACTGATGATGTAGCGGGGGCGGCGCTTGGTTTCCATGTAGATCTTGCCGATGTACTCGCCGATCACGCCCAGGCAGATCAGCTGTACGCCGGAAACAAAGCAGATGATGCTGGTCATGCTGGCCCAGCCGGATACGGTGGCACCCAGCAGCGCTTCCACAATGGCCCAGATCACGCCGATAAAGCTGATGAGCGCCACAATAACGCCAAACCCGGTAATGAACCGGATGGGCTTGACGGAAAGGCTGGTGATGCCGTCAAACGCAAGGGACAGCATTTTGGACAGGGGATAGTGGCTTTCACCCGCAATGCGCTCGTGGCGCTCGTAAGCAACGCTGGTGGATTTAAAGCCCACCAGCGGCACCATGCCGCGCAGGAACAGGTTGACCTCCTTGAAATTGGCAAACTCATGCAGCACGCGGGCGCTCATCAGGCGGTAGTCCGCGTGGTTGTAAACAACCTCGGCCCCCATGGCGTTCAGCAGCTTGTAGAAGCTTTCTGCCGTAAAGCGCTTGAAGAAGGTATCCGTATCGCGCTTGGAGCGCACGCCGTACACAACTTCGCAGCCATCGTTCACATAGGCATCTACCATGGCGTCCATGGCGTTGATATCGTCCTGACCGTCGCAGTCAATGGAGATGGTGATATCGCACTTGTCCTTGGCTTCCATCAAACCGGCCAGCACTGCGTTCTGGTGACCGCGGTTACGGCTCTGGCTGATGCCGATGTAGTGCTTGTCGCTCTTGGCCAGGTCGCAGATGATGGACCAGGTTTTGTCCTTGGAGCCATCGTTGACAAACAGCACGCGGCTGTCATCGCTGATTTTACCGGCGGCAACCAGGTCGGTGATTTTTTTCAAAAACAGCTTGCTGGTAATGGGCAGAACCTCCTGCTCGTTATAGCAGGGGATCACGATGTACAGGATTGGATTTTCGCGGGTAGCCTTCATGGTTTACAGCACCTCTTTTTTGCTTTTTCTGCTGCGCCGCCCGGCCAGCAGGTAAATTGCCGTCAGCAGAATGCTAATGGCGCTGACCCCGATCCCGCGCCAGAGCGGGGTGGGGGAGTAGTGGAAACGAATACAGTTTTTACCGGCATTCACCTTGACGGCCATCAGGCCGTTGATGTTCAGGATCTCTGCAGATTCGCCGTTGACCGTGGCGCTCCACGCCTTGTCATAGGGAACACTGAAAAACGCGTACTGCTCGCTGCCGGATGTGATTTCGGAATAAAAATAGTCTGTGCCATAATCAAACACATCGGTGCAGGCTTCGCGGCGCTTGTCCATGTCGGCATACTTGTTTTCCTGGCTGATCTTACCATCCAGCGCGGCATCATAGTGGCGCAGTATGGTGGAAACCGTGGCTTCGTCCTCGTCTGCCACCACAAGGGTCTTTAACATGGAGTGGGCGCGCTCGGCGGGGTCAATCTCGTCAAACTCACTGCGGGTCATGTAGGTATCATAGCAGAAGCCGATGGGCAGGGCGTGGGAATCCTGATAGACGTTGATCTGCTCGTGACCGTTGGAAAAACTGGTGTAGATTTCATCCGGCCAGTCGGAGTTGTTGCGGATATAATACCCAACGGAAAGCAGCTCGTTGGTGCCCTCCGGCCCGGCGGGGGTAATGGCGTGGCGCTCGTCCCCCAGGGCATCATACAGTGTAAAGATGGAGGGGGAAAGCGTGCTCAAAAAGGAGGTACGGTCCGGCAGGTAAGCCGCCATGCCGCGGTTGGAATACGGCTCCCAGAAATAATAGCGGTAGGGCAGGGCATCAGGCAGGCCGTCGCCGCTGTGGATGACATTATCATAAATTTCTGTGGTGGTCAGGCCGATCGTCTGGGTGTAGGCACGCTGATAGGTGCCCACGGTAAAACCAGTGGTCAGTGCAGCAACCAGAGCAGTGCAGGCCGTCAGGGCAGCCATGGGGCGGCGCAGGCGCAGCCGCCGCACCCCGCCCAGGGCAGCAAACAGCAGAACCACGCCACCGATGGCAATCAATGTCAACACAACCAGCCAGTATTTGCGGTATACCATGGTATCGCGCTTGACGTACAGATACAGCGTGATAGCGGCGATGACTGCAGCTGAAATACCGCAGCCCGCACGCCAAGGGTAGTCCTGCAGATGGTCCAGCACCTTGATGGTGGCCAGCACCAGCAGGAACACCAGCATGTAATACCAGCGGCGGTACGGCTCGCTGGTGAACATGACGAACAGACTGTTGCTGACCGGGCTGGCTGCTACAAGGAACAGCCCCACCAGCAGCACATGCAGCCAGTCCCACTTCCAGCGCAGCAGATAAGCCAGAACCAGGCAGACGCCTACCAAGGGCAGGTACGCCGCGATGGAATACCAGTTATCATGCACCACAGCGGAAAAATTGAACATATTCTCCGCCGGGAAGAAGAGCGCCCGCAGCATTTGCAGGTAATTGGGCCAGTCAAAGGTCAGTTGGCTCAAGCTGATGTGATCCGATACGCGGGGATTATTGAGCACCGCCGCAATGGAGGGGATGAACAGTACCCCCGCCATGCCGACGCCCAGACAGCCTTCCAGGATGCAGGCCGGAATTTTGCGGGCATTTTTGCGCAGATCCGCCCCGGGGCGTGCGTCCTCGCCGCCAAAAAGATACCGCGTAATATAGTAAAACACCAGGAAGAAAACTTCCCCGATAAAGAAGTAATAGTTGACCAGCGCGTTGATGGTAACGGCAAACAGGAACGGAGCTTTTTTGCCCTCCTGCATGCGTTTGTCCAGCCCCAGCATCAAAAGCGGGAACAGGGCGATCACATCATGGAAGTGATAGAACACCACGTTGATGCAGGAAAAACCGGAAAATGCATACAACACACTGCCAAGCAGGGCGCTTTTCTCGCTGGCACTGCGGCGGAAGTAGGCAAACGAGGTCAGCCCGGCAACAGCATATTTGAGCATATAAATCCAGCCGACCAGATAAGGAAACGCGCTGGCGGGGAAGAGAAAGCTCAGCCAGAAAAACGGGCTGCCAAGGGTGTAAAAGCTGAACGAGGATACAAAGTCCGAACCAATATCAATGCGCCAGTTCCACAGCACTTCGCCGCTTTTGATGGCGTTGTTGCACAGCATGTTGTAGGAGAGCTGTTCTGCGTCAAAATCCGCCGCAACCAACAGCAGGCCGCCGTCCCGTATCATGTAGGGCAGCAGTGCAGCCGCGGCAATGGCAAAGTTCAGCACAAAAGCCAGCAGCAGCCACCGGCGCGGGAAACGGTTTTGCAGTGTTTGTTTCATGTAGCAGCCTCGCGGCATCAGCCCTGACCGTTAGAAAGTTCGATCCCGCGGGTGGGCATGTTTGCCATATTGTTCAGGGTAGAGTTGTATTTTTCACTCAGGGATTCCATAGCCCAGTCAGTGCAGTCCATAAAGGTATTGTCAAAAATATCATTCATGAACGCATCTTCGCCCATAAACACCCCGGCGTAATGCCCGCCGGAAATGGTGTTGCGGGCAATGATGTTCTCATAGCAGGGGGTAAAATCCAGGCCCTGCACGGCTTCGTCCGCGTTCAGGTCAGTGCTGAGCTCAATACCAAAGAAGTGGAAGGTATCGCTGGCACCCCGGTTGTTGTCAATGATTTGGTTGCACAGAATGGTGTTGCTGAACGCCGAGCGCACAGCCTTGATGCCGGAACCGTAATTGTCCCGCACAATGTTGCCGTAAATGGTGTTGTAGGCGGTGTTATCCAGCGAGATGCCGGGCAGCTTGGCGGGGGAGGAACCATCCGCCATGCGGCCCTGATCCAGAATAAAGTCAGCTTCCAGATCCTCATCACTCATGCGGTTGCGGCCGCCGTTCTGGCGGATCTCACATCCGGTAATGTAGTTGCCGAAGGAGCCGTAATCCAGGCACATGCCCTCTTTTTCGTTCTTGTAGATCGTGTTCTCTACATAATAGTTCAGGTAGCCGCTTTCCGAATAAATGCCGGAGGAATGGTTTTGTGCAACCGTGTTGCCGCGCACAACCAGCTGATGGGGAGACTGTAAAATATCGTACAGCATTTCATCCGGGAACGGATTGTAGGCGGTCTCAATGTCCTCAATGGGCATGGAGCAGAGCACCAACCCGGCGGTCAGGTTGCGGGCACCAGAGTTGTTTTCAATGCGGTTGCCCTCGATCACGCCATTGCTGATCTCGCCGTTCAGGAAGATGGCACCATTCTGGTTTTCATGGATGCTGTTATTGACCAGTGCAAAGCAGGTGTTCTCCCCCATAACGCAAAGGCCCTTGAGGGAAACATTGCTGATGTCAAGGTCAGCCAGATAGAAACTGCTGGAATTTTTGACATACACACCGTAATTGCACCCGCCGTTGATGACAAAGCCGGTCACGGCGGCATTTTCCGCCTGGTCCAGAACAATGGCTTTGTCCAGCGTTTCATTGCCGGGGGTCAGCACTGCGCCGTTGCCGTGCAGGATCGTACCAGTGGGTACCACCAGGGTGGCATCCATCACCAGAGCAGGGGAGATGACCTCCACCGTGCTGCCGGGGTTGGCTGCCAGAAAGTCATTCAGTTCTGCCAGGCTGGAACCGGTAAAATTCACAGCCTGGGCGGTTTCGGCGGTGGCCAGGGGGGCCAGCCGGGTCATGACAGAGTTGTACAGGTTTTTCCAGTTGGCCTCCGGGGTATCAAAGGTGGCAGGGTCAATACCGAGGGTCTGAATGCGCTGGATGACCTGCAAAGGGGCAATCAGGCTTTCGGTGTCGGACTGGGTCATCCGCTCCAAAGCGGGCAGGGCATAGCGCTCGGTCAGGCTCTGGCTGTCGGTATCCAGCAGGGAAACATATTTCTCTGCGCCGGGATCCGCAAAATCCACAACCTGCCCGGTACCGGCCAGCACGCAGCCGATGGGCTCCGGCTCAGCGGTAGCCTGTGGTTCTGCGCTGGGGGCCAGGCTGAAAATCACATGCGGGGCAGGGGTCAGCTTGACCCCGACCACGCCGATCACGGTGGCAGCAGCAATGCCCGCAATGGTAAGAACAAACGAATTTGCCTTTTTTTTGGCCATAAGTGTAAGATTCCTTTCCAGGGAAAACCGGGGATAGGCCCGGTAAAATTACTTGTCCAGGTTCAGATACTTTTTCCAGAAGTCCAGACTGCGCACTTCGCCGCAGCGCTCGCGGTAGCTCTGGGCGGCAGCGTCAAACTGGGCGTCGATCTCCTTCATGCAGGCTTTCATCTCGCGCACGCAGCGGCTGTATTCTTCCTTGCTGCGCTCGGTCACAAAGCCTTTCTGGGAGTTGGAATCATAGTTCAGCACCTTCTGCACGCGGTAAGCATTGTAGGCGGTCATGTGCATCATGCTCACAACGGTGTTTTCGCGGGTGGGGGGCACCAGCCAGCCGTTGCGGGTCAGCTTGACCTTGAGGTTTTTCAGCTTGCCCTTGTTTTTTTCTTCCTCTTTGGTGGCGTACAGGTAGCGGGAATAATCAAACGGAACATCCAGCTGGTCCACCGGCTGGGCCTTGTAGCCATATGCCATAATCTCTTTGTGCAGGGCTTCGGCATCGGTCTGTTCCAGCCAGTCAATGCCTTTCAAAAAGTCGTGCACGCCGCGGATCAGCAGGTCAGCATTCTTATAGCGGTAGCGGTTCACTTCGCCCATCACCTGGCTGCGCAGGTCGGCTTTCAGGGCGTTGGCATCATAGCCGGGGCAGTGCATGCTGTTGTCAATGCACTGGTTGCGCAGGATGTAGTAGTACATCGAGGAAGAATACTTGCTCTCAAACGGCTCATGCCATACGCAGATGCCGTTCAGGGTGACCAGGCGTTTGCAGTTGCGTAGGCCGTATTCAATGTCATCGCCGCGGATAAAGATGGGCATGGGCAGGTTGTCCGGCCGCACAACGGCAATGGGGATGCAGCAGTACCACCAGGCGTTATACTCATGGCGTTCTTCCAGCTCATTGGCAACGCACAGGTCAACCTTGGTCAGATCAAAGTTGGCTTTGTGGCTGATCAACTGGCCCTGGTTCCAGGCGGCGCCGTTTTCTACCTGAATGTTAGGGCGGTCCAGCCGCAGCATGGCACCGCCGACAAATACATCCGCATATTCCGGCTTGCGCAGGCTCAGCAGGGTGTAGGTGCGCAGCAGCACATCGGTATCCAGCACAATGTCATCATCCATGACCAGTACATGGGTAACGCCTGCGCCATTTTCGTTGGCTTTCAGGATCTCGATCATGCCGCGGGTAAAGCCGCCGGCACCGCCCACATTGGCGTTGGGCACAACATGCACGGTATCGCTGTTCAGCTTATCGTAATCCAGCGTCTGGCCGTTATCCGAAACAAACACTTCCAGGTGGTTGTGCAGCGGGCTGGCGGCGTTTTCCAAAATATCGCTGCGCATGCGGGCAATGTTGCCCATAACGAACGGCTCCCGGCGGAAGGTGCAGATATCCACGCCGATTTTGACGGGCTGCACATCCTTTTCAGCGGCATCGCACTCATAAGCGCCGCCGCAATAGGCGGCATTGCCGCTCAGGGCCTGCAGCTCAAAAAACAGCATGCCGTCAGCGCCCTTGGGAAAATCGAAGCAGAATTCCTGCACGGAATCCGCCTGCACTACTTTTTCGGCCAGTACGGCGCGCACGCTCTGGCTGTTGATGAAATGGCGGCTGCACAGCACAACGCGCAGCTTGCCGCTCAGTTTCAGCCGCAGCGAAAAATTCTGCGCGGCGGTGTAGCGGCGCCATTTGTCTGCGCTGACGCTGTTAAAGTAGGTATCAAAGCAGACGCGTTCGCCCTGCTCAATGCGCAGGATATCCCCCTCATCGCGGAAGCTGGGGGCTTTCATACGGTAATACAGTCGATCCTCGGTGCATATGCCCACGCGGGGCCAAAGCAGCTTTTGCAGCAGCATACGGTATTCTCCTTTCACTTTTTGCCTTATCATATCCGGCAAAGTATTCAAGTATCCGGCACAGCATTATAAAATGCCGCCGTTGGATTGTTTTCCGCGCGCCCATGCGCTCAATGTGCGGTAGGGCAGGTAACGCCCGGCCCGCAGCAGACGGGTGTTTTTGTTGGTCATCATGGCAGCGATGTGTGGGTAAGTCTGGCACAGCATCTCGTCATACCGGCGCAGGGCCAGGCCGGTTTCACGGTCGGGGGGAAAGCGCAGGTACAGCTCAATCAGGTACTGCGCCACATCCCGCGCCCGCTGCACCAGCAGCAGGTCCCGCCCGGCGGGGGCAGGCTGTGCGGCCAGCGGTTCGGCAACATCCAACAGAATGCGCGCTACGCGGATGTAATCCTGCGTGTGGGCACGGTAGCTGGCCATGCTCACGCTCTGGCCATCCCGCCCCAGGCGGTACTGGTACAGAACCACCGGCACAAAGCAGATGGTCTGCGCCGCAGCTATGCCAACAAACGTATAGCCCATATCCGTGTAGCTGCAATGCTCCGGCATGGGGCGCCATGCGGCGCGCAGAGTTTTGGTGCAGAGGGTCAGCGCGTGCATCTCCATGCACAAATCAGGTGTGGCCTGCTGCACTTCACCCACAGCATACACACGGTTTGTATCAAATTTGCAGCAGACATCAAAGGCCTTTCCGCTGCCGTTTTCCTGCACGGTGCGGTAGTTGGTGTATACCGCATCCGCCGTGCAGTTTTGCAGGCGGCGCAAAAGGGTCTGCAAAGCATTGGTGTCAAACCAGTCATCGCAGTCCAGCGTGCGAAAGTACCGCCCGGAGGCCAGCTCTACCGCGGTATTCAGCGTGGAGCCGTACCCGCCGTTCACCTTGCTCACCAGCCGGAAACTGCCGGGGTGTGCCTGCACAAAGGCCTGCGCCAGCGCGGCGGTGCCATCGGTGGAGCCATCATCAATAATGATCACATCCAGCAGCGCCTGCAGGCTTTCATCCGCCACCAGGCAGGATTCAAGCGCTTTTTGCAGCGTGGCAGCGCCGTTATAGGCGGCAACCGAAACCGTCAGCAGCTTTTCCATCAGGTTTCACCGGCCTCCATAGCGCGCACATAGTCCGCGCAGACTTCACGCGATGGCCCATCCCCGCGCAGAACACCGTGATCCAGCCAGATGGAGCGCTGGCACAGCTGCTGCACCTGGTTGATATCATGGCTGACGAACAGCAGCGTGGTGCCGTTGGAAAGCATCTCTTCCATGCGGCGGTGGCATTTCTGCTGGAACATAAAGTCGCCAACGGCCAGCACTTCGTCACAAACCAGAATGTCGGCCTGTACTTCAGTGGCAATGGAAAAGCCCAAACGAGCGATCATGCCGCTGGAAAAGTTTTTGACCGGAACATCCACAAAATCTTTCAGCTCCGAAAATTCAATGATGCGGTCAAAATGCGCCATCATATAGTCCCGGTCGTGGCCAAGCACCGCGCCGTTCAGGAAAATGTTTTCCCGCGCGGTCAGATCCATGTCAAAACCGGCGCCCAGCTCGATCATGGGGGCAATTTCGCCGTTGACGGCAACGCTGCCGCCGGAGGGGTACATCACGCCGGAAATCACTTTCAGCATGGTGCTTTTGCCGCTGCCGTTGCGCCCGATCAGCGCCAGGGATTCGCCGCGCTTCATGCTGAAAGAAACATGTTTCAGTGCGTAAAATTCGTTAAAAAACAGCTTGTGGGTCAGCAGTTTTACGGTGTATTCTTTCAGGGTCTCAGTTTTTTCCTGCGCAAGGTTAAAGCGCATGGAAACGTCATTGACTTTAATAATCTCGTCCATACGTTACCTCACGTCAGATATACAGGATAAAGTTCTTTTGCAGCTTGCGGAACACCAACAGGCCAATAGCCATAGAGGCAACGGCGCAAAAAATGCAGGCAATCCAGGTGTTGGGGCCGGGAATGTTGCCGTACATCATCAGGTTGCGGAACAGGTTGATGTAGTGGTACAGCGGGTTCAGCTTCATCAGTTTCTGCAGGGTTTCCGGCAGGGCGGTGATGGGGTAGAACAGCGGGGTGGCGTACATCCAACCCATGGTAAGGATACTGTACAGGTGCATCATATCACGGAAATACACCGCCAGCGCGGAAAGCAACAGCCCCAGCCCGCAGCTGAAAAAGAAGAGCAGCACCAGCGGCAGCCAGCTCAAAAAGATGGTCCAATAGAAGGTGGCACGGGTAAAGATCATGACCAGCAGAACCGCACCAAAGCTGAACAGCATGGTGACAAAGCGGGAAACCGCCTGGCTGATGGGAAAGATGAACTTGGGAATGTACACCTTTTTGATCAGCGGGGCGTTCTGGATAACAGAAGTCAGGCCCATGCTGGTGGTCTCATTGAAAAAGGTAAACAGGGTGTTGCCGCAGATCAGGTAAAGCGGGAAATTTGGGATATCGTTGCGGAACATGTACGAAAAGATGATGCTTTGCAGCAGCATCATCAGCAGCGGGTTCAAAATGCTCCAGATGTAACCCAGAAAGCTGCGGCGGTATTTGACTTTCAGATCGCGGCTGACAAGTTCATGGATCAGCGGTTGGTATTTTTTCAGGTGGGTCCAGGCGCGCTGCGCGGAGACCTGCATTGTTTCGGCCATGTTTGGCTCCCTCCAGATTTATGGCCCGCATAAAACGTCAGAACGCTGTTTTGTGCGGCACTTGTATCAACACCCCGCGCGGCAGCCGCCGCCAGGGCACAGTTTCTACTATTATACAATAAAAGACATTAAAATGCAATTCGAACCGGGCGGCAAAAAATCATGGGTGTGCGATGTTTTTTGCCGCCCGGTACCGCCCTTTTTGTGCAACAGTGAAAAGGAACGCAAAATATGAGCGCAGTTTGTGTAAAAATCGTTGAAACCGGGACGAAAATACGGTACAATAAATACGACATAACAAACCCTGCGGCGGGCCATGACCTGGTTTTGCCCGTGGGGCCAGAAAAGAGAGGTAGATGTTATGGAACATTTTAACCCCCTGCTCCTGCATAACGACAGCCCGGCTAAATTTATTACGATTGGTGAGGTCATGCTGCGCCTGACCCCGCCGAACTATGAAAAGATCCGTATGGCTTCCAACTTTGAAGCCAGCTATGGAGGCAGCGAGGCCAACATTGCCCTGGCTCTTGCCAACCTGGGTGTGGACAGCACGTTTTTCAGCGTGGTGCCCAACAACTCTTTGGGCAAAAGTGCGGTGCGCTGGCTGCGCTCCAATGATGTGCACTGCACCCCGATGATCCTTTCCACCCCGGAGGAAACCCCGACCCACCGTCTGGGCACCTATTACCTGGAAACCGGTTACGGCATCCGCCCCAGCAAGGTTACTTACGACCGCAAGCACTCCGCTTTTACGGAGTATGACCTTTCCAAAGTGGATCTGGACGCCCTGCTGGACGGCTTTGACTGGCTGCATCTTTCCGGCATTACCCCGGCTTTGGGCCAGAACTGCGCCGATTTTGTGATGGCCTGCCTGAAAAAAGCCAAGGAAAAGGGCTTGACCGTCAGCTTTGACGGCAACTTCCGCTCCACCCTGTGGACTTGGGAAGAAGCCCGTGACTACTGCACCAAGTGCCTGCCCTATGTGGATGTTCTGTTTGGCATTGAGCCTTACCACCTGTGGAAAGACGATGCTGACCACGCCCAGGGCGACTGGAAAGACGGCGTGCCCCTACAGCCCAGCTATGAACAGCAGGATGAGATCTTCCAGCGCTTTGTGGAGCGTTACCCTAACATCAAGTGCATTGCCCGCCATGTGCGTTATGCCCATTCCGGCTCCGAGAACAGCCTGAAAGCCTTTATGTGGTATGAGGACCATACCTTTGAAAGCAAGCTGTTTACCTTTAATATTCTGGACCGTGTAGGCGGCGGCGATGCATTTGCCAGCGGCCTGATTTACGCCATGCTGCACAACTACAAGCCGATGGATATGGTCAACTTTGCGGTGGCAAGCTCCGCCATCAAGCACACCATCCATGGCGATGCCAACATCACCGATGATGTTTCCACCATCCGCAACCTGATGAACATGAATTACGATATCAAGCGCTGAGAATAGGTTTGTTTTCAGCAGTGCCCCAAAACGGTGCAGCAGGCTGCGGCTTTGCTGCACCGTTTTTGTGTGGGGGTAAGATTGGTTTAGAACCGTTTAAGAATGTACAAACCTTGCATCCCGTGTTATAATAATGCCGGATCAGTAAATGAAAAAGGTGGGTAGATTATGGAACAAAACACCGTTCAAAAACCGGATTGCGCCGCCATTATGGCGCAGGCACGCCAGGCAGCGGAAGAACTGCTGGCGGCTGCACACCTGCGCGCCAGGGATATTTTTGTGGTCGGCTGCTCTTCCAGCGAGATCGTTGGCGGGCATATTGGCAAGGACAGCAGCATGGAAGCCGCCGCGGCTGTGCTGGCGGGTATTCTGCCGGTGCTCAAAGCGCAGAGCGTCTATCTGGCGGCCCAGTGCTGCGAACACCTGAATCGCGCCATTGTCATCGAGCAGGAAGCTGCCGAAAAGTATGGTTATGAACAGGTGAACGCCGTGCCGCAGCCCCATGCGGGCGGCAGCTGGGCAACCAACTGCTGGCAGGCGTTTGAACATCCGGTTCTGGTGGAGGAAGTGCGTGCCGCTGCCGGAATTGATATCGGCGGTACGCTGATTGGCATGCACTTAAAGCGCGTGGCCGTGCCGGTGCGCCTGACCATCAAGCAGATCGGCGCTGCGCCCATCATCTGCGCCCGCACCCGCCCCAAATACATCGGCGGCAGCCGCGCCGTTTACCAGGAGATGTGAACCATGCTGACACAGGAACAACTGACAATGATGGCCGAAAATGTGGCCCACATCCGTGAAAATATGGCCGCCGCCGCCCGTGAAGCCGGCCGCGACCCGGCAGATATTCTGCTGTGCGCCGCCTGCAAGACCCGCACCGTGGAAGAGGTGATTGCCAGCGCCGCTCTGCCCATTGACCTGTTTGGCGAAAACCATGTGCAGGAACTGGTGGAAAAGACCGACGCCAACGCTTATTGCGGTAAGCCGGGGCATTTTATCGGCCATTTGCAGACCAACAAGGTCAACAAAGTGGTGGGCCGTGCTGCTTTGATTGAAAGCGTGGACAGCGAGCACCTGCTGCAAAAGGTGGAGCGCGCCGCTGCCGCCGCAAACCTGACCCAGGAAATTTTGATCGAGATCAACATCGGCGGGGAAGAGAGCAAGTCTGGCGTTTCTGCCGAAAGCCTGTGGCCCCTGCTGGATATGGCAGCCGCACAGCCGCATATCCGCCTGCGCGGCCTGATGGCCATCCCGCCGGCAGCTGCAACCCCGGATAAGACCCGCGCGTTCTTTGCCCAAATGCGGGAACTGCTGGCAAAAGCTGCTGACCGCCATTATGAGAACGCCAAAATGGATATCCTTTCCATGGGCATGAGCGGGGATTACCCCGATGCCATCCGCGAGGGTGCCACCATTGTGCGCATCGGCACCGCCATTTACGGCGCACGCGATTACAGCAAAAAGGCATAAGGCCCATACCTGCACGTTGACAGCTGCAAGGTGAATAGGTAAAGCAACAGCCCGGAACCACCGCAAATGCAGGCGGCAGTTCCGGGCTGTTTTGTTAAGCGGCGGTGGGGGCGTGGGCCTCAAAAGTCTCCACCGGAGACTTTTGTGCGCGGCTTAGCCGTGCCGCCCTGTTCGACCCCTGTGACCATGCCAAAAAAAGACCCCAAAAAGCTCTGCGCCTTTTGGGGTCTTATATCAGTGCCGGTGGTGGGGGTCGAACCCACACGGTGTCACCACCAACGGATTTTGAGTCGGCCCAAGTGAGAAGAACTTGGTGGATTTTTTAGGAATTTCAAGGAACTTATTTCCTGCTCTTCTTCAACGAAAAGATGCCGCATTACGGCATAATTTTCAATTTTCGAACGCACTCTCGATTGAAAAGCTGGCAGACCCAACGGAATCGAAAATTGTTCTTACATTGTGGACAATCTTTCAAAAATGGCAGACCAAAAACTATTGCATTCGGAAAATAAAAGCACATAAAAAACGGCAGTACCCAATAGCGGACATTTTTCTACTATCTAACGGTTTGGCGACCCGCTATTATTCAAAAACTGTCATTCTGCCACTTTGTTACACTTGTCAAAACTATCCAAGGGGAAACTGTATCTTTTTATAGGAATGGGCTGCGGCGCGTTCCTCTCCCCCACACCCCCTCTCCAGCTGGCTGAAGAAACAGCCAACTGAAAAAGAGAATATCGGCTCTTATAAGCATCTTACCTGTCCACAGGCAAGGTGCTTTTTTAATTTCAAAAATCGGAGGTCATCATGGGCAAATATCAAAAGAACATCGAGGCTGCGCGGCGAATCAGCGTAGTGCAGTATCTCGAAACCTATCACCCCGGCGAACTGGTTCGCAAAACGGACAAGGAGTATTGCACCAAGACGCACAGCAGCCTTGTTATCACGCCCGCAAATGGGCTGTTTCACTGGTTTTCGCAGAGCAAAGGTGGCAACAATGCACTCGACTATCTGGTAAAGGTCGAGGGCATGGATTTTGTCTCAGCGGTACGGTTGCTGAACGAAATGACACCGATGCCGGTCTCTGTTCAGACGGCTAAGGCAGCACCTGTGCAGCAGCAGACATCCCGCCCCTTTGTGCTGCCGCCTGCGGACAGGAACGCCGAAGTTGCAACGGCCTACCTGATGCACCGTGGCATCAGCCCGAAAGTGCTGCGCTACTGTGTGGGTAGTGGAATCCTATACCAAACTACGCGCGGCAACTACCGCAACTGCGTTTTTGTGGGCAAAGATGAAAACGGCGTACCGCGCTCTGCTTTTCAGCGGGGCTGTCAAGGCAGCTTTCGCGGAGATGTCGCGGGCAGCCAAAAACAGTATGGCTTTCTGATTCTCGCGGAATCGGAAAACTGCGATACCGTAGAGATCTACGAAGCCCCCATTGATGCCATGTCCGGCGCAACACTGCGGCAGTACAAACATGATTCCCCGTGGCGCAGTGTCCACTACTTGGCGCTGGGCGGGTTGAACCATCAGCCGATTGACTACTTTTTGCAGCAGCATCCCGAAGTAAAGCGCGTGTCGCTTTGCTTTGACCGTGATGACCCCGGACGGAACTTCACAAAAACTGTTGCGAAACGGCTGGCAGAACGCGGATATATCGTACAGGACGCGCCGCCGGCCATCGGCAAGGACTATAACGATTATCTGCTGGCGGCTCGTAGACTTATCAGCATGGAACGGTAAAGGAGCGGAATATGAAAACTATTGCAGTTGCAAACCAAAAAGGCGGCGTGGGTAAAACGACCACCACCGTAAATCTTGGCACAGCACTTGCGGCGATGGGCTACAAGGTGCTGTTGGTGGACGCCGACCCGCAGGGCGATTTGAGCAGCTATCTCGGCTATGAGGGCACCGAAAACGGCGCAACAATCAGTGACCTAATGGAATCTGTTATCAAGGACGAAAAGCCGCCAGAAGTGGTAATTCACCATGAAGAAAAGGTGGATTTCATTCCTTCCGACATTGGTCTGTCCGATATGGAAGTGAGCCTTGTAAACGTTATGGCGCACGAGAAAATCATGGAACAGGCATTGGAGCCGTTCAAGGATAAATATGACTACTGCTTGATCGACTGTATGCCCTCGCTGGGCATCATCACCGTGGCATCGCTTGTTGCGGCTGACAGGGTATTGATTCCTGTGCAGGCGCAGCATTTCGCCCTCAAAGGTCTGGTGTCCCTGTTCAAATCCGTCAACCAAGTAAAGCGCCGTATCAATCCCCGGCTGGATATTGACGGCATTGTGCTGACGATGGTGGACAAGCGCACCAACCTATCCAAAGATGTATGTGCTGCCCTGCGCAGCGCCTACGGTCACGCGCTGAAAATTTACCGTGCAGAAATCCCGGTCAGTACGCGCACGGCAGAAAGCGCTGCCAGTACACATAGCGTGCTGACCTACGATGCCAACGGCCCGGCCAGTTTGGCATACAAAGCGCTTGCCAAGGAGGTGACGGAGAATGAGAGAGTACGGCAGCAACATCAATCTGCCCTCACTCGATAATCTGTTTTCGAGTGAGCAGGAGCGGCAGGATGCAAAATTAGAGAAAATCCAAATTTTGCCGCTGACGGAATTACATCCCTTTCGGAATCACCCTTTTCAAGTCCGTGACGATGACGAAATGGACAAAATGGTGGACAGTGTCAAGGAATACGGTGTCATGACCCCGGCCATTGTCCGTCCTCGGCAAGATGGCGGGTATGAAATTGTAGCGGGCCACCGCCGCTGCCATGCCAGCCAGCGGGCTGACGTGGAGACTATGCCCTGCATCGTGCGGGATATGGACGATGATACTGCTATTATTCTGATGGTGGATAGCAACTGCCAGCGAGAGCATATTCTACCGAGTGAAAAGGCGAAAGCGTATCAGATGAAGCTGGAAGCTTTAAATAGAAAAGGCGGTAGACCGTCAAAAGAAAATTCGCGCCAAGTTGGCGCTAATTTTTCTGGCGTAAAAACAACACAAATTATCGGAGAACAATCCGGTGACAGCACTCGTCAAGTAGAACGCTTTATCCGTCTGAACAAACTCACTCCCGAACTTATGCAGATGGTGGATGATGGCAAACTAAAAACCACTCCCGCCGTAGAACTTAGCTACCTTACCCCCGAAGAACAAGAGGACTTCCTCTCTTACATGGAATCCGAGGGTTGCACACCATCGCTGTCACAGGCGCAAAAGCTCAAAGAAGCCAGCAAGGAAAGCGTACTGACCCCAGAAAAAATCCAGCATATTATGGCCGCCAAGCCGCCCAGCGTAAAGCCGCGTGACCCGCAGCTTATGATTCCCGTTGCAAAAGTTGAACGATACTTTCCGAAAGGCTTTACAAGCGACCAGATGCAGCAGGTTATCGTAAAACTGCTGGAAAACTACGCCCGCGCCCACCAGCACGGCAGCAGATGAGGGGGCACCGATGACAAGATTATTAGTTGTTGAACCCGGCTACTGCCCTTATCAAGCGGGTTTTCCCAGCGCGATGGCGGCTGCTTCCGAAGTTGTTGAGGGCGAGAGCCAAATCCTAAAACCGTTCGGGACTCCACGCATCGGGCTGATATGTAGTAAATCGCAAAGCCAGCTGAAATATAACAGGCAGGTCAATGATGAGGGCGTGACTGTTCGTGGGCGCTTTCTCGTTTGCGGACTAAATGGCGATAAGGTCATAGGGCTATCCAAGGATCAGGCAGACCGATACAGCCGACTACTTTTTCTCCCGCAAGTCGCGGATATGGCAAGCGATGAACTGCCCGCTGCCAAAGTGCGACCACAGGACGAGCGCTATGGAGGTAAATTGTCTTTTTGGGAAAGACTTGAACGATGATGATCATCTCCATCATTTATCTTAAAATCTCCGTCAGAATACAAAATGATGGAGATAATTAGCTGTTTGGAAAAGAGTGGGCAATAATTATTTATTGATTTTTCCATGACAATTCGATATAATACAATCAGGGGTGAGAAAATGATACTGCAATATTTTGTTACAGAAACAGCAACCGAACGAAAAATCCCCATTGAAATAGATCGTGCCACAGACGCTGACCTTGCCGGTACAAAATCCTGCTGGCAAACGGATTGGACAAGCGAATTTATCGGTGACCCGGATTTAGAGAAATACGCAGCCAAAACCGAGGATGGAGAAATCGTTGCTTTGGGTGCATATCGTGAAACGCCGGAGAGCATGTTTGTTTATATCGAATATATTGAAAGCCACCCCGACAGCAATCCCACACTGGTTTCGCATCGAAAATATGTCGATATTGGGCGGATGATGATTGCTTTTGGCATTCAGCTTTCTATCGACAGTGGAAAAAATGGCGTTGTAACCTTTGAAGCAAAAACTGATGAATTGGCCAGACATTATATAAGTGATTTTGGTGCGGTCCGCATTTTCTCAAAGCAGTCTGGCGGTCCTATTATGTTGATGATCGCGGATAATGCTGCACTTACAATATTTAACACTTATCTTTCATAAAAGGAGGTCACGTATGAACGAGCATATTGACATTGAAGTGAAGCGTATGTCCAAAGAAAGCATCGAAATGCTGAACAATTTAAGTGCTGTATGCAAGCGATACGGCATCAATTACTATCGTGCGACGCAGGAAATGCGGGATCTCTTGGATACGATTGCACTGCATGAATACCAACTGCAAAAGGCGCGTGAACAAGGCTTGACCCGTTCCTCGGTTCCTCCGTTCATGGGCATCAAGCGCAGCGAACGCAGCAATAATCGTCCCGCCTAAAACCGAATTAGTATTCACACAAGGCTCTGTACAAATTTGTACAGGGTCTTTTTTATTGAGGTAAACCAAATGGGAAATTCTGATAACGTAATTGGCTACATCGAATATCTTAGCGATGATGGAAAAATAATCGGATATGTTACTCCCTTTACAGATGTAGACAAGTTTAGAAAGGAAATCTTGAAAGCCGCTGAGGTTGGTATGCCGATTACCCCGGTTGTGTTCCCGGATAAGATGGACAAGCCATTGGAATTGCCGCGGGACATCTATTGGCCGGGCGGCTTTCGTAAAGAAAAGAGACAGACTTACCCTTATGAGATATACCAAACCAGTAACCGTAATTTCGTTTTCAGAAACTATGCTTATGCGAAAACCCGTATGAAGGCTGCGGATTATAAACTCGTTTATAGTGGACGGATGGAACGCTGGGATGAGCCTGAAGATATTTATATAGCGCATAACCAAGGCAACCGTCCCAATGCTCAAAAGATGCGTTCTGTTTCTATCAGTGATATTATTGTGATCCACAACAGGAGAGAAACACAGGCTTTCTATGTAGATGAATATGGTTATCGTCAGGTTGATTATCTATTGCCGGAGTTAGAGAATTTGAAACAATCAGAACCGGAACCTTATGAACGATGAGGAGTAGTAAATGGCAAAATATGAAAGTATCCGTGCGCTTGCCAAAAAGCAACTGCAAGCCGTAACGGAGAGCAGTGACCGCTGGAAAGCATTTTTGCGGACAGCGGCCATTGCTTATAATTATAGTTTCCCAAACCAGCTTTTGATTCACGAGCAAAGCCCCACCGCCACAGCCGTGGCCGACATAGCTTACTGGAATAATAATGCGGGTCGCTGGGTCAAGCGCGGCGCACACGGTATCGCGGTATTTGACACGCGGGCAAATTCTTCCCGGCTGCGGTATCTGTTTGACATTTCCGATACCATCCCCCGTGCGGAGGTCCCCGACGCGCTGCCGTGGGTCATTACAGACCAGAACTGGCGGCCTGTTTGGGATAAAATCGTAGCGGATAATCACGCTGACAGCATCCAGAGCGCTCTCCTCATGCTCTCTACATCCTGCGTTGCCCAGCGCAGCGCCATGTTCACAACCGCACTGGGAAAAGCCATAGACGGCAGCAGCTTACAGTGGGCCAAGCCGGACGAACAGCGGCAGCTATTTATACAGCTTATCACCCAAAGCTGTCTGTATATGGCCGCGCTGCGGTGCGGCGTGGATACTGCGCGGCTGGATCTGTCTGCCCTTGAGTCCGTGAACCAGTTTGATACAAACCGCATCACTCTGTGTTTGGGCAGCGCTTGCCAACAGGCGGCACGGCCTCTCATGCAGCAGATCGGCAGCATCACGAGAGAAATCGACAGTGTTGCACGCGCCGAAAAAGTCCGCTATTATGGTGACAAACAGGAAGAAACCAATAACACCAAGGAGGTCAACAATGGAGTACATGATGGTGAACGGCTACCAAATCCCGGCGCTGACGCTGAACGAGCCGCCGATGCCGGAGATCGGCAAGTACGGCAGCCTGCGGCGGAAATTCCTGCGAGAGAACGCGCCGATGGTGTTCGACGAGATGCTGCTGGAGGGAACGCTTTACCCGCATCTGGCGGAGATGGACAACGCAGTACACCGGCAAATCGAGCAGACGATGCAGACGCTGATGCAGCAGAGCACCGCCCCGAACCGGCAGACAGACCCGATGGGCTGGACGCAGTGGATGAACGCCTTGCAGAGCCAAGCCGAGGAACTGGCGATGCAGCAGATTTACAGCCTGTAATACAAGAACCCCAAGCGGAGAGCGATACCACGCCCTCCGCTTTTTCTGTACCCATTTCTGATTTGCCGCCGCTGAGCGATGAACTGATTCTAGGCTTGCTTGCGAAAGAATCCTCCAGCCGTGCCGACAATGCGGCTATTCTGGAATATTTCAATGAGCATCCCGACCTTGCCGAGCGCAGCGCCTTTTGCAAGCACTGTTACAAGCAAATTTATACATATTTGTTCGTGGATGACCATACCGTGGGTTTTATCCGGCATGATATGTACCTTGAACTTTGGGAGGGCAACTATCTTACCAAAACAGCACAGGTCAATCTGACATGGGATGCTGTTACCGCAAAGATTGCTGACCTTATCGAGCAAGGGCGTCTGATGGTTCCCATCAAAGCAGCACCCGTGCAGCAGCAGATGGAGCAGCTTACTCTTACTCCCGAAGATTCTGAAAAGGCAGGGCTGCCGAGCCATGAGCAACAGGTAAAAAATATCGACCTTGCAGCAGAAGCCAAAAAGTGGAACAAGCCCATCATTGACGCATCCGGCAAGTACATTACGGAGCAGGACATTACCGATGCACTGTGCAAAGGCGGCGGGTTTGAAGATAGCAAATTTCGCATTCAGCAATATCTCTCTGCACAGGTACTTCCTATCGAGGAAGATCAAGCCCGCTGGCTGAAAAAAGAATACGGCATCGGCGGCGGCACATGGTTCTTCCATGATGGTGGGCACGGCTTTCTTGACCACATGGGCAAAAATCTCGAAATCACCCGACGTACAGAGGACGGCGAGTATCGCCGCGTTTTGAAGTGGAAAGAGGTTGCCCAACGCCTGCGGCTTTTGATTTACAACGACCAGTATCTGACCGATGCCGAAAAAGCCTCCTATCAGGCATGGGCAGCAGAACAGCAAGCCGCCCGCGCAGCGAACGATGCCGCACTCGCCCATGCAAAACACGCTATCGCGGATTTCTGCGAGAATGAGGGGCTAAACGAGCCGAATTTCTCCGACTTGACCCGCGTGGAGTTTGCTTACTCTACCACCGAGGACGATGAGCACGAGATCCAAGTGTATGCCAATCTTCTGCGGAACGAAATCCGCTATGAGGTTGACGGTAACATTGTCCATATCGACTACTTTCAAGATAACCACGAGCTTGCTGCGCAGGGCATTGAAAACAGTGCTTTCTCGGATTTTATCAATACCGCCGAAGCAGAGTTTGAAAAGCATCATCCGACTACAAGAAAAGTCGAAAAATCACCTGTAACTATCGGCAGCACGGTTTATCTGGAAGATGACAGACCCTTTACCGTGGAGGAAATCGGCAGAGAAAACATTCATCTGCGGGATGAAAGTTTCCCGCTGGTAGGCCGTGCCGTCAGCCACGAGGAGTTTGCGCGGCTGCTTGCTGCCAACCCCAAAAATGCAGAACTATCCGCCCCGGAAGTTCCAAGCCGCCAAGAGCAGCCGGAAGAAACTGTTGAACCCATCGTGGGCGAAGTCATCGAAGAACCCAGCCCCTTTGTGGAGCAGGTTATGGCGGATGCAGAACGGCTTTCGGCAGAAGATGAACCTTACCACCGCGAACCCATTACCTATGAAGCACCCTATCTGGACAACCTGCCGACAGCACCGCGCGAAAAGTTTGCAGCCAACATTGCCGCCATCCAAAAGCTGAAAGAAATTGAGCAGCGCGTAGCGAACGGTGGCAGCCCTGCTTTTGAGGATGAGCAGAAAATTTTAGCACAGTACACGGGCTGGGGCGGGCTTTCGGATGCGTTCGACCCGAACAAAAGTGCATGGTCGAACGAGTACAGCCAACTGAAAGCAGCATTGTCTGAATCCGAGTATGAAGCTGCACGCAGCAGCACCCTGACGGCGTTTTATACCCCCGCCACCGTTATCCACCCCATCTACCGCGCACTGGAGCGCTTCGGCGTAAAGGGCGGCAAAATCTTAGAACCCAGCATGGGCACAGGCGCATTTCTCGCACACGGACATTTTGGCAGCAGTGATGCCAAATTCTACGGCGTAGAATTGGACAGCATCACAGGCCGCATCTCCAAGCAGTTGTATCAAAAGGCCAATATCCAAGTGACCGGCTATGAAAATGCGCTTCTCCCCGACAACTATTTTGACTGCGTTATTGGCAATGTCCCTTTCGGCAATTTCCAAGTCAATGACCCGCAGTATAACCGGCTGCACTTTCCCATTCACGACTATTTCTTTGCCAAGAGCATCGACAAGCTGCGCACCGGCGGCATCATGGCGTTCATCACCTCCAGCGGCACATTGGACAAAAAGGATGACCGCGCCCGCAAGTACATTGCCGAGCGCTGCGACCTTATCGGTGCGGTGCGCTTGCCCAACAATGCGTTCAAGGGCAGCGGCACAAAAATCATGACGGATGTAATATTTCTGCAAAAGCGCGATACGCTGCGCCAGCAGGACGAGCCTTGGCTGCACCTTGCAGAAGATGCCAACGGCATTACCATGAACCGCTACTTTGTGGAGCACCCTGAAATGATTTGCGGCAGAATGGAGATAGTCGCCGGTCCGTATGGCCCGACTTCCACCTGCCAGCCAATAGACCCCGATGCGGTGGACCGTTTCGGAAAGCCGTTGCTGGAAACGCAAATCGACACTGCTATGCAGCACTTGACCGCCACGCTGACAAAAGCCGAAATCTCTGTGCAGGAAGAAAGCGGCGAGGACACCAAGTACATTGATGCCGATCCCTTTGTGCGTAATTTCAGCTACACGGTAAAGGACGATAAAATCTATTACCGCGAAGGCGCAGTCATGCGGGAATGTAATCCCAACGCAGCATCTGCCGAGCGTATCCGCAAACTGGTGGAACTGCGCGATACCACCCGCACTCTGATCGATGCGCAGTTGCAGGACTTGTCGGACGAGGAAATCCACCGTCTGCAAGCCCAGCTTAACCGCCAGTATGATGCCTTCCGCGCCAAGCACGGCCTTATCAACAGCCGCAGCGCAGAGTTGTCTTTCCGGGATGACAGCAGCTACTATTTGCTGTGTTCACTTGAAAATGTCGATGAAAAAGGAAACTTTATCAGCAAGTCGGATATGTTCACCAAAAGGACTATTCGCTCTGCACAGATACCCGACCACGCCGACACGGCATCGGACGCTCTGGCACTGAGCATCGGGGAACGTGCCAAGGTCGATATGCCTTACATGATGCACCTTACCGGGAAAGATGAAGCAACGCTTGCTAAGGAACTGGCGGGCGTTATTTTTGTAGAGCCTTTCCGCAAACAGGAGGACGGCAGCCCTGTTTACCTTATGGCGGATGAGTATTTATCCGGCAATGTACGCGAAAAGCTGCGTATTGCTCATGTTGCAGCCGACCAAGACCCGGCATTCCGCATCAATGTAGAAGCGTTGGAACAGGTGCAGCCCAAGGACTTGACGGCGGGCGAAATAACGGTCCGGTTGGGTGTCACATGGATCGGGTCGGAAATCATCAAGCAGTTTGCCGATGAACTTTTTCAGTCAACCTACCGCGAACAGAAAATAGCTGTCCGTTACAATGAATATCTGAATAACTGGTATATTTCCAACAAGAGCCAAGGCAACGATAATATCCGCGTCACGAACACCTACGGCACAAAACGTATCAACGGCTATCATTTGTTGGAGAACGCACTCAACCTGCGGGCTACCAAAATTTACGATACAATCTATGACGAAAACGGCAAGGAGCAGCATAAACTCAATGGTCCTGCCACCGAAGAAGCACAGGCCAAGCAACGGATGATAGAAGATGCTTTTAAAGACTGGATTTTCAAGGACCGTGAGCGCCGGGAAAGTTTGGTGGCGCTGTACAATGAAAAGTTCAACTGCATCCGCCCCCGTGAGTACGACGGCAGCCACATCCAGTTTTTCGGCATGAACCCGGAAATCGCGCTGCGGCCCCACCAGCGCAATGCCATTGCACATATTTTGTACGGGCACAACACACTGCTGGCGCACACTGTCGGCGCAGGTAAGACCTATGAGATGGTCGCCGCCGCGATGGAGAAAAAGCGATTGGGATTATGCAGCAAAACACTTGTCGCCGTGCCAAATCATCTGACAGGCCAATTTGCCAGTGAAGCGCTGAAGCTATACCCCAACGCAAACATCTTGGTGACAACGCAGCGCGATTTTGAAAAGTCAAACCGTAAACGGTTTTGTGCCAAAATCGCCACCGGCAACTATGACATTGTGGTAATCGGTCACAGCCAGTTTGAAAAGATTCCACTTTCCGATGCCAGAAAAGCCGAGTTTATCCGCAAGCAAATTGACGAACTGGAGATGCAGTTGGAGAGCATGGACAACAGCGACAGCCGCCTGACCGTCAAGCAGTTGGAAAGTAAGAAAAAGCAGTTGAAAACCAAGCTGTCAAATTTGCTGGACGCCCCGAAACGGGATGATGTGGTGACTTTTGAGGAACTGGGCGCAGACTCCCTCATGGTCGATGAAGCACACAATTTCAAGAACCTCATGACCGTTACAAAGATGCACAACATCGCGGGTATCAGCACCACCGAGAGCCAAAAGGCCAGTGACCTGTTTATGAAGTGCCAGTACCTTGATGAAATCACTGGGGCGCGGGGCGTAACGTTTGCCACAGGCACCCCCATTTCCAACAGCATGACCGAGCTGTATACCATGCAGCGCTATTTGCAGCAGTACACCTTGGAACGCAACGGCCTTGCAAACTTTGACAGTTGGGCGGCCACCTTTGGCGAAACCGTCACAGCCATCGAACTTGCGCCGGAGGGAACCGGCTACCGCACAAAAACACGCTTTGCTCGTTTTTTCAATCTGCCGGAACTTATGGCAATGTTCAAGGAATGCGCTGACATTCAAACAGCAGATATGCTGAAACTGCCTGTCCCTGCTCTTGTGGGCGGCAAGCCGACCAACATCCAGCTAAAGCCCTCCGAAATACAAAAGCAGATGGTGACAGAATTGGGCGAACGGGCCGACAAAATCCGCAATAAAATGGTAAAGCCCTATGAGGACAATATGCTGAAAATCACCAACGACGGACGCAAATTGGCGCTGGATCAGCGCTTGATCGACCTCGACTTGCCCGATGATCCTGACAGCAAGGTCAATATCTGTGTGGGCAAAATTTTTGAGATATGGGAGCAGACCATGCCTCAACGCAGTGCGCAGCTTGTTTTCTGCGATCTGTCTACGCCCAAGGCAGGCGTTTTCAATGTCTACGATGACATGAAAGCAAAGCTGATCGAACGCGGAATCCCCGAAACAGAAATTGCCTTCATCCATGAAGCGAACACCGATGCCCGCAAGACGGAACTTTTCGGAAAAGTTCGCAGCGGTGCAGTTCGCGTGCTGATGGGCAGCACGGCAAAAATGGGAGCCGGCACCAATGTGCAACAGCGCCTTGTGGCGCTGCACCATCTGGATGTACCGTGGCGGCCATCTGATATTGAGCAGCGTGAGGGCAGAATATTACGACAGGGCAATGAAAATAAGGAGGTCTATGTTTTCCGTTATGTAACGGAGGGAACATTTGATGCCTACTCGTGGCAGCTTATCGAAAATAAGCAGAAATTCATCGGACAGATTATGACCTCAAAATCTCCGGCTCGCAGCTGCAATGATATGGACGAGGCTGCACTGTCCTACGCCGAGGTAAAGGCATTGGCGGCTGGCAATCCGCTTATCAAGGAAAAGATGGACTTGGACGTGCAGTTGACCCGTCTTAAAACACTGAAAGCTGCCCATGACAGCCAGCGTTATGAACTGGAAAATAAAATTGCCATCGGCTTCCCGGCTGAAATCCGAAAATGCAAAGAACAGATTGAAAATGCCACGGTAGACGCCGCCACCGTAAAGGAACACTCCGTAGTGGATGCGGACGGCAAAGATGTTTTCTGTATCCAGTTGGAAAAGAAAGTTTACTACGAAAAAGAACCTGCGGGGAAAGCCCTGTTAGGTCTGCTGGGCTTGGCACTGAATAACGAAAAGCCCGTACCTATCGGGTATTTCAAGGGTATGGAACTGCAAATCCAACATCTGCCTTTTGGCAACGAATACCATGCAAGATTGGTTGGCTCTGGTACATATAGCACTCAGTTAGGAGCTGATGTGCTAGGCAATCTGACACGCCTTTCCAATTTGGTAAATGGTATTGAACCGAGCATTGAAAAGACACGCAATATGCAAATCCAGTTGGAACAGCAGCTTGCCAGCGCCGAGGAAGAAGTCAAGCGGCCATTTCCACAGGCAACGGAACTGACTGAAAAGAGTAAGCGTCTTGCGGTGCTGGAGGGACTGCTGAACATGAACGACAAAGACATTGTGACCGACACCGAGCCGGAACAACAGTGTCAGACCGACAATCGACAGCGTGGACAGGAGGAACGATAAATTTTATGATTAAAGGCAGAAAGACCAATCGTATACGCGACCACCCCAAGGATGAAAGGAGTAGTTTTTATGAAAAAATCTATTGTTGTATTGGGCATAGTATTGGCGCTGTCCGGGTGTGCAGCGGCAGCGGATGAAACTCTTACGGCTGAACCGGCTGCACTGGTGGAAATCTCACCGGCCACCGAAGAAACTGCGCAGCCGGTGGAAGCTGCTGCAACTGCCGAACCTGCGCAGACAGCAACCCCTGAGCCGACACCCGAACCGACACAGGCCCCCACGCCCGCGCCGACAGCAGAGCCTACGGCAGTCCCCACCACAGAACCCACGCAAGCCCCGGTGGAGGAAACCGTAGCCGCCGCTCCGGCACAGGTTAGTATGAGTTATGGTGCGGTGCCGTTCGACCTTGCAGCCGGTACGGAGCAATGGTGGAGCATCGACAGCAGCGACAGCGCATACTGGGCCGTGCAGGAGAACATCAACGCCATCCGTGCGGCGGCGGGACTTTCCCCGCTGGCAATGGACGGCGGATTGAGCGCGGCGGCAGATGCCCGCTGCGAAAGTTTTGTCGCGGGCGGTGCGTTCGACCACAGCGGCATGACCACCCGCAGCGAAATCTGCGCAGCCGGTCCTATCGGCTCCCCCCCCCCCCCCCGCCGCCCTTTGGCTTGTAGGCAT
>OGPK01000868.1_pt1 | contig 26774 bp, 26 predicted proteins | sample 1552921 | NCBI WGS metagenome assembly OGPK01 (sample SAMEA2580264, study PRJEB22360) | human gut metagenome | biome: human gut; feature: human-associated habitat; material: faeces | place: Denmark | collected 2008/2010 | reverse complement strand
CAGAAGGCAAGATGATGACCGGTTGGCTCAACGATAGTGGCACTGAGTACTATCTTGCGAGCTCAGGTAAGATGGTTACTGGCTGGCAGAAGATCAATGACAATTGGTACTATTTCGATCATTCTGGCGAGATGGCGCGCAATACCTGGATTGGAAGTCATTATGTCGGCGATGATGGCGTGAGACAATAGAGCCGATCAGCGCTTGTTGATAGAAGAAAGGCCGAGCGATCATACGATCGTTCGGCCTTGTTCATTTCTGGTCGGGACGACAGGATTTGAACCTGCGACCCCTTGACCCCCAGTCAAGTGCGCTACCAAACTGCGCCACGTCCCGAATGCCAAAATAGCAACCTGGATATAATATCAAACCTAGTTTCCTCGTCAAGGAGCAGCACGCGAAGTCTTCGAGAGATATTCGCATCATTGATCGAGCTGATAGGGGAATGACATCAAGGGAAATAAAGTGCACTAAGCATTATCGAACGGATTTTTCCAGAGTTCAAGGGCTTTTCTTTTGACAATGTTTAAGTACTATTAAATACAGCATCATCACGGATGATGGACTCTATATCACCTTTCCTTCTTCGAGAAAGCGAGCTTTGCTCATGCGCATTGGATTTGATAATGAAAAATATATTTCAATGCAAGCCGAGCATATCCAGAATCGCATTGAGCAATTCGGCGGAAAGCTCTATCTCGAATTCGGAGGCAAGCTCTTTGACGACCTGCATGCATCACGTGTTCTTCCTGGTTTTAAGCCAGATGCGAAGATATCTATGCTCAAAAGCATCATGGAAGATGTCGAGATCATCTTCGCCATCAATGCCAACGATATTGAGCAGAACAAAGTTCGTGGTGATCTGGGTATCACGTATGATGAAGATCTTTTGCGTCTCATGGATATCTTGCGTGGCATGGGCTTTTATGTGGGCTCGGTTGTCATTACGCAGTATTCTGGCCAGACTGCAGCTGATGCTTTTCGCCACCGTCTCGATGCACTCGACATCACCTCGTATTTGCATTATCCCATTGCTGGCTATCCAAACGATATCGAACATATCGTCAGTGATGAGGGGTATGGAAAGAATGAATATGTCGAGACCACACGTCCCCTTGTTGTGGTAACTGCTCCTGGTCCAGGCTCGGGCAAGATGGCAACTTGCCTCTCACAGCTCTATCACGAGAATAAACGAGGCGTTAAGGCCGGATACGCAAAATACGAGACATTTCCTGTGTGGAACCTTCCGCTTAGTCATCCAGTGAACATCGCTTATGAGGCTGCAACGCTCGATCTTAACGACGCAAACATCATCGATCCCTTTCATTTGGAAGCATACGATGAAGTGACGGTGAATTATAACCGTGACGTTGAAATATTCCCTGTCTTGAAGGCCATGATGGATCGTATCTCGGGCAGCTGCCCCTATCAATCGCCAACTGATATGGGCGTAAACATGGCTGGTTTTGCTATCAGTGACAACGATGCCTGTATCGATGCTGCTCGTATGGAGATCGTACGTCGCTACTTCCAGACAGCGACTGATGTGAAGCGCACGGGCATGGGCCAGAATCAGATCGATAAGTGCGAGTTGCTCATGAATCAAGCTGGAGTGAGCGTGAATGATCTTAAAGCTCGTAGCGCGGCATTGCTCAAAGAAGAAACAACAGGCGCACCTGTCGGCGCTATCATGCTTCCCGACGGAAGTGTGGTAACAGGCAAGACGTCTACGAATCTTGGGGCTGCAGCTTGCACGCTCATCAACGCTCTCAAAGCAATGGCGGGTGTCGAATCTGATGCAGATGTCATTTCAGATGAAGCGATCGAGCCGATCTGTACGCTCAAGACAACGGTCTTGAACTCGAACAATCCTCGTCTTCATTCTGACGAAACCATTATCGCGCTCGCGATCAGCTCTGCTACGAATCCAACTGCAAAGAAGGTGCTCGACTGTGTTGATCGATTGCGGGGATGCGATGCATTCTTTACGGTCATCATCTCTGAAGCGGATGAGCGATTCTATAAGAAGCTTGGCATGAATGTCTGTTGTGAGCCGAAGTACGAGCTCCATCGCTATTATCATAAATAATCTATGATCAACCTTGAACCCGCCGATCGCTCCTTTACGCGTGAGGAGATCGAGAGACATCGTCAGCATCAAATCCGTCTCGCGATCGACCATGGCTCGAACAGCTTGCTCAGTGATGAGGGTGCATCCAAGAAGAGCGCACACGATCATCGTCTTTGTTTTCTCGTGCTTGGAAGTGGTAGTAAAGGGAATGCCGCGGTGATTTACGACCAGATCACTGGACAGGGCGTTCTTATCGATGCCGGCATCTGCAAGCGTGATGTCTTTTGCTACAGCGAACAAGGTGGTTTTGACCTCGCGAATCTCAAGGGTATTTTCATCACGCATGCGCATTCCGACCACGTGAAGAATATCGGTGTGGTCGTACGCGGACTTCAGGCTCGAGGTATCACGGTGCCGATATACATGCATGAGCGAGCATTGATGGAGAGCAAGGAGCTCAAGAAGGCCGCAGAGGTATGCGAGACTCATTTCATCGAAGCAGGGCAGCAGTTCGCTGTAGGAGTTCTTGATATCCATGTCTTGCCGACCTCTCACGATGTGGAGGCATCGTTTGGTTTTAGGGTGGAAGCTGGCAGCGATGCGATCGGTCTGCTCACCGATACGGGCATCGTCTTACCCGAAGCGCTTTCTGGGCTGCGTGGTGTTCGTGTTCTTGGTCTTGAGAGCAATCATGATGTGGCGATGTTGAATAGCGGCCCCTATCCACGCATGCTTAAAGAGCGTGTATTGTCCTCACGGGGGCATTTGAGCAACGCTCAGGCAGCCGAGGCGCTTGAGGCGCTTGCGAGCGAAGAGCTTGAGATCGTTGTTGCTTTGCATATCTCAGAGAACAATAATACTTATCGGCTGCCAGTCGAGACACTTCGTCGTGTTGTTGAGCGGAAAGGTGCCTCTATAAAGGTGACCTGCGCATATCAGCATCGTCCTGTTTTCATCACCTCATGACATCTCTTCATTGACAGGGCGGTTGTTGAGCCCACTTACCGAGCATATCATCTTCACAACGATGCGTGCGAGCCGAGCAAAGCGCAAAGTAATACAGTGATGAAATGAGACTGAATTAGTCGCTTTTTATTATGGGCTCCTACAAAAGGGGGAACAAGCATGGAGATGATTGGATTTCTGATCCTCTTTCCACTTGTGGTCGCCGCCTTGCTGCTGATATTTAGGCAGAATAAGGTCAGGAACGTGATCGTTTGGGTCGCCAGTATTGTTATCATGGGCGCGTCCATTGCGTTCGTGGCGATGAACATCGGAACCACAGGGACCTACTTCATGTTCACAGGAACGGTCGGCTCGGCAGAAGCGCCGATTCCTATTGTCGATTGGTGCTCGATCGCGATCAGCGTCATCGTCGGTGCAATCGTCATCTTCTACAGCATCAAATACCGTAGATATTGGGTCCTCGGTCTTGCTGCAATCCAGTTGATCGGTACGCTTGTATTCGAATTTGGCTTCGCGCACGATATCATCTGCTTGCGTGGGCTCTATGTTGATTCTCTTTCGCTTATCATGACGCTTATCATCGGCCTTGTCGGTGCAGGAATCTGCATCTATTCCATTGGCTATATGGAAGATTTCCAGCGCGAGCATAAGCATGAGGCGGATCGTCGCCCTCGTTTCTTTGCGCTCATGTTCATATTCCTTGCTGCGATGTATGCGATCATCTTCAGTAATAATCTGGTTTGGCTCTATGCGGGCTGGGAGATTACCACGGTCTGCTCGTTCCTTTTGATCGGCTACACCCGTACAGAAGAAGCGATTGCGAATGCTTTCCGTCAGATTGTCATGAACATGGTCGGTGGTATCGCATTTCTTGCGGCATTGTTCTATCTTGTACTTCAATTCAATACGGTCGATTTCCTTGATTTCATCATCATCGGCTCTCTTGCACCAGCACTGGTTGTTTTCCCGCTTACGTGCTTGAGCCTGGCAGGTATGACCAAGGCAGCGCAGATGCCTTTTCATACGTGGCTTCTTGGTGCGATGGTCGCTCCGACACCAACTAGTGCGCTTTTGCATTCCTCAACCATGGTGAAGGCGGGCGTCTTTATGCTCATCAAATGTGCGCCTATTTATGCAGTCTCTTTTGGACCATCGATCTTCGTTATTTTAGTGGGCGGTCTTACCTTCCTTTTCTGCTCGTTTCTTGCGATCTCTCAGGTCAATGCCAAGCGTGTCCTTGCTTATTCGACCATCGCAAACCTCGGTCTCATCACCGCATGTGCAGGTGTTGGTACCGCTGAGGCTATTTGGGCGGCTATCTTCTTGGTTATCTTCCATGCGATAGCGAAGAGCTTGCTTTTCTTGTGCGTTGGAACTGCAGAGCATCATATCGGCTCGCGTAATCTCGAAGATATGGATACGCTCTTCGAGCGGATGCCGCGACTTGCGCGTCTCATGATGCTGGGCATCATGATCATGTTCATTGCGCCGTTTGGTATGCTCATTGCAAAGTGGGCAACGCTCGTTACGCTTATTGGAACACGTCAGATCGCGCTCATTCTTATGCTTGCATTCGGCTCAGCTGCAACATTCATGTTCTGGGCTAAATGGCTCGGAAAGCTTTCCGCTATCGCAGGTGAGCCTGATAATGTTGAGATCACGGTGCATAAAAGCGAGTGGTTTGCTGATGGTGTTATGGTCGTGCTCGCGGTACTCGCATGTGCTCTCATTCCGCTCATTTCGAATTATCTGGTTGAGCCGTATATCGGTTCAGTGCTCGGCATGAGCATTCAGCCGATCCGTGATGAAAATCTCTATCTGTCAACGATCATCGTATTGTTCATGGTCGTTATGATGTTCGGTGTGCTACGCAAGAAGACGAAAGCGAAGAAGGCAAGCGTCTATCTTTCGGGTGTCTCGGTCGATAACGAATCACGTGTTTTTCTCAACTCGCTCTCACAGCCTCAAGAGGCAACAGTGCGTAATTGGTATATGGATGATTGGTTCGGTGAAGCTAAGCTCACGCCTGTTGGTACCATCATCTGTTACATCCTTATCCTTATCGCGTTCATTTGGGCGATCGTCGCAACAGTGCTCAACCTTACTGCGTTGCTGTAAGAAAGGAGGCAGCTCATGGAAACATTCATCTCAATTCTTATAACCCTTGGCGCCTCGGTCATCTTTGCTATCGTTGCTACGGTGCTCGGTTGTCTGCTCGCTGGTATCGATCGTATCGTTAGTGCCCGCATGCAAGGAAGGGTAGGGCCGCCTTTGCTCCAGCCTTTTTACGACGTGCGTAAGCTTATCGACAAGGATAACGTTGCGGTGAATGGCACGATCGGCACTTATGTTGTTTGTGCGCTTGTATTTACGTTTCTTGCAGGCGGTATCTTCTTCTCAGGTGGCAACCTGCTCCTCTGCATCTTTGTTATCACGCTTGCAGAGCTCATGTTTGTCATGGCTGCTTATGCTTCACGCTCTCCGTTCTCAGAAGCTGGTGCGCATCGTGAGACGTTGCAGATCATGGCGTACGAGCCGATGGTGCTGTTGCTCGCGGTCGGTTTCTTCATGGCAACAGGAAGCTTTGATCTTTCCGTCTTGCCGTTCCTTGATTCTCCGATCATCTTCAGCTTATGGGGAATCTTCATTGGCATGCTCTACATACTTACGATTAAATTGAGGAAATCTCCTTTTGATCTCTCATATTCACACCATGCACATCAGGAACTGGTAAAAGGTGTAACTACTGAGATGTCGGGCAAGACGTTGGCTCAGATCGAGATCATGCATTGGTGCGAGAATATCTTGTACATGGGCTGGATCGTCATGTTCTTTGTTTGGGGCAATCCAGTCTCGATCGCTATCGCAATCATTGCTTTCATCCTTATCTACTTGCTCGAGATCTGGATCGACAACAATTTCGCTCGCGTCAAATGGCAGATGGTGTTGAAATCAACTTGGATCATCACATTGGTCCTTGGCGGCATCAATATCATCGTTCTTGCGTTCTTGTAAGGAGGAAACATGTCTTCTGTTTCTAAATCTCCTTGGATCATTCATTACGATGGCTCGAGTTGCAATGGATGTGATATCGAAGTTCTTGCGGCGCTCACGCCTCTCTACGATGTGGAGCGTTTCGGCATTGTAAATACGGGTAACCCTAAGCATGCGGATATTTTCCTCATCACAGGCGGCATCAATGAACGTAATATCAGCGTCGTGCAAGAGATATACGAGCAGATGGTCGAACCGAAGGTTGTCATTGCATGTGGTGTTTGTGCATGCACGGCAGGCATTTTCAAAGACTGCTACAACATCATCGGCGGAGTTGATAAGGCGATTCCGGTCGATGTGTACGCGCCTGGTTGTGCGATCCGTCCCGAAGCGATCATCGATGCGGTGGTGGAAGGTATTGCCATCCTGGAAGAGAAGTCGAAGAAGCTCAAAGCAGAGAAGAAAGGGGCCTAAAGATGGAATTCATCGAAACGTTTGTCCCTATCGAGATAGATGATCTGGTGAGCGCTGCTTCTGAGTATAAGGAGCAGGGCTATCAGCTTACACAGATGATGGCGCTCGCAAAAGAAGACGACACCATCTGGTTGTACTATACGTTTGTCAAGGATAACGAAGTCATCAATCGTCGCATTACTGGTGTTATCAAGGGTGAGACAGAGATTCCCTCGCTCACGCCGTTGTATATCGCTGTATTTGTGAACGAAAATGAAGCGCATGATCTCTATGGTGTGAACATCGTTGGAAATCTGATCGACTTCCAAGGTGCATTCTATAGCTTCCCTGAAGGAGTAGAGGCACCGATGACCATCGTTTCACCTGAGCAGCTTGCAGCGCGTGAGAAGGCGGCAAAGATCGCAAAGGCTAAAGCTGCAAAAGCCGCAAAAGCTGCGAAAGCTGCACAGGAAGCGAAAGAGGAAGGGGAATAGTCATGGGTAAAGCACAAATCATCCCTTTCGGCCCTCAGCATCCTGTTTTGCCTGAACCGTTGCATCTCGATCTTGTTGTCGAGGACGAGACGGTTGTCGAGGTACTCCCTCAGATTGGTTTTATCCATCGTGGTCTCGAAAAGCTTGTCGAAACGCGCGATATCCATCAGTTCATTTATGTGGCCGAGCGCATTTGTGGTATCTGTGCTTTTGGCCATAGCTATGGATATGCTCAGACTGTAGAGCGTTTGATGGGTGTTGAGATTCCGCCGCGTGCTGAGTATCTTCGCGCGATCATGCATGAGCTTTCGCGTTTGCACTCACATCTACTCTGGATGGGTCTTGCAGCCGATGCATTCGGTTTCGAGAGCCTTTTCATGCATTGTTGGCGCTTGCGTGAGCGAATCCTTGATATCTTCGAGGCAGTCGCTGGCGGTCGCGTTATTCTCTCTTATACCTTGATCGGCGGCGTTACGAAAGATATTGATGCGCCGATGTTGCAGGCTATTAGAGACAAACTCGAGAGCATTAAAGGTGAATATGAGCAGATCTGTAATGCGTTCCTGAAAGACACTTCGGTCAAGAATCGTCTGGTGGGTGTTGGTTATATCTCTCCTGAAGATGCGATCCAGTATGGCATGGTAGGTCCGTTCGCTCGTGCGAGCAATTTGGATAACGATGTAAGACGCCTCGGATTTGGTGCTTATGGCGATCTAGCAGAATTTCATTCGATTCTCTCGAGCGAAGGCGATTGCTATGGTCGAGTCAAAGTACGTGCAGAAGAAGTGCTCCAGTCGATCGACATCATCAACGAGCTCATCGATAAGATCCCCGAGGGCGATTTCTATGTTCCTGTGAAAGGCGCTCCTGCTGCTGGCAGTGAAGCCTGTAATATCCTCGAACAACCGCGTGGCGAAGTGTATTATTACTGCTCTGGCAACGGAACGAAGAATCTTGAGCGCATGCGCATCAGAACGCCAACTACGCAGAATATCGCTGGCATGACCATGGCATTGAAGGGCTGCGATCTTGCTGATGTCAATATGATCGTACTCACTATCGATCCTTGTATCAGCTGCACGGAAAGGTAGAGCAATGGGTTATTTCAAATTAGGAAGAATGACGCTTAAGTCTCTCTTCAAAAAACCAGAGACCATTCGCTATCCTTACGAGAGTAAGCCTCCTGTTGCTGATCTTAAGGGTCATATTGAGAACGATATCGTGGAGTGCACGCTCTGTGGCATATGCGCGAAACGCTGTCCAACTGGCTGCATTGAGGTCGATAAACAGGCAGAATCTTGGACCATCAATCCTTTTGATTGCATCCAATGTCGTACGTGTGTACGTGAATGCCCCCAGAATTGTTTGACCATGATGCCCGATTACCGTAAACCTGCTTTAGAAAAGGTTGTTTCGGTTACCACAAAACCTGAGCCGACCGAAGAGGAAAAAGCAGAGATGGCACGAAAAGAAGCCGAAAAAGCTGCTAGAATTAAGGCTGCGCTTGAGGCGAAAGCTGCTCGTGAGAAAGCAAAGCAAGAACAAGCTTCTGAAAAGCCTGAAGCATAGGCTACCGAGCGAATTGAACGTATGAGAATGATCGGGCCTTCGGGCCCGATTTGGTTTTGAATAAGGGGAGGGAAATGGAAGCACAACAGAGTAATGAAGTCTCGAATAAGATCTTCACGCTTCCTAACTTCATCTCGTTCATTCGCTTGCTTATGATCCCGATCTTTCTTGTGCTGCTCTTCAATGATCTCAATCTTGCAGCAACTTTGCTCTTTGCGATCGCGGCATCGACCGACTGGGTCGATGGTCAGATCGCTCGCAAGACCAATCAAGTCTCGCGTCTTGGTCAGTTGCTCGATCCTGCGGTTGATCGTTTGCTCATGATCGCTGGTGTGGCAGGGTTGTTCTTCGTTGGGCGTTTGCCTTTGTGGATAATCCTGTTTGTTCTGATTCGCGATCTGATCCTGTTGTTCGGCGGTGGGTATATCCTGAAGCATTATCAAGTGCGTGTGGCTGTTATCTATCCAGGTAAGGTTGCGACCACCTTGCTCTATATCGGTTTTGCAGGAATCTTGCTGAACTTCCCATTGCTCAGCGGTCTTGGCATATGCGATCTTTCATGGTTGCCAGGCTTCTCCTCTGGATCGTATTCCTGGGGATTCTGGTTTGTATATGCGGGTCTTGTCATGAATATATTCACTACGTCTTATTACATTATCACTGCTCTTAAAGGCATTCGACGCTCAAAGCGCCTCGCACAAGCGGAGAATTCTCATGGTTAGGGATCCTCGCGATCCGCGCGAGGTGCGCCGTGCTCCAAAAAAAGCAGGTAGTCAATCCCGCATGAGTGGATCTGGGGGCAGATCATCTTCTGATCAACAGAAGAGAGCGACAGGGCAGAAAGCCCCCCTTCGTTCTCAAGCGAGCTCTTCAGCTGAGCGAGGAGCGTCATCGCGTATCAGCAGGCAGGCTACGCGACGCATGCAGGTCTCTGCTCATACAGGCGAGCAATCTGGTGGGAGAGAGAATAAGACACGATCACAAGGGCAGGGTCGCACCAATCGATCGAGCGCTTTGCCGCGCACCAATCGACCTGATCAGAATGGTGCACGCGCAAGTAAAGCTCCGGTGTCTAGCCGAAGAGACGGGCGAGCTTCGCAACGCAGAACCCGAAACAGCGATAGCTCTCGTTCGCTTCATCTCGGACAAGAATCAGGTTCGAGAACTCGTCGCGCTGGGGCAAGTTCTGCACGTCGTGCAAGCCGTGAGCAGCTTTTAGAGAAGAGCGGCATTCCAGCTGGGGTGCTCACTGACCCTATGCACTCTCAGAAAGGCAAGAATACCTCGTCATCTCATCTTGTTTCGATTGCCTCGCATGTTGGAGCTGCTTGTGCTTGGCTTTGGTCGAAGAGCAAAGCCGCAGCGATCATCATCGCGCTTGCGCTTGTGGTAGGGCTTGCGGGTGGTGTCGATGCGATCGCGAACATGAACCGTATCTACCAAGGTGTGAGTGTCGGAGATATTGATCTTTCCGGAAAGACGATCGATGAAGCAACTGCGCTCATCTCGCAAGAATATGAACCACGCATTAATGGCAATGATGTGGTGTTATGCGCGAGCGAAGAAGTCGCTTCACAAGTGCAAAGTGACAAAGAAAAGCGAAATACGCTCGAAGAGCAGATCAGCTATGAAGAGACTCTTTCGCACCGAGACCGCTGGACTATCGATGCACAGGTGCTAGGCGCGACTTTCGACCCTGCTGCTTATGCGCAGATGGCCTACCAGGTTGGGCGGGACGATGGCTGGCTCTTCAACCGTCTTAAGGCTGGATTTTCAGGTGTTGATATCGAGCCGGTATGTAGTTTTAACGCGACCTCGCTTGACGAGCTGCGTGATGAGATCATCACTGCACTCGGTACAAAGATGGTTGATTTCAATGTGGAAATGCAAGAAGGATCGGCACACGTTACCGAAGGTCATGACGGTTACGAGGTTTCACAGGATTGGCTCATCGAAAAGCTTAATGATGGGCTGCTCTATGCAGAAGGAGAATCTCGTTTCGTCATCGATATGCAGGATGTGTCAGTGCGAATCGACGAAGAGGCCGCCTCAGTCTGCGCGACCGAGATCGATAATTCCATCGAATCAGGCATTACTTTCCAGTACGAAGATAAGCAATGGTTTGCTGATCGTGCACAGCTGGCAGAATGGATCGTAACCGAGGTGCGTGAAGAGAGTGGCGATTATGTGCTCAAACCGCTCTTCGATGATTCTCGTGCGAATCAAACCATCATTCAAGGTTTTGGTTTCAGCTACGGTGGTTCGGATTATACGGTGCAGTTCAGTGATCAAGAGGGAAGTATCATCGTTACGACGAATGCAACTGGTACGGTTCCTCAGGTCGGCGGGGCGATCGCATCACTCAACGATACCATCTTCACCACTGCCGAGAAGCGCTCTGCTCCACTTGTTGAAATCTCATCGATCGAGGCCCCTGAAACAATGAGCTTCGAAGAAGCGTGCGACTATGGTCTCGTGGTCGAGATCAGCTCTTTTACTACGCAATATGCTTCGGGAGTGGAAGCGAGAAACAATAATATCCATATAGCAGCCGATGCACTTAATGATTCGATCTGTAAAGCAGGAGAAACCTGGTCGTTTCTGGCGTTATCCGGAGAGACTACTCCTGATAAGGGCTATCAGGATGCCGGTGCCATTATCAGTGGTGAGTACTCCGATGCCATCGGGGGTGGTATCTGTCAGGTGGCAACTACGGTCTTCAATGCGGTCTATGATGCTGGATACCCGATCGAGAAACGCTACAATCATTCACTTTATATCGCGAGTTATCCTGAAGGGCGCGATGCGGCTATTGCATATCCCGATATGGACCTCGTGTGGCGAAATGATACGGAATCAGATGTTTTGCTCGTGATGACATACACGAATGCTTCAGTAACCGCTACACTGTACGGAGTGGATCCGGGTTACGAAGTGACGACGACCTATGGCGAGTGGCAAGAAGGTGAGCCCTATCGTACGATCGTTCGTCAAGATCCCGATTATCCTGTTGGAAAAGAATTTGTCGAGTCCTCTGGCACTGATGGCCGTTCGATCACGATCGTTCGTACGGTCAAGGATCGAAATGGAAATGTTATCCAAGAAAAGGAATTCAATTCCACCTACAGCCCGAAGAACAAGGTCGTAGTTCAGGGGTCTGCTCAGTCTTCTACGAGCGAATAGCGAAAGGATCAGTACGTGTACTATCAGCCAGAAATTGAAACAATGCCTCGCGAGGAGCTCGAAGCGCTTCAGCTCGAACGCCTCCAAGAACTCTCACGTTATGTGTATGATCGCATTCCCTTTTATAAAGAAGCCTTCGATGCAGCGGGAGTAAAGCCTGAGGACATTAAATGCCTCGATGATCTGCAAAAGCTTCCGTTTACCACTAAGCAAGATCTGCGTGATGCCTATCCATTCAAGATGTTCGCGGTTCCACAGAGCGAAGTTGCGCGTATCCATTGTTCGTCCGGTACAACAGGTACTGCGACCGTCGTTGGCTATACAGAAAAGGACCTTGAAGTCTGGGGAGATTGCTTTGCTCGTTTCTTGTATGCTGCAGATTGCGGACCAGACTCTATACTTCAGGTCGCTTATGGCTATGGTTTATTCACCGGTGGTCTTGGCGCTCATCAGGGTGGTGAGAGAGGCGGTCTTACCGTGCTGCCTATGTCGAGCGGCAATACCAAACGCCAGGTTCGCTTGATGCACGATTTTGGGGTAGATGTGTTGGCATGCACACCGTCGTATGCGCTCAATATTGCTGAAGTTGCCTACGATGAAGGCTATGACCCGCGTGAATTCAAGATCCACGCGGGTATTCTTGGTGCAGAACCTTGTTCAGAATCAATGCGCGCAGAGATTCAGGATAAGCTCGGTATCCAAGTGTTCGATATCTATGGACTCTCTGAGGTCATGGGACCAGGTGTTGCATGTGAATGCGATCAGCAAGATGGCCTTCACGTTTGCGAGGACCATTTCATCATCGAGGTGGTCGATCCACAAACACTCGAGCCAGTTGCTGATGGCGAATGGGGCGAGGTGGTATTCACTACGCTCTCTAAACAGTGCTCACCACTTATTCGTTATCGCACGCGTGACATCTCTCGTATCATCACTGGTCAGTGTGCGTGTGGCCGTACTTTCCGTCGCATGGATCGCATCACGGGTCGTACCGATGACATGATGATCTTGCGTGGTGTCAATGTTTTCCCGTCCCAGATCGAAGAAGAGATCGTTTCGTTTCCTGAGATCGTTCCGCAGTATCAACTTATCCTTACGACACGCGGAGCGCTCGATCATGTTGAGTTGCAGGTCGAGACCGTGCCAGATTTTCCGTTCGATGAAGTGGCTCGTCTGCAGAAGCTCAAGAAGGATCTCGAAAAGGCATTGAAGGACAATCTTCAGATCGCTGTTGAAGTGAAGATCGTCGAACCTAAGACTATCGAACGTTCTGAGGGCAAAGCAAAACGCATTGTCGATCTGAGGGAAGGACTCAAATAATGATCTCGCAGTTAACAGTATTTCTTGAGAATAAAGAGGGAAGGCTTGCTTCGGCAGTGCGCAGCATCGCGGAGGCTGATATCAATATGCAAGCGATGTTCTTAGCTGATACGAAGGATTTCGGCATCTTGCGCATCTTTTGCGATACCCCCAATAGAGCGTGCAAGATCTTACAAGACGAAGGATATCAGGCAAAGCTTGTCGATGTTGTTGCGGTAAAGGTCCCAAATCTACCTGGCTCCCTCGCCCGTCTTTTCAATTATCTCGACGATAAAGATATCGATGTGGAGTATGCGCATTGCTTCATTATTGGTGACCATGCGATCGATATCTTGAAGGTTGCTGATCCTGCGCTCGATGTGAAGCTTGCCGCAGAGGGTTTTGAAGTTTGCAAACCAGAAGACGTGTATGTACTCGACTAAACGTATTCTACAGAATAAGAACCGCTTTCGATACGCAGGCTTGATCGCTTGCGTATTTGCGTTTCTCTTAACCTTAAGCCTGCAGCCCTCTTTCGCCCAAGCTGAGGTACGCAATTCTGACGTTGTACTTGGTCAGAGTGTCGAAGAGCAGGGATTCACTGCTTCTCAGGCGCCCAATATAGCTTGCGAATATGCTTATCTCGTTTCGAGCGATGGAACTATCTATTATGCGCGCAATGCTTATGAGCAAGTTCATATCGCTTCGATCACGAAGATTATGACCGCACTTGTCGCGCTTGACTATGGTGGTGATCCGACACAGACTGAAATCACGGTGAGCCAAGAGGCGGCGAGCATCGGTGAGTCCTCTGCGATGTTACGCGCAGGTGATACATTGAGCTTAGAATCTGCGCTCAAGGCGCTCATGATACCTTCAGGTAATGATGCAGGCATGGCTATTGCTGAGTCGCTTGGTCCTACTATTCTTGATGAGCTCAAGAAAGATTCGAGCATCCCCCAAGAAGAGATGCCACAGAATGCCTATGATGCCTTCGTTTATGCGATGAACAAAAAGGCGCTCAGTCTTGGTATGAACGACGCCCGTTTCAGCAATCCTCATGGACTTGACTATGATCAGTTCAGCGGCGATATGCACTGTAGTGCTCAAAATGTATCGACTATGGCGCGTGCGGCTATGCAAAACGAACTCTTTCGCTCGATTGTCTCAACTGCTCAGACAACGATTCCTGTCAAACGTGGTGAAGAGTGGGTCGATCTTCAGCTTGAATCAACTGATGTGCTTTTAGGTTCATATGAAGGTGCCTGTGGTATCAAGACTGGCTATACCGAAATGGCAGGGGAGTGCTTTGCGGGTGCGTGTGAGCGCGATGGTGAAACACTTTATGCGATCGTGCTCGATTCTACATCCGAAGCGCAGCGTTTTGCAGACTGTGAAGAGCTATGGAATTGGGTCTACAACAATACGGTCGAGGTTGCGCTTGCAACCTCGGATGAGACTGTTAGTTTTACGACCGCATCGGGAACGCAGGACGTTCCAGTCGTGGCAAACGTGAGCCACAAGGGATGGACTGATAAGACCTTCAAAGCAACTATCGAGAACCCCGAACAGACGGTCGAAGTGTTTCGTTTCGAAGGAAATGTGAGTCAAGAGGTCATTTTTGATGATATTACTTCAAGCGTACGTGCAGGAGATAAGGTCGGTACGGTAAACTATTACCAGAATAACGAGATCATTCAAACAGTCAATTTGGTCGCTGCTGAAGATTGTGCGGGTCCGAATTTCATCGAAGGCATCGGCATTTGGTGGGAGAGGCTCACTGGTTCAACACCTAATGGCCGAAACGAGGCTGAGAGCGAAGTGATCGCAACGATGCCGATCATCTATGGCGCAGATGCTACACGCTAATGCGCGAACGGAAGTTAGAGAGAGACCATGACCACGTGTCCAGTATGCATGAATGAAGCTAATAACGATGGTGAGCGTTGCTCGGTTTGCGGCTATCATTTCCAAGAAGCCACTGAAGAATTTGGCGCTATTTCTGTCGACCCTGATGGAACAAATGCGTCTTCTGATGAAGGAGCGATCGCGACACTTCGGGTTTGCTATGGCAAGCAAGAAGGGCTTGTATTCAAGCTCGATTCTGACTTTGTCGAGATAGGCCGCTCTCCTAAGTGCGGCATCATGCTCAACGATATGACTGTCTCACGTGTGCATGCAGAGATAGAGCGGATCGGCGGAGAATGGACGATCGCTGATCGCGACTCTTTTAACGGGGTTTGGGTCAATAATAAGGCCGTCAAAAATGCTGTACTCCATAACGGAGATTTGCTGCAAATAGGATGCTTTGTCATCCGTTTTTCTGAGTAACGAATCGAAGAAGAGGTGCGCTTCGAATGAGCGCGTTTCATGTGAGCGATAAAGGATAGCGCATGGAATTTTTATCAGGCAACGAAGCTATTGCGCGTGGCGCATGGGAAGCTGGATGTCACATCGGTACAGCATATCCCGGAACGCCTTCAACAGAGACAATGGAGACCTTTGCGACGTTTCCTGACGTGTATGCTGAATGGTGTCCGAATGAAAAAGTCGCACTTGAGGTGGCGATGGGTGCTTCGGCAGCTGGTGCGCGCGTTCTGGTAACAATGAAGCATGTGGGTGTGAATGTTTGTGCAGATCCGCTTTTCACGGCTTCGTATACAGGTGTGAATGGTGGCTTGCTGCTGCTCGCTGCTGATGATCCTGGAATGTTCTCATCTCAAAACGAGCAAGATAGCCGTTATTATGCCATGGCATCGCTTGTGCCGATCCTTGAACCGAGCGACTCGCAAGAGGCCTTCGATTTTGCAAAGGCTGCCTATTCGCTCTCTGAGCAGTTTGATGTCCCTTTCATGATCCGCTCGACCGTACGCATCTCTCATACGAAGACGCCTGTTGAAGTAGGCGATCGCATCGCTGTACCGATCAAGCCTTACGAGACTGATCCAGCTAAATGGGTCATGATGCCAGCATTCGCAAAGCCTCGTCGTAAAGTGGTCGCAAAGCGTGTCGATACGCTCAAGGAATGGGTTGAGACCTGTCCGTTCAACGTCATTGAGCAGGGCGACCCGTCGGTGGGTATCATCTGCGCAGGTGCTGTCTATGATCATGTCAAGGAAGCATGTCCAGACGTGTCGATTTTCAAACTTGGTGTGACTTGGCCACTTCCTGCGCGCGCGATAGCGGATTTTGCTGCGAGCGTTGAGAAGGTCTATGTGGTCGAGGAGGCTTCGACGTATCTTTCAGATGCGGTACGCGCATGTGGCGTTACTCTTGATGAATTCGTTGTCGCACTTCCGCCTGATGGCGAGATCCATCCTGAAGACATCCTTCGCGCGCTCGATCGTCCGCTTCCTTGCCATCGTGCAACGCCTGATGATGTCCCGAATCGTCCACCGGCATTGTGCGCCGGTTGTCCTCATCGGCTTGTTTTCAAGGAGCTTTCGCGCCAGAAAGCGATCGTGACTGGTGATATCGGCTGTTATACGCTTGGTGCGCTACCCCCACTTGCTGCGATGGATACTACGCTTGATATGGGTGCATCGGTCTCGATGGCTCATGGTTTTGAATTGGCGCTTGCGGGTAGTGAACACCGTCCTGTTGTTGGCATCATCGGTGATTCGACCTTTGCTCATTCGGGTCTTTCGAGTCTTATTAATACGGTTTACAACAAGGGAACGGGTACGATCTGTATCCTTGATAATCGCACAACGGCCATGACGGGTCAGCAAGGAAACCCTTTCAACGGGGTCACGTTGCAGAATAGAGAAAGCGTAGAGCTTGATCTGCTGGCTATTTTAAGGGCGATCGGCGTGCCGCATGTGAGTGAAGTCGACCCATTCGATATGAAGGCGGTTCGTACAGCGATCAAAGAGGCGGTTTCACGCGATGAGCTCGATGTGATCGTTTTTAAGGGTCCGTGTGTCTTGCTTGATAAAAGCAAGAAGACACCCTATTTTGTCAATGAGAAATGCTCAGGATGTGGCGTATGTGTTTCGCTTGGTTGCCCAGCTATTTTCTCTCATGAAGAAAGCGGTCTAACTTCAATCGATACTGAAATGTGCAACGGATGTGGCCAATGTGAGCAATACTGTGCGTTCGGCGCCATCGAACGAGCATAAGAGGAGTGTGACCATGATTCAGCCTCAAACTTATACCATCTTACTCTGTGGCGTTGGAGGCCAAGGCACTATCACGGCAGCTGATCTGCTCGCTCGAGTCGCAAGTGCTGCAGGGAAGTGCTGCAAGGTCTCTGAGATTCACGGTATGGCACAGCGTGGGGGAGCTGTCACGACCGTTGTTCGATTTGGCGATGAGGTGGCGACTATGGTTTGTGACGAAGGCTGCGCTGACAATATTGTCTCATTCGAGATCACCGAAGCGCTTCGTAATCTTGCATTCCTGAAAAATGATGGCGTACTTGTCGTAAACGATGAAGAGATCAAGCCGTTGCCAGTGTTGACAGGCCGTGCGAGCATGCCTGCTCATGCACGTGAACGCCTGGTAGAATTGGGCGCAACGCTCATCCCAGCAGGTCAGCTCGCCCGTGAGGCGGGTACTGCAAAATGTGCGAATGTAGTGCTGCTTGGGGCGCTCGCAACCAGTTTGCCTTTTGATTTCAGTATTTGGGAGGAAGTCATTCGTCAGAATGTTCCCCCTAAGACTATCGACATCAATATCGAAGCATTCCGTTTGGGTGCGGCATACACGCAAGGAGAATGAACATGGCAGTAGCACAGTTAAGCGTCTTTATCGAAAGCAAGATCGGTCACTTAAAACGCATTTTGGATACGCTTGTTGAAAACGATATCAGTGTGAAGGGGTATGCGCTCTCTGATACAGGAGATTATGGCATTGCACGCTTCGTTGTTGATAAGCCAACGCGCGCGCTTGATGTTTTGGAGGGTGCGGGTGTAGCAGTTAAGCAGACTGAGGTGCTGTGTTTGAAGCTGAATGACGTGCCAGGAGAGCTCGCACGTGTTTTTGATGTTATCGCGAAACAGGATATGAACGTAAAATACAGCTATTCGCTCATCTCTACTTATATCGCGATCGGTGTTCAGGATGTTGAAAGAGCTGAACGAGCGCTGATCAATCAGCCAGTCGAGTTAGTCTCGCAGGTCGACTTCTCTTCGTAGTCCTTCCGTAATAGAATCGAGATTTCATGAGTGATGCAATAAAGACACCGATGTTTCAACCCGCTATCGAGACTATGTCGCGCGAAGAGATTCGTGCACTTCAACTTGAAAAACTCAAGGATCAGGTTACATGGACCTATGAGCGCGTACCGTGGTATCGCGAGAAGATGAATGAGCTTGGTGTTGTACCGGGTGATATTCAGTCGCTTGACGATGTACGTAAATTGCCTTTTACGGATAAGACCGTTTTGCGTGATACGTATCCTTATGGGCTTTTTGCAATCCCTCTCGATGATGTGGTGCGTCTTCACGCATCTTCGGGAACAACTGGAAAGCCGATCGTGGTGGGGTATAACGAACACGATCTTGATATCTGGCGTGATTGTATCGCGCGTCTTGCTCAGATGGCAGGTGTTGTTTCTTCGGATCGCGTGCAAATGGCATTTGGATATGGCATGTTCACTGGCGGTTTTGGTTTGCATTATGGCTGCGAGCATTTGGGCTGTATGGTGGTGCCTGCAGGCTCAGGTAATACCGAGCGGCACCTTATGATGATCAACGACTACAAGACCACCGTCCTCATCTCAACACCTTCTTATGCTATGCATATGTGCGAATATGGCGAGAAGCATGGGTTTGATTGGGCGAATTCGAGTCTGCGCATCGGCCTTTTCGGAGGTGAACCATGCCCGCCAGCATTGAAGGAAGAGATCGAGAAGCGCATGCATATCACCTGCACCGATAACTACGGTCTTACCGAGGTGATGGGTCCTGGTGTTTCAGGTGAGTGTTTAGCATCACGCGACATGCAGCACATCGCCGAAGATCATTTTTTGTGGGAGGTCGTCGATCCAAAGACGGGTGAGCCGTTGCCTGAAGGAGTGCCTGGCGAACTTGTCCTCACACCACTCGACAAACAGGCGTTTCCGGTGCTGCGCTATCGTACGCACGATCTGAGCTATGTTATCACCGAGCCATGCGCTTGTGGTCGTACGCATGCACGTATGAAGAAGGTACGTACGCGTACTGATGATATGCTCATTATCCGTGGTACGAATGTTTTCCCTTCTCAAGTTGAAGATATTTTAGCTGGCATAGAAGGGGTAAGCCCTCACTACCGTATCGAAGTAGACAATGAGACAGGGCTTGATCATATGACCATCATGGTCGAACTTTTACCTGAGGCATTCAGTGACTCTTTCGAGGAGATGGATAGGTTCCGGAAGCATATTCAGACCACGCTCAAAGACTCGATGCTTGTTTCTTCTGATGTGAAGTTGATCGAGCCTGGTGGAATCGAGCGTAGCTTTGGTAAGACCAAGCATGTGACTGATCTTCGCAAATAAACGGCAAGCTCTTGGTTTGACATAAGAAGCGATACGTTCATGACTAGCGTGCAATCCGATCACCAAGAATACCCTGAGATACTTGGTCGCTTCGCACCGAGTCCTTCGGGGCGTTTTCATGTAGGTAATATCTTTGCGAGCCTAGTTGCTACGCTTGTTGCAGATAAGATGATCTTGCGTATCGAGGACCTTGATCCCGATCGCTCAAAACAATGCTTTATTGATAGCGTGAAGCGTGATCTTGTATGGTTTGGCTTCGAGTGGGTAGGGGAGTCTATTTCCCAAAGCACACCCGATCGACAAGAGGCATATCGTTGTGCGCTTTCAAAGCTTGAAGAAGTTGGTCTGATCTATCCGTGCTTTTGTTCGCGCGCTGATCTTCATAGTGCCCGTGCTCCTCATATTGGCGAAGAGTATATCTATCAGAACACCTGCAAGCATTTTACTGAAGAAGAACGTACGCAGCGAGCGCTCGTGCGCGCTCCTGCGCTGCGCCTTGATGTAGCGAATGCTCCTGTTGAGCGGTTTGAAGATACTTTTCAGGGCTCATGTGCTTATGATCTGGTGAACTGCTCAGGTGATTTTATTGTGCGGCGTAGTGATGGTGTGTTTGCTTATCAACTTGCAGTTGTGGTTGATGATGCAGCTTGCGGCATCAATTCGGTTGTGCGTGGAATCGATCTTCTTGCTTCGACCCCAAAGCAACTTTTCCTTCAGGAGACTTTTGGATACGAGCGACCAATCTATGGGCATGTTCCGATCTTTGTGGACGAAAGCGGACGAAAACTTTCCAAACGTAATGGCGATGCGACGCTTGACTATCTGATAGATGAGTTACATCTTGGACCTCGTGAGATTCTTGGTTATCTTGCCTATCTAAGCGGTTTGATACCTGAGTTTCAGCCGATGGGTATCAGTGAGCTGAAGCGTTTTGCTGATCTATCGCAGATCAGCGGTAAGCGAGAAATTCTTTGGCGTGCACCAGATCGTAATGCGATGGGCTACTACGTATGATGAATGAGAGTTGCTTTTCTGTCGTTGCTATACGATGAATGCGATTGAAGAATTCATCGCAATCGATAAGCAATAGAACGCGATAAAGATGATATTCAAGCTTATGATCTGTGCCATCGCGCCATCGCGTGAAGCTTGATTAAGTGGATTGAGAGCGATTGCGCGTAAAACAGGAAAAGCTGCGCAGACCATAAGTATCCCAAAAACAATCCCTGGCGTGAAAAAGATCAATTCAAGGATGAGCATGAGTGCAGGCCAGATGAGGATGATGAGCTTATAGAGGCTCACTGCATTATTGCGGCCGAGCATGACTGCGAGTGTATGTCTTTGTGCGGTTTGGTCCTTTTCAATGTCGCAGGTATTATTCGTTGCAAGTATCATACCGATGCCGATCATGAGTGGAAGCGCGATGATGAGCATCATCCAATCGAGCACGCCCGAGAGAACATAAACACAGGCAAGAGGGATAAGGCCCCCCATAGTGAAACCGATCGCTATCTCTCCTATTGGAAGATAGGAGAGAGGTGTTCGTCCAGCAGAATAGACGATTACTACGATAGCGCCGATGATGCCGATGATGAGTGGGACAATGCCAGAAATATAGACGATATAGCATCCGAGCAGAGCTGCCACAACCAACTGAGCGATGGCAAAAACAAGTACGTGAGCAGGACTAATATTGTTATAGATGAGCACTGCATCAAAGGCATCTTCGGAGGAGTTCTCCTTCGAATCAGTACCCTTCTTGTAGTCAAGGTAGTCGTTTAGGGTGTTAGCTGCTGCTTGCATGAGCGAGCAGATGAGAAAGAGTATGAGTGCGAGTAGTAGATTGATCGTGCCGGAAAAGCTTACGGCAGTGTAGACGATAGAGAATAGAATAGCGAGGATAGACGGTGCGAGCGTATGCGGTGCCATGAGTTGAAAAGCAAGCTTAGGGGTGAGTGGGCTATAGTTATTGGTTGGCCTGCGTGTTGTGGTTCGTTGGTTCAAAGAATATCCTCGCTTAAACGATCGTTCATCCAACTCTTTATTATATAAGTTAGTATTACTAGGCGAGATAAAAGAAGGGGAGTGCACCGATGGAGTACACGACGGATATGGAAGTTCGTTATTCTGAGACCGATCAGATGGGAGTTGTCTATCATTCGAACTACTTCAGCTGGTTCGATGTGGCGCGTTGTCGATTGCTCGATGAGGTTGGAATTCCGTATCCCTGGATCGAGGAGCAGGGCTTTTTGTGTCCCGTTATCAATGCTGAGATCTCATATGGGGTGCCGTTTCGTTTCGGAGAGACCGCGACGATTTATACGCGTATTTCGAAGACTACTCCTGTGCGAACAACGTATAGCTATCGTATCTTTCTAAAAGGGGATGACCCTGAAACGACGAAGCCACGCATCACTGGGTCGACTACGCATTGCCTTGTAGACGCCGATACGTTCAAGCCTTCCTCTATCAAACGAGCGCTTCCTCATCTCTACGACAAATACAAAGAGATCGAACAGGAAGAAGCATAGATCGATCTCGATTCAAGCGATGACTGAAAACAAGATCTCACAAAATTTTGGAGCCTTCGGGCTGCTAAAATACGCTCTACCTACCGTGTGTATGATGCTGTTCACCTCCGTCTATACGATGGTGGATGGGGTGTTTATCGCGCAATTTGTTTCAGTCAATGCGCTCTCTGCGCTCAATATCGTCAATCCGATCTTCTCATGTGTGATGGGTTTTGGTGTGATGCTGGGCGCTGGTGGATCTGCGGTTATTGCGAAGAATATCGGAGAAGGGAAGGAGCAGGAGGCGCACGAAAATCTTAGTGCGCTTGTGTTGTTTGGCTTCTTATTAGGACTTCTGCTCACAGTCGTGCTCATCGTATTCATGATACCTTTGCTCCGATTTCTTGGTGCAACCGATATCTTGCTTCCCCTTTGTAAGGAGTACTGCTGGTACATCCTTCCATTCATAGCGCCCTGGGTGCTCGAGCTAATGTTTAGCAGTTACTTCATCACCGCAGGCACACCAAAGCTTGGTCTTGTTGTTGCGCTTTGTTCTGGTGCATTCAATATCATAGGGGACTATCTGCTTATTGCCGTATTCGGTCTCGGTATCAAAGGAGCTGCGATTGCCACTGGTCTTGCAACTTGCATTCCTGTTGTGGTGGCACTCATATATTTTCAAAACAAAACGCATAGTCTCCATTTTGGCCGGCCCATCATGCGTTTGAGGATGATCGTGAGGAGTTGTACTAACGGTATATCTGAGATGATCGCGAATCTTGCGGCCATGATCATAACGCTTTCATACAACCTGATCATGATCAGGTTGGCAGGAGAACAGGGTGTCGCTGCTATCACGGTGATCCTTTATCTCGAATTTCTCTTCACAGCGGGGTTCTATGGATTTGCAAGCGGTATCGCTCCTATCATCAGTTACAACTATGGTGCGCAGAACAGAAAACAGCTTCGTCGTATTGTGAAAGATGCATATCTGTTTGTGGCAGGAGGTTCGATTCTTGTATATGCGGCGAGTATGTTGGGCAATCACTTGCTCGTAGGAATCTTTGCGGCTCCGGGTACCGAACTTTTTGAAATGGCAAGTCACGGCTTGTCGATCTTCGCAACGGGATTTTTGTTTGCAGGTATCAGCCTTATGACATCAAACATGTTCACAGCGCTTTCTAACGGCGCAGTCTCTGCGACCATCTCTACGTTGCGCAGTTTTCTTTTTGTATTAGTGTGTTTGATCTTGTTTTCAAATTGGTGGGGCGTTGAGGGCGTCTGGTTCGCAGTCCCTGTTGCTGAGGTGCTATCCATCATCGTATGCGCAATATGTGTTGCAACCTTTTATGCTCGCTATTTCAGACTTCCAGGATATAAACCTTCTACAAGCGCAGATTGAAGCACCTCTATTGTTTTGCAGCAGAGGGATGAGAGCGCTTAATTCAAGGTTACATAAGATATATTATCGTATTTACTATTGTGGTTATGGGGGAGCTAGATACCGCTTGAGCCGAATCCGCCACTACCTCTATCTGTATTGCTCAAGGCATCTACTTCTACGAAATCAATATCGCCAACTGTGATGATAACAAGTTGCGCAATTCGATCGCCTATATTGATCTTGATCGGTTCAGTCGGATCAAGATTAATTGCGATTACCTTCAATTCTCCGCGATAATTCGAATCGATCAATCCGGGTGTATTGACGAGCGACAGGCCTTTATTGATCGCATTGCCACTACGTGGCACAACAAGACCTGCATGTTGTGGTGGTAGTTCGATGGCAATGCCTGTTCGCACGAGTTTTCGCTCAAAAGGTTGAAGGATGACCTCTTCAATGCTTGATAAATCATACCCAGCATCACCTTTTCGTCCATGAGACGGTATAACGGCTTCTGAGGCCGTTTTAGTGAATTTAACGAGTATAGTATCGTCTAACATCGTTTTAAGCCCTTAGAATCGATCTGAGAGGATCATTTTATTTATGCAGTGAAGAAACTAGCTCTTGATAGCGTGAAGCGCATCACTGAATTCTTCAATGTTTTGGAAATCTTTATAAACGCTCGCAAAGCGAATATAGGCAACTTCATCTAAGTCAGCGAGATAAGAAAGAGTTAGATCTCCAAGCTCTTTAGAAGTGATTTCGTTTCTTACGTTCAAACGAAGCTCGCGTTCGATCTTATCGACAATGTCAGAGATTTGCTCTGGCGTGATAGGACGTTTTGCGCATGCGATAAGAATTCCACGAAAGAGCTTATCACGACTGAACGCTTCAGATGAATTATCGCTCTTGGTGATGACTAAAGGATTATCGCCAAGACGTTCGTAGGTGGTGAAACGATTGCCGCATTCCAGACATTCACGTCGACGCCTGATAGATGCGCCATCGTCAGCGGGACGAGAATCGACTACCTTTGATTCGGCATATCCACAAGATGGGCACCGCATGAGACTCCTTTGTTCGTTTATGTATATACGGTACCACAATATCTTGTAGGTTGAAATATATCGATGTAAAGCATGATGAGTATCAGGGTAAAGGGCTCTTATGCGCCGAAAAGTATCATGATAAAGGCGGTGATACCAGTGACTGAGAATCCTTTTGCGAAGATAATAAGGTCTTCATGATGGTAGGTGTTTCGCTTATGCGGAGAAAAAAGTTCGCCAATTATTCTGTTGTTCCTTACAAAATGAGCAATACGTGATTTAAGCCCTGTGCGAGAAGGCGTTTGCTTCCATTCATTTTGGGACGTATGAAGTGAATTATATGCTTCATCAAAGTCAATAATATGAGCCGCATTGTGTTCTGCGTGAAATTGTGGCTTTTGGAACACATCGTATTGATGCTCTTCGGTTTTAAGTGCATTCGATCCATTGGTATAGAACTTCTGATGCTGATATGCCATAATTCGCTTCTTTCTCTTGCATAGAACCTTTGTTCGTGTATACTTTAAATCGAACAAACGTTCTTGTCAATGAAAAAACGAACAAATGTTTGTAGAGGAGAAATTCCTATGAGCGCTCTTACGAAACGTCAGCAGCAGATCTACGATTTTATCGAAGCATACATCGATCAAAAAGGTTTTGGGCCGACAGTGCGCGAGATCTGTGAGGCAGTGAATCTTTCCTCGCCTTCTACGGTGCATGTGCACTTGCGTACACTTGAAGAAAAAGGCTTTATCATCCGCGATTCATTGAAGTCTCGCTCGATCGCTCTTCCTCATAAAGAAGAACAACAGACACATGGTTCTGCAGCATATGAAAATATTATTTCTTTACCAGTTGTTGGGCGTGTTGCTGCAGGAGAGCCGATCCTCGCTGAGCAAAATATCGAAAATACGCTCACGCTTCCTACTGAATTAGTGGGAGATTCGGCCTCGTTTATCCTTTCGGTGCGCGGGGATTCGATGATCGAGATCGGCATCAATGATGGCGACTATGTTGTTGTTAAAGAGCAACAGGTGGCTCGTAATGGAGAGATCGTGGTGGCGTTGATCGAAGACGGAGCAACGGTGAAGCGCTTCTATAAAGAGAACGATCATATTCGTCTTCAACCAGAGAATTCTTCGATGGAGCCTATTATTGTCAAAGATTGCGCGATCGTCGGTAAGGTTGTCGCAGTCATGAGAAAGGTCTATTAACCATCGATTCGATACGGCTCGAAGCGCATCGATGATTCGGGTGATACACGTAAATTTAGATGTGTTCCTTCTTCGGTATATTCCTCGAAGAGAATTGAGCAGCGCTTATGAGCAAATGACACAAGATCGCCTTTGGTGTAGGGAATCAATACGTTCATCAATATTTGATGCGATTCGGCAGCGATACCGATTCGCTTGATCAACTCTTCTATCCCCTCTCCTGTTCTTGTCGAGGTGAAGAGCGCATGGGGGAAACGAGCTCGATAGGCCTCAAGTTCGTTGGGGTCGAGAAGATCGATCTTGTTGAGCACTTCGATGCGCGATATCTCTTCAGCTCCGATCTGTTCGAGCACTTCATTTACCGTATCTATCTGTTCGATAAAGTTATCGTCTGATGAATCGACCACATGAAGGATGAGATCAGCACCGCATATCTCATCGAGGGTCGATTTGAAGGCTTCGACGAGGGTGGTCGGTAATTTTTGGATAAAACCTACAGTGTCAGTCAGTGTTAATTCGCGTCCATCTGGGATAGTAAGCTTACGGGTTGTTGAGTCAAGTGTTGCAAAGAGTTTGTCGTAACTGAGCACATCGGCCCCAGTTATCGTGTTCAATAGGCTCGACTTTCCTGCATTGGTGTACCCAGCTAAAGCTACCTTGTATATACCAGATTGATAGCGCTGTTTGCGTTGAAGCGACCGTGTTTTGGCGATATCGGCAAGCTCTCGTTTGATGGAAGTGATTCGCTTGCGTACCATACGGCGATCTACCTCGAGTTGGCTTTCCCCCTCGCCAAAACGCGAGCCGACACCGCCGCCCATTCGATTTGAGGCAAGATGGGCCCACATACCGCGAAGTCGAGGAAGGAGATATTCATTCTGAGCAAGTCGCACCTGCAGGCGCCCTTCTCTGCTGGTTGCGTGAAGCGCGAAAATATCAAGGATTAATGCTGTGCGGTCAATGATCTTGATATCTTTGCCTATAAGTTTCTCAAGATTCGATTGTTGCGACGGAGAAAGCTCGTCATCAAATATAACCACATCGGCAGTATATGAGCGACAGAGTTGTGCGACCTTTTCTACTTTGCCTGATCCGATGAAGGTGCGC
>OGPK01000858.1_pt1 | contig 27054 bp, 42 predicted proteins | sample 1552921 | NCBI WGS metagenome assembly OGPK01 (sample SAMEA2580264, study PRJEB22360) | human gut metagenome | biome: human gut; feature: human-associated habitat; material: faeces | place: Denmark | collected 2008/2010 | reverse complement strand
CGCTGCGTAAGATAGATGCAAAGATACTCATGATTTAGCCCCCTCATTTCCGCGCTGTGATGCAGAGCCAGCTTTTCTTTTTGTGTATCTGCACATCGTGAAAGCCCGCCTGCTCCAGATACGTCTTCAGCTCGGCGTCCTTGTAGATGGTCATGCCGCCGATGATCTCCGTCCACTTCTTGTCCTTGTCCGTATCGCCGTTGCTTTCGTTGCAGATGAGTAATGTCCCGCCGGGCTTCAGCACCCGGTAAACCTCCCGGAAGCACTGCGGCAGATCGGGCCAGAAATAGACGGTTTCAAAGGCCGTTACCGCATCGAACCAGTCGCCTGCAAAGATCATATCCGCCACGCTGCCTTGCAGAACGGTGCAGCGGCCCTCCGCTATGGCGGCCTCGTTGACCTTTTTGGATTTCTCCACACTGACGGGGGAATAGTCAATGCCCTTGACAATACCCTCCGGGCATTTTTTCAGAAGTCTCTTGATGTTCGCCCCTCCGCCGCAGCCGCAGTCCAGCACCTTGGCGTCCAGAGTAAGCTCCAAAAAGCGAAGTCCCCACCGTGCCACAGGACTGTGCCCCAGGTTCATCATGGCGACCATGATTTTCCCGCCAAGCCCCACAGGCTTTCTGGTGTTCTCAAAAAATGACATCTTATCACACCTCCGATTTCACACATTCCGCATAGGTCAGCGGGAAGGACGCCTTTAGAACAGCGCTTTTCCGCACCGCCCAGCCGTTTTGCCGCAGGAAGCACAGGTATTCCGCGCTCGTCCACTTGCTGTGGAGAGGAAAGCCTGCCAGCTTCATGAAAAAGGCTTTGACCTTGCCGGAAAACGAGTTTCCCGCGTGGGTAAAGGTGGGCGCGATGAGCACACCGTCGTCCTTCAGCACCCGGCGGATCTCGGCAAGGGCCTTCTCCGGCTGCGGCACGATATGCAGTGCGTTGGACACGATCACCACATTAAAGGACTGGTTCGCGTAGGGCAGGCAGAACATATCCTGCACGGAGAAGTGCAGCTTGGCAGAGCGATTATCTCGCTTTGCCTCAGCGATCATCTCCGCAGAGGCGTCCGTCGCCTCGATGTGCGTCGCCGCGTTTACGATGTGTTTTGCGATCAATCCCGTGCCGGTCGCCAGCTCCAACACCGTCTTGGCTTTTACAACCGGCCGGATCAGCTCATACATTTCGTCATACGCCGCCCGATCCTTTCGCATAAAGCGGTCGTACCGACCGGCGTTTTTGTCCCAGAAATTCTTGTGTTCCTGCATCGCTATCATTCCTTTCAATGTTAGATTAACCTAACCGACGCGTGCATCCGAGCGGTTAGATGGTGCTAACCGTTGCGCCTTGGAAAAGCCGCATCTCTGCGGCCTTCCGCTTATTTAAATAACTCCCTGCAAGCGCCGTACACCAGCGTTTCCAGCACCTGCGGGTACAATTCTCCGATTTGCTCCTTGTGTGAGACGGTCAGAATCAGTCCACGTACTGTCGCGGCTGCAAGTGAAATCCCCTGTTTAGGAACAAGACCATATTTTTCCAGAAGCAGACGAATGTGCGTCTCGTCATCGTGGTAATGGACATTTTTGATGTCATCCGGCAGCCTCTGCAGAAGCAGCTTCGCATCGTTTTCAATGAAGACCATGTCGCCGGTATCGGACAGTCGCCGGCAGACGGCAAGAACCGCCTTTGCCGCACGCTCCGACGGCGGCAAGCCGTTTGCTTCGCTCAGTGCATGGTCAGCCACCCCGTAAAGCTCGGAGTGAATACTTTCCAGAACCGCGAAGAAGGCCATCTCCTTGGATTCGTAGAATTTATAAAACGAGCCTTTTGCGATACCGACAGCCTTTGTCAGTTGATCCACTGAGGTTTTCTTCATCCCCAGTGTGACGGCGCAGCGTCTTGTTTCTTTCAGCAGCGCCTTGTGAAGTTGTTCTGTTTCATAATCGGTAAAAGCCAAGGTCGCACCCTCCATGAAATATGACCGTTTCGGTTCTTCTAGTCATATTATACCGCGCTTTTTTCTGGTTTGCAAGAGGTGCGGAGAAAAAATCACTAATCAAAAGGGGTGCAGCGTTGCAGAAAGAGACGCTGGAATTCCGGTAATCGTTGTCGCCGCTGTAAAAGAAACTATATCGTAAAAGGGCATCAGAACGAAGCATCCAAACGCTGCGTTCTGATACCCTTTTTGTTTCATATTGCACAGATGGGGTGATTGCAAGGAGAAGAACAGAACTTCACACAACATGAATGACGTATTCACATAATACTACTGCTTTTGCACTATCATTAACGTTCGATCTTGCATCGATCCGTTTTAAGGTGAGACCTTTTAAGTTGCTCCGTACTCCTTCGCCGCATGATCATCTGCCGCGCCTGCCGATTCTCCGCATCCTCTCCAAGCAGACGAGACGCTTCCTGCTTGGCGCTGAGCAGCATAATAAGGGAAGGCTTCTCGTGCATGGTGCCCTCTAATTGCTGTTCTACCTCCTTTTCCTGCACAGGACGGATTGCATTCCGTGCTTTGTACAGCTCCACCGGATCAAAATCCGCAGTCTGCGCTTTCAGCTCGGCATATTCAGTCAAAGCCTTATCCAGTTCAACGGAATATTTCTGTTCCCGCGTCTCCAGCTTTTTCAGACCGGCCTCCATGGTGGCAATATCCTTGCGGAATGCCTCTGCGCCTGCATCCTCCGCATACTCAAATTTTTGCAAAAGAAGCGCCTTTTCGGAACACAGTTCCTCTAAATCTTCCGTCAGCTCTGCAATGCGGACAGCCAGTGCCTTCTGGCGTTTCACATGGTATATTGGCAATTCCTTTTTCTCTGCAACCAGCGATTTGCGCTCCTTGCTCTTTTCCTTGATCTGCTGCACCAGACCGGTGTAACGCTCCAGCTCCGGCTTCCATACGGCAAGGGATTTTTGAATATGCGATTTGCCGCTGCGAATGTGAGAGAGTTGGTAGCAGAAGATCAGCACACGGCTGCGCAGCTTTTCCAGCCCTTCCGCAATGGCGGGGACAGTACGGACGACCAGTGCGGCCAGTTTCTTAATTTCAACTTTTAATTCCCGCAGCAGCGCATTGTCGGCTTTGATCTGCCGGTTGATTTCGCAGCGGTCAGAGATGATCCCCTTGCGCTCCAACGCCTGCGCCGTCACACCTTCATGGATGGTAGGAATCTCATCCAGCCCCCGTGCGGCGTTGCTTCGGTGGTCAATGCGTTCCTCCCGCCCGGCGCGTTCCAGATAGCGGTTGGACACGTCAGCCCATGCCGCCCGCCATGCCGCAAGATGTTCCTCACTGTTCCAGCGCTCAGAGATGGGGTTCTGTCTGCCGTAGCGGGTGCTTTTGGGATGTTTATCTGCTCGAACAAGCCCTTGTGCCTCGGCAGCAGACGGAGCCATATACACCTTTTTCTTACCGACTTTGTACTGATACTGTTTCTCCCAACCATCGGTTTGTGCCGCCTTAAACTCGGCGGCGGTGAAGCCGCGTTCCGCTGTTGTGACGGTGATTTCCGCTTCACCGGGAGCAACCGCAGTCACAACACCGTTTTCGTCCACTGTGACTATGTTGTCATCGGAGGATGACCATGTGACAGACCGGTTTGTGGCATACAGTGGTTCAAGAACAGCTTTGAGCCTGTGTTCGGCTCCGACGTTGAGTTCAATATAATCTTCGCTCAGAGCAACGGAAGATACGCACTGCGCCTGAGGTTCAACTGATTTTTCCTGAATTTCTCCGTTGAATTTTCCCACGACCTTGACGGTCAGCTCTTCATCACAATCCATCGGATAATAATTGAAGGTTACGCTGCCTCCGGCATCGGCGACCGACTGGTCTATATATTTGAAGTCCATGTCACCGACATAGGCATACAGCATATAAAGCTCGCCCGCCTCGGCGCCGGAGCAAACAACCTTTTCGCGCAAAATTTACGCAACTTTTTCAAGAATTTCCATACACACTTTGTAAACATCGTCATTATTCTTTTGCTGGGTTATGACCAACTCGTTTACATCGGTTCTGCCGAGCACAAAATCTGAAACTTCTTTTCTTGCGGCGTCATATCTGAGCGTTGTTTCCTTTAAATATTTCATTGTAACTCGAACATCTGCATGTCCTAATAATCCCTGAATGTCTCGTATGGTGTTATCGCTTGCCCCGCCGTCGTGGACACACAGCACTATATTGGCAAATGATTTTCTCATTGTATGGGAAGAAATGTGTATCGGCAGTCCTGCTTCCTTTCCCGCGCTTTTGAGATATCGTGAATAGCTTTGCTCCTGTAGTCTCCCGCCGTTGTTCTTCGAGAAGATATAATCATCGGGAGAACAGTTGCGTCCGCCGAGCCACTTGCGATATTCTGTAAGCGTTTCCTTTATCGCATCGGATATGAAACACCGATTGATTTTAGATGTCTTGCTCTCGACTACGGGTATACGGTCTCTGAACTCGCCGTCGTCGTCCATGATCCAACCCCATTTTAATTTAACGAGGTCGCTTGCTCTAAGACCGAAGCAAATGCCGCAACGGAACATAGCCCAGTTTCGTATTCCCATTCGTCCTGTGTTTTTGAGCTTATCCAGTACAACACACATTTCATCATAGGAACGAATCGAATCCGCCGCATGAGCTATTGGAACGCCGTCCGATTTTACACCGGACAGCAACCGCTCTTGCTTTTTCTCTTGTTCTAATCGCCGATTTGCTTTTCGCTCCTTTTCTGAAAATTCATTTTGAATCCGATTTGTTTCCCACAAGGATTTATATCTGTCTCGCTCTTCTGCTGTTTCGCGGAGGAGCTTTTTTAGTCTTGCGTTCTGTGCTTTCAGGCTATCAATAAGTATGTCTTTGTTAACATCAACACTGGTTATCTGACCCAATTCTGACGCTCCTTCCAAGCATTATACACTCGATTGAAATTGCCCTGAATACTGATAGGATAACCGCGATAACCCTGACGCCTTATCTCACGCTCTGCAAGAAGCTCAATCCACCAGTAAAGTACCTCTGGATCGCTCTCAAGAGCAGGAAGATATTCTTCCGGGAAATGAGTGTTATCACCTCTGTGCCATTCAGATTCATATTTATCTCTTAAATTTCCCCTCATCTCCGCAGGCGGTGCGGGATTTGCCGCAATGCGCTGCCGCTCTCTATCTATTTCGTCCCAACGCTCTTTAACATCGGCTCCAACAAACACCGCCGAAGCACCAATCAGACCAAGAAATGAACCCAAAAATCCCATTTTACAAATTTCTCCTTTCATTAATCGAACTTTAGTCGAACATTTGTTCCGTTTACATTTTTTATTATAGTCCTAAAAAATTCTCTTGTCAACAGGGAATTTTTTCCAGTTGTAAGTTGTCACTTTTATCGGACACTCAAATCATTTTCCTTTATGAGTCGAGCCGCTATAACAGGACTCAGCTTAACCGTCGGCAAAGTAATTTTGCTTGCACCATTGCTCCAAGTTTGATGGCTACCGCAACACCTCACCTCCTTATAGCCGTTATCCCGTAAAATTCTCTTGAACTCTTTTACTTTGAATTGAGTCAATCTGACATACACACCTCCACAACAGCATAATTTCCAAACTGTTCACACTCCTTATCGAATAGATAATTTAATAGCTCTGCAAAGTCATTTCCTTTTCCGGCATATCCAAGCTTATTTGCGCTGTCCTGAATTGATTTCATCTTAGGACACGACTCGCAGCTATGTATTGAGCAGAGCTTGCTTCCGATACCGGAACAAGCCACAAACTCATCTCCATTTTTCGTTTTTGCTACTACTGTTTGATGTTCCATTTTTCCCTCCAATTAACAGCCGCACACTACTTTTATTTTTCTTGTTATATCCGTCATAATCGATTCGTCGGTGATTTTACCCACTCTCCTTCCTAATCTCGATTTGTCTACCACTCTCAGTTGTTCACATAACGCTTCCGATTCATCTCTTACGCCCTGCTCACTTGTTATTTTGACGTGCGTCGTCGCCATAGACGGTTTTATTTTTGTCGATAAAGGTACGATAACCGTCGTCGGCGAGTGGGCATTTCCCACATCGTTTTGCACTATAATCGCAGGTCTTGTGTTCCGTTGTTCAGACCCCACTCCGTCCAGCGAAACCAAGTAGATTTCTCCTCTCTTAATTATTTTAATCTTCCTCTCCCATATTATTTTTTACTTACGATAGCTCATATGCTATCATACATCTCAACGATTTTTATTCCTAACTTCCGTATGACAGCTTCGGTGAAATTGTTTTTCATTTTCTCCTGAAGTCGAGTTTTACTTGTACTTCTGCCATAGATTACTCCATGCTTGTCTATTATGTAATAGATTACTCCATGCTTGTCCGTTATGTGATAGTATATTTCTTCAGCCATTCTGTACCTCATCTCTAATTGCTTCTATTCGGTACGGCTCGTTGTACCGAACACCGTCTATTATCTCGTCAACAAATTCATCATCAGCGAGCGGCATATTAGCCAACAGATCAATAAGCTCGATAGCTTTATCACAGATTTTTACTTTGATATTCATTTATATTCTCCTTTAACTTTGCTATAATTGTTCTCATATTTCCGCCTTCGTTTCCTTCGGGATATTCACATACACATTATACCCCGTTCCATAATACCCATTATCTCCACCCTCGTACTGGACAAGATTTATCTTTTTGTCCTCCGCATAAACGAATAGACGGTATATATCGCAACACGAATTGTCGCTATAGTCTATACGAGCCTCGACATTAGTAATAACATTATCGCAGTTATTCAAGGCTACGAGATAATACCAACCATTACCACACCCACCGCAACCAAGATTTCCTTCCGTGTAGAGCTTCACTCCGTTATCGAGGGTTAGCTCGGCGTTTTGATCGTCTCCTTCGACCTTAACCACTTTATGGAACAAAAGCAAATCTCTCATCTTCTGCTCAAAATCATCATCGTCCGAATGTGTATAAAACTCGCCTCTCTGTATCATATCTTTATTACCTCCTCTTTATACTTATCCTCGTCGCTCATTACCGCCGATGTCGCCGCCGCACACGGCTTCCAACAATTACCGTTGTGTGCGCAGTTTTTGCAATATGTTTCCAACACTTCATACACCGTCATATCACGCTACCTCCGAATTTGTTTTAAATTCGCTAAGAGCTTTCACCACAGCTTTGTGTGTATCGTTCTCTACTGCCTTATCAACCTTACCAAGCAGCTCTGCGTTAAGAGCGGCGAGCGCTTTCATTCTTGTGTCATATTTTTTAGGAATCCTCATACCGGAAGCAACATCGGTTACATACCATCCGTCACTCCGCTTATCAAAACCAAATTCGATTTCTCTTCCTCGTGGAGTTCTTACTACCTGTCCATAACCGCTGACCCGCTCAAAGTGATTAAGGGTCTTAGGGTCGTTTCTGTTAGATATCGCTGTGTAAAAGTCAAGTTTATACATTTTCATTTACCTCCAATCTCTAACTTTATTAACCGCATAATCATATATTTCGCAATACTCTTGATTGGTAATGCTAACATCCCACGCGGCTCGATTTGTAATCTCTGAAATCTTATCAACAGAATCAGCCGTGTCTATGAGCCTAATATAATTCTCCACTATGTCATTCATTTTTCATTTACCTCCGCTACATCACCGTACAGCAAGGTATGAACTCCTTTGCTATATCGCTCGTCAAACCAATGCCAAATTTCTTCACGGTGCGTACCAGCCGAAAAGCCTAAGAACGCTTCCTCCATGCACTCCGTTTCAGGATTCATCGGCACATCTCCAAACTCTTCCCATAACTCTTTGATTTCTGCGTCTCGGTCGTGCAAAGTCTCGATATCATTCAAACCATCAAAAATCATGCTATATGAGAGGTACGATATATCGCCTCGGGTATGCAATTCATTTAGCTCATACAACGCCGCACTTTTTATATCACTCATTTTCATTTACCTCCTTTATATCACCGTCTATTAGCCGTTCAGCCGTCATAGTGTCATACTTAATATCCGCACACGCAAACTCGGGATTGTGTCCCACCGCGTCTGCCGACACCCAAACCGACCACCTATTAGCAGCTTCTCTCTTCGCCGTCTCTTCGTCGTCTGCTTCAATCTCATATGTAACTCGTCCTGAATAGTTGAACTGTACAAGATATTCCATTTTGCTCCACCTCCTTTGCGTTATCAGTGCTGAACCATATGTCGTTTCTGATTTCGTTTCCTTGTTGTATGTGAACACGCCCTCGTCAGGGTATTCGTCGTAATCTCGGTAATGGAATGTGTTATCATGAAAGTAACAATATTCACCGAGCTGACCAAGTTCTTTATCGATTCTATAACATTTCGCTATATGGTTAATAGCGTCATCAGTATCGGCAAAGCCTCTCATAAACTCTTCTCTACCATTTTTAATATTTCGCACATACACATAATTCATTTTGTTTTTATTTCCCTTTCTTATTATTCCACGTTTCCTTCTGTACTCTCGATTTCGCAATCCACCCCCACCACATAATCTTTTTCTTTACAATATTGTATTGCTAATTTGTAAGAGCAAAAATCCTGCGGCATATTGAATGAGTCAATATTTTTAGGGAATACCGTGTAAATCATATACTCCACCTCGCTTTAGCTCATTTTAATATTCCTCCGGCAACAGCATGGTCGTCACATTACCCTCGTCGCCGAAGTCTGTGATTATCCAAATCTCGCCCTTACTTGTGTTATATGCGGCGAGCGTTCGTCCATCGCCTACCCGAACCGCCTCGTCGTTTAAAGCCTTGTCCTCTTCGGGGATATCACCCCAATCGCACTTTGTGTATCGCCCGAAAGCGTCGAGCAGCTCCTCGCAAATTTTACCGTCACCGAGTATATTTGCTATACCCTGCGTCATGACCTGCATTCCTAAATCAAATTTCAATTCCATTCCAAATTCAATTCCTCTCTGTTTGTCATTTTTCATTTTTGTGCATTTGACTCGCGAGATTATCTTTTCATCTCTTGATACTCATCACTCGTCAGCTCTATATCACAACTGTTACAGTCCAGCAATTCAAGAACAGAAATCAGTGCATCTTCCTTGGTAAACCCGCACTTGTCTTTACCAAGTTCCCTATATCCGCGCCACTTAGCATCCACAAGCGCCGGAATGTCAGACTTCACGCTATTGCAGTTTGCTAAGCGCTGGTACACATCTTCTGGCAGAAAGTCAATCCACTTCTTGTTCGATATCATCATTCATTCTCCTCCAGTCTCTTTCTGTTTGTTATTTTTTTGCTTCAGCATTTGTCTTTGTTTGGGCAAGTATCACAATCGTAACGGATCCAATGTCCGTCGCCGTCCTTACCCATACAATCACTCTCGCCTCGAGTTTTTACATATATGTCGTATGCTTCGTCTGTCTCGTCGTCTATGGGTTTATAATAAAAATCACAGTTTTTGTCTACACAGTTGTCGCTCCAAAACACGCCAACATTACAACCGCAATTCTCGTCAGCCCATTCCCCTTCAAACCTAACATCGTTTATGCAGCATATTTCTGCAAGCTTATTGAGTACGGGTATAGGGCAGCTCCACGCCGTATCAAACCACAGCGTATTCTTGTGGTTGAGTGAGGAACATTGCGCGTTCCATTTTGTGCCCCAATTCGCCACACTCCAATCATACCAATTATTTGAGCCGTACAGCTCCCTCGCTCTCTTGTCTAAATCACCGCGATAAATGTTGTCGGGCATTGGGATAATTTTGTTGAAGTCAATCATAGACCCATTTCCTTTTATGTACTGAAGAACCCTGTCTATATTCTCCTGATTTCCGTGAAACACAATTCGATTTGTTACCCAATTTGGCATTTTAATTCTCCTTTTTGAATTAATATTATTGATAATCAAACATGGTTACGCGCCTCTTCTTATTACTTCGTAGTTCTTAGGGATTCTGTTTACCGGCACATATGTATATTCATTTAAGTTCATCCAAAACGGACGACTAAACTGATACGCAGCTGGATGCTTTACTAACCGTTTTTCAGTACCGTCCCACAAAGTAAATTTGATTTCACTTCCGATTGGCAGATTGCTGAGTGCGTCTGGACTCTTTTTCTTTTTTATATTCTCATAGCAGCGCTCTCGCCATTCCTTTGCCCACTCATACTCCGTAGGGGTAAGCACATCAAGTATTCCTTTCGGACAATCATAGTAACCGGGACCAGCGCTCTCATCCATATCCTTGTAAGAAAAGTTAAAATAGTCTTTGTTGTTAACGGACGTGAGCATTACCACTCCAAAAACACTTTCCTTTTCGGGCTTAGCCCCCGTTTTGAAAATGGTTTTCTTTACAGCGGCATAGTAAGTAGAGCCTACCATAGCAGATTTGAGCACTTCATATCTCCCCTTGTTGCCTACCATATCGCAATTCATTATGCTGTCGCACTCTGCTTTTCTATCTATTTTGCCGTTCTTATAGAACGACGCATGATAACTTGTCCATCCCATTTTAAAATTCCTCCTTGATTACTTCTTCAATTACATTATTGTTTTTGTCCATCCAGTATGTATTCGCGCCCAATTTTTCTTTCTTATACCCTTTGCTTAACATTTGGTATTCCTGCTCCACTACTGGGTCGTGCCACAGAAGTCCTCTTGCCTTATAGAGCGGAATCCAATGCGACTCGTAGAAATCATATCCAGCGCCGTCGATACCGAAGATGAACCCGAAGTCCTCAGACTCGTAAACGCGGAACCCACACTCGGACATGAGCTTGATTCCGTCGTCCTCTTCAAGCCACCAATCATCTGCGGAGTCGCCAAACGACCACATTGTACCCCACATTGGAAGAGCATCATCGTACTCGACCTCAAAGTCATCGCGCTCTGCATCCGTCCACGAGTCATTGTCAAGCTGGATGTGATACCTGCCATCCTCGTAGATGTCCTCGATCACGCCGCAATGCTCGCTCAGCGGCTGGTAGCAGTAAACTCTGTCACCTACCGCAGGCTCAGTCACCTCGTGGATGTCCTCGTCGCCGATGTTCATCATCTTTTCAATCATCCCGGTAGGTATAGCGTTCATTTCGTGAACCCAGCGTTCAGTCGCATCTTTGATTGTTAAACCATCTTTCATTTTCAATTCTCCTTTCCCTTTACTCTTCGACTTCACCGAACACGGACTCATAGCCATCCGCATCCATGTTCTCTTCAGCAAACACTTTTGCTTCATCGATACCGATCGGTGTGATTTTGTTTTCCGTGTCCCAGCAATTCATGCCGCTGGATATTCGAGCTATAAAGAACTCACCGGTTTTCTTCTGATAAAGAGTTGTCCAACTGCTCGGTGTTCCGTTGCAGTAGCTTGTTCTGTCGCAAATTTCCTTTGCAGTTTCTGTGTTGTACTTCTTTCCCTTGATAATCTTATTCATTTCATTTTCCTCCTGAATTTTAATTTAATTTCTGAATCATCGTTCTCGCCATATTATCTACAGCGATATAACTGGAAGCCGTCGCCAAACGCTTTTCATCTTCGGTTGTCAAACTCACGCCCAATTCCTTTAGGACTTTGATTTTGTGTTTAACGAACCTTTTCATTCTGTCTTCTTCTGTCAACCGCAGCTCTCCTCCTGTTTATGATTTTCTTTGCAAGCCATCGAGCTACGGCATCCTCCATCCGTTCCTCGAAAGCTATAATTTTACCCTCGTGCCACAGCGCATACAAAAACGCGACGACGAAGGCAATTTCAATTACAGTTGTGATTGCAAATCTCAATTCCATTTTGATTCCCTTTCTGATTTAAAATAAGTTTGTACCGTTTTGTCTATACGCCTCATTCCATTTTCGCGCCAGTTCCTCCGCCTCTCTACGGCTTTCGCATAAATGGCATATATCAGCGTTGTATCTTTTAAGTATGGCGATTAAGTTATTACCCGTCGCTATCGTGTCGGCGAAGGCGAAATACTTTCCGTTTTCGGCAGTGACAACCACAACAAAAATCATTTTCATTTCAGATCCTCCACTCTCCGCATATGTTTCCGTTGCTGTCTATCACCTTGCCGTCTGTTCGCCCTTCGGCTACTGCTCTGCTTATCTGCCCGAAAATTCGGCCAAGCTCAGCTGCCGTGGTGTAGTAGTCGACATATTCATTTTCCGCGTCACAGTCATGAAAAGCGGCGTTCCCGGTTTTGATTTCGATTTTCATTTTGATCTCCTTTCAGAAATTAACCACCATTTTCGCGTTGTGAACTGGACTCACCAATTCGCCGCCAAAACAGGCTAACTGCCCAGTACCAACTCTAACAGCGTTGTACTTTGCTGACCCGCTTACCCTCATATAGTAATCGTCGTCCTCGGTACGAAACACATCTCCGCAGCGTATTTCGCTAAAATCTATCCAGTCTTTCGTTTCCTCTCTGATTTCCATTTTGTTTTCCTTTCTGATTTTAAATTATCACTATATTTCAAACACTTGCGGATTTGCTGTTGAACTTATTGGCTTAACAAATACAAAGCTTGTATCAAACACCTTTTTTGCTATGTGCTCTGCCTCGTCGATATTTGTAGCAAAAACAATTATCTGTCTATCGCCCTCATATTTCCTATACGCCACGAATATGTGCTTTGCAATAACGGCATACGCCTCGTCATTCGTCATTTTTTCATTTCCTTTCTGATTTTAAATTTAGCAGCCGAGTTTGATTTCCATTTCACGGCGGCTCTATCTTATATCACGACTTCAGTTATTTACCAAAATCTTTTAAAATTTTACGCCACATTTTCTTCGTATTAGCTAACGATGTATTCGATTTACATCTCATACTCAACATAAATATCGCCGTTAGGCATATATACGCACGACCACACACAGCCGCGCTCATATACAGCCCGTTCGGCTACACACATAGCGTCGTCGAGATTGTTGAAATGCTTTCCGATTACCAAACCGTTTTGCTTTTCAACTTCGACCCCATAGGTACTATAGCTCATGATTTCCTTTCCTCCTCTAATTTTATTCGCGCCGAATGACCGTCGCCCCAGCGCACCAATACAAGAGCGGATATGCTATTTCCGTAGATAATAATTCCGCCCGTTATGTATGCCATATACTTTTCGCCGTCGTTTTCAAAACGGATTTTCGTTTCAAATCCGACTTTCCATATCACTCCCTTTACAAACTTTTCGTATGACATAGTAAAATATTCGCTCCTTTCATTTTCGTTTCGATTTTGTAGTATTTAGATTATGTTTTGAGAATAGAAATACTTCGGGAATATAATTTCATTACCAATTTCCGAAGTGATTTTCTTTAGTATATTTCCCGCAATTCTTTGAGTATTTTATTTTTTTGAATACGCGCTTTACTCCTTCCCATTCGTGACAACACGCCTTCCAAATCTTATAAGCGTTCGGATTTCGCGTTAGTCTGCCGAATTCGTTTTCGGTTTCGGTTTCATACCCAAATTCCGAACAAAAATCCTCATAGTCACCGGGGTCATAATCGGATTTGAATTTCGCTCCTTAAAAGTGATTCGGTTCCTCCTCATTCTCCGATGTAAAGTCTGCTTTCATACACGGTGTCGTCTTCGAAACAGTACACGTAGCTGACATCGTGGTACGGCTCGAACCTGAAGTACACCTCGACCGTCGTCTTGCCTTTAAGCTCGTTGTACTTCGACTCCTTGCAGGGCTTATTGAAGGATAGGAACTCTTCTTCTGTCAAACACGGATTAAGACGCGCGTCGTCTTCAATCCCTATAGCTTTGAAGAACAGGCATCGTCTTTTTGCTTCTATCTTTTGGTATTCACTCATCGTCTCCTCGCTATATAGCATTTTGATTTCAATTCCGTTTCGTTCTGAAAACTCATTTGTCTGCATGACATAATCATTCTGTACAGTGTTTACCATGATTTTTATTTCCTTTTCGTTCCGATTCCGTATAAAGCTCACCTCCGATTAAAATGTTACCGTTGTGTATGCGTGGATTCTTGCAGGTCTGATCGTATTCCGGTTTAACTTTGTAATAGCGCATGATTTTCAATTCATTTCTGTTTTAGATTTTTAATTTTGATTTAATTCCACTTTTGAGCGTAAATTTTTTTACGCCGCTTTTGTTGCCTTTGCCTTTGTCTGAGCCTTTGCACTCGATTTTTTCGCGGATTTTCTTGCGGATTCAACAGCCCCAGCGGGTTTAGGGTCTATCTTGCCGCTTGCGCGTTCTTTCTTTTCCTTGAACTCGATATTATAGGATTTTTCGGTAACTATGCGGTGAAGTATTTCCGCGATAAGCTTTTCGAGATACTTCGGGCGAGCCGCCGCAACACTCAGAACGCCGCGCCCCTTCTTCGCGTAGAGGGATAACAGATAACCGACATCATGAGAATTTGCTTTATAAATATTGCCCTTTTCACCCTCTATATAAAGCATGGAGTCAATTATCATCTGTAATTGCTTGAGCAATTGTGTATTGCTTGTCGGCGTTTTGCCGAGATTGATATCGCGGGCTTGTGTAGGCGTGGCGAACTTCTCCGCGACTGTTTTCACATCCGCGCCGATACTCTGAGCCGTTCTCATGCAGAGTAAACGATTGAAAGCCGCGACTTTGTAAACCCATGTAGATTCCGCGCCGAATTTCTTTCCGCGCTCTACAAAAAATGATTCAAGCGCAACAAAATCAAGCGGGCGTTCAGCCGTGACGAGTTCACGCGATTTTATGCCGTTTTCATCCTCTTTGTCTTTGTGTTTCAGCGTCTCGAAAGTTAGAGCCGTTGCCGCCGCAAGCATGGGCGCGGGGTTGTCGAGCAGTTCAAGTGCCGTTGCATGAAACGCGGCGCGGGTGTACTCTTTTTCAAGCTCTGATGTTTCATTGTCGAGCTTTTCGAGCTCTGCCGCCTTTGTATCGTCGGCATTTATTGCCGCGTTGTAGGCGTTAGCGCGTGTTTCAAGATCTGCTCTGATATCCGCAATATTCCGTAATGCTTTCTTTTCTGTTGTCTTTTTCATGATTTTTTACCGTCCTTATTTAAAATTTTTATATGCTTTTAGCACATTAAAGAACGCGCGAACATATAACAGTTCACGCGCTCGGAATGTGTTAAAAACGAATTAATTATATATCGTCATTATTCATTCAATGAAATATTAATATTTCTACTTTACAATAAATATTTATTCCTGAGAATAAAAAAATTGCCGTCCGTTATTCGTATTTCCTGAGAAATAGCGCGGGCAGTGTAAAGCTAAAATATCTTTATACCATTAATGAATAGGTTATTTTTTATCGTGGCTTTTGCGGCGTCCGAACACATACACACCATACGCGGCGGGAGGTTCAAGCCCCCTCCGAAAATTTTCTAAATCTTTCCGCGCCCTCTGACCGCGCGTCACCCTTGCAACCGAAAAATTTAATAAACGCGATAATAGCTATATAAATAGCTTGCAAGGTATTTTGCATTATTGAAAAATCGGGAGCGCGTCACGGCACGCGCCGCCTTTGGCTGATAGCTACAAAAGCCGTCAAAGCGTGATAGCAATATCAAAGTATTGCAAGGCTATATTCAATAACTATGTGTTCCGCTTTCCGCTCTTTTTACCCTTGCAACGGATAACAAGCCGTTTGAATAATGGGCAAGCCCCGCGCCGCTTGACTTTTCGCGGCATTGGTGTATAATCTTATGTATTGTAAAGTCATTCAAATTGTTTTCACCGTGCCGCACTGTTTGGCGGTCATTCGGTGTGTTCCCTTGTCTGACCTTGCAAGCGTATTATATCAAACTTTTCGTTGATTCTGTTTCTTGAAAAGAATTAATCAACTTTTTATTTGATTTTTGGAGGTTTGCACAAATGCAAGAGGATAAGGCCAACAATAATTTGTGCAATGTGCGCGAATACGATTCAAGTATTATCGCTAACAGAATTAAACGCGAGTGTTTAAAGCGTGATATCATATTAAAAGTAATGTTATCAGACTTGAAGATGAACATTAACACAATATCCGCGATGTGTAACAAAGGGCAAATGCCTGCCGCCGACAGACTGGCAAAAATCGCTGATTATATCGGCGTATCTGTTGATTATCTTCTCGGACGTTCTGACAGTCCGGAATAATCTGTACTTTACAAGATACCCCGCGCGCCTTGTCCGCGTGGCTCAACGGCTCATCGTCGGCGGCTTGTCCGCGTGTCTCTCTTGAGTACGCCCATATAATACCACCTTTCGGCGGTTTATAGTGTTCAAAAAAGAAAAATAACCGCTTTTTTGTGGATTTTACGCATCTTTGTAACATATACACAATAAGCCTATACAACGGAGTTGATAAATTTGTGCAATACTAACAATTATGACCCCACTATTATTGCAGAAAAGATAAAAAAAGAATGCATGAGACAAAATGTCACGGTAAAAACTATGTTGCAAGAATTAAACACCAATAAAGATGTATTATATAAGATGACGCACGGCGGCGCACCGTCCTATATTACCGTTGCTCGTATATGCGATTATTTAAATATATCTATAGATACTCTGCTCGATCGCCCCGCGCCGCCTAACGTCGCCGCCGACATTAACGCCGCCGTTGAGTGCATAGCCCGCGCCCGTGGGGTATCCGCCGACTATGTGCGCGGCGTTCTACGCTTGCCGCCGAACGGCAGCAGCAGTACCGACAACGATATATAATATTCTATAATAGCATAATACCCCCGCGCAAGTCTTCGGGGCACGGCTACGCCGTGCGACGCTCCCGCCGACGGTGAGACGGTACGCGCATTATAGGTATATATACCTACCTATATAATATATAATATAATACCTATACACACGGAATTTATCTTTTGGTGTATAGGTATTTTTTTATTTTGCTTTATAGACATATAATATTGACGACGACGAAGGGCTGAAGGGTTGTGTTGTCGTGTTGTGTATATACTATTTGTATAATTATTGTGCTATAAATACATAAAAAATATTACAGTCTGTATACCTCGACTATATAGGTATAATAATCTATAAAATACGCCTTTATGGATTATCCCCCGCAAGGGGGCTATTTTAAACCTATAGCAGAAAAATAATCGTGAAAAACCGCTTAGTTAATCAACCCCACTCACACGTCGTCAAAATAGACCCTCAGAACTACACAAATCCCGCCCATAGTAGAGGGTATCTTCTACGGGTCAGGTAGATTGGTGCTTTTTAAAATTTTAAAAAAACTGGTAAAAGCCCGCTCTACGCACAAAGTTACCCCTACGAGCATCCGAGATAAAGATGTGGTACAGACTAAAATCCCTAAAGTCTACCTTACGAGCGGTCTTTCGTCCGTGGTATAAGCCTATAGACCCATCAGGGTTGGTATGTACAGGCTGACGTCTTCGAAGAAAGCTTCTACAAGTTCTATATATGTACGATCGTCTTACGCGCCGAAGGGCGCGTTTTTTTTATTTATGTTTATCGCTACGCGCTAAGCTTCTACCCTCTACTTCTGTTAATAATTTATTCATAAATTTAACCTTCAGATTTTGGTAAATCAGCCAACCTCGGGTGTAAGGTATATACATAACATGGTGGTACAGACTACGGAGTAAGCCGTTTCAAGGCAAATCCGAGGTGAGCGACACTAATAAGGCGAACGGAAACGGAGCGCAGCGCAGTTAAAGGCTTGCTGAGTTCGCCTCAAGATGGAGCGAACCGAGGATGCAGTCTTCCTTTAGAAATAAGGCGAAGCCTTCCACCCGCCTACGGAGATGTTTGAGGGAGGCGTCAGCGGTATCTCCGAAGAGAAGTTAGCGAAGCTTGCGAAGAGAACTTCTCCCGAGGTGGTATAGCGTAGCCTCCCGCCTACTCCGTAGACGGAATTATGTGGCGAGCAAGGACACGTTAGTGGACTTGTGACCTTCACATAACAGAATATGCTTTTATAAAGAGGGGGTGCTCAGATGCCTTGATACACAAGGGCTGTAGAAATTTTTAAGACATTTTCAAAATGAAAAACTATTAAATTCTAAGGAGGAACTATTATCAGCGTTAAAGTATGCGATGCGATTATGGGTACCGGCAAGACCGAAGCCGCTATTACCTATATGAACGAACACAAGGAGAAGAAATTCATTTACATTACGCCATATCTGGCGGAGAGCAATCGTATTAAAGAGGGTTGTCCGGAGTTGCGCTTCGTCGAGCCGAGCAACAAGCTGAGCGAATACCATTTCAGAAAGACAGAGCACACAGCAGCTCTTATAAGCGAGGGGCGCAACATAACGACAACCCACGCCGCTTTTAAAAACTACAGCGCAGACACCTTAAGGAAGGTAAAAGAGCTTGGTTATGCCCTCATTATAGATGAGAGCTTAGAGGTTCTTGTCGAGAGCGGACTTAAGGCAAATGATATGCAGATGCTTGAGGCTACTGGCTTTTTAACATCAGGAGACGGAATGTATCAGAGCACTGGAAAGGAATACGACGAGGGCAAGTTCTTCGATGAGATGAAGATGCTTCAGTCTCGTGCCGTTATTGGCGTTAAGGGTCAAAGGGGGCAAAAACTCTACTACTGGGCTTTAACCCCGGAGCTTCTAACCTCGTTTGACGAAGTGCTTGTGCTGACATATCTGTTTGGCGGGCAGAGCCTTTGTTATTTTATGAAGATCCATAGTATTCCCTATACATATATAGGTGTGTCGCTGAAGGACGGTGTTTATCGCTTCTCTGACAACATTGACTATGTGCCGGAATATACCAAGCACATCAAAGACCTTATACATATAGTAGAGTCGCCAAAGCTCAACCGTATAGGCGACCCACCCCATGCGCTGTCTATGAACTGGTATCAGAGACGCAAGGCTGGTGAGGGTGGCGAGCTCAAGGTAATAAAAGACCATATATTCAACTGCTACAACAATATATGGCGCGGGTGCAAGGCGGACGAGCGTATGTGGGGAACCTACAAGAGTGCTTGCAACAAGGTAAAAGGCAGAGGTTACACCAAGGGTTATGTCGTCTTCAACGAGAGGGCTACTAACTCATATATCAACAAGAGGTATCTCGCCTACGCCGTCAACCTGTTTATGAATGTCGCGGAGAGGCGTGTGTATGAGAAATTTGGTGTAGAGGTAGACCAAGATATGTACGCCCTTTCAACTATGTTGCAGTGGATATGGAGGTCGGCTATAAGGCGTGGAGAAGAGATATGGCTGTATGTGCCGAGTAGAAGAATGAGGACACTTTTAAAAGATTGGATGGAGAGGGTTCAGAATGGTGATAAAGACGAAGACGATTACGAGTAAGATATCTGTGAGTGAGCGAGAGACGCACATATATAGAAGTGGCGACGGCTGGACGATGGACAGCACCGTTCCGAAAGACTTCAATGCCGCGCTGCGTAAAGGCTGGACACCTGTAGAGCAGACGGTTTACGACGACGGCACTGTGTGCGGGATGATTCTAAAGGCTATCCCTTCCGCAGTTACTATAAGAAAGAACGCCGCTCGAAGCATTTCCGAAGAACAGAAACGCAAGGCGACGGCGGCGTTGGCGAAGTACAGAGCGGAGAAGTGAGGCAGACCTATCGGACAAAAATGTCGAATAGCTTCCCGGCAACAAATATTACGGGGGTCGATATTATCGACCCCTCCCACATAAAAGTGACCCTCACTACTAATGAGGGTCATGAGGGCTCTGGCTAAAACTCAATAATGAATTGTTATCGAGTTTTAGCCATTATAAATCGAACCCGCTCAAAAATGAGCAGGTTCCCAAAATGGGAATGTGCCCGCCTTGAGTATAAGACTATAGACCATTTTCGTGCCCTCGCGAAGATGATAATCGTTGGCGGCGGTGAACGATTCATTCAGCGTCACCCCTCAACTACTGAAAAGATACTTTAGCTCAAAAATGAGCAAAAGTTCTACGACAAGAAGATAAGGGTGTCACAAATTGCGACATCCCTGTTGCTCAAAAATGAGCGATAGTCTGGATGTCGGCGAGCACGCCCTCGATTGAAGCGAGGATGTTGGCGGCGGACTTTCAGACAAAAATGTCGAAAAGTTTTACAACAATATATGGGGGGTACGCAAACGTGACTCCCTGCAAATTTTAACATTATAAATAAGGAGAAAATGAAATGAATGAACTGACAGTATTTAACAATGAGGAATTTGGAGAAATCCGCACCATAACTATTGACGGCGAACCGTGGTTTGTAGCGGCTGATGTGTGCGGGGCGTTGGAGATTAGAAATCCCACCGACGCTATGCGCCGTCTGGATGCCGACGAGCGCACCCTCGTTTCAATCGAGGGTGCCAGCAACGGGCTTCCGGTAAATGCTGTGAACGAACCCGGACTCTATACTCTAATTCTCGGGTCCCGCAAGCCCGAAGCTAAAGCTTTTAAACGCTGGGTTACACACGATATCCTTCCCACTATTCGTAAAACAGGCGGTTACATGACCGACGAGCTTCTCGCTAAATGCCAGAAAGACCCCAATGTCATGTTTGCGTTTGCAGAAGAGCTTCTTAAACTGCGCGACAAAACGAACGTCTTGGAGTCAAAGCTCGATGTCGCCCAGCCGAAGGCAGACTTCTACGATACATTTGTTAGCCCTAATAAATGCACGGGGCTTCGAGACACTGCTAAAGAGCTCGGCATCTCCGAACGCAAGTTTGTCAACTTTCTGATAGATGAAAAATACTTGTACCGCACTCCCGCTCAGCAGCTTCGTCCTTACGCGAAGAAGAGCAACGAGGGGTTATTCGAGACCAAGGACTGGTACACTAAGTCGGATATCGTATCGGTAAGGGTGCTCTTTACGCCGCAGGGCAAGCAGTTCTTCCATAAGAAGCTTATAGAAAAGGGGTTTATCGGCGCACCTATGGTATGCGCGTGAAATAACCAGTAAAGATAAGATGTTAGACTTGGGGCATAACTACCCTACCGGGACACTTTAAACCGAAGTTTGTAATATATAGACAGCAAAACTCGAACAAAAATGAGTATGGCTGATATTTTAGGGAAGAGGTGTGAACGGCATTTTACAGAAAGGATTAGAGAAAGAAGTTGAATAGAGGGTTTTGTGAGGGTTGCCCGTGGATTAACTGCTGCGGCAACGACGACAACGACTACCCCTGCCACGGCAGTTGGGATGAGGTCGCTTACATAGACTATGGAAATCAAGCCATAAATACGGATATGGATGAGGAGAATTAACTATAGGTAATACAATATATATACCGGGTATCGACGCTAAGGATATATACATAACAAATGAGCTATACCCCGACGCAGGTTATTCGTTGGTGGATAAAGACGGCAAGGTCAATTATAGACGATACGCCAACACACTCGATTACAGTTTAGATCAGATAAAACTGCGCGAGGTTTATGAGAAAGTGTACCGCCGCACTAACTTCAGCTTTTACGGAAGAAAGAAAGAGTATACCTCGCGTGTAATAAATGTAACCTTTAAATACTCGGTGGCGGAGTTTAATAAAGCCGGCAGAAATAGGTATATTCGCTTTGGATATAAAGATTCAGACCTTAACTTCGATGATTGCGTGGCTATAAAAGACGGCGAGCTGGTGGGAATAATACTTGGACAGCCTGTGGAATATCCGGTATCTGACGAGGTGCTTGGTAAATACTTCGGTTTTGAAGGTGACGTATACACGCTTATCAAAACACCTAAGACGCTGAAGAGCACAGCGGAGCTGCGCAGGACACTGTATAATGATGGTTTTGTGTGTAATGGAGTAAGGTATGTTAGGTGGAAGAGGTCAAGCGGCAGTTCTCGCGTTGGCAAGTGTCTCTTTATTGACGAGAAGCTGTACGCTCGTATGCACAAGTGGGAGATGTGTGGACTGAAAGTCGCCGAGGGTGAAGAGGTAGACCTTGCTGCGCTTGAGTCATATATCTCTCTGCCGTCAAGCTCTATTATTGATATACTGGAAATAAACCCCGAGAACATTCTCGTGATAGACGACTACGAGAGCAAATTCTTCGATAGGGTTATGTCCGTCAGCGAAGATGGCGACCACCTAATCGCCGAAGAAAAAGACGAGCAGATAACCAACTCTATCTGGGACGGACAGGGGCTTATAGATATATCAGCTATGGGCAAATACAGCGATAAGGGCATGATACTACTCCGCAACCTCTTCTTTAAATGCTGTTGCTTCAATACAAACTTGCAGCAGTGGTTTGCCGACCACGGCATAACAGAGGTGAGCCAGCTAAAGGGCTACACTAAAGCGAAGCGTGTGGAAGATATAAAGATAGTAACCACGCCGAGCAGTATCAAGTATCTGAAGTTCGGGACGATAAACGATTGGATGAAGCACATCGACAATACTTTTGGCGTTGTTAAGTATGATAAGCCGACTCACTTTTTTGACGGGCGCATGGTGCAGACGCACTATCAGCTTCTCAACAGCTTGCAGATGGACAAGGCTGAGACGGCGGCGTTCCTTAAGGAGACATTTGACTATATGACAGCTATCAGAACAGACCCCGCAGTTCTGCGCTACCATATCAAATATCCGATAGAAGACGAATTTGACATCTCCCCTGCCGAGTCGAAGAATGATGTTGTATACAAGCTTCTCGGTCTCAATGACAGGTTTGCGCAGACGAAGCTTTATCATGACTTCAAGATAGATATTCTTAAGTCTTTTACAAAAAATCTTAGGCTCGGTCATGTGCTTGTCGAGGGCAATTACGAAACCTTGTTTGGCAATCCAATCGAGATGTTACAGGCGAGCATCGGCAAGTTCGACGGCGTGTCGGTGCTGGGTGTTGGCAACATACATACGAAGAGGTTCGGGTATGGGCAGAGGCTCGTAGGTTCGCGCAGCCCCCATATCTCAATGAGCAATGTGTGGGTTCCGACGAATGTGGAGTGTAGCGAGATCGACCGCTACTTTAATCTGACGAACGAGATAGTCTGTATAAACAGTATTGGCGAAAATGTCTTAAACGAATTATCGGGTTGCGATCGATGAGGGTCGCCCCACGCGGTAACGCGTGGTGAAAAAACACGGTGAACCCAGAAATCTGGGGTGTGGTCGGAATAAGCCACCGACTGCTAACGGTAAACATCTAAATGGAGAATAAAAATAAGGAGATTTATTGAAAGAAGTTTGGAAACCCATATAAGTAAATCAATAAAAACCAACATCCCTTATTTGGGGTATACATTTAAAGTGGCTTAATATAAAAATCTTCTCCACAAGACAATACCGTGCCAAGCAGTGGTAGAAATATCACTGAAGGTGTAACGACTAAGAGATACGGGCTAAGTCTATTGATACGCCTATGAACTCTGTACTTATGCGGTGAAAATCCGCATTTTGGAAGTGCCGTGGACGTTGTAGCGACGTCAAGAGATAGTCTACTCCCCTAATAAATATCGGGAAACCGAGGGTGCAAAGGTTTGATTCAGACACCTCGCTTGTTACGGATAATCTTCACCTTATTAACGCCGCGCTTAAGAACGAGGGTAAGTTTTTGATAGCAGTTCCGGATGTCTCGTCCGTTAAGAAAAAACGCAGATACACTCACGACGAGCAGGTTGACCTTGATGTTAAAACGAGCAACAATCTTATAGGCGATATCATCAACCTCAGTCAGGAGCTCAATACCCGCATATGGGATGTCCTCAATCGTGGCGGCAGTTATAGTGATATTGAGGAAATATATAAAGATGTATGTATCTTGAATATTATGAGCGGCATTGAAATCGACAAAGCAAAGAAAGAGTTCAATATCAATAATGCTAAGGAGCTTCGCCGACTGCGTGATAAATATAAGATTGAGGGCGATGACGGAAGAGCCATTAAACCTAACTTCTTCAAGGCGAAGGATATCGGTAAAGGTTACTATGACCGCAAGCGAAAGAATTACAAGAAGCATTTGACGACCATGGATCATGTGCAGACTTGTATTAATTCGTACAGGGCTCAGAGAGAAGAGATAGGAAAGAAGCAGGAGTATCTTCCCTTCTCCGCTCTTGTGGGTAATGGCATAGATGTTCATCGTAGACAGTACGAGAAAGTCACCCGCGTCATCAATGCCGTAACAGATATGACAAATGAGATAAAGAGTGTATATGCTTCGGACATAGAATCTTCCGTCAAACAGATGCAGTGTTGCGATATCAGGCAGGAGTGCGTAGAATATGTGGGCAATATGTCGTTCACCAAGAGCGATATGGTCTACCTCCTGCGCCAGATAGAAGAACCTCGTTATTCTCAGATTCAGCGTAAGATATTTAACATACTCTTTGGCTACCCCAACACCTCGTTCTATGAGGTTCTCGAAGCGGGTGCAGAACCTATTGGACTGCTCGCAGAAGACGACGAGGGCGATGTTGAGCTATATGGAAAGAGATACACTCGATATAAATATTTCACGTAAATTGACAACAAATCACGCAAAAATTTACAAAAAATAGGCTAAAATCCGACCCAAACGGGATAAACGCCCCCTCAAAATAGCCGTATTATGCGACAAATTTTAGGGGTGTCCCGTGCGGTTACAATAGGAGAGGGGTAAGAAAACTCGCTCCAAATTGATAAAAAGGAATGGTTCATATAGTTAAAATCTCGCAGGAGGAAGCTTTTAAGATTAGAAAGAAGTTTCCGGGAACGCATATAACGGTAACGAACCGCTACGCTCCCAGTCGAAAGAAAACATACTACTGCACCGAGGGCTTTAAGGTGATGCGCTACCTAAAGAAGCTTCGCCACGAACCGTGGAGGTGAGCCGCTGATGGAAGACTTCGCTAAGAAGCAGAGCGGAGAGTCCTATGTTGACTACTTCGTTCGGCTCTTCGACAACAAGAAAATTTATGGTCTCACTTGCGACCAGATAGCCGAGTTGCTCAATACAGAAAGCGGTCAGACACTCGGCGAGAGCGCTTATCGAAAAGAATTTGCCGCCTTCAATCGCGGTCGCAACTATGAACGTGAGATAGCTGAGCGCGGCGTGGCGACGAGGGTTCTGTCTATATCAGACCTGCACTTCCCGTTCGCAAAGCCTATAGAGACATTTTCAAAGTATGTCGGGCGTGTAGACATCCTACAGCTCAACGGAGATATATTTGATTGTCAGTCGATATCCAAATTCTCGAAGTCGTATCGCATACCGTGTATCGAGGAACTGGTTGAGGGTCGGCAGTACATTATAGACCTTATTGACTACATAAAACCGAAGAAGGTCATCGCAAACTACGGCAACCATGAGCTTCGCCTCGGAGCATATCTCGCCAACCACCTCGATTCAGACCTTCAGGAGCTTATGCCTGAGACGGCACTGGACTACATCTTCGTTGATGGCTTCTATCATTACGACCGCCGCAACCATATTAAGACGTGGTTTGAGCCGTTGCGTGAGACATTCGATGATATCGAAGTCGTTTATACTGGCGAGTGGTTTTCGCAGATAGGTCATGTAATGTTTGTTCACCCGAAGGCTTTTAGCAGTTCACCTATGAAGACGGCGGAGAAAGCTGTGCTGTGGTTCCGCAATGAGGGATATGATTTCAACTGCCTTGTAATGGCGCATACGCACAGACTCGGTTCATATAAAATCGGAAACACCACTATGTATGAGCAGGGTGCGGCGTGTGAGACACAGAAAATGAGATATGGTGACGGCGCGTTGATCAACTCTCAGCAGCAGGGCTGTATTTATGTGTGTCTCGATAAAGATGGCTATAACATTGAGTCGGCGACGAAGCTTGTCGCCTTTTGAGGAAAGAAAGGAAGATAATTTGAATCGCAAGGAACTTATAAGACTTGTGGCGAAAGATAACTCTCTCACCCTCGGTGATTCAGAGTTCTGCATTAATGCAGTGTGCAACGCTATCTCCAAGGTCGTTAATGACGGAGATAAGCTGTCAATATATGGTTTTGGTACATTTCAGAAGGTTAGACGTAAGCCGAAGCCTTACCGACACCCGGTAACGGGAGAGATGTGTGTGCCGGAGCCGTCGGATGTTATCAAGTTCGTGCCGGGCGTAGCGTTCTTCCCGAGCACTGAGCCCAACTACGCCGACCTGTAAAGGAGAGATATTATGCTGATTGCATTGATCTACAACTTTTTAAACGTCTTTGCTCTCACTGGTGGTATTGCTATTGTGGCAATTATCCAGCTGCTCGCGAGCCTCGGCGTGATATAACGATACTTCTTTTTGCAAACTGTAATAATGGCGGTTATGCAGTTACTGATTACGCTCTACGAGGATGCGCCGCACCATAAGCGGTAGACGAGTCGTAGGGTTTACAAAGCCGTGAACTCGCGGCGGGAACTAAAAGACCCTGCGGGTGAACTATCCACCACCTGAAAGGTAGTAGGTAGTTTCCGCAGGGCACTGATAAAAAAATATAGGAATGGAATGATTTGATTGTTTGACAATTATCCTGATGTGGTAACTGTTAAAGAGATGCAGACAATGTTGCGAATAGGAAGAAAGGCTGCGTATGACCTTGTGCATAACGGCACTATTCCCTCTGTTCGTATAGGTACAAGCTACTTAATTACTAAAAAGAGTATTGAAAATTTTCTTTCTGCCGGTAGTTGACATTTTGCGCTGTTGTGCTAAAATGACCGTACAACAGCAAGCGGACTACAGAAAGGAGATTATTTAATTGACAGGAAGCTTGCAAGCAAAACGCGGCAAATATTATGCCGTTCTGAATTTCGTAGACAACACTGGAAAGCGTAAGCAGAAGTGGGTTTACACAGGTTATGAAGTAAAGAATAATCTGCGTAAAGCTGAGGCGGCTATGCGGTCAATAATTAGCGAGTATGAAAGTGCTCAGCTGATTTATGAACCCAATATACTTATCTCGGACTACTTAGACCAGTGGCTCACGGAGACGAAACCCTTCATAGACACTGTAACGTGGGACGGTTATAAGGTTATAGTCGATTCTCATGTTCGACCGTATTTTGAGGAACACAAAATAAGATTAGTGGATGCCAACCTTGACAATATACAGCAATATTTTGACTATAAGGCGACCCACGGCAGAAAAGATGGGAATGGCGGTCTATCACCTAAAACCCTTC
>OGPK01000848.1_pt1 | contig 27425 bp, 26 predicted proteins | sample 1552921 | NCBI WGS metagenome assembly OGPK01 (sample SAMEA2580264, study PRJEB22360) | human gut metagenome | biome: human gut; feature: human-associated habitat; material: faeces | place: Denmark | collected 2008/2010 | reverse complement strand
GAGTTAAAAGACTGAGCTTAAGCAGTCAAAATTCTATTATAAATTCAATTACTCAAAAAGGCTTCGCAGATATGCGGAGTCTTTTTTGCATATAATAATCTGAAAACCACTCAGAAAGTATGACATCTATGTCACGTTCTTCTTTTTTCTTTGTGTTTTTTATTCTGATACTGTCTAACAGCATACTGTCCTACATTTCATTCAGTCGAAGCACTGTCTCTGTTCTAAAAAAAGGCTGTGCCGCCTCTGCTGAGTTCCGACAACAGGATCTGTCCCCGGAACTTTATCGTCAATTGACAGAATCCGGTCTTTATCCTTCAGACTGGTGTGATCTTCTTACCACAACCATGTTAAACAGTCATTTTCATCCTCAACATATTTCTCCTGATAATACCTTTTATCTGTTGTACAAAAAAAGCTGCTATCTGCAGCTAAAAAATTATTATGAAGCAATCTGGGGAAATCTGCAGTATTTTCCTGTTGCCTCTGATGACATCAGCTATGAAGACAGTTGGATGGACTCACGTACATACGGTGGAAATCGCCATCATGAAGGAACCGATCTCTTTGGTCCCGTCAGCCAATCCGGCTATTATCCCATCGTCAGTATCACAGACGGCATTGTTGAACAAAAAGGCTGGCTGCCTCTTGGCGGATACCGAATTGGTATCCGTTCTGACTCTGGCGGATATTTTTATTATGCGCATCTTTCCTCCTATGAGGAAGATTTTACTCCCGGCGATAGAGTGCAGGCCGGAGAAATTCTTGGTTTCATGGGAAATACCGGATATGGACAGGAGGGCACTTCCGGAAGGTTTCCGGTACACCTTCACCTTGGCATCTATATCACCACCCCAGAAGGGCAGGAGATCAGCGTAAATCCATACCATATCTTACAATGTCTCAGAAAAAAAATCAGAAAGTGCACATATTACTAACAAAAATTGTACAAATTGTGTTATACTGTATGGGAAGTTTTGTCTTTTCGTATTTCAAGTCTTAACTTCAAAGCAACAATCCTGCAAGGAGCGATATTTATGGAAATACAGTTATGGAGAAGTATTTTATGTCCATATGAACTTGCTGTCAAAGAACTGATGGTAAAGTTTGAACATATTATAGATGAACACAAGCAAAATGACCTGTATTCTCCGATTGAACAGGTCAGTGGGCGTGTCAAGAGTCTTCCAAGTATCCTGGAAAAAATGCAGCGCAAACATATTCCCATGGAAAAGATGGAAGAAGAGATCGAAGACATTGCCGGTATCCGCATCATCTGTCAGTTTGAAGAAGATATTGATACCGTAGCCTCTATTATCCGTAGCCGCAGTGATATGACCATCAAAAGTGAAAAAAACTATCTGAAGCATATCAAGCAAAGCGGTTACCGGAGTTATCATCTGATCATTTATTATACTGTAGATACGATCAATGGCCCCAAACGCCTTCAGGCCGAAATTCAGATTCGCACAATGGCTATGAACTTCTGGGCTACGATCGAACATTCTCTGCAGTATAAGTACAAAGGCGAGATGCCTTTACATGTAGCCGAGCGACTGAGCAACGCAGCTGATGCAATCATTGCACTGGACCGTGAAATGTCATCTGTTCGTGATGAGATTATGGATGCGCAGAATTCTTCACAGACACAGTCCAATCTGGTAAAAGACATTTTGCTCAGCATTGAAAACCTGTACAAGATTTCCAACAAAAGAGAAGTTGAAAAAATCCAGGATGAATTTCTACGGGTATTCCGCACAAAAGATCTTCAGCAGCTTGCCCGTTTTCATCGTCAGCTCGACATTATTGCGGAGGGTTATAGAGCCCAGTCCGTTTCATTTTAGGAGTATATAATGCAAAACTTTTTACCCGTAACAAAGCAAGAAATGCAGCAGCGCGGATGGGATCAGGTCGATTTTGTATATCTCACAGGAGATGCCTATGTAGATCATCCTTCTTTCGGTTCTGCCATTATCAGCCGTCTTCTTGAGAGTCGTGGATACCGTGTGGGAATCATCCCACAGCCGGACTGGCGTCATAAAGAAAGCATTCAGACTTTTGGTGAACCGCGCCTTGGTTTCCTTGTAACGGCCGGAAATATGGATTCCATGGTCAATCATTACACAGTCTCAAGGAAACATCGCCAGAAAGATTCTTATTCTCCGGGCGGCGAGATGGGACTTCGGCCGGATATGCCAACGGTCGTATACAGCAACCTGATTCGTCAGACATATAAACATACTCCAATTATCCTTGGCGGTATTGAGGCAAGCCTCAGACGTCTTGCTCATTACGATTACTGGGATAACCGCGTGCGTAGAAGTGTCCTTATGGATTCCGGTGCGGATCTGATTTCTTACGGAATGGGAGAGCATTCAATTCTTCAGATTGCCGAAGCACTACAGAGTGGACTGCCAGTTGAAGAGATCACTTACATTCCTGGTACTGTGTACAAGTGCAAAGATCTGTCCCGTGCATTCGAACCAATCGTTCTCCCTTCCTATGAGGAAGTTTCGTCTAACAAACACACTTATGCTGACAGTTTCGCAGTTCAATACCGTAATACAGATCCTTTTACCGCCAAACCACTTGCTGAGAGTTATGGAACCAGAGGCTATATTATTCAGAATCCTCCGGCACATCCGCTTTCACAGCAGGAAATGGATGATGTCTATGATCTGCCATATACTGACACCTGGCATCCGATGTATAATGCCAAAGGCGGTATTCCGGCACTGAAGGAAATTAAATTCAGTCTCACCAGCAACCGTGGCTGTTTCGGTGGATGTAATTTCTGTGCACTGACATTTCATCAGGGCAGAATCCTTCAGACCCGAAGCCATGAATCGATTCTGAAAGAAGCCATCAAAATGACAAAAGATCCTGATTTTAAGGGTTATATTCATGATGTAGGCGGTCCGACCGCAGATTTCAGACAACCATCCTGTCAGAAACAGCTGACAAAAGGAGTCTGTCAGAATCGCCAGTGTCTTTTTCCGAAGCCATGTGGAAACCTTCAGGTAGATCACACAGACTATGTTTCCCTTCTTCGAAAACTGCGCAAAGTACCCGGTGTCAAAAAAGTCTTTATCCGTTCTGGTGTACGTTTTGATTATGTTGTCGCAGATAAAAGTCCTGTATTTATGCAGGAACTGGTCAAATATCATATCAGTGGACAGCTTCGTGTTGCACCGGAACATGTTTCAGACCAGGTACTTCACTATATGGGTAAGCCATCTCATCAAATCTATCAGACGTTTCTCAGAGAATATGACAAAGCAAATGAAGCTACCGGCAAGAAACAGTATGCTGTTCCATACTTTATGTCTTCTCATCCAGGATGTACGATCAAAGATGCCGTAAAACTCGCTGAATATGTGCGTGATCTTGGCTTCACCCCGGAACAGGTGCAGGACTTTTATCCAACACCATCCACACTTTCTACCTGTATGTATTATACCGGTATCAATCCACTGGATGGAAAACCGGTTTATGTACCGAAAGATCCTCATGAAAAAGCGATACAACGTGCGTTGATGCAGTACAAGAATCCAGCCAACCGTAAGCTGGTTCTGGAAGGACTGCAGCGTGCCGGACGCATGGATCTGGTCGGTTTTGGTCCGAAATGCCTAATTCGTCCGGAAAAGAAAAACAGTTTTTCTTCAGGAAACAAAAACTCTGGTTCTTCACGCAGACCAGCTCACAGAACCACCATCCGCAATACACATAAGAAAAAAACGAAGAAATAAAACATTTAAAGGAGCATTACATGAGTAAAACAAAAAAACGTAATTCTTCCAGAAAGGGAGATTATGGATATCTTGCCTCCGAAAAGAAACGGCGGATTCTTATTACAGCTGTTTTATTTGCAGTACCTTTGCTGATTTTTTTCTCAGCAATGCTATATTTTCATACAAGACTGACTATCTGGACTGTGATAGCTGTTGTCGGCTGCCTTCCAGCCTGCAAATCTCTGGTCAGCCTGATCATGATCTTTCGCGCCAGACAAGTAGAAACATCTGTATACCGTAGGATTCATGAACATGCCGGCGAACTTACCATGTCTTATGAAATGTACATGACTTTCTATGAGAAAAGTGCAAACATTGACGCATTTGCAATTTGTGGAAACACTGTTGTCGGATATAGCAGTGATCCTAAAATTGACGTAGCTTTCATGGAGCGGGAATGTCAGAAGATTCTCAGAGGAAACAGTTTCAAAGCAACCGTCAAGATTTTTACCCGACTGGATCCGTTTCTGGAACGTCTTGATTCCATGAATGCACACAAAGAATCTCTGGAGGAGGGAATTAAATTCCGCCCGGACGAAAAATATCCGGAACTTTCCAGAAATGAACTGATCAAACACACTATTCTGGCAATCTGTCTGTAAAGGAGCTTTATGAAAGAATTCCAAATCACCGAAAACGAGGCCGGACAGCGCTTTGACAAATATCTTGCAAAACTACTCCGGAATGCACCCAAAAGCTTTTTTTATAAAATGCTTCGCAAAAAAAACATCACATTAAATGGCAGAAAAGCAACTGGAAACGAAAAGCTCAACACCGGAGACCAGATCAGACTGTTTCTCAGTGATGAAACTTTTTCAAAATTCAGTCAGCAGGAACAGACAGCAAGGGCCGTAACTGATCTGGATATCATCTATGAAGACACTGATATTCTTCTGATCAACAAACCGGCAGGTATGCTTTCTCAGCCAGATGATACCAAAGAACCTTCCATGGTAGAATACCTGATTGGATATCTTCTTCAAAATGGTTCACTGACAGAAGAAAATCTGCGGACCTTTCATCCTTCCGTATGCAACCGTCTGGACAAAAATACAAGCGGTGTTATCGCAGCCGGAAAATCTCTTGCAGGACTGCAGGAACTGTCAACGTTATTTCATGACCGTACCGTTCATAAAGACTATTTATGCATCGTTAAGGGAAAGCTTACCCGCTCGCGGCATATCCGTGGATATCTGCATAAAAATGCAAACCTGAATAAAGTAAGTGTCTCACCGACAAAAGAAAAAGATGCCCAGCCAATCGAAACACAGTACACACCTATCTGCAATAATGAGCATGCAACTCTTTTGAAAGTACAACTGATCACGGGCCGTACACATCAGATTCGTGCGCATCTGGCATCTGAGGGACATCCTCTGGCCGGTGATGCAAAATACGGCAGCCAGGAATTCAATCGATATTTCCGTGATCATTATGGGCTGAAACATCAGCTTCTCCATGCTTATCGCCTGACTTTTCCTGAACTTGAAGGAAAATTGCATAACCTGTCCGAAAAACATTTTGAGGCAGTTTTACCAGTGCAATTTCAACATATATTAAAAGAAGAACATTTAGAGGAGTGTAGTTATGAAAATCTGGAATGAAATCTGGGATTATGTAAAAATGATCATCATTGTTGTAGTAGTAGTTCTTGTTGTAAATAATGTTGTTCTCATCAACGCCAAAATTCCGTCTGAATCCATGGAAAATACGATTATGACCGGTGACCGTATCTTCGGTTTCCGCATGGCATATGGTCTGAACTTCGATTTCTTCGGCAAACACATTTCCTACAAAACCAAAGATCCGGAACGCTTTGATATCATCATCTTCAAATTTCCGGATGATGAAAGCCAGCTGTTCATCAAACGTCTGATCGGACTTCCTGGTGAAACCGTTGAAATCCGTGACGGTAAAGTATACATAAATGGCTCTGATGAACCATTGGATGACAGCTTCGTACCGGAGGTTCCGACCGGAAATTATGGTCCCTATAAGGTACCGGAAAACAGTTACTTTATGCTCGGTGACAACCGCGAATATTCCAGAGACTCAAGATTCTGGAAAAACACATTTGTATCCTTTGATGAGATTGTCGGAAAAGCCATTGTACGCTATTATCCATCTATCAAACTTCTGAACTGAGAGGATTTTCCAATATGGCAACCTGGAACAGCAGAGGCCTCCGGGGTTCAACCCTGGAGGATCTCGTGAACCGAACCAATGAACAATATGCAGAAAAAAACCTTGCTCTGATTCAGAAAATTCCAACGCCGATCACACCAGTCCGCATGGACAAAGAAAACCGTCATATCACACTCGCATACTTTGAGCAACGCAGTACAGTCGATTATATCGGTGCTGTTCAGGGAATCCCGGTCTGCTTTGATGCTAAAGAATGCAGTGTTGATACTTTTCCGTTAAGCAATATCCACCCGCATCAGGTCGAATTCATGAACGCCTTTGAGCAGCAGGGCGGAATTGCTTTTTTTCTTATTTTTTTCAGTCATGCAGATCTGTTTTATTACCTTCCGCTCCGTGACCTGATGAAGTTCTGGAATCGCATGCAGTCCGGAGGGCGCAAAAGCTTTCGGCGCGAAGAATTGAATTCCATTTACTATTTACAGAAAAAAAATGGATTTCTTGTTCCCTATCTGGATGGAATCCAGACAGATCTGAAATTGCGGGATTGACATTTTCTATTTTTTCTACTATAATTTTCTTGTTTTTACATAGTAGCATGGTAGCATATTAAAGTGCTTATCTGTAATGAGGAGGAAACGACTATGCAGCGAATTTTTCATACACCTGAAGGTGTTCGCGATATTTATAATGGAGAGTGCAGCCAGAAGCATCATCTTCAGACAGAAATCCGCAAAGTATTTGATTCCTATGGATATGAGGAGATTGAAACTCCTTCCTTTGAATATTTTGAAGTATTCAGCAGAGAAGTAGGTACAATTCCTTCCAAGGATCTGTATAAATTTTTTGACCGTGAAGGAAATACCCTGGTATTACGCCCGGACTTCACACCATCCGTGTCAAGAGCCTGCGCTACTTATTTTAATCCGGAGCACCAGGTTATAACACTTTCTTATACAGGAAACACTTTTATCAATAATTCCAGCTATCAGGGCCGACTCAAAGAGACCACTCAGATGGGTGTAGAACGTATCGGTGATGATTCTGCCGAAGCAGATGCAGAACTTCTCGCCATGACAGTTGAATGCCTTTTAAAAGCCGGATTAAAAGAATTTCAGGTCAGTGTCGGACAGGTTGACTATTTCAAATCTCTTCTTCAGGATGCCAATCTGGATATCGAAGAAGAAGAAAATCTCCGTTCCCTGATCTCCCAGAAAAACTATTTTGGTGTAGAAGATCTTGTACGCAGCCAGAATATTCCGGAATCTCTGGAAAAAGCTTTTCTGGAACTTCCACACCTGTTCGGCTCTTCAGAAGTTCTTCAGAAAGCACGCAGTCTGACAGACAATATCTGTGCAATCAAAGCGGTAGAACGGCTGGAAGAAATCTATGAAATTCTCAAAATTTACGGATATGAAAAGTATGTCAGCTTTGATTTCGGTATGCTCAGCAAATTCCAGTATTATACAGGAATCATTTTCCAGGCATATACTTATGGAACCGGTGAACCAGTTGTAAAAGGAGGACGTTACAACAATCTTCTGAAACATTTCGGCAAACCTGCTGCCTCCATTGGTTTTGGCATCACTGTCGATAATCTCCTTATGGCTCTGTCCAGACAGAAGATTTCACTTCCGGAGAAAAAAGCACCAGTCATTCTTACCTATACAGAAGCTAATCGCCGCGAAGCCATTCTGGAAGCGCAGAAATTGAGAAATGAAGGAACGGCTGTAGCTCTTCGCCGTGAAAAGGAGGACTGCTGATATGAGATATCTTACCGTTGCCCTTACGAAGGGAAGACTTGCACAGAAAACGCTGGATATGTTTGAACAGATTGGAATCACCTGCGAAGAAATGCGTGACAAAGATACCCGCAAACTGATCTTTGTCAATGAAGATCTGAAATTGCGCTTTTTCCTCGCCAAAGGACCTGATGTACCAACTTACGTTGAATACGGTGCTGCCGATATCGGCGTCACTGGCAAGGATATCATTCTTGAAGAAGGACGTAAGCTTTATGAAGTAATGGACCTCGGATTCGGGAAATGTCGTATGTGTGTCTGTGGACCGGAAAGTGCCCGTGAACTGCTTCAGAACAACCAGTTGATCCGTGTTGCAACCAAATATCCAAACATTGCCAAAGACTATTTTTATAATAAGAAACATCAGACAGTAGAGATCATTAAGCTGAACGGTTCCATCGAACTGGCTCCGATCGTCGGACTTTCCGAAGTGATCGTAGATATTGTTGAAACCGGAAGCACCCTGCGTGAAAACGGTCTGAATGTTCTTGAAGAAGTCTGCCCGCTTTCTGCAAGAATGGTCGTAAACCAGGTCAGCATGAAAATGGAAGATGAACGAATCCGTAACCTGATCCGTGATCTCAGAAATGTGATCAGTAAATAATAACCAACAGAAGGGATGAACATAATGCGTACAGTAGCACTTACAAAAGAAAGTACAAAAGATATTCTGGAAAATCTCCTGAAACGAAGCCCAAACAACTATGGCAAATTTGAAGCAGCAGTTGACGAAATTCTGAACAAAGTAAAAACAGAAGGCGATGCCGCTCTTTTTGCCTATACAAAAGAGTTCGACAAAACAGAGATCAGTGCAGATACGATCAAAGTAACTGAAGAAGAAATAAAAGAAGCTTATGAGGCAGTCGATCCGGCTCTGATCGATGTTATCCGCAAAGCACTTGTTAATATCAGAAGCTATCACGAAAAACAGCGCCAGAACAGCTGGTTCACCAGTGAAACAAATGGTACTATGCTTGGACAGAAAGTAACTGCACTTGAACGTGTTGGTGTTTACGTTCCGGGCGGAAAGGCTGTTTATCCTTCTTCCGTACTGATGAACATCGTTCCTGCCAAAGTAGCTGGAGTAGACCAGATCGTTATGACAACTCCTCCGGGAAAAGACGGTAAAGTCAATCCATCCACTCTGGTTGCAGCCAAAGAAGCCGGTGCAGATGAAATTTACAAAGTCGGCGGAGCACAGGCAATCGGTGCACTTGCTTACGGTACAGAAAGCATCCCAAAAGTTGACAAAATTGTAGGACCTGGAAACATCTTTGTAGCGCTTGCCAAAAAAGCGGTCTATGGCTATGTCAGCATTGACTCCATTGCCGGTCCAAGTGAGATTCTGGTTCTTGCCGATGAAACAGCCAATCCAAGATATGTAGCTGCCGACCTTCTTTCACAGGCAGAACATGACGAGCTTGCTTCTGCCATCCTGATCACGACAAGTAAGGAACTTGCAGCAAAAGTCAGCGAAGAAGTTGACGGTTTTGTCAAAGTCCTTTCCCGTAAAGAGATCATCCAGAAGTCCCTCGATAACTTTGGTTATATTTTAATTGCAGAAGACATGGATGAAGCAATCGAAGCTGCCAATGCTATCGCATCGGAACATATGGAGATTGTAACTGCCAATCCATTCGAAGTAATGATGAAAGTAAGAAATGCCGGAGCAATCTTTATCGGTGAAAACAGCTCTGAACCACTCGGCGATTATTTTGCCGGGCCAAACCATGTTCTTCCGACAAATGGAACAGCAAAATTCTTCTCCGCACTTTCTGTCGATGATTTTGTAAAAAAATCCAGTATCGTGTACTATTCAAGAGAAGCTCTGCGTAAAATTCATAAAGACATTGAACAGTTTGCAACTTCAGAACAGCTGACTGCACATGCCAACTCTATTGCTGTCCGTTTTGAAGACGAAGAACAGTAGGAGGAAACAGATATGGCAAGAGAAGCATCTGTAGAACGTAATACAAAAGAAACAGAGATCAAACTCAAACTGACTCTGGATGGAACTGGTTATTCTGATATTGAAACCGGCATCGGTTTCTTTAACCATATGCTTGACGGTTTTACAAGACATGGCCTTTTTGATCTCTGCGTTCGTGTCCATGGCGATCTGGAGGTAGATGACCATCATACAATTGAAGATACCGGTATTGTCCTTGGTACTGCGATCAAAGAAGCAATTGGAGACAAGAAAGGAATCCGCCGCTACGGAAGCTGTATCCTCCCAATGGATGAAGTTCTTGTACTCTGTGCAATCGACCTTTCCGGCCGGCCATATTTTTCATGGGATGCAGAGTTTACTTCCGAAAAGATCGGAGATATGTCCACTGAAATGGTAAAAGAGTTTTTCTATGCTATTTCTTATTCCTGTGGCATGAACCTGCATATCAAAGTACTTACCAGTGGCAACAGCCATCATGTTGCCGAAGCAATGTTCAAAAGCTTTTCCAAAGCATTGGATCAGGCTGTTTCCTATGATCCACGCATTACAGATGTACTCTCTACCAAGGGAAGTCTTGCATAAGGAGGAATACACATGGCAGATAAACTACTGATTCCATGCCTGTATCTGCAATCAGGAAAGGCAGTTACCGGATTTGGTCAACGAAATCTCTTTGGAGAAGGAAATATAGAAGATCTTGTGCGTTTTTACCGGGATAACGGAGCAGATGAACTGCTGGTTTTTGACTTTTCGTCTGGAGATAAAGAGCATGATCAGGCTATTGCAAATATCAAACAGATTTGTGCGATTGCTGAAATTCCTGTTATGGCAGCTGGAAATATCAATCGCATGGAAGATGTCAAAAAGCTTCTTTATGCCGGATGTGCCAAAGTTGTTCTGAATTTTTCCAAAGAAAGTAATATTTTACTTCTTGAGGAAGTATCCAAACGTTTCGGTAAAGAAAAAATGGTCATCAGTATTTCTTCTATGGAAGAATTTGCAGATAACCAAAAACTGATTGAAAAGTATGCAGATGAAATTCTTGTATTGGATACGATTCAGGACGAAATCGCTACGAGTTCTGATATGAAGGTTATTCTTCATACAGAAGAGAGTAAAACAGATGCCCTGAAAGATCTTCTCAAAAAAGAATCTGTACATGCTTTAAGCGGTGCTTATATCAGTTCTCTTGAGGTGAAACTTATTAATTTCAAAGAAGACTGCAAAGCTTCCGGAATTCCGGTCATTACTTTCGAAAGTGCTATCAGCTGGTCTGATTTCAAACTCAACAATGACGGATTGATTCCGGTGGTAGTTCAGGATTACAAAAACGACCAGGTACTTATGGTAGCATATATGAATGAACAGGCCTTCCAAAATACTCTGAAAACTGGTAAAATGACTTACTGGAGCCGCAGTCGTCAGGAACTCTGGCTCAAGGGTCTTACTTCCGGTCACTTTCAGTATGTAAAATCACTTGCGCTGGACTGCGACAATGACACAATTCTCGCTAAAGTAGATCAGATCGGAGCAGCCTGTCATACCGGAAGTCGGAGTTGTTTCTTCAAACCTCTGATTCAGAAAGAGTATAACGACACAAATCCTCTTCATGTCTTTCAGGATGTCTACGATGTGATTGCTGACCGCAAGGTACATCCAAAAGATGGATCTTATACCAATTATCTTTTTGACAAGGGAATTGACAAGATTCTCAAGAAAGTAGGAGAAGAATGTGCAGAAATTATTATAGCGGCAAAAAATCCTGACAAAGAAGAAATCAAATATGAAATTTCGGATTTTCTGTATCATACCATGGTTCTGATGGTAGAAAAGGAAGTTACCTGGGAAGAGATTACCAGTGAACTTGCCAGAAGGTAACCCATGTCTGCAGAATATCCCACAGGAGAATTATCTTGGAAACAAAGACAGATAGACTTTTTATAATCATACCGGCATATAACGAACGAGAAAATATCCGACAAGTACTTGATGACTGGTATCCTGTCATTCAAGCGCATTCCGGAAACGGTGAATCCCGCCTGGTTGTGATTGATGACGGAAGCAAGGATGATACATACATAATCATGCAGGAATATGCAAAAGAACACCCTTTGTTCAGCCCTATCACGAAAACAAACAGTGGACATGGTGCAACTGTTTTATATGGATATCATTATGCACTGGATCATGGTGCAGATTTTGTTTTTCAGACTGATTCAGATGGTCAGACACTTCCCTCTGAATTTGAACAGTTTTGGGATCAGAGGGAAGCATGGGATATGGTCATTGGGTGGCGAAACAACCGTCAGGATGGCGGCAGTCGTATCTTTGTTACTCGTATTCTACGCCTTGTGATTCGTATCTGTTTCGGTGTTTCCGTCAAAGATGCCAACACGCCATTCCGTCTGATGAAGGCAGATACTCTACGCAGATATATTGACCTGATCCCTAATGATTTTAATCTGTCCAATGTGGTCTTGTCAGTAATCTATGCAAAAAAGGGATGCCGCGTCAAATATCTGCCAATCACTTTCCGTCCAAGACAGGGCGGTATCAACTCGATTAATATGAAAAAGATCTTCAAGATTGGTCGCCAGGCACTGAAAGATTTCCGGCGGATCAACCGTGTGCTGAACCGCGAAGTTTGAAAGGAGATTTACTTATGACTTACAAAGAAAAAAAGCGTTCTATGTTTCTTGGCCTGCCATGGACTTTCACTACTTATACCGTAACGGATGAATTCATATCAATCGATTCCGGTTTGCTCAACAAAGTGGAGAATGACTGTTACATGTACAAGGTAATCGATGTCCGTCTGGAAACCACTCTGATGGAACGAATCCTTGGTATCGGTACCATTCACTGCTTCACTGGAGATGTAACGGATCCTGATCTTAAATTACAGCACATAAAAAATGCCAAAGAAATTAAAGATTTTATCCTGAAACAGTCCGAACAGGAAAGATTAAAGAGAAAGACCTTAAATATGCAGCATCTGGATGGCAATCCGGAAGTCAGCAGAATGGCCGCAACGGACAGCTGCAGATCATAAATAAAACTCACAGAGGTGATAGCCCACAACGGGAAATCACCTCTTTTTTATATCAATTTTCCTGATATTTTCATTTTTTTTGAAATCACTAGCAGAAGTGTTAGTGATTATCTGAAATATGTCCGTATAATAATAATTACAGATAGTATTTGCAGAAAAATCTGACAACATTTTATTCCAAAGATGAAAGGAGAATCAGGTATGAGTAAAAAAATGAAAATCTTTACAGCGGGTGCGTTAGGAATTATGATGGCAGGTCTTGTTTGTACAAATGTTTACGCATTAGACAACAAAGATGTAGTTGGTACATGGTACGCAAACAGTCTTTCTATGGACGGTATGAATGAATTTCATCCAAATGCGATCATGATGGAAATGTCAATGGAAATCAGTGAAGACGGCAAAGGTAAAGTAACAACATCTTCCGAATCAGAAGAAGCAGACGTTAATGATTTTGAATGGAAGATTGACGGAGATAACATTATCATAACCTCAGATGATGAAGTTATGGAAGGCACCTATGAAGATGGAAAAATCACAATCAGCATGGATGGAATGACCGTAACTCTTGGACAGGAAAAAGAAGAATATAAACCTTATGAACCTGGAAAAGCACTCACAGACACCAAACTTGAAGATTTTGATGGTGAATGGAGCAGTTCCATAATGTCTGCGTTTGGAATGCAGGTTCCAACCGGAACACTCTTTGATATGCAGTTTAATCTTACAATCGATGGCGGTAAAGCAACACTTGTAACAATTGAAAGCGGTACTGAAACCACCACTGAACTTGAAGGTGATCTGGACACAAATGCCCTCGTATTAAAATCAACAGAAGAAAAAACTGAAGAAGACGCCGAAGACTATTCATTATTCGACACAGATACCATGAGATTATATCTTCTTGATGATGGCAAATTATGTTTCACATCTGCTGACAGTCTGGATGATGCAGAAGAAGCTGCTGACACAGAAGACAGTGAAGATTCAATGGATTGGACTGTAAAAGTATTCTTTGACAAATTGGAGAAAAAATAACATAAATTATCTTACTCTTTGAAGGAGGTATAAAAATGGGCTTATTTGATAAAAAGAACTGTGATATCTGTGGTGAAAAAATTGGACTTTTAGGAAACCGCAAACTGGATGATGGAAATCTGTGTAAGAACTGTGCCAGCAAACTTTCTCCCGAAAGACGCCACAGCACTGTAGAAGACATAAAAAGACAGCTGGCATACAGAGAAGAAAACAAGAATGCTGTTCGCAGCTTCAGTGTTACTCGTGAGTTTTCTGCAGACAGATACCATGTGTTTATCGACGATAACAAAGGAATGTTTGCCGTTGCATTTAATATGAGCGAACAGGATAATCCGGATATCGTACCTCTGTCTGCAATAACCTCCTGTCGTTTAGACATCGATGAACAGCGAGTAGAAGAAGAATACAAAGATCAGAATGGTGAATCCAGATCTTATGTACCACCGAGATACAACTATTCTTATGATTACAAGATAAAACTTGGTGTTAACACACCTTGGTTTGATGATATGGACTTTAAGCTTAATACCTTCTCTGTAAAAGATCACGAACAAGCTAAAATGATGAATTATGAACAGCTTGCAAGCCAGATCATAACTGCACTTACCGGCGCACCGGCACCCGCACCGATTTATGGCAACGGCATGATGAATCAGAGATATCCGCAGCAGGGCGGCATGATGAACCAGGGATATCCGCAGCAGGGCAATATGATGAATCAGGGTTACCCGCAACAGGGCTACATGATGAACCAGGGATACCCACAACAGGGCAATATGATGAACCAGGGATACCCACAACAGGGCAATATGATGAACCAAGGCTACCCGCAGCAGAACGGCATGATGAGCCAGGGTTATCCGCAGCAGGGCAATATGATGAATCAGGGTTACCCACAGCAGGGCGGCATGATGAACCAGGGTTATCCGCAGCAGGGCAGCATGATGAACCAGGGCTACCCGCAACAGGTCAACATGATGAATCAAAATGCGCCGCAACATGGTACCATGATGAATCAGAATACACCACAGCAGGCTTCTGGTGATACCTGGGTATGTGCCTGCGGTGCCACAAACACAGGTGCTTTCTGTGAATACTGCGGATCGCCAAAACCGTGATACTGAATTAATGATACTAAATTAAAAGGGGGAATACGGAATATGTCTGATGTAATAGAATATAAGTGTCCATCCTGTAATGCCTCGATGGTATTTGATTCTAAATCTCAGCACATGAAATGTCCGTACTGCGATACGGAAATGACGGTCGAAGAGTTTCAGCGCACGCAGAAATCCGAAGATACACAGACGACCGGTAAATCAATTTCAAATGAAAACTGGAACTCAATGAGCACCGGTCAGTGGCAGAATGATGAACTGAACGGCATGCGTGTCTACAGCTGCCAGTCCTGTGGAAGTGAAATTGTTGCCGAGGAAACAACAGGTGCAACAACCTGTCCGTTCTGCAATAATAAAGTAACTATGAAAGGTCAGTTTTCAGGTGATCTGAAACCAGATTATATCATCCCATTTAAACTGGATAAAAAAGCTGCCAAAGAGAACTATTATAAGCATCTGAAGGGTAAAAAATATCTTCCCAAGGTATTCAAGAAAGAAAACCATGTGGATGAGATCAAAGGCGTATATATCCCATTTTGGCTGTTTGATGTAGATGCAGATGCTCAGATTACATATGAGGCAGAAAAAGTCCACTCTCATACATCCGGTGATACGGAATACACAACACGTGAAATCTATAGTGTCTATCGCGAAGGTAGCCTCAGCTTCGATCATGTTCCCGCAGATGGTTCCAGAAAAATGGATGATACACTGATGGAAGCAATTGAACCATATAATTTCCAGGAAGCAGTACCATTTCAGCAGGCTTATCTGGCTGGTTACCTGGCTGACCGTTATGATGTCAACGTAGATGAACGTATAAACAGAGCACGTGACAGAATTCGCGTATGTACTGAGAGAGCTTTTCGTAAAACCGTCAGTGGTTATAATGGTGGTTCCTCAGTTAAAGACAGTAATGTACAGATTCATAATGCCAGTTACTGGTATGCCATGTATCCGGTATGGCTTTTAAACACCACCTGGCACGGTCAGAAATTCACATTTGCTATGAACGGTCAGACCGGAAAAATGGTTGGAGATCTTCCGATTGACAAATCAAAATTCTGGAAATCCGTAGGAATTCGCACCGTCCTTATCTGGGGAGTGCTGTACGGTTTGAAATGTTTATTTTTAATGTAGCAGGAAGGAACAGATAATATGAAGATAAAAAAGAAAATATGGGGCTGCCTGCTTTCTCTTCTCTGTATATTTATGCTGGTACTTCCGGTAATGGCTTCTGAAAGCCCGGAAACAGATTCTGAGGTTTCTGCAGTGACTTCCGAAGAGTCTGCAGTACCTACTGAGAATCCTGCAATTCCGGAAGAACGTCAGAAACCACTTCTTGTGGATGATGCTGGTCTTTTAACCGAAGAAGAGAGCAGTGCATTATTAAATAAACTTGAGGACATCAGCCAGAAATATGAAAATGAGGTCGGCATCGTTACCGTCAACTCTCTGGAAGGTAAAACAGCCGAGGCATATGCTGATGACTACTATGATTACAATGGCTACGGATATGGAGAAAACGATGACGGTCTGCTTCTTCTGATCAGCATGGGCGAAAGAGAATGGGCAATCTCTACTTATGGATATAGTCATACTGTAGCTTTTACAGATGCTGGTCTTGAATTCATCAGCGGTCAATTCCAGAGCAAGCTTTCCAGCGGAAACTATGCAGATGCATTCAATTGTTTTGCTGATCAGTGTGATGATTTTCTGAGACAGGCAGCAACCGGAGAACCATATGATGTTGACAATATGCCTTCAAAAGGGAAGGTTCATCCATTCTGGCTCGTTACCGATTTAGTTGTCGCTTTTCTGATTTCCTTTAGACTCGTTAAATCTAAATCAAGGAATCTTAAATCTGTAAAAAAACAAGAATCAGCAGAAGCTTATGAACGTAAAGGTTCCATGTCGCTTCGAAGATCTACTGACAGTTTTGTCAACAGGATCGTCACTCAAAGAACTATCAGAAATGAAAAAGACAGCTCTTCCAGTTCCTCTGGCGGAAGCTCATCACATACAAGTTCTTCCGGCCGTTCCCACGGCGGAGCCAGTGGCAAATTCTGACAACGGATAGCAAATCCGAAAAACTTTGTCATTGCTCAATATTCAGGCATTATAGTATAATGTAGTTAACAGGTTACCGCTCAATATCCGACCGGTAACCTGCATACTTTAGATACTTTTTTCTGGAAAGGGATCGTAATGCCATATCATAAGAAAAGGTTTTTATCATATACAATTGTTATATTATGCTTTTTGACAGCGTATACATGCAGGCTAATTCACACCAATAATTCTTTAATACAAGCTTTAGTTGATCAGAGCCGTACCAGTATTTATCTTGGAATGTATTGTGCATGGGTCATTTATCTGAACAAACATGTTGTATATAAAAGAATGCGTCAGTGCCTGACGGTCATTGGCTGTTTAATGGTATTCTGGTTTTTTCTGCGCACTGTAAAATACCATATTTTTCAGGATCCTCTTAGCACACACATTTGTTGGTATCTGTATTATTTTCCAATGATCCTGATTCCCACTTTAGGTTTAAATGCTTCCTTTCTTTTGGAAGAAGAACATGACAAAGTAAAAAAGAGAAGTATCTTCTTACTATTCTCGGCTATGTTGCTGATCATATCCGTATTTACAAATGATCTGCATCAGCAGGTCTTTCATTTTTATCTGAATCCACCTTATTCAGACAAAAATTACAGCTATGGATTTCTCTTTTTTGTAATACAGGGATGGATTATATTTTGTCTCATTGCAATGGACATAATACTTATTCACAAAAGCAAAATCTCCGGCAAAAAACGTTTCTGGCTTCCGGTAATACCTGGTATTATACTTCTGGCATGGAACATTGCAAATATTCTCCGGGTGCCTATGATCAGCACCATTGCAGGCGATCTGACTGCAATCTGCTGTCTTTGTATAGCTGCCATCTTCCAAAGCTGCATCCTTTGTGGTCTGATTCCTACCAACAGCCGCTACTTTGAATTATTCCAGTCAAATGGCAGTCTGGATGCAGAGATTACAGATAACACTTTTCATCGATATTATTATTCCGGAAACTTTCCAAAACTTACCGAGGAATTGCGTGAATGTGTGATTGCCAATTCTTCAATACAAGAGAATGGAGTTTTGATCAAACATATTCCTGTTAAAGGCGGGCATTTATTCTGGACAGAAGATATTTCTGTACTTCTGGATCAGTACCAGGATATTGAAGAACAGCAGGAAGAATTAACCGAACGAAACCAGCTTTTACAGATGACTTATCAAAAAGAAGCTGCGAGAAAAAAACTAGAAGAACAGAACCGACTTTTAAATATGATTCAGGATCAGACATACAAACAGTATGAGCTGCTTTCCTCATATATGAAAAAGCTTGAACAAACTGAATCCAGAGAAGAATATGATATGCTCCTGAGTAAGATTGTAGTCGTAGGAACCTATTTGAAAAGAAGAAAAAATCTTGTACTTACCAGATACAGTTCACAAGGAGATTCTCTTACTATGGCCGATCTGAAGCAGAGTCTTGCAGAATCCTGCGAAAATCTGAAACTATGCAGGATCCGTGCAGCTTATTATGTACAGGATAAAGAAAAGCAGCTTCAAGCAGATGATATTCTGAACTGCTATGACTTTTTTGAATGGCTGATTGAACAGCTTTTTGATGTTATAAATTCAGTCTTTTTTCGTGTAACCCAGATTGACGAAAAACTACAGATTTCTGTCCATGTTATGAGTTCAACAGATATTCATAATTTTCTGAAAGAACGACCTGAACTTTTAATACAGCAGGAGGAGGAACAGGAATGGTTTATTCGATGTCCGCTCTCATAAATGATACCATAAAATTACAAAATGTTCTTATGATCCTTATGGAAATATGTCTGATTCTTGAATTTATCCTACTATTTTCAAGAATTATGCGTGCTGTTGAAAAATGGAAGATAGCTGTTTCCGCATCATGGCTGATCATTTCTTTTCTTATTATGGCCGGACTTTTGAATGACCATCGACACAGACTGGATAAACCTCCGCATAAACCTGTCTTTTATTCATTTCCAGCATATGCATTGGTGATCATAATTGTTCTGCTGACTGTTTATCTTATTCTGGCAATTTGCAAAGAACTTAAGGAATACCATAATACATTGTCTCCCTGGTCTGTTTATGAAGCGGTAAACAATGTTCCCTGCGGTGTCTGCTTCTCAGATTCTCTAGGGCGTATTATCTTAAGCAACACCAAAATGCAGGAGCTGTGCAAAATGCTTACCGGTAATTATCTTCAGAATTTTGATTCTTTCCGTTATGCCATAAATTCCGAGCCAGTACAGGATAATGTGATCAAATTAAACTCTGATAACAATGTATTCTATTTTCAGGATGGTTCCGTCTGGATGTTTCAGGAATATCACCTTACAGAACCCTCACTGAAAGGCTATGTACAAACTGTCGCACTCGATGTTTCCGAAATATATTACAACAGTGAAGAGATTAAGAGGAACAATGAAAAACTGGCAAAACTAAATCAAAAGCTGGAAGAAATGTATGAACGAATCGGTGATGAAATACGCGAACAGGAAACTCTGTCCATGAAAATGCAGGTACATGATAACTTCGGAAGGAGCCTTCTCTCTATACGAAGAATCTTAGAAGACAAAGAATCACCAGAAAATATGAAGGAACAGTTGGAAACTTTAAAGCAGCAGGTTTATATCCTTACCAATACAACCGTCGCTAATAAAGGAAACCAATATGAGGATACCGAAAGACATGCAGAAGAACTTGGTATTTCCATTCAGATCCAGGGCAGCTATCCAGATACTCCCGCATACCGGTGCCTTACAGATCGCGCTATTCGTGAATGCGTAACAAACTGTGCCCGACATGCACATGGAAATACTGTTTTTGTTATTATGAAAAGGAAACGCAACGAATATCAGATTCAGATCACCAATGATGGTGAATTGCCGTCAAAGGATGCCAAAGAGGGTGGTGGACTGTCTGCTCTGCGAAAAGCAGTTGAAGCAGAGGGTGGCTCTATGAACACTTTTTTCGAACCTGCTTTTTATCTGTTGCTGAATTTACCTCTGTTTGATGAAGAATACTAATTCAATTTTGGAAGGAAATGATTCTATGGCACGCATACTCATTGTAGAAGATCAGAAGATCATGCAGAAATATTTCGAGTTTATTATTTTACAGGATCCGGATTTAAAGCTCGTAGATACTATTTCAGATGCCCGTGAAGCCGTAAAGATCTGCAATTATTCTGTCATCGATCTGGTTCTGATGGATGTGCAGACCTTCCATAACCATGACGGCCTGTCTGCCGGAAAGGCAATCAGAGAAGAGCATCCTGGAACCAAAGTACTCATTGTAACTTCTCTGATCGATCCTAAAGTTCTGGAAAGAGCTAAGACCGGATGCGCAGACAGTCTCTGGTACAAAGATCATGGTGAAGATGAAATACGTGATGTGATACACAGGACTCTTAATGGAGAACATGTTTTTCCGGATGTGACCCCGGACGTAGAACTGAACTGGATCACCAGCGGTGAGATCAGTCCACGACAGTTAGAAATGCTCCGGCTATATATCTGTGGTATGTCCTATTCCGAAATTGCAAAAGAAATGAACTGTACCACTTCCGGAGTACGCTGGAACTTTCAGGAAATGATTGCAAAAGCCGGATACAACTGTAAAGAGGATCTGATTGCTGCTGCATTAGAAAGTAAATTAATAGTTACCACGCTAAAATAAACCAAAGAGAGGAGATGACATCATGAAGAAAAAATTAATTGCAATATGCCTCAGTGCTTTGATGCTTACTTCTGTTACCTCCGTAAACTGTATGGCGGAAAATCCATACCCTGATGAAGAATCTTACAGCGAATCCAGTTTTGCTATTTTACAGGATATTCTTCGAGAAAATGACTGTCAGACAGGAATCGCTTTTCTGGGTTATATCGGATACGATGCCACAACCGAAGAAATTCTGGATTATACAAACCAAGAGGATTATGTCGCATCTTATCCGTTTCTTAAAAATGGTACCATCGTGGATGCGGGTGGTTATGAAGTCTTTGCAATCGTTCCGGCTTCGGACTGGTCGATCAGCGTATACTCCTCTGAGATGACCGAAGATGCCGTCTACAAAGATTATCTGGATTTCCCGTTATATGAGGGTTCACCTGATGAAGTGATCATTCTCCGATGCAACCTGAGTGAGATTTATTCAAACACAATGGTCACATCCAAAGAAGGCAATATGAGCGTTTCCTACCGTCCTTCAATTTCTTTGAAAGACGGCCACCTGGCAGAAGAACAGCGTTGCTACGATTTTTCAATCTACTATGATTTCGACTATGGACATAATGGTTCTGACAACTGTATGAAAAGCAATCTTCCTGAAGATTATTATGAGGATTATTACAGTGATACAGTACAAAACGCTTATGAACTTCTCTGTTCAACTGATGAGGTCAGCTACTATCTGGGGCTGGGATTCTTTGTATGGTATACCGGAAACAAAGATATGATCGATGACAAAGAATGCAGAGTATTCGTTCTCGGAAAAGACCTGGACGATCATATCGAAGTCAAAAATCATTACGCAGTCAGTGATAATCAGGTATATTACCTTGATGTGATTGAAAATACCTGGAATATTCTTGGATCCGGATAATGTGCAAGTGGAATGTAAACGAAAAAGAGCTTCTTGAGTTTATACATTCTTGAGTTTGTACCCTTTTTGGCTTGAATTCCTTTTGTAAAGCATATATAATAGGAATATTGTGAAGAAATGTCGCTGCTATAAATTTTGTTGCGAAATTTTCTTCATGTAACCAGTTATATAACAACCTTCGAAAGGAAAACTATGAGAAAATTAGCATTGCGCGATGAAATACTTCTGCAGATTGATAAAGCTGCCCGTTACATCGGTGGTGAAGTCAATGCAGTCATGAAAAACAAAGAGGATGTCGGTATCCGTTTTGCAATGGCATTCCCGGATGTCTATGAAATTGGTATGTCTAACCTCGGAATGATGATCTTATATGATATGTTCAACAAAAGAGACGACGTATGGTGCGAGCGTCTCTTTTCACCGTGGACAGACCTTGATAAGATCATGCGTGAAGAACACATTCCGTTATTTACACTGGAATCTCAGGATCCGGTAAAGGAATTTGATTTCCTTGGAATCACTCTCGGATATGAAATGTGCTATACAAACGTACTCCAGTTACTGGATCTCAGTGGAATCCCGCTTCTTGCAAAAGAACGTACAGAGGATGATCCACTGGTAATCGGCGGAGGCGCGTGTGCATACAATCCTGAACCACTTGCACCGTTCTTTGACCTTTTCTATATCGGAGAGGGTGAAATGGTCTATGGAGCCCTTTTTGACGCTTACAAGGCAAACCAAAAGGCCGGCGGCAGCAGACAGGATTTCCTTCTGAAAGCAGCACAGATTCCTGGTATTTATGTACCTTCTCTCTATGAAGTTACCTATAAAGAAGATGGCACCATCGAATCCTTCCAGCCCAAATATGAAAATGTGCCGGAAAAGGTTGAAAAACAGCTCGTAATCGACATGGATAAAGATTACAATAAACTGGAAGCTCCGGTCGTTCCTCATATCAAGGCAACACAGGACCGTGTTACTCTGGAGATCCAGCGTGGCTGTATCCGCGGATGCCGTTTCTGTCAGGCCGGCATGATCTACCGTCCTACAAGAGAACGTGATATCGAGACATTAAAAGAATCTGCAAGAATCATGCTTCAGAAGACAGGTCATGAAGAAATCTCTTTAAGTTCTTTAAGTTCCAGTGATTACAGTCACCTGAAAGAGATCGTGAACTTCCTGATTGATGAATTCCGTGATGAGGCAGTCAATATTTCTCTGCCTTCTCTTAGAATCGATGCATTTGCTCTCGATGTTATGAGTAAAGTTCAGGATGTCAAAAAAAGCAGCCTTACTTTTGCTCCGGAAGCAGGCTCTCAGCGTCTTCGTAATGTTATTAATAAAGGACTTACGGAAGAAGATATCCTGCACGGCGCCGGCGAAGCTTTCAAGGGCGGATGGAATCAGGTTAAGCTTTATTTCATGCTTGGACTTCCTACTGAAACAGAAGATGATATGAAGGGCATCGCGCATCTTGCCCAGAAGATTGCCGAGACCTATTATGAAGTTGTTCCAAAGGAGCAGCGTAAAGGAAAAGTACAGATCAATGTCAGCACTTCTTTCTTTGTGCCAAAACCGTTCACCCCATTCCAGTGGGCACCTATGTTCCGAGAAGAGGACTTTATTGAAAAAGCCAAAGTTGTTAAAAATGAGATCCGTTCCCAGTTGAACCAGCGAAGCATCCGTTACAACTGGCATGAACCTGATGTAACTGTACTGGAAGGTTTCCTTGCAAGAGGTGACCGACGCTGTGCTGATGTCATCCTTAAAGCATATGAAAAGGGTGCTCTTTATGATGCATGGTCTGAAAGCTTCCACTATGATATCTGGAAAGAAGCCTTTAAAGAAACCGGTGTGGATATTGAATTCTATACACTCCGTGAACGCAGCACGGATGAGATTCTTCCATGGGATTTCATTGATGCAGGTGTTACCAAAAAATTCCTGATCCATGAATGGGAACAGGCGAAAGCAGAAACCGTAACACCAAACTGCCGTCAGAAATGCTCCGGCTGTGGTGTACTTAAATACAAAGGAGGTGTGTGCTGTGAAAGTAAGAATTAAGTTTGCCAAAACCGGGCATATGAAATTTGTTGGACATCTGGACACTATGCGTTATTTCCAGAAAGCCATCCGCCGTGCTGAGCTTCCGGTTGCATTCTCCGGTGGCTACAGTCCGCATATGATCATGTCTTTTGCGGCACCACTTGGTGTTGGTACAACCAGTCTTGGTGAGTACTTCGATATGGAACTTACTGAAACAGTTCCTACCAAAGAGATTGAAAACCGCCTGAATTCCGTTATGGCAGAGGGTGTGTCCATTTGCTCTGCGCGTCAGGTAGAAGACGGTAAGGCAAGTACCGCTATGGCTCTGGTAGCTGCTGCCGATTATTTTATACAGTTCCGCGAAGGAAAAGAACCTGCTGCAGACTGGCGTGCCGGACTGGATGATTTTCTTTCCCAGAAAGAGATCATTGTAACCAAGAAAACTAAACGCAGTGAAAAAACGGTAGACATCCGTCCATATATTTATGAAATGCATTTAGACGGTGAAGGTGTTTTCATGCAGCTTGCTTCTGCAAGTTCCAACTACACCAAACCGGAACTTGTCATGGACACTTTCCTTCGTTGGATGGATGAGGAACCACTTCCATTTGCATACATGATCGAACGTCGTGAGATTTATGCCAACAAAGGTGATGAAGAACATCTGAAACTCGTTTCTATGGAATCATTAGGTGAAGAAGTTGAATAAGCTGATCATTACAGAAATGCTTCTTAACGAAGTTCCCTGTACCGTCTGTGCAATCGTCCAGGACCAGAAGGTAATTGAACTTCGTCTGGAGCCTTCCGGGAAAAAAAATACTCTTAACAATATTTATGTAGGACAAGTTGAAAACATTGCCGCCAATATTCAGGCGGCTTTTGTCCGTTTAAGCGATTCCGTAAATGGCTATCTGCCTCTGAATCAGTGTACGAATGCCATTTACACAGATGGTCGAAAAACAGATCAGCCCCTGCGTCCTGGAGACCAGCTTCTGGTTCAGATCAACCGTGAAGCCATGAAAGGGAAACTTCCTGCACTGACCGCAAATCTGAATTTTTCGGGAAAATATCTTGTTCTGACTACAGGAAATCGAAAAATAGGTTTTTCCAACAAACTTTCCAAGGAAGAGAGCAGTCTTCTGAATAAATGGCTGGAAGAAGAACGTAGCCTGCCGGAACGTGAGTATGGCATCATCGCCCGTACAAATGCTGCAGAAGCTTCCAAAGAAGAATTTTTTCATGAATTGGAAATGCTGAAAAAACAATATGAAAAAGTTGCCGTTCATGGACGGAACCGTACCTGTTACAGTCTTCTATATGAAGCAGAACCATTTTATCTGGCAGCAGTTCGCGATATCTATACCAGAGATCTGGATGAGATTGTTACTGATATTCCTGAAATACATGAAAAGATCTTCGCTTATCTCAGCGAATTTCAGCCGGATAAACTGGAGATTCTTAAGCTGTATCAGGATAAATTACTTCCACTATATAAGCTTTACAGTCTGGAGGGTGCGATTGATGAAGTATGCCATGAAAAGATCTGGCTGAAAAGTGGAGGTTTTCTTGTTATCCAGCAGACGGAGGCGTTTGTTTCCATTGATGTCAACAGTGGCAAATATACTGGAAAGAAAAAAGCAGAAGAGACTTACCGTAAAATAAATCTCGAAGCCGCTGCTGAAATTGCCCGTCAGATTCGACTTCGAAATCTCTCCGGGATCATTCTGGTTGATTTTATCAATATGGAAAACCCGGATCATCAGGATGAACTTTTTCATGTTCTTCAGAAATATCTCCGCAAAGATCCGGTCAAATGCAAAGCAATTGATATCACGCCACTTCATATCCTTGAAATGACCCGTCAAAAGGTTCGGCGCCCATTGATTGAAGATCTGAGGGAATTAAGTGCGAAATAAATTAGATATAATCTTAACTATTTTTTAACACTAGTTTCATTGACTTTTGGTCATATTTGAGGTTATAATGTTTGTCGGCTAAGTAATTGACTAATAAAGAGCCATTACATTGATTTAAAAATTATAGTATAAAGGCAGGTGAACAGAATGGATAATTGTGATTCTCACGGGCGAAGTTGTCGCACAGGACGAAAGAGCTGCATAGGATGTGATGGAATCATTTTTTATCACATTCTGTTTTAATTTGTCTGTTTTTCTTTTCTATTTCTTATAGATCTGATTTTTATTCAGATACTCTTTTATCCTGTTAACAGATCCCATGAACACAATTAATAAAACCCAATATGACATGTTGTTTTTAACCTAAAAAGGCATGCCTTATTTGTGTTCGGATAAATAAAAGAACAGGAGGGATACTGCATGGAAAAAAGAGTGCAGGACTACACCAGTGAGATTCTAGAAGTAGTAAAAAGCAATGCGTCACCGGCAGTTCTGTGTCAACGTCTTCAGGATTATCATGAAAATGATATTGCTGATATATTAGAAAAGCTGAGCCCGGCAGAACGCTGCAAGTTATATAGAATTCTGGATATGGATACTATTTCCGATATTTTTGAATATACGGAAGAAGCAGATGTTGTTAAATATCTGGAGGAAATGAATATCCGAAAAGCCGCTGCAATTTTATCAAAAATGGATACAAATGTATTATCCGATGTTTTGCAGCAGTTTGATCGTTCAAAACGAAAGATTTTCATTGAATTACTGGATGACGAAGTTCGTCACGACATCGAAATGATCAATTCTTTCGATGAAGATGAAATCGGTAGCCGTATGACAACAAATTATATTAGCAACTTTCTTTTAAGTTAATGCTTAACTTTGTTCCCTCATAAAAATAGCGGTGAAAAGAATGAAGACAAAATATATCAAGTCGTTTCTACTATTTTTGTTATTACTGCATCTGAAGAGTTTTATGGTGCCATTGATCTAAAAGATCTGATCATTGCACGCCGCGATCACCCTCTTGAAGAACTGATCGTAACTTCTTATCCTTATGTGTATGGTACTGATCTGATTGATGAATGTATCGAGGATCTGAAAGATTATTCCGAAGATTCTATCCCGGTACTCGACAACGACAATCGTCTGCTTGGTGTTATCACCTCTGCTAACATCGTAGATCTTGTCGATGATGAAATGGGAGATGACTACGCAAAGCTGGCTGGTCTGACAGCGGAAGAGGATCTTAATGAACCGCTCAGGGAAAGTATGAAAAAAAGAATGCCATGGCTGGTCATTCTTCTTGCTCTCGGTATGATCGTATCTTCAGTTGTTGGTATATTTGAAAAGGTTGTTACCAATCTGCCGATCATCATGTGTTTCCAGTCTCTGATCCTGGATATGGCCGGTAACGTTGGTACACAGTCCCTGGCGGTAACGATCCGTGTTCTTATGGACGAATCCCTGACAGCCAAACAGAAATTTGAACTTGTATTTAAAGAAATGAAGATTGGTCTCTGCAATGGTGGTGTACTTGGTTTAATGTCATTTGCACTGATCGGTCTGTACATTTATATTATCAAAGGCAAAACCCTTATATTTGCATATGCAGTATCTGGATGCATTGGTTTATCCCTGCTTCTCGCAATGCTGATTTCCAGCGCCGTAGGTACCTGCATTCCATTGTTTTTCAAAAAAATCCATATTGACCCGGCAGTTGCTTCCGGTCCGCTGATCACAACCATCAATGACCTTGTAGCTGTAATTTCCTATTATGGATTAAGCTGGATCTTCCTGATCGAAGTCCTTCATCTTGCCGGATAAACCATTGGGGACGGAGTTAGTGGCTTTAAAGAGCCA
>OGPK01000842.1_pt1 | contig 27537 bp, 16 predicted proteins | sample 1552921 | NCBI WGS metagenome assembly OGPK01 (sample SAMEA2580264, study PRJEB22360) | human gut metagenome | biome: human gut; feature: human-associated habitat; material: faeces | place: Denmark | collected 2008/2010 | reverse complement strand
CGTCAAATAGTGGGTATGGCAATTTCGCCGCCTTTTGCAAAGCGCAGAAGGCGGTTTTTTTCATACCTAAACTTCATCAAGGAGGAACCTACATGACAGAAAAGCTAACCCTCAAGGAGCGTGCCGTGCGGGGCTACTGGTCCATTGTCGGCATTGCCGGCGCACTCATCCTTTCGTTGCAGCCCGTGCTTGCGGATGACATCTGGTCGCGATTCTCGACCATCATGAAGGATGTATACGGCGAGTTGGTCGGGATATCCACCATTGTGGCCGTTACGGCAGCCGCTGTAGCGCTGCTCATCAGGATGATCTCGCGCAATCAGCGTGCCGTGGATGAAGCCACGAGCTGGCTGAAACGAATCATCGTCACATGGCTGGTACTCAATACGCTCGGCTTCGCGGTAGCATACTTGCAGCCCCTGATCCAGGGCGGCATGTATAACGGGTAATGAGTAAAACCTTGATATCCGGCGGCAAGGAGGTGGGCGCCATTGGATCTTAGCTGGATCTTTGAAAGCATTGTAAATTGGGTAGCGTCCATCGTCACAAGCATCATGGACGCTGTTTCCGGCATCTTTTTGAACGCCTTGGGCACGGATATGACTGCTATGGAACAGTATTTCCCATTCGTAACCGAGGCGTTCTCCATATTTCAGTACACGGCATGGGCGCTGCTGTTCTTAATAACGGTCTGGCAGCTATTTCGCGTGTTCGGCGGGCCCGTGACCGAAGCGGAAAACCCATGGCAGCTCCTGGCTCGAAGCGCCATCTTCGCTATATTGATAGGCTATGCCAAGCCCATATTTCTGTTGGCGCTGGACATTGCCCGTACTCCGTATACCGCCCTTATGGACGCCACGATGGACCCGGGTAGCTTTACGTTTGCCGGGGTGGAGCAGGTTCTTACAAACAGCTTGAGCACAATGGTTTCGACAATCACTGTGGTCGGCCCGCTACTGACCATCATACTCATGATTTCATTGGGCTGGAACTACTTCAAGATGCTTCTTGAGTGCGTTGAACGATATGTGGTCGTGGGCGTTTTGTGCTATACCAGCCCGCTTGCTTTTTCAATGGGCGGTAGTAAAACGACGAATAATGTGTTCAAGGGCTGGACCCGCATGGTGGGTTCACAACTCCTGTTACTGGTGCTAAACGTATGGTTCCTGAGAGCATTCAATTCCACTGTCGGCCAGTTCGTCGGCAACGGCGGCGCTCTCTCCAGCGGTCAGGGTAGCATATTTCTTTGGATGTTCGTGGCGCTTGCGTTCCTAAAGACTGCGCAGAAGTTTGACAGCTATCTTGCGGCGATGGGGTTGAATGTGGCCCAAACCGGCAGCAGCATGGGAATGGAGCTCCTTATGGCGGCCCGTGTGATATCCGGCGTGGCCTCCGGCGGAGCAAGGACGGCCGGTAGCGTATTCCGCGGAGCAAACGGTACTGCGGGCGCATCAGGAACAGCAGCAACAAGCGGCGGGTTCTTCGCGGGCTTTGCAAGCCGCTTTAAGCCAAATTCGTATGTGCGTGACGCTGTTGTGGAAGGTGGAACACGCATGGGCGCGAGCGGCAGCGCTGGCTTTGTCGCCCGTGCATTCGGTGGCATGGCTGCCCGCAATGGTGCAACACTCTCAAGCGAATCCATCGCTTCTGTGGCGGCTCGGCCGGGCAACGTATCCGGCACGATCGCCGGAGAAATCGCCGACCGCAGCACAGCCAATTATATGCCGCAGCTTCAGGGTTACAGCTTGAGCTGCACCGAGATCACCGGCGGTCGTATATCGACTGTGGCGACAGGTGCGGACGGAAAAACCTCCGAGGTGGAGATGTTCAGTGCGTCGCAGTTCGAGCGTCCGTCCATGCCGCACTCCACCGTCACGGCACAGGATGGTAGCCAGTGGTATCAAACGGCTGCCGGCGATGGCGCAGGCAGCTTCTATACCCCCGCGGCGTTTGCGGGCCTTGGCGTGGGCGAAACGCTTTCGCAGGATCAGGTCAGCGCAGCCTTTGGCGATTCTGTCGCCGAGGGTACGACGCTTCGCACCGTTGGGCATCCCGAGGAAGGCGTATTGGAGGCCAGCCATCCGGACTATGGCGCGAGCATGTGGTACAACAGCGCCATGTATCAGGAGCCGGATGCTCCTCACGATACCATCCAGTCCATGGACGGCGTCGGTTGGTATGCCATGCAGCCGCACAACGATGTGCCGCAGTTTGAACCGCCAACTGAGGAGGCAAAAGCATATAATCAGGCGCAGTTCCGGTCCTTCATGCCCGGCTATGAAACCCAGCCCGCGTATGTGGATACGTCGCGCGCAAGGGATGGTGTCATCGACGTGCGGCACGAGGACGGCAGTGCCATGCGCTTCTATGACCATACCCAGTTCCAAGCGCCCCGCGGCGACTATACCGTGTATGAGGACAAGCGGGGCGGTCAGTGGTATGCGATACCCGGTACGCCTGTTGTGGAGCGGCGGCCCGTATACGAAGGCGGCAAGCCCGTATATGACGGCGATCAGGTCAAGACCACGCAGGTGGAGGCTATACGATACAAGAGCACGCTGACGCGGTACGCCGATCCCCAACCCCGGGATATGAGCGAGAAGAAACCGCCGAAGCGCAAGCAGTAAGACTGATGTAACGAATGGAGCGCACCCGATATCGGGCCGCGCTCCTTTTCTTATGGAGGAGGTGAAACGGTGTCGGAGCAGGATAAACAACAGTTGGGCGACGGCTCAATCAATTATGCGGACGCGGCGCAGAAGACCGCTAAGGCCATCAAGGAAGCAGGAAAAGCGGCGGCGGAAAAAACAGCGGCCGCTGCCGGCGAAGCTACAGCCAACACCACCGCCGCCGTTGCACAGGCCGGCGTAGAAGGCGGAAAGGCCGTAGCGGAGGTGGCGACAGGCACCGCTGCGGGCGGACCATGGGGCGCGATCATCGCGGCCGCCTGGGCGCTTCGTAAACCCATATTCAAGATGCTGATCTGCATTGGCCTCGTGATACTGTTCTTTATCATGGCGGTGGTCACGCTGCCCAGCATCATCAGCAATAACCTGTTTCATACAGACCCCTCCACGGTAGACCCTGACGGCGCGGTGGACTTGATCGAGCGCGCCGATGATATGTCGGATGTGGTGGCGGCCTGTATACAGAACGGCTATGACACGGCATTGGCCCGCGTGGAGCAAATCATCGAGGAGAACGGCTACGATTACGAAACGTCCATGGATGCGCTCATCAACTACGGCAGCCTGAACCCGGACTATGAGGTCTGCTATGTATTCGCCGCCTACTCCGCTTCCATGGGTCAGGTCGGCACGAGCGAGGCTGATATGCGGCGCAAACTGGATGCCGTAGCAGAGCAGATGTTCAAGGTAACGTATGTTGAAAAGGAGTTTGAGCGGGTCATTCCGTTGACATACTCTACTTATACACCCGTCACGCTGACAGTTGTGACAGGCAGAACCAAGATCGGCGAGGTCAACGGCGTGCCGAAATACAGCTACGCCACGGCCACGCGAACCTATTACGTCCCCTCCGGCGAGGGGACAACGGAAATGGAGATACAGCGCACGGCCTATTCGCCTGTCAGCGTGGATATCCCCGTATACTCCCGTGGTATCATCGTGGGCGTCAGCTCCGAAACGTACTATGCGGCGGGCGGCGTGGAGACGCTTACGCCGGATACCGAGATAGTGAAATACGCCGAATGCACGATAGCTCCCTTCAATGAGGGCGTTATCTATACGGCTTTTGATATCGACCCCGACGCCATATATGAGGAGCTGACCGGCACGACCTACGGCGCTGCCATCAAAACCATGGCTGACGCTCTGAAAATGACCCTGTACGGTACGCTCGCCGCAGGCGATATTCCCGAGCTTACGAACGAGGAGCTTATCGGCATCGTGGGCGGGCTGAACACCACCGACGCAAGAAAGAAGCTGGTAGAAATAGCGCTTTCCCTTGTCGGTAAGGTTTCCTATTTTTGGGGCGGTAAAAGCCCTGCGGGCTGGAACAACGAATGGGGCAAGCCCAAGAAGGTGACGGGCTCCGGCTCCGTTACCTCCGGTACGATCCGCCCTTACGGCCTTGATTGCAGCGGGTTTACGGATTGGGTTTACAAGACCGCGCTTGGCCAGTCCATAGGCACGGGCAGCGCAAATCAATGGAGCAAGTCGACAGAGATCTCCGCATCGGAGCTGCTTCCCGGCGATCTTGGCTTCAAGGCCAAGCCCTCCGACCCCGGTACGAACCATGTGCTCATGTATGTGGGACTGACCTCGGACGGCAAAAGGCAGTGGGTGCATTGTTCAAGTTCCAAGGGCGGCGTTGTGCTCAACACGCCGAGCTATGTGAAATACTATCGCCGTCCCAACGGGATCGACTACAGCTCGCCTGCCGGCGGCGGCACAGGCGATCTCGGCACACCGCTTTATACGCTCAAGGTCAATGTAACGCATTATTGCGCTTGCAGTAAATGCTGCGGTAAGAATGCCAACGGCATTACCGCGAGCGGCAAGCGCGTTGCGCCGGGCATGGTGGCAATGTCCAGCCACTATCCCTTCGGCACGGTGCTGGTCATCAACGGCGAGGTCTATACCGTGGAGGATCGAGGCGGCAGCGGCATTGAGAACGATATCGCCCGCGTGGATATTTACGTTGAGGATCATAAGCAAGCCCTGCGGCTTGGACGCTATTGGGCTGAAGCTACATTCTATCGGATAGGACGGTAACGCACATGGACGAAAAGGAGTTCAACAATACCTACGCCATACCGGCGAACTATACGGACAGCGGCAAGCTCTTGGGCGGAATGTTGGAAACGCGGAACACCATCGAAGCCATCGTCATGCTCGGTCTGGTGGGGTATCCGGAGGTCGCATGGCTGCATGTGGATACCACCGTGAAGGTGGTTATCATGACGGTGACGCTGATCCCGCTCGGGGTCGTGTCGCTCATGGGCATCGGCGGCGACAGCCTGATGCAATACCTCAGCCACATCGTAAGGTTCGGCTTGAACCGCAGAAAACTGCATTACAGAAGGATTGGATATAAGTATGGAAGCGCAAAAGAAACCCACAAAAAGCAGAAAAAGAAGAAGCAAAACAAGTGAGTTTGTGCAGGATTTCCTGCCCGTCAGGGAGATCCGCAACGGGATCATCGAAACCACCGACGACCGCTATGTGAAGATCATCGAGATACTGCCCATCAATTTTCTGCTTCGCAGCAGCGAGGAGCAATACAATATCATCTCCTCGTTTGCGTCCTGGCTGAAGATCAGCCCCATGAAGCTACAATTCAAGTCGGTGAGCCGCAAAGCGGATTCCGATAAGCATGTGGCCATGGTGCGGGAAGAACTCTCGCGGGAAGAAAACCAGCAATGCCGTCAGCTTGGGGAGGAATACCTCCGGCTCATAAAGGATGTCGGCAACAAGGAAGCGCTGTCGAGGCGCTTTTTTCTTATCTTCCAGTACGAGCCCCCGGCGGGCAAGCGCAGCAGCGGCGAGAGCTATGCGGATATTTACGGCATGATCCAGACGGCGGTACAGAATGCCAAGACTTATTTCATGCAGTGCGGCAACGCCATTGTGCAGCCCGAGGATGAGGACGCCTTTACCGCTGAGGTGCTGTATATGTTCTTCAACCGCTCCTCCTGCGTCAACGAACCGTTCCAGAGCCGCGTGGAGCGGGTCGTGGTGGACACCATGCAGGCCAAGGGCAAGATCATCGGGCTTGACGCCGTGCCGCACATACGCCCTGCCAACTTCATCGCGCCCCGCGGGATCGACTTTTCACATTATAACTTCGTGGTGATGGACGGTATGTACTATTCGGTCATGCACATCCGAAGGAACGGCTTCCCGCATACGGTGCGGGGAGGCTGGATGTCGAGCCTCATCAACGCCGGCGAAGGCGTGGACATCGACGTTCACCTGCGCCGTGAGAACCGTGGCAAAACGCTGGATAAAGTGGCGCAGAGGATACGGCTAAACAGAACCAAGCTCCGGGGCATGCAGGACACCAGCACCGATTATGAGGAGCTGACCGGCAGCATACAGTCGGGCTACTACATCAAGTCCGGCATCGCCAACAACAATGAGGACCTGTTCTATATGTCCGTGTTCATCACCATTTCGGCCCGGACATACGAGGAGCTTCTATGGCGCAGGGGGCAGATGACGGATCTCTTGAAGTCCATGGATATGTACGTGGGCGACTGCAACTTCCAGCAGGAGGCCGCTTTGCGCTCCGTCATGCCGTTTCTCTGCATCGACCCGAACATCGAGAAGAAGGCGCAGCGGAACATCCTCACAAGCGGCGCGGCGTCCACATATATGTTCACCTCGTTTGAGATGAGCGATGATTCAGGTGTCTTGCTCGGCATCAACCGGCACAACAACTCGCTGTGCGTCGTTGACCTGTTCAATACGCGCGTCAACAAAAACGCGAACGTGACCTTGCTTGGCACCTCCGGCGCGGGCAAGACCTTTACCATGCAGCTGCTTGCGCTCAGGATGCGAATGCGCGGAATCCAGTGCTATATCCTTGCGCCGCTCAAAGGCCATGAATTCAAGCGTGCCTGCGCTGCGGTCGGCGGAACCTACATCAAGATAAGCCCCGGCTCCACCAACTGCATCAACGTCATGGAGATACGAAGGACGCTGAGCCCGGAGATGGAGCTGATCGACGAGATGGACTACAACAGCGAGGATTCACTGCTGTCGCGGAAGATTCAACAGCTATTGATCTTCTTTAGCCTCCTGATACCGGATATGAGCAATGAGGAAGAACAGATGCTGGATGAGGCTCTGGTGAGGACCTACCGCCAATTCGGCATCACCCACGACAACGACTCCCTGTATGCCGATAAAGCGCATACCCGATATAAGAAGATGCCCATTCTCGGCGATCTGCATAAGCTTTTGGAAGCGAATCCGTTGACGCAGCGGCTGGCCATCATCGTCAGCCGTTTTGTAACTGGCAGCGCCCAGAGCTTCAATCAGCAGACCAACGTGAATCTTGAAAACAAGTATGTGGTCATCGACATCAGCGAGCTCAAAGGTAAACTGTTACCCGTGGGTATGTTTATCGGCCTCGACTACATCTGGGATCAGGTTAAGTCGGACAGAACGAAGCGCAAAGCCATCTATATCGACGAGATATGGCAGCTCATCGGGGCGTCCTCCAATCGGCAGGCGGGTGAGTTTTGCCAGGAGATATTCAAGATCGCACGCGGCTACGGCGCGGCCGCGATCGCAGCCAGCCAGGACCTATCCGACTTCTTCTCCCTTGAGGACGGCAAATACGGCCGGGCCATCATCAACAACAGCAAGACCAAGATCATCCTCAATCTGGAGCCGGACGAAGCCGAGTATGTGCGGGAGACATTGAAGCTCACCCGCACGGAGATACGCAGCATCACCCAGTTCGAGCGCGGTGAGGCTTTGATTAGCTCCAATAACAACAAAGTGCCGGTGCTGGTGCGCGCCTCCAAGGTGGAGCAGCAGCTCATTACAACCGACAGGGCCGAGCTCGCTGCCATTCTCAAGGAGCGGCAGCAAACGCAGAAGACGCATACAGAGGATAATGCGTTTTCAGAAGAATAAAACGTATTCACGCAAACGCCTTATGATACGGGCCTTTTCCACGATGGCTGCTTTCATAGAAAACGCTTAGTGGCACGGAATACGTTTTTCGGCATTAAAAACGCTTTTCAGAAGGAGGTGTTCGCCCTTGCTTTTGCAGGATGAACAGTATGTGATCAAATGGTTGTCCCAATACGGGGCGCTCCGGCATGAGCAGGTGCTGCGCTTGCTGAACAAACCGGTATCGACTGCGGAGAAGATCATACGCAATCTCAAGAGATGGCTTTACGTCACGGATATCGAGGGCGGATATCTGGGTATTGACCCCACCGTCCGCCCCGACCCAAAGACCATCGCGGCCGTGTGGGTGCTGCTCAAATATGGAACCGAGGTAGCGCCCATGGAGCACTTCCCCGCGACTTATCCCTCGCAGCTGTTCTTTTTGAAGCAGCAGACCGGGTACGAGATCATTGTTATAGGTGCGGAGGAAGGTCATCTGCTCAAGCTTCTTCAGCCGACGGACGACATCAAATACATCATCGTGCTGCCGGATATCGCTATGGTGCAGGGCTTGCGGCTTCCTCATGCGCCATGTCTGTTTGCGGTGCTGAAGGACGCGCCGGACGGCAAAGAACCGCACATTACATTCTATAACGGAGGTCAACATGGAAAAGAAAACACCGTCCCCGTTTAAGCGGGATATAGACCGCGCCTACAAGCGGCTGCAGCTTGCTTCCATGGTGATAGGAAATGTCAGCGAAGCATACGACACGGGCGATTTGAAGGAAGCCTATCGGAACGCTTTCGAGTTCGCATACCACGCGGAACGGCTCACACTGCTCGCAAGGTCGCTTCCTGCTTTGACCGGATCGCCCGCCGCAAGGCCGAAGATGGAGCGCCAGATCAAAGAGGTGCTGCCGCTTCACATAGGCTATACCGCAGAGGGCTGGTTCGGCGTGGATATGCCTGCACTTCTGCCAAAAAAGGAACATGGCGGCGCTGAATACATCCGGCACAGCCTGTACCTTGCTCTGGGCGAATACTTCAAATGCCACGAGAAGCTGCGGATCGACAACTGCGTGCTGACCGTGTGCCACAGGTATGATAAGAGCCGTCCGGAGCGGGAATACCGTGACCATGACAACATCGAACTGAACGCCATCATCGATGCGCTTGCCCTGTATGCGCTATACGATGACGCTCCGCTTCGCTGTGAACACCACTATTGTTCGCTTACGGACGACAGGGACGCAACAACGATATTGCTCGTTCCGCAATCTGAATTCCCTGTCTGCTATGAGCGCATCAAAACCGACCCGCAAACGCTGCTTCCGCTGTTCCCATAAACCCAAAAATGCCGAAAAAACATACGTCATTCGAGGCCAAAAACGGCCTTCTTGAAACCCGTATGTAGCGAAGCACGGGAAAACCCGATAAACAGGGCGCTTTTTCCAAAGTGCCCTACCGATTTTGAGGGGAAGAGCGCAGTCAGAAGCACTAAATGCCAAACAGAAAGGTCGTGACGCTATGATATACATTCGCTCGGGCGCGCATGTGCTTGAGCTGCTTCAACTGCTGTCCGTTGCAGGTGAGTTCCCCATGAGTGGACTTTCCATATTGGGAAATCCGCGCACCATGCGGGAGCTTATCCACAGGCTAGAAGACCGGCAGGAGATCGAGGCGAGCTGGAGCAGGAAACGATACTGCGCCCGATTGCTGTCTATAAGCGGAAAACGAGGCCCTATGCGTAATATCCGGCTTCACAAAAGCGCATTACCCATATTGGCCGAGTTGCATCCGGCGGCGTTGGAATACTATCTGTCTGCATACCGCAACCACACCTTTTCGGGCAAGCGGGGCGACATAGAGCGCAACCATCGGATCGGCGAAACGCTGGCCATGATGCTTTCCACAGGCATTGAGATGCGGCCATATATGCTGCCGCCGCTTCAGACCGGGCGCATAGAATCGATCGTGGGCGACACGCCATGCTTTTATCATAGCCGCATCATCAAAAAGCTGGATGGGGATTCCATGAACAAAACTGGCTTCACCCGCATGACAGGGCTGCTGTTGAAACGTGGCATAGGATTCGCAGTATACAATACCCGCAGCGCCGTTATGAAATGGCACGGCGACGGAGAACTCAAAGCTATGCAGCAATGTGAGGATTTGGCGAGGCGCAACGCCGGCGTGGACGCGCTTTGTGGCGCGATCCTGTTCGGCAGGAGCGGCAGCGTGGCGCTCGATACACTCATGGAAACCAACAAAGCTGGCCGCAGGGATTGCCGCATTGACCACATCTACACGGCGGTGCATTTCGTGCCATTGAACGATGATGGAAAAAGCCTGCTACGGCTGCTCACGATACCAGCGCTTCAGTCATGTCTCAGGAGCGTACTGTTTCCACTGCGGCTTCAGGTGAACGGATTCGTGGAATGCGATTGCGACGCCGTTGACGGCGGGAAGTACATTCTATCTCACTTGGACGGCGATCTTGCGAGGCTTGTTCGCTTCCGGCTTGCCGCCATAGAGGATAAAGAGCGTCGGTACGAGGCTATCTGCTATCCCTGGCAGCTTGCATACGTGAAACCGTTTCTCGGTGAGCGCATAGAACTCAAACTGATCGACCCGGCCCGCATCGCTGCAGCCTTACAAGGGAGGTGACCCATATTGGATAAACGCAAGGCCGGCATTCTGCTGGCCTGTTTGCTTGGCTCAGTTCTGCTGTTGTATCTCGGCGGGCTGCTGGGTCAGTTGCTTTACAACTACGAAGAATGGATGCGGCAGGACGGTATGACTGGCGGCGTGCTCATGGCCGAGCTCAAGGCGAGTCCGCTCTACTGTATCCCTTACGCATTCACCGCGAGCGGCCTAAAGGGTACGCTCTTTCTTTTGCTTGGCACTGGCGGCGTCGTGCTGTATGTCAAGCTGCACGATAAGTTCGGCAGCAAGGAATACGACGCGAGGAACTTCACCCGCTCGAAATCCGGCGCGTATGGCACGGCGGGCTGGATGGAGCCGAAGGATGTGAAAAAGGTATTCGAGGTCGCGCCGCCGGACAAGGCCAAAGGAACGATACTCGGAGAACTGAACGGCCAGGCGGTCTGTCTCCCCGTGGATACGAAGCTCAACAGGCATATATTGGTGTTCGGTGCGTCGGGCACCATGAAAAGCCGGGCCGTGATTCGCCCGTACCTCATTCAGAGCGTCAAGCGTCAGGAATCTGTGATCATGACAGACAGTAAATCGGAACTGTATAACGATATGGCGGGCTATTTCATTGATAACGGGTATGAGGTCAAAGTGTTCAACCTCGTTGACCCGCATCATAGCGACTCATGGAACTGCATGGCCGATCTGCAGCAGGACACGCTTCTTGCGCAGGTATTGAGCGACGTCATCATCTCCAACACCAGCGGAGAAAGGGGCGACCATTTCTGGGACAATGGCGAGGCCAACTTGTTAAAGGCGCTAGTGCTCTATGTTGACCATACCACAGCATTTGGCGCAGAGCGGCGGAATCTGCCGGAGGTATATCGCTTCCTAACCCAAACCAATGAACGGCAGCTATCGGCGCTGTTTGATAAGCTGCCCGTGGAGCACCCGGCCAGAGCGCCCTACAATCTGTTTCGCCAGTCCAGCGACACGGTGCGCTCAGGTATCCTGCTCGGTCTGGGAACGCGTCTTCAAACCCTGCAAAGTGAGCAGGTCAAGCGCATCCTAAGCCGCAGCGACATCGACCTGACTGCCCCGGCAAAGCGCAAATGCGCTTACTTCGTGATACTCGACGATCAGAACAGCACCATGAACTTTCTGTCCTCGCTGTTCTTCTCGTTCCTGTTCATACGGCTGACCCGCTTGGCGGACAGCTCGCCCGGCGGCCGCTGCCCTGTGCCGGTCAACTTCGTACTCGATGAGTTTGCGAACATCGGCACCATCGGCGGGAACAACGGCCGGGATTTCGCCCGCTCGGCGGCCACGCTTCGTTCCCGTGCGGTCTCGCTGGTACTGGCATTGCAAAGCCTGCCGCAGTTGCAGAACCGATACGGCAACAACCTTTGGGCCGAAATACTCGGCTGCTGTGATACCCAGCTCATGCTCGGCTGCTCGGACGATGTGACGGCAACCTATGTTTCCACCCGCAGCGGGGACATGACCATCGACGTGAACTCCACCATGACCACCCGGCAAACCTTCGCCGTAGCGCAGGTCATACCGCAGTACCGCTATTCCGAGGGGCTTGGTAAGCGCCGGCTGCTCACGCCGGATGAAGTCCTGCGCCTGCCGCATGACGAGATGCTCGTGGCGTTAAGGGGGCAGAAAATACTGCGGTTAAAGAAACTCGATTATACCCGGCTCGCCGCGGCAAAGCAGCTGCGCCCTTGCTCCATACTGGATTATCAGGCGAGCGATTATTCAGAGCCCATGAGCCAGCCGTATGCAGTGCAGCCGCAGTACACGCCGCTTACGCCCAGCGTTGGCGACCTATATGAAACAGCGACCCCACCCGAAAACTTTTGATAGGAGGAAATAAAAGCATGCCTAAGAAAACATCCGAAACCGAAACCGTTGAAACGATGAATATGGAGTTATCCACGCCCGGTACAGCCGAAGACACCGCTGTGTCCATGACTGAGAATGAAAACAGTGAAATCGCCTTGGGATCCGCCGAGGAGATTATCGAAAAACCTGATGAAACGGTGTCCCCTACGACTGAAACGGCCGAAGCGGATATTGCACCAGACGACGGCGTCGAAGCCATTGATTCAATACCATCCCCCACAACTGAAACCGAAGAATCCGCAAACCTTCCTCAGGCGCCTGAAGACAGGCCGGAAAACACAGCCGCAGAGCCGGTTGTACAGGAAACGCCCGAACCAAAGCCCAAGAGGTCCCGAAGAAGCGCTTCCAAGCCTGAGCCTGAATCGGTTATACAGGTAACGCCTTCACCGCAATCCGATGAACCGGCCGCTGACGCACCTGTCCTAGAGACTTCGCCCACACGCAGACCGCGCAGGCGCGCAGTCGTATCCCTTGACGGCCAGCGCAGCGAGCTGACCCCCGAAGCCAGGCGCAGGCAGGACATCATCGACCTTTCAGAGTCTATGAAAAGCCGGCGCGTCATTACAGGCACCATCGCAGGCATCGAGCACATGGATGAGAGCCCTGACCTCGCGTATGCGGTGGTCTATCATGGCGCGTTCAAGGTCATCATCCCCGCAAGCGAGATGTTTGAGTTCGATGAGGATGCTGCGGATAACTATCGCGGCGCAACGCTCTCCCGCAGGCTGGGCGCTGAGATCGACTATGTGGTAAAAGGCATCGAAACGGACGCTGGTGTTGCGGCCGGGAGCCGCCTGGAGGCCATGCGCCAGCGCAGACGCGAGTATTACCTTGACACCGACCGCAACGGCCACCATCAGCTGGAGGCGGGAGACATCGCCGAAGCAAGGGTGGTTTCGGTCATACGCCCCGGCGCCTTTGTGGAACTGTTCGGCATAGAACAGTTTATTCCGCTGGAGGAGCTCAGCTACCTGCGCTGGGTGGACGCCACGACACATTTCCGCGTGGGCGACCGGGTATTGGTGAAAATACTGGAGCTTGACCGAAGTGACCGAAACAATATCAGCCTCAAGCTCTCGGTGAAACAGGCGGGCGAGGACGCTTTTAAGCAGGCCATCAGCCGCTTCAAGGTCGGCAACATCTATGTCGGAAACGTCACGATGATCACAGCGGTGGGTGTATTCGTTTCTTTTGAAAATGTGAGCTGTCTCTGCCAGTTCCCCAAGCGCAAGCGCCCCGCCATCGGTTCGCCGGTCACAGTCAGGATACTGGGCGCGGATTTGGAGCGGCTTAGGCTCTGGGGCGCTATTGTGTATTCTTGATCGGGAGAAAAGTATGGAATATGACGTACAGGCGTTATCCATAGAGGAGACGCGCCGCCGGAAAAGCCTTTCCGACGAGGCCCGCAATATGGTGAAGCAGTCGCTGACCATAGAGGAAGAGGATGATACGGGTCTTATGATGATGTTTGAGGATTTCTATTTGCAGATATCCTTTTCCGAGCTGCATCCGTTGATGGTCATCTATCTGGTGCGCTATCTGGAGCGGAAGATCTCGATCCACGATAAGGATAAGGTCAACAAGCTCAACCTTGCAAGCGTACTTGGCGGGCACACGGTCGATACCGGCATAGGCTGCTATGCATACCGGACGACGCATTGGCTGGATGCGCCCCTGACCCGCGAACGCTTCTTTGAGATACTGCACCGTTCTTTGAGCGAAGCGCAGCGCGGCTATTCGACCATCCAGACCCGCAGCTCGTCGTAAATATAGGGTGTGAGCGGTATTATCCAGTATCACGAAAAGGAGGCCATACTTACGAAATGGATAATACCGCTTATACTTACTCTTATGCCGCTGTATAATAGGGCGCACCGCGTCATTACCACCTTGACAGACAGTACCCCTAATGTTACAATGAACAAGGAAACAAGGATATTTGTTGTATGATTTCTTTGTTAATTGCATAGAATAGGAGTAAGAGATATGGAGTCTGCGTTGAGCAAGGGTGGTGTGGCTATGAACCGGAAAACAATTAAAATATCAGAAAAACGGCAGATTACGATTCCGCAGAAATACTATGAAAAACTTGGATTCACCAATGAAGCCGAGTGCCTGATGAGAGGGAACGAAATCGTTCTACGGCCTGTTAAAACCGTAAGCGGTGGAGAATTTGCCGAGCAAATTCTTGCTGATTTGATTGCAAAGGGCTTATCCAACGATGAACTGCTCGCCGCATTTAAGGCTGAGCAAAAAAAGGTTCGGCCGGCTGTAGAGGCCATGCTGGCCGATGCGGAAAATGCCGCAAAGGGTAGCAGTGAGTATTCCACTTATGATGATGTATTTGGCGTGAGAGAGTGAGTATGGCGGAAGTCAGGTTCCTTCCTCCTGCAGCCGAGTATCTAAAGAAGCTCAAGGATAAGCGGCTGAAAGAATTGTATAAAGTTGCCATTGACGCTATTTGCAAGGACTACACGATTGGAGAACCTAAGACCGGTGATCTCGCCGGCTTATACGGGTATGATATCTACTATAACAAGACCAATTATGAACTTGCTTATACGGTGGAATACGAAGGTGAGAAGATTATCGTCGTGGTTATGGCCGGGACGCGCGAAAACTTTTACGATGAGCTAAAAAGGTATATGAAGTAAGCAAAAGCTACTTTAATCAACGATAGAGCGCTTCGGTGCTCTTTTTTTATACAACAAAACAACATATTGGGAGGGAATCATAATGAATAGGTCTAAGTGGGCGCTGCTTCTGGCAGCGCTTTTGTGCATTGTACAGGCGGTTATGCCAATGACCGTTTTTGCATTCACTGCTCAAACTCCGACCCGTGTGCCAGAGATCGGCGAGGCGGTAACGGTTTACACCAAAGCGGACATGGTGCTGGATTTCAGCAGCTATACCTTCTCCGTTATGGATAGCAGCGGCACAGAGCAGTCAGGCGGTATTCATGGGCTTACCAATGTCATGAAGATTTGGGTCGCTACAACTGATCAGCAGCAGTTTACTGCGTATTGCCTCGACATGAGCCGCCATTATCCCGCAACCATTTCAAACACGGGCGAACAGTCGCTATATGTGAAGGACAGCGATATGCTCCTTGGTCTGTTTGTTCAAACTTTGAAAGCGGGCGACACGGCAGCCAACGGCTCCGATCCAAACACTTCCGCCTGCTTTGGCGATCTCATGGCCGTTCACGGGGATATCACTTCCTTCAGGTTCCTGTCCACAACGGCAGTTGACCAGACTATGCTGGACACTTTTAACAATGATGAGCGTGTTCAGTTTGAGATCAACGGTGCAACATTCGCGGACGGATATGAACTGACCCGTGACGATGGGCATTGGATCTACGGCTTCTGGCGCAAGAGCGTGGTGCAGACGGACAATTTCGTCACCACCGTTTGGCCAAGCGGCGCCGTATACGATAAAATGCTTTGGGTTATCGAGCACAGCTATCCCGCTATCTCTATGAGCACCATGATGCACGATGCAGGCGCAGACTACGACCGGCTGTATACTGAGATTGCTGCCTCCCAGGGCGGGCTGTCCTCCGCTGAGCTTGACGAGCTGGTGGAAACCATCGTGTACGCTACGATTCAGGAGGCAGTATGGCATCATCAGCCTGCGAAGGTCAATGACGACCCGGAGCGGTTCATCGGCGCAAAGCTCATTCAGGGACATCAGGATATCAAGCTACTGTATGAGTATCTCACACAAGAGCGGGACGAATATACCAACTACCGCAGCAAGGTTTTCGGCGACAGCATTTCGATCGAGCACCCCGCAGACTTGACGCCTGCTCAGAACGGTGCGGGCTACATCTACGGCCCATTCAGCGTTTCCTCCGATATGCTTTCCGCCGGAACAATCGAGCTGAGCATAGATGCGGGCGGTGTGAATGCGAGCGTGACCGATTCAGCAGGGACGGCGCTCAGCGTTGTGCGTGCAGGTCAGGAATACTATGTGCGCGCGGATGCGCGACCTTCCGATGCTCTCACGCTCAAAGCCAAGACTACGGATGCCCTAACTTTGACCCGGAGCGACCGAGGCCGGATGTATGTCCATGCCGACGCTCAGCAGGCGGCGGAGCTGCAACCCGTCGGTACCGGCGGCACGCCCAACCGGGTCTCGGCCGATGATACGCTGGTGCTGCCCGCCGTTGCACCGCCGCCTATCCCCAGACCGACAGGCGAACGAGTGAGCTTCAAAAAGATAGATGCAGATACGCAGGCGCTTCTGGACGGTGCAGTGATCCGCATTGTTGACGGAAACGGCGCAACGGTTTTCCAAGGCATGACCGATAACGGCGTTGTCACAACGGACGTGGAGCTTGCGTATGATACGAACTATTTCTATTTTGAGGTCACACAGCCCGATGGCTATCAGCTGGACGATACACGCCATACCCTGCGGCTTTCTTCAGCGGAAGCAAACCCCGAATACTGGGTGATAGAAAACGATAAGCTTCCCGCGTCGCCTCCACCGGTCGTTGGTGAAGCACGCATCCGAAAACTGGGCGCGGACACCGGAGCGGGGCTTTCTGGCTGCAAGATCGAGGTTAAAACAGCGTCCGGGACTGTCGTTGGCCAGTATACCACCGATAACGACGGGTATGCGGTTATTGCGGGCCTTGCGCCAGGTTCCTATACCTATAAGGAGCTCCAAGCGCCACCATGCTATCTGTTGGATCAAAATGAATACACCTTTATGGTTTCCGACACTGGCAAGGTGATCGGCACGCTCAGCTTCAGCAATGCCCGCATCACGACCTCCGTGCCCATCAAAAAGGTGGACGATAAGGGCAATCCCCTTGCGGGCGCGACTATCGTTGTGCTGGACGCGAAGCAGAAGCAGGTGTTTTCGGGCAAGACCGGCACGGACGGCGTCGTAACGGTGAGCGGCCTGAAAGCCGGCGAGAGCTATACCTATTACGAGTCGGCAGCGCCCGAAGGCTACCTTGTAAACAGCACCAAGTATACGTTCACCGTGAGCGATAAGGGTGTGGTCAGCGGGCTGAAGGACATTGTCAACCAACCCAAGGCTTCACCTACGCCCACACCAACGCCGACCCCAACGCCCAAGCCGACAACCACGCCCAAGCCCAGCGCAACACCGGCCGCCACGCCCACCAGTACGCCTAGGCCGGTCATAAAGCCCATTCCCCAGACGGGCGTGGAGAGCGGCGCGCTTTGGTACGGGGTTGGAGCGTTGCTGCTGAGTGCCACAGGATTCATCGGCATTCGGTATTACAAGACCAGAAAGCAAAGGAGCTGAGCGGTTGGCTCCTTTATTCATTCAGGAGGGAACATGAATAAGAGAAAACGATTCATTGCGCTGCTGCTGTGCGTGCTGCTTACGATCTGCGCGCTGCCGCTGACAGCGCTTGCAGCCTACGCTCCGGTCGGCACGGAGGATGAACCGTCCTCCGTGCGGCTGTACGAGTATTATAACAGCGAAGGTAATTGGGTTTCGCTCTCTACCCCGCACCACTGGAACACACAGACGGGCGAAATCGCTTATTGTCTTGAGCACAAGAACGGTACGCCGCGCGGCGATACCTATTCCAGCTTCGATCCCACCGATGCCTACCCATATGCCGTATATCAGGGTATCTACTCCATATTGACCTTCGGTTATCCCGCGGGCGGTACGGGCGGTCTTTCCGCAGAGCAGGCACGGTACGCTACGGCCAACGCCATCCGATTCTGGCTCTCGGAATCGCAGGAAGTGTATGGCATGGACTTCCAGCAATACAACTTCACCAACCTTACCCGCTCCAACCAGTACACAAGGCCGAAAAGCGGCAACAGCACGGCGGCCGCCATGTGGGCGTATTCGATGGATCTGCTCAACAAGGCTCGCAACGGGACGACGCTGCAGCATTCTATACAGGTCAACCCTTCGACGATCAATATGACCCAACAGGGCAGCTATTTCGTCGGGCAGACCCGGGTGAGTCTTACCAACTGTAACGGCGGATACACCTACGACGCGCCCTACGGCGTGCAGATATCCGGCTTCACCGGCAACGACGGGGATGTGCTTACCATATCCGTTCCCACCAGTATGGCGGGTCAACAGCTCAGTATCCCCTTTACCGGCTACGACAGCCGCAGCCGACGGCCCAGTATCCCCTTACCCGCCAACGCCAGCCGCAGCATCGCCAACTATGCCTGGTACGCGCCAAGCAACGACGATCAGAAGGTCGTCATGGTGGGCAACAGTCTTGAACAGCCCACCGTCACCACGCGCCTGACGCTCATCACGCCCGACTCCGGCGGGATCGAGATCTACAAGACCGGCGACAACGGCGCGGTGCTCGCGGGTGCGGCCTTTAAGGTCACGAATGCTTACGGCCAGCATGTCGGAACCATCACCACAAACTCCCGCGGCTACGGCAGTCTGGATGGCCTTGACCCCGGTACCTACTATGTGCAGGAGATCAGCGCTCCAAGCGGCTATATTCTCGATCCCACCGTGCACACGGTCAGTGTGTCGCTTGCAAACACCGTGACGCTCAACCTGACCAACAGTTCCATCAAGGGCTACATCTCCATCACCAAGACAAACGCCGATCCAAGTAAAGGCAATTATAGCCTTGCCGGCGCAGTGTTCACCATTTACAGCGGCAATACCGCCGTGGATACCGTGACCATAGCCGCTGACGACACGGGCAAAAGCAAAGCGCTGCCGCTTGGCACCTATACCGTGCGCGAAACTACAGCCCCGCAGGGCTTCGTAGCAGCCGCCGACCAGAGCGTGATCATCAGCACAGCAAACGCGGTGAACGGCGTGGTGAACGTCAGCATTACCGTTCCCAATATGCCTCAAATGGGTAAGGTGCGGGTGCAGAAGACCAACGCCGATGACTCACTTGGTTCTCATTCCCTTGCCGGCGCGGTGTTCGAGGTGCGTGACAGCGCGGGGACGCTGGTGGATACCATCACCACCGATAACACAGGCAAGGCCGAGAGCAAGGAGCTGGTGCTGGGGACGTACTCGGTCAATGAGATCACTGCACCTAACGGCTTCGTACTGAACTCGACCCCGAAGAACGTCACCATCTCATACGGCAGCCAGACCGCCGCCGTGATATATGGTGATGTGAACATCCCGAATAAGCCGCAGGCAGGCCAGATCACCGTGCAAAAGGCCAACGCGGATTCGGACATGGGCGATTATGCGCTCTCCGGCGCGGTGTTTGAGATCTACAGCGGCGATACTGTTGTGGATACGCTCACCACCGACGCCGACGGCAAGGCGGTCAGCAAGCTGCTGCCCCTTGGCGCATACATCATAAAGGAAAAGGCCGCGCCCGAGGGGTTCGTGCTGAACACCGCTGCCTACGATGTGGAGCTGGCCTATGCGGGTCAGACCATCGAGGTGGTATATGAATCCGTCACCGTACCGAACAAGCCCCAGACCGGAACGATCACGATAACCAAGCGGGACGCCGAGACCGGGGCTGAACCGCAGGGCGAAGCCACGCTCGACGGCGCTGTGTTCGAGATACTCGATACCGAAGGCAATGTGCTGCACACCTTGACGGCGGATACGGATATGGTGACGAGCCCTGAGCTGCCCCTTGGCAGTTATGTGGTGCGGGAAAAAACGCCGCCGCTTGGCTATACCCTCAATGAAAACGAGTATCCGGTGGTCATAGAATACGCCGGGCAGACAGTCGAGATCGTTGAGAAAGCAGTCACGGTAGAGAACACCGTCATACGCGGCAGGATCAGCATAATTAAGTACGCCGAGTTCGGATATGGCAGCAACAAGGAGACACGACCCCTTGCTGGCATCGAATTCACAATCACACGCAAGGTGGATGGCGAGGTCATGGATACGCTGACCACCGATGTTTCGGGTTATGCCATCTCGGATGTGCTGCTGTACGGAACGTACACCATCACCGAAACCAAGGGTATCGACAGCCATAAGATCATCGACCCAATCGACGTGACCATCGACGTTGACGAGAAGGTCTATGCCTACGCGTTGGAAAACGAGGCGTTCAAGAGTGAGCTGAAGATCGTCAAAGTGGACGCTGAGACCGGCAATATCATCCCCGCGGCCGGCGTTCAGTTCAGGATCAAGGACGCAGATGGCGTTTGGATTGTACAGCGCCAGCTGTATCCCGCTCCCGCCGATATCACTGTCTTTGAAACGGCCGCCGATGGCACGCTGGTGCTGCCCGAGCCGCTGCTGTATGGCGATTACACCTTGCATGAGGTGAAGGCGGGCGTTGGATACCTGCTCAACGCATCCCCCATCCCCTTTAGCATTGGCAAAGACGGCGAGACCGTTGTGGTGGAGTGCGCCAATACGCCTGTCATGGGCAAGATCACCGTGAAAAAGACCGGCCCGACCTTCACTGGCGTAACGGAAACGGAATCCGAGTTCGGCATGGTCAAAACCGCCACATACTCGGATATCCCGCTCGAAGGCGCGGTGTTTGAGATCCGCGCCAAGACCGATATCAAAACTCCGGACGGCACGCTGAAGCTCAGCACCGGAGAGGTCGCCGACACCGTCACCACGGGCAGCGATGGAAGCGCCGTCAGCAAGGCGCTGTATCTTGGCGAATACGAAGTCGTGGAAACGACAGCGCCCGAAGGGTATTTGCTGGATACAGAACCGCACGCGGTCACGCTTCGGTATAAAGACCAGTACACCGCGATCGTCAGCGCGCAGGTCGGTATCCGTGACGACGCGCCCAATGTGGAACTGACCCTGATAAAGCGCGCCGAGCTGTTCCACGCCGAAGAGGCGAAGATAATCACAGGCCCCGGCGAGGGCTTCACGTTTGGGTTGTACACGGATGAGCAGATACTGGGCGAGAACAGTGCACTCCTACCTAAGGATACGCTGGTTTATGTGGGTTCTACGGATGCCGAGGGAAATCTTCAGGTCCATGAGAATGTTCCGTTTGGAAAGTACCGCTTTGTGGAACTGGCCGTGCCGGATGGCTACATCATTTCCAAAGATGCATATCCGATTGCACTCGTATACGGCAGCCCGAGTACCGAAACCGTGCGTGTCGCCGCCAACGATGGGAATCCCATCATCAACGAGCTGATAACGGGCAAGATCAGGATCATCAAATTGGACGAACGCTATCGGGCGCCGAACCTCCTCCAACGCATCTTCGGCGGCGGTGATACCGAGGCCAACTACCGGCTCGCCGGAGCGGTCTTCGAGGTATCCAATAAAGAGTTGGGCGTATCCATAGAGCTGACCACGGACGCAAACGGCGAAGCGCTCTCTCCGGAGCTGCCCGTGGGCACATACGTCATCCGCGAGACCAAAGCGCCCGCGGGCTTCGAGCTGAGCGGGCAGGAGTACGAGGCAGTCATTACGGCAGACTCCGACGAGGTTCTGGAGTATGTGTGCAAGAACTCGCCCAAGCAGGTACACATCACTAAGGTCAGCTCCGTAGACGGCAGGCTGCTTGCGGGCGCTGCGCTTGAGGTAAAAAACGCGGCCGGCGAGATCATCGCCTCGGGTGAAACGGACGATAAGGGCGAGCTCGCTTTCCCCATGCCGCGTCCCGGCGTATATACGGTGCGAGAGCTGAAAGCGCCGACGGGCTATGCACTTACGGATAAGACGTTCACGTTCACGGTAACGGCGGAGGGCGAGATCACCGGCACGACCCAGCTCGTCAACACGCCGACAAGGGTAGTCATAACAAAAGTAGATAAGGACAGCGGCAAAAAGCTGGCGGGCGCGGAGATCGCCATATTCGACAGCAAGAGCAACGAGGTCTACTCGGGCGTTACCAATGAGAACGGCGAGCTGGCGGTCATCTACCTCGCGGAGGGCGATTATACATACAAAGAGCTCAAAGCACCGGAAGGTTATGGTCTCAGCACGACGGTCAAGAAGTTCACCGTTGCAGCCGACGGCACAGTCACCGGGGACATGACGATGGAAAACAACAGAATCGAGCTTGTCATCACCAAGACCGACATCACCGGGAAACAGCCCATACCGGGCGCTACGGTGGAGATATTCGACGCCGGCGGAAAGTCGGTGTATAAGGCGGTCACGGATAAGGATGGCAAAATCAGCACCATGACGCTTGCGCCGGGCAAGTACACTTTCAAGGAAACGCTTGCGCCGGAGGGCTTTGCACTTAACCCCAACACCATGAACTTTGAGATCAAGCCCGATGGGACGATCCATGGCGATACCATCTTCACCGACGAGGTCGTGCAGCTGACCGTAAAAAAGGTCGACTCCGCGACCAAGAAGTCGCTACGCGGCGCGGAGTTTGGGTTATACGACAGCAAGGACAAGCTCTTGATGACAGGTAAAACCGACAAGGACGGCCTGTGGGTGTTCAGCAAACTCAGCCCGGGTAAGTATTCCATCAAGGAGCTGAAGGCGCCTGAGGGCTATGTGATGTCCGGCAAGGTCATCTCGGTAGAGGTGACGTCCACCTATGTCAATCAGGAAGCGTTCGTGGTCGAGAATACATCCACCGTTCCCAAGACCGGCGTGTTCTCGTTCCAGTGGTGGGGGTATGCGCTGGTTATCACCGGACTGCTGTGCGCGGCTGCGGCGGGTATCCTCTCGCTGCGCAGACCGAAACGCAAAAAACAGCAGCGATAAATGCGCCGAGTCATTGCACAAAGACCATTTGCTTAATTAGCAGACGGCCTTTTATGTCCTTGAGTCTGGCATCGCTGGGCTTTCTTGAGAGGATTTGTGATTACAGGTTTACTTTCACGCTATTTTGGGTTACAATAATAGCGTGAAAGTGTGGTGATGGCATGGGTAAGTTTGAGCGATTGGATCAGTTGCTGTCTGAAAATAAAGGATATCTGCGTACATCGGATGCCGTTGCAGCCGGTGTATCAAAGAGTACGCTTGCTGCCTATGTGAGAGAAAACGGTTTGGAGCGCACGGCGCATGGGCTTTACATGTCAAAAGAAGCGTGGCCTGATGCTCTCTATGTGCTTCAGGTACGGTATCCAAAGGCAGTCTTTTCACACGAAACGGCTCTCTACCTATTGGGAGCCGCGGAACGTGAACCCTTGCGCTTTTCTGTTACGCTTGAAGCCGGCACAAATGTTGCGGGACTCACCAAGCAGGGCGTAAGAGTACACACAATCAAGAAAGACCTATTTGAGATGGGTCTTTCGGAGGCCGCCTCGCCCGTAGGGCATACGCTGCGGAGCTATGATATGGAACGCACGATTTGCGATCTTGTGCGAAGCCGTCGATGTATTGAAGCGCAAACACTGCAAGGAGCGGTTAAAGGATATGCGCGAAGTAAAACGAAAAACACTCCGCGACTCATGCGATATGCAAAAGCGCTTTCAATCGAGAGTGTTATCAGGCAGTATATGGAGGTGTTACTCTAATAATCCGAACGGCAAGACAGTTGAAAGCCTTAGTTCGCAATATGTCCAAAAGCGACAGCAACAAGGCTATGATTATCATACGCAACTATGTCATGGAACGGTTTCTGGAACGGCTTGCCGTTTCCCCATACCGGGATAATCTCATCCTCAAAGGCGGCACGCTTGTTTCCGCTATGGTAGGACTGGATAACCGTTCGACGATGGACGTGGATACGACCGTCAAAAACCTGACGCTGACAGAGGAAAAAGCGCACGAAATCGTCAGCGAGATCATCTCCATCCCTCTTGATGATGGGATGACCTTCACCATTGCCAACGTGACGACCATCATGGATGATGCTGATTATCCCGGCGTCAGGGTACAGCTTGATACCTGCCTGGAAACGATGCACACGCCCTTGAAGATCGATTTTTCCACGGACGATGTGATTACGCCGGGCGAGATACTCTATGTGTTCAAGCTTATTTTTGAGGATCGAACAATTTCCTTGTTGGCCTACAATTTGGAGACGGTGCTTGCAGAAAAGCTAGAAACCATTCTTTCCCGCGGAACGCTTAATACTCGTATGCGTGATTTCTACGATATTTACGTGTTGGGCATTTCGCAGCAGGACAATATTGACGCAGACACTCTCGGACGCGCACTGATCAACACAGCCGAGAAGCGTGGGTCACTGCCTGTCATCGATCACGTTGGTACTACCATAGACGAGATTGAGAACAGCTCTGCACTGCAATCTCTATGGGAGAACTACAGAACCAGCTTCGACTATGCCGCCGATATTCAGTGGGAAACAATCATCCGTGCATTCCGTCAAATGTACGATATGGCAGTTCCTCCCAGATGATCGGGACACGATTGGTTTTTCGCATTAAGTAAACCCCATATACCTTTATATTCACGACCCGTGCTTTTGCACAGGTCGTTTTCTATGCGCCCAAGCCCGGCTAAACCGGGCTTATTTATTTCAGTAATCAAGGAGGAATCTCACATGAAACTCATTCGCAAACTTATCCTGCCGCTGCTTCTCATGGCGCTGCTGCTCATCGCGGCGCTACCCATGCAGGCGCTGGCCGCAGAAGGCGACGCAGGCTGGACACAGTACGGCCGCACAGGTCATGCCACGGCAAGCAGCGATACCGTCAGTTTTTCCGGGCATCCTACCGATCCGTTTACCACCCTTCTGTTCCGCCCGGCGCAGGACGGCGATTACCGCACCTTTACGTTCCACCTGACCGAAGGCAATACCGACTGGCATACTCTCGAGGGCAGCGGCTTCGTGTTCAACGCTGTCACGGACGGGAACACGCTCAATGGGTATGCCGTGCTGTTCGGACAGAGCAATGTAGGCTATTACAAGCTCGCCAACGTCAGCATGGCCGCGCTCGCCTCCACCCAGTTCACCGGGCTTTCAGGCGTGACGCTCATCCGGCAGGAGGCCAAGCCCGCATACTCGGCAGGCACAACCTGGTACCTGAAATTACAGGTCAGTCCCGGCTCACTGTCGTTCTATAAGTACGATGATGCCGGCTTCTCAAGCGGCCAGACGGCGATTTTCAGCAACGTGGCCATCGACGACTCCGTTGGCAGCGGCTACGGCCCATTCGGCAGTTTCATAAGCCATAACTGCTCGGTGATATCGACCTCCAGCTTCGAGTATTTCACGCTAAAGATCAGCCCGAACACCGCGCCCGCTATCACCGCGCCCGATGTGGTCATGAACCGCGGCGGAGCGTTCGACCCCGAGGCCAACGTCAGTGCAGCCGACGCCGAGGACGGAGACCTCAGCGGCAAGGTGCAGATCACATCCAACAACGTAAATGCCGATGTTCCCGGCGTATATCAGGTCGTGTACTCCGTCGCCGACATCCTTGGCCTTACCGGCACGCACACCCGCACTGTCACCGTGCGTGCGGATGTGGAGCTGGTGGCAGTCGACGCCGTTACCGGCGATCCGCTCTCGGGCATGGGCTTCAGCCTCGACGATGAGAACCTGCCCGACACCTCCGCTGATGGCAAAACTGCCACTGTGATTGACCCCGGCACGCACGCTTGGGAGGTGGTTAAAGCACACCCCGACTACATTTCCCCCAAGGGCGAATCGGTTCTGATGGACGGCAGCAAATTCAGTACATGGCCCGCTCAGATCCGCATTCCCTTCGTGAAGAAGACCTACGATATGGCGCTTGCCGTACAGCTTATCAAGGTCAACGACACTCCTGTGACGGAGGGCATCACAGCCAAGTATGGCGATACCGTCGCCTATCAGCTTCGTATCACCAATAAAGGCAATCAAGCGGCAGTTCCGACTGTTGCCCTGAACGTTCCCACTGGGCTAACCGCAACAGAGGCCACCGCAGCCAAGCTCCCCGAGGGCAAGCTTTCGCTGACCCAGCCCATTGAGCCCGGCGCGCATACGGATGTGGAGCTGACCTTCAAGGTGAGTTCCGTGGCCGCATCAGCGTCTTTGGTGCTGCAGGGCAAGGCCATCACCGTCGCAACGCCGGACGGCATGGCCAAGACCGACATCAATCTCAACGATAACGAAGATGAAGCGCCCACGCCCGTGAAAAACCCGCCGGTCATCCTGACCGTGATGAACGCATTGGATAAGACCGATAAGCTGGCCGACGCGGAGCTGAAGCTCACGGACAAGAACGGGAAAACGGTCTTCACCGGCACGACCAATGAGAAAGGCACGGTTGAGGTCAACGGTTTGTATCCGGGGCAGTACACCATCACCCAAACCAAGGTGACGGCGGGCTATCAGCTGCCGGACAAGACATGGAGCTTTACCAAGGCTGACGACGGCACCGTGAACGGCACGACCGAGATACCAAACGAGCCCACGCTGGTTCTGGTGACCGATGTGGAGGTGCTGGACGATAAGACCGAGAAGCTGCTTCCCGGCGGCACGATCAATATCGTGGACGCGGAGGGCAAGCAAGTGCAGTCCGGTACGCTCGGCGAGAAGGGCGACCTGACCATTCGTTATATGAAGCCCGGCAAGTATGTCCTCAAGCAGACCAAGGCCCCACTCGGGTATGTGCTGCAGGTCAAGGAGTACCCTTTTGAGATCACCGCCGAGGGCAAGGTCACGGGCGATACCAAGCTCGTCAATGTCCCCACGCTGGTCGTTATCTCGAAGCTTGACCCGGACAAGAAGGCGGTAGCCGACGCCACATATGAGGTCTATAATGCCGAGAACAAAAAGGTGTTCGACGGTAAGACCGATAAGGAAGGCAAGCTGACCGTGAAGTATCTGCCCGCCGGCAAGTACACCTACAAGGAGACCAAAGCCCCCAGCGGCTATGCGCTCAACCCTACGGCGTATGCGTTCGAGATCGACGAGAAGGGCGTAGTCGCCGGAACGCTCATTGTGACGGATCCCTTTGCCAACATCGTAATCAAGAAGGTGGACGCCAAGACCAACAAGCTGCTTGCAGGCGCGCAGTTCGGTCTTTACGACAGCACCGATAAGCTGCTCACGACCCTGACCACCGACAACAACGGCCTCGTGCAGTTCACCAAGCTGCCATGGGGCAAGTACAGCGTCAAGGAGCTGAAAGCGCCCAGCGGTTATGCGGTCAACGGCAAGCTGGTCACGGTGGAGATCAACGAAACCTATCAAAACCCGGCCGAACCGCACGTTGTGGAGAACTCTCCCGCCGCCCAGACCGGCGTTGACGGCTTCCCGTGGTGGGGCATTGCGCTGCTTGCGGTCTGCGTGCTCGGCGGCGGTGGATGCGCGTGGTATCTGCTGCGCAAAAAGCAGCCGGTCGTCGATAAGCGCCGTGCGAAGCATAACTGATAGAGCCTGTGCGGGAGGCCGTCTACATGGCGGCCTTCACTCATTTGAGGAGGTAATTCGTATGACCCGTTATAAGAAAAAGATGCTCATCCTGGCCATGGCGTTGATCGTATGCGCTGTTAGCATTCTGCCGTGGACGCAGGTAGCGTATGCCACGCCAGACGCAGAACCCACAAAGACCACGAT
>OGPK01000823.1_pt1 | contig 28085 bp, 30 predicted proteins | sample 1552921 | NCBI WGS metagenome assembly OGPK01 (sample SAMEA2580264, study PRJEB22360) | human gut metagenome | biome: human gut; feature: human-associated habitat; material: faeces | place: Denmark | collected 2008/2010 | reverse complement strand
ATACAATGGAGAAATATGGTATTCATATGGAACTACAATAACACTTAATTATTCAAAAGATATGACAAATTTGACAGGATATTGTCAACCAGTAAATGTATCGAGTGGAACAGAAGAAAAATGGCAATCAAATTCATCTAATAGAACAAGGAATATTACATTATATGAAAGTTATACATATAGAGTAAAAATACAAGATAAAGTGGGAAGAGAAAGTAAAGTAGTAGAAAAGAAAATAAATATAATGCCAAACCCAAATACAACAAATGGAGTACCAAGTAATTATTATAAATATAATATGGGAGGAATATATCCAGTATATATCAAAGAAGGAAGCTATGCTCAAACTACAGGAATAAAAGGTACAGATAAGTATTATTCAGGGGGATATATAACAACAGCGGCAATTCATATGGGATTATTAAAAACAGATAGTAGAAATTATACAACAGAATCAAAATTACTATATATAAAATTAATACCATGTCCAGAGGAAGGATATATATCAAGCACAAGAAATGGAATAACAAGTAGTTCATATAATTATAGTTCAGGATATAATGGATTTGAATTTGTAACGTTAGATGGAACTGCAATTAAAGGATCATTATTAGATGATGTAACATCAAATAATGATAATTAGAAAATATTAAAAAGGAGAAAAAAATGAAAAAAGTATTAGGAATTATTTTAGCTACTTCTACAATTTTTGTATTAACAAGTTGTGGAAAAAATAATAAAGAAAATGATCAAAAATATACAAAAGAGGACGAAACAGGAGAAAAAGTAAATACAAGTGAGGATTTAAATAAAGAAAAAACTTTTGGTGATTATAAAGTATCATCAATATCCTTAAAAACAGAAGCAGGTGCAAATACATTAACTGCAACTATAGAAAATGTTTCTTCAAAAACAACAGAAGAAGGAGTATATAACCTGGTTTTTACTGATAAATCTGGTCAAGAAAAAGGTAAAATAACAGTATTTATAAAATCTATGACTCCTAATGAAACTGTTGAAATAAGATCAACAATTAACTTAGATGTTATTGATTCATATAATTTTAAATTGGAAAAAGCTTAGAAGTTGAATTTCAACTTCTTTTTTTTGGAAAATTGTCGAATACTTTTTATTATAAAAAAAAATAAACCTAATAGTATTTATTAGGAGGAATACTATGAATACTAATGGTCTAACTACAAAAGAAGTAATCGAAAGTAAAAAAAAATATGGAACAAATATAATAGCTGCAAAAAAAAATAATAGTTTTATAAAATTATTATTAGAAAGTTTAGGAGATCCTATAATAAAAATATTAATAATTGCTTTAGGAATAAAAATAGTGTTTTTATTAAAAGATTTTGATTGGTATGAAACAATAGGTATTGTAATAGCTATTTTTATTGCTTCTTTTATATCGTCTATATCTGAGTATGGAAGTGAAAAAGCATTTATAAAACTACAAGAAGAGTCATCTAAAATTAAATGTAGAGTTAAAAGAAATGGAAAAATTGAGGAAATATTTATAGAGGATGTGGTAGTAGGAGATATAGTAATTCTTGAAGCCGGAGATAAAATACCAGCTGATGGAATAATAATAGAAGGAGATATATATGTAGATGAATCATCATTAAATGGTGAAGCAAAAGAAATACATAAAAAACCTTCTATAATAAATGAAACTAAAGAAAGTTTAGTATATAGAGGAACAGTAGTTTATTCTAAACAAGCTATTATGAAAGTAGAAAAAATAGGAGACAATACATATTATGGTATACTTGCAAAAGAGCTTCAAGAAAAACAACCAGATAGTCCATTAAAAATTAGATTAAGACATTTAGCCACCATAATAAGCAGAATTGGATATATTGGAGCTATTTTAGTATCATTTTCATATCTTTTCTCAAAAATAATAATAGACAATAATTTTAATATAGATCTAATAATTAAAACAGTTACAAATATAAGTATTATGTTTAAATATATATTAAATGCTTTAACACTTTCAGTTACAATTATAGTTGTTGCAGTTCCAGAAGGTTTACCAATGATGATAACATTAGTATTATCATCTAATATGAAAAGAATGTTAAAAAACAATGTAATGGTAAGAAAAATGATGGGAATTGAAACTGCAGGTAGTATAAATATATTATTTACAGATAAAACAGGAACTCTAACAAAAGGTAAATTAGAAGTTACAAGTATAACATCAAGCAATTTAAATGAATATACATCCGAATCACAATTATTAAAATATCCAAAATTTCATGAATTAATTAAAACCTCTAGTATATATAACAATGCCAGTACATTTGATGATAAAAAACAGATTGCTATTGGTGGAAATATAACAGATAGAGCATTATTAGAATTTATAAAAACAAATAAAGAAAAAAAATATAAAATTTTATCAACTGTACCATTTGATAGTAAAAATAAATATTCAATGGTAAAAATATATAATGATAAGTCAATTATATTAGTTAAAGGTGCTCCTGAAAAAATAATTCCAAGTTGTATAAATTCATATGATGAAACTGGAAATATTAAAGCTATTAATAAAAAACAAATAGAAGATATAATAGATAAAAAAACAGAGTCAGGAATGAGAGTTATTGCGCTTGCAACAAGTAGAACAGAACGTTTAGAAAATTTGACATTTATTGGACTAGTATCAATAAAAGATGAAGTTAGAAAAGAAGCAATAGAAGGTGTAAAGTTAGTAAAAAACGCAGGAATTAAAACTATAATGATAACAGGAGATAATAAAAAAACGGCTGTTTCAATTGGTAAAGAGGTAAAATTATTGCAAAATAACAATGATTTAGTATTTACAAGTAAAGAACTTGAACAAAAAAGTGACGCAGAGTTAAAAAGTTTATTACCTAATATAAAAATAATAGCACGTGCACTTCCACAAGATAAAAGTAGGTTAGTTAGAATATCACAAGAAATGGGATTGGTAGTAGGAATGACAGGTGATGGAGTAAATGATGCTCCTGCCTTAAAAAAAGCTGACGTAGGATTTGCTATGGGTAGTGGAACTGAAGTAGCTAAGGAAGCAAGTGACATAGTAATACTAGATGATAACTTTTTATCTATATCAAAAGCAATATTATATGGTAGGACTATTTTCAAAAGTATTAGAAAATTTATAATATTTCAATTAACAGTAAATATTTGTGCCGTAGGTTTATCAATAATAGGCCCTTTTATAGGTGTAGATACACCTGTAACAGTTATACAAATGCTGTGGATAAATATGGTTATGGATACGTTAGCTGGTTTAGCTTTTTCATTTGAACCTCCATTAATAGAATATATGGAAGAAAAACCAAAGAAAAAAGATGAATCAATAATAAATAAATATATGTTTCATGAAATATTTTTTACAGGACTTTATTCATTTTTAATATGTATTTTATTTTTAAAATTACCCTTGTTTAAAAAATTATATGGTTATAATATACCTGATATTATGAGTGCTTTCTTTGGGTTATTTATATTTATAGGTATTTTTAATTGCTTTAATGCTAGAACACATAGATTAAATTTATTTAGTAATTTATATAAAAATAAAGTATTTATAACAATAATTTTACTAATTATTATTGTTCAAATAATATTAATATATTATGGTGGAATTTTATTTAGAACAGTTCCACTCAATTTCAAAGAATTAATTATTATGATTTTATTATCAATTACTGTTATTCCTATAGACTGGTTAAGAAAGATTTTCTTGAGAAAAAAAGGAATAATAGGCGGGGTATAAAGAGAGATTGTAATGTTTTTAAATTACAATTTTTTTTTAATTTTTATTGTTATAATTGGCAATTTATGGTAAAATTTACAATAGCAAAGTGCGAACGTAGGGAGTGATTTTTGGTGTTGGATTTTGTTGTTTGCGATGATAATGAGGGGTTAAGAAGAAGTGTAAGTAATATTATTGATTCTTTTATGATGAAAAATAATTATGCATACAAAATAAAATTGTATTCAGATTATAATGAGAAATTTATGAAAGAAATAGATAGTTTTAATAGACAAAAGATATATATATTGGATATAGAAGCACCAACAAAATCTGGTATAGATATTGCAAGAATCATTAGACAAAAAGATAAAGAAAGTGCAATTATATTTTTAACAGCTCATGATGAATGTGGATATACAGTCTTAAAAAGTTGTATAAATTTCTTAACTTTTATTTCTAAATTCGATGATTATGAAAAAAGATTAGGAATTGCTATAAAGGAAGCATTTAAATTCTTAAACGTTAAAAAAACATTAACATTTGTAGAACATAATGTTACTTATAATATAACTGTAAGTAACATTTTATATATAACAAAAGATACTGTTAATAGAAAATCTGTTATTGTTACTGATAATAATACACATAAAACTTATATGACAATATCGGAATTATTAAAAAAACTTTCTCCAACGTTTGTACAATCTCATAGATCATGTATTGTTAACAAAGAAAGAATAGAGAAGATAAATAAAAACAAAAATATAATTATTTTCGACAATGGAATGAAAATAGATTTATTATCTGATAGTTATAAGAAAGGATTGATGAAGTGTGGATAAGATAATAGCTGATATTTTAGGTGGAATAATAATGGCTATAGCAAATATTTATATGTGGCATAAATTACATAATGAAAAAATTAATTTTAAGAATTATAAAGTATATCTAGTGGGAATAGTATTATCAATTTTTCTTATTTTAAATTTTTATTTCATTAATAGTTATATTAAGATTTTGACATTGATAATTATTATGACTTTATGTAATTACTTTTTATTTCCCAAAGAGAAAAATGCAAACATAGTTGTTCCAATTATTGGTGAATTTATATTGATTATATCTGAGGTAATTATAAGTATATTATTTTTTATCATGTTAAAAATTGAAGGAAATGATCTGCTGACTTTATATGCAGGAACTGTAATTGGAAATTTTACCATAGGATTAAATAGTGTATTATTAGTAAATTTAAAAATTTTTAAGAAAATAACTGACAAGGTAACAGATGTCATTAGTAATATAAACAAAAACATATTAATAATAGTTCTAGGAATTTTAATTATAATAATTAATTTTTTATTAGCTATTCCATATTATAAAATTAAAACAGCGTATATAATTGTTTTTAATGCAATAACTATTGTAGTTTACTCTTTTATAGTGTTTAAAATGTTTGAAGAAAAAAGTAGATATATTAAAATGAATAATAAATATAATATGACAAATACAACATTGAAAGAACTGGAACAAAATGTTACAAGGTTAAAAATTACTAATCATGAAAATAAGAATCAATTATTAACTATTAGAAATATGATTAAAAAAGGTGAAGATGGCAAAAGTCTTATAAAGCATATTGAAAACATAGTTAATACAAAAATTAAAGATGATGAAACTCTAATGCTTCAAACTTCTACAATTACAAACAGTATGATAAGTTCTATAGTTTATTCTAAAATGCTTACTATGAAAGAAAACGATGTAGATGCAGCTTTAATTATAAGTAGGGATATTAAAGATTTATATTTGTCAGATATACCAGATGAACTTGCGGTTGAAGTTTGTAAAATAATAGGAGTATATTTAGATAATGCTTTAGAAGAAGTTTCAAAATACGAAGAAAAAATAATCAATATAGAATTTTATGCAGAGAAGAAAACTTTATGTATAGCTATTTCAAATAACTTTGAAGGTGAAATCGATTTTGAAAAAATGGATAATCCTGGATATACAACAAAAGAAAATGGACATGGATATGGGTTGTCACTAGCTCGTGAGATAATTGAAAGTAATGATAGATTATCAAGTGAAAGAGAAATTAAAGATAATATATTTAAACAAATATTAAAAATAAAAATGTAAGAAAATTTAATCTTACATTTTTTCTAATTAAATAAATTATTTAATTAAACTTTTTGGGCATTCAGGTTCATCTATAATGACACAAAAACATGCTTGACTTCCAACACAAGCAGCTTTAAATCCAAAGAATGATAATATAGCTGAAAACATACGATTCCTCTCTTTCTATTCTTTTATGTTTAAATTTCTTTAAACCTCATTTAACAAATAATTTTTATAATTGTTATATGGCATGTTAAATAATTTATATATCAATGGCGAAATTATAAAACATTGTAATAATATTGAAAAACATAAACAATTTGCTAAAAAATTATTATTTATAAATACTGATACAAAACTATATAAAATTGTAATTAATATAGATAATAATTTATATATTTCTCTTCTTCTTTTATTAATAATAGGCCTTTTAACTGTATCTGCTGGACTAAATAAATACATAAAGATGATACCTAATATTCCTATTATGGATTCTAATAAAAGTGATAAATTTATAAATTTTATTAAAAACGGAATACATATAAAAATGATAGACGACATTACCAAACATATCCAACTTTTAGGAGCATGAAATCCAAAAGATGGTAGTCTAATAATGTTATAAAAAATCATAAATATAACAGCTTCTTTTAGTATCCCTAAAATAAAACATAGAGCCAAAATTATTACTAATTTAGTTATTAATAAGTATATAGAAACTAATCCATATTCCAATATTTCTAATTCTTCATTAGAATAACTTCTATTTTCTTGAACTTTCTTTAAACACCAATTAATAATTTTTTTTCTCATATCCCTTACTCCTGCGATGAGTATACAATTTTAAAAGTCGAAAAATGTAAAAAAAGCTTTAGAGTATAAAGCTTATGAATTAAATTTTTTTTAAATTATGAAAACTTATTTTTTTACCAATTCATTCATATATAATAGGGTTTAATGCAAAAAAAGATATAAATTAAATTTGGATAGTACAATGTGATTTATACGTTTTATCAATCACATAATTATGCAAAATTTGTCGAATTTTTGGGATTTGTTTTAATTGAATTTGGAGTATGTAGATTGTATATTAGTATTGTAAGCAATTTTACTAGAAGGGAGATTTAAGAATGAAAGGAAAAGTAAAATGGTTTAATAATGAAAAGGGGTTTGGATTTATAGAATATAAAGAAGGCGAGGATATATTTGTTCATTATTCTGCGATACTTTCAGAAGGGTATAAAACTTTAGTTGAAGGACAATATGTTGAATTTGATTTAGTTCAAACAGATAAAGGACTTCAAGCAAAAAACGTTGTTGAAATTAAAGCAACTTTAGTATAAAAAATAATATCATAAGGTATTATTTTTTTTTATAATTTCTTCAATTATTTTTTTATTATTAATTAATCTTTTATCATTAGGATTAATATTTAAAGCCATGTTTATATATATTAAAGATTCTTCAATATAACCCAGTTTAAAAGAACTAATAGTTAATAAATCATATATAGTTTCATTCCAGCTGAATGTTTCATTAATATAATTTTTTTCATGTTTCTTTATTAAAAATGCTTTTTTACATAAATCATATACCTTCTTAAAATCATTAAGGTTATAGCACATCATTGCATATTCAATATATGCATCCCTTAAATATGGTGCTTCCAGTATTGCTTTTTCATACCATAATTTTGCCTCATCAAATCTATTAAGATTTTTATAACATCTACCAATAAATCTCATAGAAGCACATCTTTCATCTTTCCATTTTGCTGTTTTTAAACTTAAATGCTTAATTAAAGTATCAATTGCTTCATTCCATTTACTATGAAACATATATTCCCTACCTAAATAATGCATATTTCTATCATCATTAGGACATTCTTCAACAGAAAGTTCTAAAAGATTAAGGTAGGAACTTCTGGATTTAGTGTGATCTGGATAATGATTTAAAACAATATCATCAGTTGTTATAATATTTTCATGTGCTTCTTTATAAGTTAATACTTCGTGTACTGGATGCATCCAAGAATATCCATGTCTTTTATGTATTTTATCAGTATAAAAACTTATAGCAGGAATTCCGTTTTCATCAAAACTCCAATTATAATGATAGTGTAATCTATCAGTATTCTTTTTCCACAGCTTTTCTAATTTATTTCTCCACCCTTTTTCTAGTACTTCATCTAAATCAGTACACACACATATATCTATATCATCAGGTACCATTTCAAGTGACATATTTCTGGCAACATCAAATCTCCAAGGATTTATAATTTCCTCTTTTACAATAATGTTATGTTTTTTTAACTTTTCCACAGTATTATCGTTTGAACCAGTATCAAGAACATATATACTATCAGCTTCTTTCATTGATTCTGCCCATCTATCTACGAATTTTTCTTCGTTTTTACATATTGCATATACACATATTTTTAATTTTTTCATAATTCGCTCCTTTATTACAAGATATGCAAAAAAGAATTTAAGTATTTAATAAATATTCAGGCAACTATAATTTCATATAATTAAAGTTTTCATATAATAAATTTGAAAGGAGAAAGAATATTATGGATAGTTATTCAAAGGCCCTTGAAAAAATAAAATATGATCAAAAATGTAAACCCAGTTGTTGTGTTGGCCCAACAGGGCCAAGAGGAATGATGGGGCCAATTGGGAAGACAGGCCCGACTGGGCCAATAGGTCCAATAGGTCCAACAGGACCTGCTGGAACAAGTCTTCTAAGAACTGCATATTTAGTTACATATAATGATGGAACACATCAAAATGGAAGACCGATTGTAAGTGAAGCGAGATTACCAATAGATCGTAATGAACTTGACCCAACTTCGTTAATTACATTAGACACAGAAAATGAAACAGTAAGTTTTAATGTAATAGGTCATTATAAGATATCTGTTATAGTATCTGCGTATTCGTTGAAAACAGATACACAATTTAATCCAGCAACTGATTTTGTATCTATAGGATTTAGAACGGTAGGAACAGATAATATATACGTTGGAGCGAGCGAATGGTCTTATGATGAAAAAGCAAAGCAGTTATATATGCATGGAATGATATCTGTTCCAGATACTAGTGAATTATATGAACTTGTAAATATAGGAAGTCAAACTATATATTTGGCTACCCCAGACTTAAAAAACATTAAATCAAAATCATATTTTACAAATTCTCTAGTAACAATAATTATAGAATATTTGGGTAAACAAAGAGAATAATATAAAGATGAAATTTTTGTGTTAATTCACATCTCTTAATGACAAAAAAATAAATACATGTTATAATCATAGTAGGAGGGATATAAATGAAAACAAATATTCATGGAAACAAATTAGAAATAACAGAATCAATAAAAAGTTATATTATTGAAAAACTAGGAAAGTTAGATAAGTATTTTGAGAACCCTGAAGAATTGACGGCAACAATATCTCTAAAAGTAAGAGGAAAAGAGCAAATAGTAGAGATTACTATACCTATTAAAAAAGCAATTTTAAGATGTGAAGAATCAAATGGTGATTTATATGCATCAATAGATTTTGCTGTAGATAAATTAGAAAGACAAATAAGAAAAAATAAAACCAAAATGAAAAAAAATAAAGAAAAATATATTGAGATAAAAGAACTTGATATATCTTTAGATGAAGAAGAATCATCAAATATAGTAAAAAGAAAACAATTAGAAGTAAAACCAATGAGTGAAGAGGAAGCCATGCTTCAAATGGATTTGTTGGGTCATACGTTTTTCGTATTTAAAGCAGTAGAAGATGGTTTTACAAAAGTAGTTTACAAAAGAAAAGATGGAAATTACGGAATAATTGAAATAAAATAATTATGAAAACTGTTTAAAAACAGTTTTTTTTGTTTATTTTTTTTGCTATTTTTGATAAAATGATATAGAGACATATAGAAGGAGATACAAACATGAATTTATTAAAAAAACTATTTGATCATGAATATAAAGAATTAAATAAATTTGATGCATTAGCTGACCAGGTAATTGAACTTGACGAAGAAATGCAAAAACTAAGTGATGAAGAATTAAAAAATAAAACACAAGAATTTAAAGACAGATTAAAAAATGGTGAAACACTAGAAGACATAAAAGTTGAAGCCTTTGCAGTAGTGAGAGAAGCTGCATATCGTGTAATAAAAGAAAAACCATTTAAAGTTCAAGTAATTGGCGGTTTTGCTATTCATTATGGTAACATTGCAGAAATGAAAACAGGTGAAGGAAAAACATTAACTTCTACAATGCCTGCTTATTTAAATGCACTAACAGGTGAAGGTGTTCATATAATTACTGTAAACGAATACCTTGCTGGAAGAGATGCAGAATGGATGGGTTCTATATATAGATTTTTAGGACTTACAGTTGGGGTTAACTATAGAGAACTTACTTCAGAAGAAAAAAAGAACGCATATAATTGTGATATAATGTATTCCACAAATAATGAAATTGGATTTGATTATCTAAGAGATAACATGGTTGTAAAAGCTCAAGATAGAGTTGCACGCCCATTTAACTTTGCGATTGTCGATGAAGTAGACTCAGTTCTTATAGATGAAGCAAGAACACCACTTATTATTTCAGGTGGAAGCATGAATTCTGCTAATTTATATATTCAAGCTGACAAATTTGCTAAAACATTAAAAGAAAATAAAGGATATATATATGATGAACAAACAAAAGCAGTAAGTTTAGATAAAGAGGGTATAGATAAAGCAGAAAAGAAGTTTGGAGTTTCTAATTTATATGATATTAACAATTCAACTTTAGTACATTTTATTAATCAAGCCCTAAAAGCTAATTTTGCTATGAAAAGAGATTTTGATTATGTTGTAGAAGATGGAGAAGTTGTAATAGTAGATCCATTTACTGGACGTTTAATGAAAGGAAGAAATTACTCTGATGGATTACATCAAGCAATAGAAGCAAAAGAAGGAGTAAAGATTCAAGAAGAAACAAAAACTTTAGCAACTATTACATTCCAGAATTTATTTAGAATGTATAAAAAACTTTCTGGTATGACAGGTACAGCAAAGACAGAAGAAGAAGAATTTAGGGATATTTATAATATGTATGTTATTTGTATTCCAACAAATAAACCAGTAATAAGAGAAGATTTTAAAGATTTGATATTCGCAACTAAACAAGGTAAATATAAAGCAATAATAAATGAAATAAAAGAAAGACATGCTAAAGGACAACCAGTTTTAGTTGGTACAATAGCTGTAGAAACAAGTGAATTAATAAGTTCAATGTTAAAAAAAGAACATATTCCACATGAAGTTTTGAATGCGAAAAATAACGCAAGAGAAGCAGAAATAATTGCTAAAGCTGGTAATAAAGGTGCGGTTACAATCGCAACTAATATGGCTGGACGTGGAACCGATATAAAATTAACAGATGAAGTAAAAGAACTTGGTGGTTTATGTGTAATTGGTACAGAACGTCATGAATCAAGAAGAATTGATAATCAATTAAGAGGTAGATCAGGTAGACAAGGTGATCCAGGATTTTCACAATTCTGTGTATCTTTCGAAGATGATTTAATGGTTAGATTTGGTACTGATAGGGCTAAAATTATGCTTGAAAGAGTAGGATTTTCAGGAGACCTTTCAATTAGAAACGGTATGTTATCTAAATCTGTTGAAAGTGCACAAAAACGTATAGAAGGTAATAACTATGATATACGTAAAACATTACTTCAATATGATGATGTAATTAATCAACAAAGAGAAATTATATACGAAAGAAGAAATGAAATTTTAGATAATGAAAATATTCATGAAATGATACTTGATACTATAAAAAATTATTGTGAACTTCAAGTTGAATCTCATTTGAATGATGAAAATAAATTGGCTTCTAATGAATTAAGTGAGTTATTAGAGGCAGTAAACGAACTTTTAAGAAATAAAATAGAGTTTAAAGATATTGAGAATAAATCAATTGATGAAATTAATTCATTTATTTATGATAAGTTTGTAACTGAATATGAAAACAAAATAAAAAATATTCCTGCTCATATTCACCAAGAATTTGAACGTGCAATTGCTTTAAGAGTTATTGATACTCATTGGATGGAACACATTAATACTATGTCTGTTCTTAGAGAAGGAATCCATTTAAGAGGATATGCACAAGAAGATCCGTTAAGAGCTTATACAACTGAAGGGTATGAATTATTTGATAATTTGTTAGATGTAATTGATAAAGAAGTTGTAACTTTCTTAATGAAAGCTGAAGTTAGACAAAATACTGAGAGAAAAGAAGTTGTTAAAGGTAATGCTGCTGAAGATAATTCAAAAGTTAAAAAGCAGACTCCAAAGAAAGCAGAAAAAATTGGTAGAAATGAACCTTGTCCATGTGGTTCGGGTAAAAAGTATAAGAACTGTTGCGGAAAGTAGCATAAAATAAGGAAAAAGTTGAAATAAAAAAGGTAACAAATTTATTGTTTGTCAACCAATAAATAAAAATGTGGACGAAATCCATTGAAATTCAAGGATGTCAGCAAAATAAAATTTGTTGACATCCTTTTAGTTGTTAATTAAAGGAGTGAATGTTAATGAAAATGCTGGAAGTTCTAAAAGCTAATTCTCAAATACTAAATGCAAAGCTGGAATCTAGTAGATTATATGAACATAATGGTTTGAAAGGAACTTGTAGAGAGGAAGACTTGATTAATGTAATTAGAGATTGTATTCCAGAATGTTATGGTATGAAATCTGGACAAATTTTTAGTGATAATGATAAAATGAGTAAACAAATTGATGTTGTAATATACGATAATGTTTTTTCAAATTATTTTAAAAAAGATTCATCATCCTATTTATTTCCGTGTGAGTCAGTATATGGTAGTATTGAGGTAAAAACAATTTTAGACGAAAAGAGTTTTAAAGAAGCTATTGAAAACATAAAATCAGTAAGAGAACTCAAAAGAGAAAAATCAACTTGTTTGGATATAACTCCATTAAGGCATTTAGATTTAAGTAAAAGTACTTTTAGATATAATGAAACTCGAACTAATGAATATCTAAATATCATTTTTGCATACGATTCAGTTAGTGAAAAGACTTTAACTGAATATATTCAAAAATTGGAAGGTGATTATGACTTATTGCCTACTTTTATATATGTTCATAAAAAAGGAATTATATTTACTAAAGTTAATGTTGAAAATGATATATCATATTTAGGAATGAATCATTCAATAAATAATAATTATACATTATCCAAATATGGAGAAGATGGATTAACAGCATTTTTTATATTATTAAATGCAATGTTAGAACAAATACAGTTGAAATCAATTGATTATTCTTGTTTATGCAATAATAAGCTTGACGAAATAAAAAAAGATAATGATATTTTAATAAAGTGATATTTGAAGGTGGCTAGAATGCTACCTTTTTTATATTGTAAAATAATAATGCTCAATAAGAAAGGAAGATGATAAAATGATCAGTATAAGAAAAAGGGGCAAAGTATATCAATATTGTTTTGAAGCAGGGAAGGTAAATGGAAAGAGAAAGCAAATAACCAAAAGTGGTTTTAAAACAAAAAATGAAGCATATATAGCGGGACAAAAAGAATACGATGAATTCATAAATGGAGTAACTAATATAGAGTGTAACATGTTGTATGGAGATTATTTAGATTATTGGATGAAAGAATATTTTGAAATAAACTATAAATATTCTACGGCAAAGAGATATAAAGAATCTTTTAGCAATATCAAAAAGGAATTAGGTAATTATAAATTATCAGTTTTAACACCATATATTCTAAATCAAGCGTTACTAAAGTTATATCAAACATCTGGTACAAGGGATGCATTAAGAAATTATCAAAAGGTTATTAAGAGTTCGTTGAGAGATGCAACTTACTATTTTGGATTTATTAAGAATAATCCAGCAGGTGATTTGGAGATACCTAGAGTATTATCATTTGAATTAAAAAAAACAATATAGGTCACATCTATACTAAAAAAGAAATGGAAATAATTTTAGGTAGATTTAAAAATAATAAAGTGTTTATATGTGCATTTTTAACTGCTTGTTATACAGGCATGAGAACTGGTGAGGTATTTGCATTAACTTGGAATGATATTGATTTAGACAATAGAATTATTAAAGTTAATAAGACTGTTTATGCAAAAGATAAAGAAGAAAACGGCAGATGGTATTTAGGTACTGCTAAAACAATAGGTAGCCATAGAGAAGTTTATATTTGCAATACTTTATATTCATTTTTATATAAATATAAAGTATTGCAAAACAATTATAAAAAAGAGTGCGGTAAAAATTATAAACACTATACTTTAGAAGAAGTTAAAAATAAGTATGGTAAGTTAGTAGAATATAAAATTATAAAAAGTAATTCTAAACGTAATAGAGTAGAAATGGTGTTTGCTAGAAAAGATGGAACTTATTCAGGAACTGATATTATTAGGTATCCATTTAGAATAATTCATCATGAATTAGGGATTCAATGCAGATTTTACGATTTAAGAGGGAGTTTTGCTACAAAAACTTTAAGAAAGGGATGTGAGATAAAAGATATATCAAAAGTACTAGGACATAGTAGAGTAGAAACAACAAAAAATTATTATATAAATTGTACAAAAGATAATTTGAAAGATGTAAGTAAAATTTTTGAAAGAGAGTTAGGACTAAATTTGATAGATTAATTGTTATATAAGATAATAAATGATATAATATTACGTAAAGTTTTTAATAAATTAAAGAAAGGAGAGGATAGCAATTATGGATGAATTTATATTTGAACTAGATAAAAAAGTTAATATTGGAAAAATATCAGATAATGATTTTAAGGAAAGTAAATCAATTTCTCTTATTAGAGATTTATTAGAAAAAAATAATAAGATAAAAGTTAGAACAACTGAAGCGGATAAAATACCAGATTTAGATGGTAGAATTAGTATCCTGGATAAAAACAAACATGATAGAATTATTGTAGAAGTTCAAAGTAAAACGTTACCAGAAGAATATAATGAAAATAAACCATATCATTATGATTGTGATACTAAAGTTTTAAATGTTGTAAAATACAATAAGTCTTTTAATCCAGTAGTGTTATTTTTAAGTGATATTAAAAATAATAAATTATATTATAAGATAATTACTAAAGAATATATTAACAAATTAAATTTTAATGATCAGGAAACTAAGAGGATAAAATTTGATGACAGTGACTTATATGAAGAAAGTAGATTTATAGAGCAAATAGTTGATTATGCAAAACTTAAAACGTTAATAATTAATAAAGGTGAAAATGCATTAGTAACTTCATATATAAATGGTCCTAATAAATATTACCACTTAATGCAGGAAGAAATTGATAAAGTCAATTATCGTTTTGATCATGATTTAAAGATTATAAAAGACACTTTGTTTCCAAATGTATGGAAATTTGGTATTGCTTATAATAAAACAGAAAAAGGTTTTGTTTTAGGAATTTATAAAATATATAAGGGAAGTAATGATACATTAGTAAAAAATTTTGATATTAAAAATAATTACATGTTATCAACTTTTTCAAACATTGATAGTAATATATCTGATGTTTTAAAGGACTGGATGAATAAATGTATTAATGAGTTTTATAATGTATATATGTTACATCCAAAATTTTGCTGTAATGATGTATTATCAGAAATAGTTTTCGATTTTTTAGACAATATTACTTATTTATCTGATAGAATTAAAAGTAAAAATAGTTGGGATTACTATAAGGATAAAGAAGAGTTGAATGTAATTCATTCATATATAAATGGATTGACAAAATTTTATAAAACTATTTGGAATGATAGAGAAAAATATCCGGATGCTAAAGTTTTAGAACCGGTTTATAAAGTTATAAATAAATTTATAATTTTTAATCCACTTATAACCTTCTCAAATAGTAAGAAGCTTTTAGAAAAATGTATTTTCGAAAACAATACTGAGCCTTTTAAAGAAAATATTTTCTTGAATAATCATGTTGATATGGATCTAGTAATGATGTCTATTATTGAGCTTGAAAAAAGAGGCATTAAAGAAATATCTAGAATTCATTCAAAAAATGATAAAAATTTAGTAGAAAATGTTTTTACGAAATTAAAAGAATCGTATGAATATACAAAAGACAAGTTAGGTTTGAAAGATAAACAGATAATAAATGGTCAATTTATAATATATTATTTTGAAGAAAAAGAAAATGCATATTGCCTTGAGTATAATGATAATAAAACACTGGAAATTGTTTTTAAAAATGCAAAAGAAGATAAGTATGAAGATATAAAAAGTAATTCAAATCAATTTGGAACATTTAAAGATTTTTCGAGAATTAAATGTCCATTATATAATTTTACTAGATTATTAATAAATAAAGGGTGCATGGAAGCTCAGGGAATGGATTTTGAATTTATATCAGAATCATTAGATGTTTTTAATATGAAAGATTTTCCTATTTTAACGACAAATATTAGATACCATTAAAAATAAGTATGATAATTAAATTATTAGAAATCTAAAAATGTATATTTGATTGTGATTGATAATTATTTTATAATTTAACATGAGAACGGATGTGGACAATGTCCACAATATGTCCACGTTAGAGAAATACTTGTAGTACAGGTAATATCATAAATACAAATAATACAGATGTTACCTGGTTTGATAAACAAGGAAATACGAATAATACTATAAGTATAAATAATACTGATAATATGGGAACATCCACTACTTGTGGAAGTGGAAAAAAATATAAAAACTGTTGTGGTAAATAGCCCATAAAATAAGGGCTTGTGAGATTTTGAAAAGTTCAAAAAAGTGCTAAAAATAGCAAAATGTTTGCAATTTGTTTGCAAACAAAAAAATTTGAAAACAAAATCGTCGAAAAGCCTTGTAAAATAAGGAAATCTCTATGCAAACATTTTTGCAAACAATATAAAGTTGGCATTCGTGCCAACTTTTTCATTTACTCAAATGTAAATGGAGGAGAGATTATTATGGCTGATGTAACAGTTCAAAAAAGAGGAGAAGTATATCAATATAAATTTGAAATTGTTTCAATCGATGGGAAAAGAAAATTTAAAAATAAGTCAGGATTCGCAACAAAAAGCGAAGCAAAACAAGCAGGTATCATTGCATACAATGAGTATTTGAATACTGGACATAGTTTTAAATTCTTGCCTCTGTCGATTTTTGATAATATGGCATTTAATAAAAAGGATACTTTCATTTTAGGAAAATCAATGAAGAAACTAGATTTTAGTAATAAAGTACAAAAAATTAAATGTCCTGCCTTTATAGTGTGTGGAGAGAAAGATAGTGCCAATATTAAATCAGCATATTATTTATCCGAAAATATAAAAAACGCAAAATTAAAAATTATTGAAAATACAGGACACGTTGTAAATGAAGAAAAATCACAAATATTAGCAAAAGTTTTAGAGCAATTATATAAAGAATTTTAAAGTATAAAATACGAAAAGTTTATTTTTAAAATAAGATATATTAAAATATATCTAAATAAGATTTATCTAAAAAATGTTATTCAATATATTTTGTTAAGTTTTGTATGGTATAATTAGTATGTATTGTTAATTTAAAACTTGTGGAAGGGAGAGGAAGATGAATAAAATTTTAGTTGTAGATGATGAAAAGGAAATAGCAGATTTAGTTGAATTATATTTGAAAAATGAAAATTATACAGTTTATAAATATTATTCTGCTAAAGAAGTGCTTGATAATATTGATAATTTAGGTGTAGATTTAGCAATTTTAGATGTTATGATGCCTGAAATTGATGGATTTATGCTATGCAATAAAATTAGAGAAAAATATACTTTCCCGATTATTTTTGCAACTGCAAAAGTAGAAGAAATTGATAAAATAAATGGCTTGATGATAGGAGCAGATGACTATGTAACAAAGCCTTTTCAACCTTTGGAATTAATTGCAAGAGTAAAAGCACAGTTAAGAAGAAGTCAAAAGTATAATAATTCAAATCAAAAAGAAAATGTAATTGATTTTAGAGGGATACTTATAAATAAAGATACTCACGAATTTTATTTCAACGAAAAAAAGGTCGAACTAACAAAAATAGAATTTGAAATATTATGGCTATTATGCGAAAACAGAGGAAAAGTAATTAAAACAGATGAATTATTTTCTAAGGTATGGGGAAGTAAATATTTTGAAAAAGATAACAATACTGTAATGGTACATATTAGACATTTAAGAGAAAAAATGAATGATATTGGAAAGAAGCCAAAATATATAAAAACAGTTTATGGAGTGGGGTATAAAATTGAGAAGTAAAAAAAATAAATTATTGAAAAAAACATTTATAAATTTTGTAATAAAAATATTGGTATTGTCTATATGTATGCCATTTGGTATTTTACTTTTGGTGGCACTAATTGATAGGCTAAGTTTTCAATGGCTATATGATATTTCACCGGAAGTTTACAACAATTTTAGAGAATTTTTTTACAGCATAACAGACCTTAGAACTCTTATAATTCCTATACTAATAATTTGGGTAATTGGAACATTAGTGCTACTATATAGATTATTAAAGAAAGTTTTTGGATATATTGATGAAGTTGGAAAGGCAACTGAAGATTTAGTAAATAAAGATGTTGAATATATTGAATTACCAGATGAATTAGAAGAAATCCAAAAGCGTATGAATCACTTAAAAAGAGAATCAGAGAAAAATGAAAAATTAGCTAAAGAAAATGAAGAAAAGAAAGATGAGTTAATAGTTTATTTAGCACACGATATTAAGACACCTTTAACATCAATGATAGGTTATTTATCAATTTTGGATGAAATAGATGATATGCCAAAAAAGAAACAAAAAAATTATATTTCTATTGCATTAGATAAATCATATAGATTAGAAGATTTAATCAATGAGTTATTTGATGTAGCTAGATTTAATTCCGAAAAAATTGTTTTAGAAAAAGAAGAATTAAATCTTAACTTGATGTTGGAACAAATAATTGATGATTTCTATCCCACTTTACGAGAAGTAAATAAGAGTATTAAATTGAATTATGATGAGCCAATCAGTATAAATGGTGATTCAGATAAATTAAGTAGAGTATTTAATAATCTTATAAAAAATGCTATTAGTTATAGTAAAGAAGAAAGTGAAATTGTAATCAATTTGAAAAAAGATAATAATAATGCAATTGTTGAAGTAATAAACAAAGGGAGACAAATATCAAAAGAAAAATTAAGTAAAATATTTGAGAAGTTTTATAGACTAGACTCTGCAAGAACATCAAGAACAGGTGGAAGTGGATTAGGTCTTGCCATTGCAAAAGACATAATTGAATTACATAACGGAACAATAATTGCCGAAAGTAATGAGGAAGAAACAACTTTCCGAGTTACATTACCATTAAAATAAATTTAAGAAGAATTTAAGATTTATTTAAGATAGAATTAAAGAACAATCATTCATAAATCAGTATAATTTAATTGTATTGATTTGAATGATTGTTTTTTTGTTGATTGGAGGTGCTGCAAATGGCAAGAAAAAGGTTAACACAATTATTTCCATTTTTATTACCATTACGAATATGGCAAAGGAACTTATTTTATCAAATTGGAATGAAGTTTGACGGAAATAAGTATTCTAAAAGTTTTGGAGAAAAATTAAAATATGAAGTTTGTAAGACTAAAACATTGATGATAAACGAAAATAGTGGATACGATATTATTTATCAAAAAAACAAAGTCGAAAACTTAAAAATAGCAAGTAAAACTATGAATCATATTTTAATATATCCTAATGAAACATTTTCCTTTTGTTATTTAGTTAGAAACAGTAAAAAGTACGGAAAATATAAAGATGGTTTGATATTGGTAGATGGAAAAATAGTAGCAAAAAAAGGTGGAGGGCTTTGTCATTTAAGTAATTTGTTACATTATCTATTTTTAATGAGTCCACTTACAGTTACTGAAAGGCACGGACATAAAGTAAAATCTTTTCCTAATCCAGATAAATCTTCTTTAGAAGGAATTGACGCAACAATTAGTAGTGGTTGGTTAGATTTAAAAGTAAAAAATGAAACTAACAATATATATCAAATAGACATTTCATTTGATGAAGATTATATGTATGGGAAAATATTATCAAATAGTGAATCAAATGTTGATTATAAGATAGTAAATGGAAATTTAAAGTATGTCAAAGAAAACGAAAATATTTATGAATGCGTTGAAGTTATAAGAGTTGAAATAGACAAGAAAACAAGAAAAGAAATCAGAAAAGAAAAATTATATGATGAGAAAGTTCTTATTGAATATGAATTGTCAAGTGATGTTAAAGTAGAGGAGATGTGATTTTTATGAAAAAAACAGTAGCAATTTTATTTGGAGGGTGTTCAAGTGAATATGATGTATCACTTGTATCTGCAACTTCCGTAATTAAAAATATCAAAAAAGATAAGTACAATTTATTGATGATTGGAATTACAAGAGATGGGGATTTTTATTTATATAATGGTGATGTAAATAATATTGAAAAAGATGAATGGTTAAATGAAAAAGATACCAAACGAATTACAATTTCAACAAATAGAAGTGATCACGGAATTATAGTTTTAGAAACAAATGAAATTATTCAAATTGATGTTGCTTTTCCAGTATTGCACGGTCAAAACGGAGAAGATGGAAGATTACAAGGACTATTGGAACTTGCAGAAATAAAATATGTTGGGTGTGATATGACTTCATCTGCGATATGTATGGACAAGTATTTAGCCCACGAAATTGTTTCTTCAAATGGTTATTTATCACCTATATCTTATTTATTTAATGAAAAAGATAGTTACGAGATGATAGAAAATAAAATTCGTAACTTACATTTTCCATTGTTTGTAAAACCTTTGAAAGCAGGATCATCTTTTGGTATTACAAAAATAAAAACAATAAGCGAATTAAAAGAAGCATTAAAAGAAGCATTTAGGTATGATAATAAAGTGATTATAGAAGAAAATGTAGATGGATTTGAAGTTGGATGTGCTGTATTAGGAACAGATAAATTAATAATTGGTGAAGTGGATGAAATAGAGTTAGAAGATGGCTTCTTTGATTATTTTGAAAAATACAATTTGAAAACAAGTAAAATACATTTACCTGCAAGAATTAGTAAAGAAGAAAGAGAAAGAATTAAAGATACTGCTCTTGCCATTTACAAAATATTAGGTTGTAGTGGTTTTGCGAGAGTTGATATGTTTTACACAAAAGATAAAAAAATCGTTTTCAATGAAGTAAATACTATTCCGGGCTGCACATCACATTCAAGATACCCTAGTATGTTAAAAGAAATTGGTATTCCTTTTGAAGAAGTTATTGAACGTTTAATTGAATTGGGGTGGGAAAAATGAAAAATATAACTTTAAAAAAAGAAGATATTGGAAAAGGAGAATTAGTCCTTATTAATCCAGATTATACATTGAAAAGTACAATAAATAATCTAGTATCCTTTGATGAAGAATACAACAATATCAAATTAAATAATATTGCAAATTATTCTTTACACTTAATACTGAATAATATAAATGCTGAAAATAAAATAGTCCCTGTAAGTGGGTATAGAACACTTGAAGAGCAAAAAGATATATATAATACATCTTTAAAAGAGAATGGCAGAGAATATACGCAAAAATATGTTGCACTACCTAATGCTAGTGAACATCAAACAGGTTTGGCAATAGATTTAGCATTAAATGAGGGAAATATTGATTTTATTTGTCCTAAGTTTCCTTATTATGGTATATGTCAAAGTTTTAGAAATATTGCTCCAAAATATGGATTTATTGAGAGATATAAAGACGAAAAGAAAGCAATCACGAAAATATCAAAAGAAGAGTGGCATTTTCGATATGTTGGTTATCCACATTCAAAAATAATAACAGAAAAAGATATTTGTTTAGAAGAATATATAGATTTTTTGAAAGATTTTATATATCCAAATAAGCCTTTAATTTATGAAGAATATAAGATATTTTTCATTCCTTATAAAGACGAAAGTATTAGTTTAGATGTGGAGGAAAATTATAATATTTCTGGAAACAATGTTGATGGATTTATTTTAACTATCAAAGGAGAAAAATAATGAGTAAAAAAATAAATATTGATATATGGAGATTTATAGTATCGTTCTTAATTGTTGCTATACATATTTCACCATTTGACAAAATTAATCCTGAATTTGATTTCTTCTTTACAAGAATATTAGGAAGAATAGCAGTTCCTTTATTTCTAATGATAACTGGATATTATATATTAGACAGGGCTTTAAAAGATAAACAAGTTTTAGTTGACTATACAAAGAAAATACTAAAAATTTATCTTCTTTGCATATTACTTTATTTACCAATAAATATCTATATGGGTAGTTTTAAGAACATTGATATTATTACAATATTAAAAGATGTTTTTATAAATGGAACATTATATCATTTATGGTATTTCCCAGCACTTATTGTTGGAGTGTGGATTACATATTATTTAGTTAAAAAATTAGGACGAAAAAAGGCTTTAATTGCAACGATATTATTATACATAATAGGTGTGTTTGGAGATAGTTATTATGGCATAACTATTATGAATCAGATTACAAAAAATATATATGAATTTATTTTTAATATTTTTGATTATACAAGAAATTGTTTATTCTATGTACCAATATTTATATGTTTAGGACATATTATAAAGGCAGGCACAAGAAAAACCACAAAGTTTGATTTATTGTATGCTTTATTATTCTTTATTCTTATGAGTGTGGAAGGAAGTATTTTACATTATTATAATTTACAAAGACACGATAGTATGTATTTATTTTTACTTCCGCTTATGTACTTCTTGTTTTGCTATTTAATGGATCATAGTAAAACATCAAATAAGAAAATAAGAAATATTGCAACATATATTTATATTTTCCACCCACTTTTTATTGTAGGAATTAGGTTTGTTTCTGGCATTATTGGAATGGATAAAATATTTGTTGAAAATAATTTAATACTTTATCTGTTGGTTTGTATAACAACAACAATATTTGCCTTTTTAATAGAAAAAATAAAGGAAGGAGTAAAAAATGAAAGAAAATAATTTGTTAAAAGACAGAGCGTGGATTGAAATTGATTTAGATAATTTAGTAAATAATATAAGTGAAATAAAAAAAATAATTTCTCCAAAGACAAAGATAATGGCAGTTGTAAAAGCAAATGCTTATGGACACGGGGCATTACTAATAGCAAGAAAATTATCAGAAATTGGTATAACTGATTTTGCAGTGGCTACATTAGAAGAAGGTATATATTTAAGAAAAAATAATATACAAGGTAATATCTTAATATTAGGTTTTACTAATTTTGATGATTTAAAATATGTTATGAAATATGATTTAATTCAAACTATTATAGACTATGATTATTCTGAAAAGATAAAAGAGTTAAATTTTAATGAAAAGTTAAAATGCCATATAAAAATAAATACTGGTATGAATAGATTAGGAGAAAAATATAATCATTTAGATAAATTATATAAGATTTATGAAAATGGAAAATTAAATATTTTAGGAACATTTAGTCATTTATGCGTTGCAGATTCTAACACAAAAGAAGATATTGATTTTACTAACCGACAAATAGAATTATTTAATGAAACTATAAAAAGAATTAAAACAAAAGGATATGATACTGGAAAAGTGCATTTACAGAGTAGTTATGGTGTAATAAATTATACTGGATTAGACTATGATTATGTGCGAGTTGGTATTCTTATGTATGGAATAAATAGTTCATACGAGTCATATCAATTAATACATTTGAACTTAAAACCTGTTTTGTCATTGAAAGCCAGAATTACAAGTGTAAAAGAAATAAATAAAAACGATTCTGTTAGTTATGGAAGAACATATATTGCAACAGAAAATAGAAAAATTGCCTCTGTATCAATAGGATATGCAGATGGAATACCGAGAAATTTATCTAACAAAAATATGCAAGTCAAAATAAATGAAAGTTATGGCACTGTAATAGGTAGAATTTGTATGGATCAATTACTAATTGATATTTCTGATATATCAAATGTAAAAGTTGGAGATATTATAACAATTATAGGAGAAGATAATAATATTACTGCTGAACAAGTCGCTGATAAAGCAGATACTATTACAAATGAATTGCTATGCAGACTTGGAGACAGACTAGCAAGAATTATTGTCTGATTTTTTGGAAAGAATTTATAATTATTTTATAAAAATATTATTATATGTATAGATTAGTATTAAAATGTAAAATTTTTAGTTTGCTTACACAATTCGACAAAATTTGCAAAAATAATGTTGTATAATGTAATCGTACATATAGCAATGCCAGGCTGTGTGATATATGAAATTAATTATAGTAGTTTTGATAATTAAATAAGGACAAATAAAAGAAATAATTAAGCAGTACATATTTCTTTGACAACAAAAGAAGAAGATATATTACTGGTTAATTTTTCATAAGAGGGAGCAATACCTTACGCTATTACTCGTATAAAAATTAGGGCATTGATTTTTATACGAAGTAGGAGTTGTTGCCCTTATGATTGTGAGAGTAGTTCTTATTTGTTTGTTAGAAATTGATAGAAGCGATTATATTCATAAAGGGGTATCTTTCGCTCATAAACGTAAAAAAACAAGAAAATTAAATAATGTAGTTTTGATTGACGCTAATAGTTTGACTCAAAATATGAGTTTGACTATTGGCGTCTTTTCTTTTTGCGTAAAAATTTTTAGGTGCAGAAGTCCACCAAAGTTCAAGTTTAAAAAAAACTTGAATGGAGGAAAGAAAGATGGCAGAAAGCCCTAAAAGAAGAAAATGTAAGGACAACCCTTATACATTAAATTATATTGAAGAAAAAATATCTATACAATTACATTTAAAGATGTTAAAGGACATCTAAATAAAGTAGAAGTCAGTGAGGAAGTATATAGAGTTTTTGACAAGTTTGAACTACAAGATATTAAAGAATTGAATGAATATGATAGACATATTGAACATTCAGAAATATTTGAAAACAACCTTGAATCAAGAGCATTAAATAAGCAAATACCAACTGATGAAATAGTAGAAAATAAAATTAATAATGAGAAATTAAGAGAAGCAATTCAAGAATTACCTAAAATTCAAAGGGAAAGATTAAAAAAATATTACTTTGAAAATAAAACTTTTGAAGAAATTGCAGAGGAAGAAAATTGTACTAAAAGGGCAGTAAAGTTTAGTGTTGATATTGCAATAGAAAAAATTTCAAAAAAATTTAAAAATTAGACTACACTTTTTAACTTTAAGTGAGGAAACAGGTGAGAGGGAGTTAATCCTTTTCCACCTGTTCTTTTTATTTTAGTGGAGCAGGATGTGTTCTTTGAAAATTTGATACACATTCATCAGATACATTCCTGTTAGAAATAGCACATTAACAAGTACGCTTGTCGGTATATACTTGGTTATAAAATTAGGTAGCACCTAATTTGCGATTACATCTAACAGAATTAAAGATACTCCTGCATAGCCACAGACTCACGCAATGGGTGCAGCCCGGAGAGATCCTCGGGGAGGTGAAATTCCTGTGATATTGATTTAGCAAGTCAATAGTTTGATGAAATCCCGTACTGAGGGTATTAAGACAAATATCAGTTAAAACTAAAAAAATAAAAGAAATAAATATTATGAAAGTCAAGGTATTTATATGTACTTTGGCTTTTTTACATATTAAGGAGGAAATTTTAATGAAAAGAAAAAATTATAAAGTAAAAGTTAAATTGATATTTGAAACAACTATGGATCATTCACAAACAAGTATGCAAAAGGCACAGGAAGATGTTAATCGTGTTTTAACAGATTATTTAAAAAATAAGAAGTTAAACATCTTAAATCTATTTAATGATAGACCACCACGCATTATATATAAAGTTGAAAAGAAAGATGATTAAATCAGATATTCAAAAGGGTGATATTTATTATGCTTCATTAAATCCAATCGTTGGTTGTGAGCAAAATGGAACTAGACCGGTGGTAATAGTTCAAAATGATTTAGCAAATAAATGCAGCCCTGTTGTTTTAATCGCACCAATAACGAGTAAAGTAAATTCCAAGCCAAAATTAAAAACCCACGTCTATTTAGAAAAAGATAAGAAGATTACACACGATTCAATAGTTTTAATGGAACAAATTAGAGTTCTAGATAAGTCAAGACTTGGAAGTTTTTTATGCTCTTTGAATAAAGAAAAACTTCAAGAAATTGATAAGGCGCTAATCTGTTCTTTTCAAATTGATATTGCTTCGTATATTGATAATTTAATAAAGAAGGAGGAGAAAAGATGAATGAAGCAATGATTTACACAGTACAAGAAGTTGCCAAAATAATTCATACCAGTCCAAACTATGTTTATAAACTAATCGAGAAAGGATATCTTCCTGCTATTAAATTAGGGAGTATTAAAGTATTGAAAACAACATTAGAACAGTTTCTTATAGAAAATCAAGGCAAAGATTTTACTAATTTAGATTCAATTACAAGATTAAATTTAGCGGAGGAAAATTAGTAATGGGAAGTGTTAATGTTCAAAAAAGAGGAAAGGTATATCAATATCAGTTTGAAATTGCACCTGTAAAAGGAAAAAGAAAGTTCATAAATAAATCTGGATTTAGAACTAAAGCAGAAGCAATAGAAGAAGGAACTAAAGCATACACAGAATATCAAAATGCAGGGGTTCCATTTAAGGAACAAAAAATATCCTATTCTGATTATCTTGATTACTGGTTAAATAATTATTGTAAAACTAATCTGAAATATAACACCATACAAGCCTATGAAACTTTAATTAAAAAGTATATTAAACCATATATAGGTAAGTATAGATTATCAACAATAACGAGTGTAAGATTAAATACTTTTATAACAGAATTGTGCGAGGAATATGATTTTTCAAGAGCATATTTTAAAAGTATATTGAAAGTTGTAAAAGGTTCTTTTCGTGATGCTTGTGATTTATATGGATTTCTTAAATATAATCCAGCAATAACATTACGACTTCCAAGATTGGATAAAGAAAAGGAAGATATTAAACATTTATATTCACAAGAAGAAATTGACACTATCTTAAATAGATTTAAAGATAATGAAACATTTACTTGTGCGTTTTTAACATCTTGTTATACTGGAATGAGAACTGGAGAGGTATTTGCATTAACTTGGGAAGATATTGATTTAGAAAATGGAACAATATCAATCAAACATAATGTTTATGATAAACCTAAAGATGAAAAGGGGAGATGGTTTATAGGGTCAACTAAAACTTTCGCAGGAAAAAGAATAATTCATATTAGCGAAACATTATTAAACGCATTAAAAAATTACCAGAAAAAACAACAACTATATCAAAAGTTATATGGTAAAAAATATAATTACTATCATATTGAAGATGTTATAAATGAATATGGTAAAGCAGTAGAAAGAAGAATAGTAATAAATGATAATACAAAAAAATATAAAGAAAAAATCAATCTTGTATTTACAAAAGAAAATGGTTTATATGTAGGGACTGATTTAACAAGATATCCATTTAAAATCATTCATAATGAGTTAGGAATTGAAAAATGTAGATTCTATGATTTAAGAGGAAGTTATGCAACTAAGATATTAACTAATGGAATTGAGATAAGAGATGTTGCTGATATACTTGGACATAGAAATGTAGAAACAACAGAAAATTATTATATTTCAAGTACAGAAAAATCTAAACGATTAGCAACTGATGTTTTTGATAAGATAACAAAATCTGAAATTATAGAAGAAATTATTAAATATGAATAATCCGACAGATCCATTGATAAAAATAAATATTTATAGTATAATAAATGTGCAAAAATAGAAAACGCACATTGGCATTTGTTATATATATAGAATATAATGACTTCAGTAAATGAATGCAAACATTGTTTGCGATTTGTTTGCATTAGAGGAATATTTATAATAACAAAAATACTATAAATATTATAAATATAATAGGTTACCAAGACGCTAAAGCCTTGAAATATCAATAATATTATAAATATTATAAGTATTATAAATATGGGAGTTCCTACAAC